>Ga0208934_1000207_pt1 | contig 38427 bp, 31 predicted proteins | sample MalvirDeepMed_s2_FD_184243 | JGI IMG/M metagenome (GOLD analysis project Ga0208934, IMG submission 184243) | Marine viral communities from the Global Malaspina Expedition - Malaspina viral metaG DeepMed_s2 (SPAdes) (version 2) | ecosystem: Environmental > Aquatic > Marine > Oceanic | place... | reverse complement strand
GGATCTCGATGCGCTCGTCGTGGAGGACGTGATTTTCGAGAAACTTGGCGGCTGATCCAATGGTGGAAGGGGCCCTGTCATGGATCGCCGCCTTGCTCGGCATCGTGGTTCTCGCGGCAGGGTTGCGCGCCTTTGCGCCGGCTGCCGTCAAGCCGATGCTGCTGGGCATTTCGATCGTTTTCTACTGGCAGGTGAGCGACGGGAATGCGCTTCCACTGGCGGTGGTTTTCGGCGCTCATGCGATGGCCTTGCTGCTCTGCGCACGGCGTCCGGCATCGGTTATTCTGGCGGTTGCCATCAATCTCGCCCCACTCGCCTATTTGAAGATCGCGCAGGGAAACGAGATTCCCATCGGTCTTTCGTTTCTTACCTTTCTGCAGATATCGGCACTCCTCGATATCCGCTCCGGCGCGGAGCGACTGAAAACCCTTGATCTGGTTCTCTATGCGCTCTTCTTCGGCACCGTTACGGCGGGCCCCATCACGCGCTACAACACGTTGGCCCCGCAAATCGCGAGGCTGGGGTATGCCAAGGTCGAGTGGGAAACGATTCTGCGCGGAGGCGCGCTGGCCGTGTTCGGCCTCTGCAAGATCAGCATAATCGGTCAGCCTATCCAGCAGGCTATCGATCCAATTCTTGCATCGGTATATTCGGGCGTGGACCTGACCAGTGTGGAGGCCGCCTATGTGTTTTTCGGTGGCTTTCTCGCGCTCTATTTCCTGTTCTCCGGATACTCCGACATCGCCGTCGGCACGGGGCTTATGCTGGGCCTGCGACTTGCGCTGAACTTCAATTCCCCGTTCAAGGCCACCAATCCGTCGGACTTTATCGACCGCTGGCACATGTCGCTGACCCTGTGGGTCAAGACCTATGTTTTCGACCCGGTCGTCCGCTTCTTCCGGAGGCAGAAACGCTGGTCTGTAGAGCGACGCAGCATCTTCGGCTGGGCGGCCGGATCTTTCTTGAGCCTGCTCTCGATCGGCGCGTGGCATAGCGTCGAGCCCGCGTTTCTGCTGTCGGGTGCGGTCGGCGGAGTGCTGGTCGTCGCAATCGGTTTGCGACAAGCTTCGCCGCGCGCCCGGGCACCCTTGCCGAAACCGGTGGCAAGAGCGCTGTTGATCGCAGTCACGCTGGTGATGACGATGATCTATCAACTACCCGACCTGAGCGACGTGGCAGGCCTGATGTCGACGATGATCGATCCTGCGCGCTTCCAGGTTGGCGAACGAACCGCCGGGTGGTTGCCCGCAGGCTTGGGGCAATCCCTACCCCGAGGGGCCATGATGCCGACGCTTACCGGAGGGGCGGTGTTGCCTCTCGCCTGGCTGGTTGGCGCTTGGGGCATCGCACTATTCGCGCCCAACTCGAACCAGATATTCGGATTGATAGAGGCAAGGGAAACCCGCTGGTGGCACTGGCGCCCCAATGCGCTCTGGGGACTGGGGCTGGGTCTGGCCGGTGCGGCGGCGGTCGGAATGCTGCTGGTCGTGAGAGTCGATGGGGTCGGGTATGACGGGTTCTAACCTGCGCTTCGTCCTCTGTTTCCTGCTTGGCTTTTGCGCGATACCGTCATTGATCGCCATGACCGACCCGCTTGGCTGGTGGTCGGGGCAGCCGCGTGAACTGGTCTGGACCGACGATCGCGAAGACCGGACCATTGCGGTGGAAACGCTTATTCGGCTGGCGCGCGAGATGCCCGAAAAGAAGGTCATTATCGGGACGAGCTATGTGGGGTTCGGGATCGACACGTGCGGCACCGATTTTGCCCGCCTGTGGCTGCCATTGCTCCGACCCGGCGAGGCGGCACGGATCGTTTCGGCTGGCTTGGAGGAGGACAAGACGATGATCGTCGATCTCGCTGCCGTGACGAGCTTATCCGGACCGGATTTTCGCGGCACTGAAGAATACGGCGTGAAGGACTATCTGTTCGACCCACGCCGCATCGCCGCTGCCATCCGAAACGATCCCCAGGTGAGGGCCTGCGACGTTATCCCGATGTCCAGCATCGGCAATCAACAGCGCGAGCGCGACGCCCGCGCTCAGTCTGCGCTTCCGATCGATGCCAGACGATTGCAGGCAACGCTCGCGATGTTTCTGGCCGATGTCACGCCTGCCTGCCGGGCCAGCAAGGGGCGGCTTCAACTGGTACTGTTCCCGAATGCCCATCGGCCAGCCACCCAGGCATACACGCGCGCCAATGCAGCCAGGGCAAATGAAGCCGTCAACGAGATACTTCGAGCGGCGCATTCGGGATGTGCCGTGGAATTTTCCAATCTGGCGCTCGAAGATTACGACCGGCTCGATGCACGAAACGCCTTCCACGACCCCGACGATTGGTTCGACAACACCCATTTCAAGCCCGCCACAGGCCGTGATTATCTCAATGCAATCGATCGCACCCTGGAAGGAAGCGCGATAAATTCCGCCGCTGCTGCTGGAAAGGAAGACCGAACGAGAAAGGGCGCTGCCACGTGCGATTGAGTGGCGCTTCCCCCCAAGTAAATCCGGCCACTAACAGCAATCGTCATCTTCATGACGGCATTCGTACATGCCGCCCGCCGGTGTTTCCCGGTAATCCGATCCCCCTGAACCGAGGGGAATCTCATGAAACTGAAGTCTTCGATCTCGCTGGTATGCGGCGCTGCGCTGCTGGGTTTCGCCAATCCCGCAATGGCAAAAGACCCGAGCCCCAAGAAGCTGATGGAGATGGCTGCAGGCTGTGCCTACGTCGTCGCGATTGCCGAGGATAGCAATGTCGAGCTGAACTATGGCTCGGCGGAATGGATGGGTATCGTCCGGATCCTCGAAGAACGAACCGGGATGGACGGCGAAAGGGCGATCAAGCTCGCCAAGGCGAAGTACAACAAGCGCGCGCGGATCATGGGCGCGGACGAGGCGCGCAGCCACATGCTCAACCGCGCGCGCGACTGCGACCGCGAGATGGCGGTGATTCAGTCCTGATGGCCGGTCGATCCCGATCGGCCCGCCGGACACGTTCGGCCGTCGCCGCAGCGATCTCGCTGGGCGCATCGCTAGCCGTGCTGCTTGCCGCACCTCCGGCTGGGGCGAGTGGGCAGGTAGCGGAGGACGTGGACGGGATCTGGGAATGCGCGGTCGCGATCGGCATTGCCGAAGATCTGGGGCAGACCCTCGCCGTTTCGTCGAGCCTTGTGCTCGACGATTTCTACGCCATTACCGAAGATAGCGAGGCGCTGGAAGAAAGCGCCGATGCCGCACTTCGGCGTTACTGGACCGGGCTGGCCGCCGAGCGGGGGCAGGCGTGGCTGAAAGCCTACGTGCTCGAGACGGCAGAGGACTGCGCGAACCTGTATCAGCAGGCGAATGCCACGCAGCAGCAGGCCGCTGGCCCGACGCGGCCGGCGGTGGAGCAGCAGCTCAACGCGGCGGGCACCCTGTCCGCCGCGGCGCTACGGTCCTACGCCACGCGCACCGGCGATTCCGGCGAAGTCGCCAATTACCTCGTGTATCACTACCCTTACGGCAAGGATCTCTTCCAGCCGAACGAGGATGGCGATCTGCTGGGGCAACTGATCGTCGAGGCTGGCGAAGCGGGCCTGCGGCGGTGGAGTGACGAGGCGATCTACGCGATCGCGAACGCTCATTACTGGCAATACAACCCGCCCGCCACGCGGCTGGTCTTCGCCGAATATCGTCGTCGTATGCGGATGATGCGCCAGAGCGAAAGCGAGGCCCAGCGGTGGGCGCAGCGCGCGGCCGACGATCGTGCGGAAAAGGCACGCCAGGCCAACGCGCCCTATGTCGGCTCGCTCGGCACCGGCAAACCCTACAAGCCCAAGCCGGGCAGCGGCGTTGTGGTGTGCACGACCCACAAGGGCACCGGCGGTGGCCGGGTTTGCAAGGAAGAGTGATCCGCCCGGCCACATCGGAGCGAGTCCCGAGCTTGCCCCGGGGCGATGTCGCCAGGCTCGATCCCAGGACCTTGCCGTAGGAGCAACTGCATGATTACCGTCGGAAAAATGAGCCACGTGAAGGCTGTCGCCGCGCTGGCGGCAACCGTGCAGCTGGTCTGCACCACGCAGGCGGCGCACGCGCAGGCCGACACCACCACGCAGCCCGCTTCGCCCGAAGTCCAGATATTCACGCTGGTTGCGCGGGCCGAACATGTCGCGCGCAAGTGCGACGCTTTTACGCTCGAAGGGCAATTCCTCTATCAGGAGTTCAAGGGGCGATTGCTCAATTCGTTCAACAGGCCGCTTTTCGACAGCATCTCGGCAGGACAGGCGCCGATGTTTTCGGGGACCTGCCGCGATCTGTCGAAAAGGCCCGAAGCGCAAGGAGTCGTCGACTATTTCAACAGCGAGGGCGTGCGGATGCTGGCGTTGCATGCCTTCCTGCCCGAAGATTCCCCCTGCACCTACGCCAATACGCCCGCCGTGAGGCAGCGCGCAGCAGCCGCGTGGTCAAAGCTGTCACCCAGCCAGGACCCCAGACTGCAGCCAGCGGCGATGCAGGCGGAAGCGGATATGATCGCCTCCCAGTGCAATCTCTCCGACGCACAAGGCAGGGCGCGCGCGCATGCTGCGGCGTTCATGGCCGAGACTCTGAAGCCCGTGTACGAACGGCCCGCCACCTATCGCGGAGAGATGACGGTAAAGGGCACCCGTGAAGACTCCCCGACCTTTGTCGAGGCTGTGCGGGATTCCGGTGCGCAGATCGTGAAGGGCGGCGTCATGGCCGGATTGACCCGGAGCATCGGCGTCGGAAACGAAGTCCTCATCCTGCGGGATGGTCGTCTGGCCGTAGTCGAGGAGGGGGACAGTTCCGCATTGCTCGGCATGGCAACGGTCGAGTTCCATGCAGGAGGCAAGACCTACTCGGCGACGCAAGCGCGAACGATCGATCCGCGGTTCGTGAGGATCTTCATCCTCGACAGCGACGCGAGCAAGGCCGTTCTCGGCCAGCCCTCGTTCGGGATCGGCTTCGTCGATCCGGCCGGCGCCTCCACGATGTGGGAAGAGTCCTACGAGTACAGGGGCCGCAAGCGGACCGACCGGGGCACCTCGGTCCGCCCTGTTCGCTTCGATACCACCGCATTCAAGGCCGCACTTCAATACGCCAACGCTCCGGCGTTTGGCGGCTGACGGGGGTGCAATCCCTCCGCGCTGCCAGCTAGCTTACCCTACTGAATTGCCTCTAGTGCGGCCCCGGCGGCGAGCCATGCGTCCTCTGCCTCGGCCAGCTTGTCGGCGGCTTCGGCGCGTTGCCTCAGGAGGTCTTCGATCGATGCGTCGTCGTGCGCGGTTTGCTTTCCGCTGTGTTCGACGATCAGCGCATCGAGCTTTTTGACATCGGCGGTGAGGCGCTCGACCGCTTTCTCCGCCTTGGTCAGTTCCGATTTCGCGAAGCGCGCCTTGCCCTCGCTATTCGCCCCGCGTGAGCCTTTCGACTTGCCCTCGCTCCCGCTGCGCTCCTTCTTGGGCTGATTGCGGCCGAGCACGAAATCGATGTAGTCCTGCATGCTCCCGGCATATTCGCGCGCGGTGCCGCCATCGACCAGCACCAGCCGGTCGGCGGTCAGTTCGACCATGTGGCGATCGTGGCTGATGAGGATGACGGCGCCCGAATAGTCGTTGAGCGCCTGAATCAGCGCCTCGCGGGCATCGACGTCGAGGTGGTTGGTCGGTTCGTCGAGGATGAGCAGGTGCGGCGCGTCGCGCGTGATCAGCGCCAGCGCCAGCCGCGCACGCTCGCCGCCGGAAAGCTTGTCGACCCGCTGCTGCGCGCGCGGGCCCGAAAATCCGAACCGCCCGAGTTGCGCGCGGATCGCACCCTGCGCAGCGCCGTCCATCGCGCGATTCATCAGGTCCAGCGGGGTGTCTTCGCCCGCCAGTTCCTCGACTTGATACTGCGTGAAATAGCCCACCTTCAGGCGACCGGGCGCGTTCACCTCGCCTTCCGCAGGGTCGAGCTGCGAGGCCAGCAGCCGCGCCAGCGTGGTCTTGCCGTTGCCGTTGCGGCCGAGCAGCGCGATGCGGTCGTCGGCTTCGATGCGGAAGTTCAGCCGTTTCAGGATCGGCGGTGCTTCGCCATAGCCGACCGCCGCCTGTTCCAGCGTTATCATTGGCGATTTCAGTTCCTCGGGATCGGGGAAATCGAAGCTGAGGCTCGGGTCTTCCATCATCGCCGCGATGGGCTGCATCTTCGCGAGCATCTTGGCGCGCGATTGGGCCTGCTTCGCGGTCGAGGCGCGGGCGCTGTTGCGCGCGACATAGTCCTGCAGCCGGGCACGCTGCGCATCCTGCGATGCCTTCGCAGCCGCCAGTTGCGCGGCGCGTTCGGCGCGCTGCTTTTCGAACGCGTCGTAGCCGCCCGGATAAAGCGTCAGCTGGCCGCCCTGCAGGTGCAGGATGTGATCGACCACTTTGTTCAGCAGATCGCGTTCGTGGCTGATGACCACCAGCGTGGCCGGATAGGACTTGAGGAAATTCTCGAGCCACAGCGTCGCTTCGAGGTCGAGATGGTTGGAAGGCTCGTCCAGCAGCAGGATGTCGGGTTCGGAAAACAGCAATGCGCCAAGCGCAATGCGCATTTTCCACCCGCCGGAAAAGCTATCGACCGGGCGCTGCTGCATTTCCTCGTCGAAACCGAGACCGTTCAGGATTTTGGCCGCGCGCGCCGGGGCGCTGTAGGCATCGATTGCCAGCAGGCGTTCGTGCACATCGCCCATCCGGTCGATGTCGGTGCAGGTCTCGAGTTCTTTGAGCAACGCCGCGCGCTCGGTCGCCGAGGCGAGCACGACTTCTTCGGGCGTCAGGTCGCCGCTGGGCGCTTCCTGCGCGATATAGCCGATATGCGCGCGCGAAGGCTTGCTGATCTCGCCGTCGTCGGGTTCAATCTCGCCGATCAGCGCCTTCATGAGCGTGGATTTGCCCGCGCCGTTGCGCCCGATCAGGCCGACGCGCGCGCCCACCGGCACGGTCGCGCTCGCGCGTTCGAGAATGGGGCGGCCGCCAAGCCGCACTGTGACGCCGTCGATGGTAAGCATGCGGGCGCCTGTAACAGGCTTCTCCCCTTCCGCCCACGGGAATTAGAGGATCGCGCCGCTTGCATGATGCGCAGGGTCGGCTAGCGCGGCGGGATGGAGATGCAGGACCTCTTGCTACGCTATTTCGGGACGCCCGATCTGGCCGATGTCGATCCCGTTGCGCTGCCTGCGGGGGTCGACCGCATGCTCGTCGATTTCGGGCTGGAGCGTGATCGTAATCGCCGCTTCGCACTGTGGACGCTGCTCTACATGCTGGATGCGTCCCCCGACCTCGACGTCGCCTTCGAGGACCCGGCGGACCGCGATGCGGCACGCAACATGATGGACATGATCGCCGCCACCAAGCCCGATTGACGCGCGCCGAAGGTTCAAAGTCTTGGTACAGCCGGAGGGTGAGCGCTTCTCTGCCGCAAACCAATCTGCCATGGCCACACCCATGACGCTCGAAACGCGCACCTCCGGTACGACTGCCGAAGAGTCCTCGCAATTGCTGGACAAGCTGCACGAGGTCTTCGGCTTCCGCTCCTTCCGCGGCGTGCAGCAGCAGGTTGTGGACCGGGTCATGGGTGGCCATTCGACGCTCGCGGTGATGCCGACGGGGGCGGGCAAGTCGCTGACCTATCAGCTGCCCGCCACGATGCTCGATGGCACCTGCGTCGTCATCAGCCCGCTCATCGCGCTGATGCACGATCAGCTGCGCAGCGCGAGCGCCAATGGCATCCGCGCTGCCACCCTGACCAGCGCGGACGAGAACCGTGCCGAGACGGTTCAGCGACTGCGCGCGGGCGAGCTCGACTTGCTCTATGTCGCCCCCGAACGCGCCAGCCAGAGCCATTTTCGCGAGCTTCTCTCGCAATGCCGGATAGCGCTGTTCGCGATCGACGAGGCGCATTGCGTATCCGAATGGGGGCATGACTTCCGCCCCGATTATCGCCTGCTGCGCCCGTTGATGGAGCAGTTCGCGAATGTGCCGCGCCTCGCGCTGACGGCGACGGCGGATGCACACACGCGAAGCGACATCCTGGCCCAGCTGGGGATCGCGCCCGAGGGGCTGATCGTTGCCGGGTTCGACCGCCCGAATATCTGCTACACGATCCGCCCGCGCGACTCGCTGACCCAGCAGCTTCGGCGCCTGCTCGCCGACAATCCCGGCCCCGGCATCGTCTATGCGCAGACCCGCGCCGCGACCGAGCGGCTGGCCGCCTCGCTGTCCGACGGGAAACGCGAAGTGCGCTGCTACCACGCAGGCTTGCCACCCGAGGTGCGCGCCGCGAACCAGGCGGCGTTTGTCGAAAGCGAGAACATGGTGATCTGCGCCACGGTCGCCTTCGGCATGGGGATCGACAAGCCGGACGTGCGCTTTGTCGCGCATGCCGGACTGCCGAAATCGATCGAGTCCTATTATCAGGAAACGGGCCGTGCGGGCCGCGATGGCGATCCGTCGGTGGCGCACCTGTTCTGGGGTGCGGACGACTTCGCGCGGGCGCGGATGCGCATCGGCGAGGTGGGCGAGGCACGCCAGCAGGGCGAGCGCACGCGGCTGGCGGCGCTCGGTGCGCTGGTCGAAACCGCCGGATGCCGCCGCGCGATCCTGCTACGCCATTTCGGCGAGAGCCCGCCCGGAACCTGCGGCAATTGCGACAATTGCCTGAACCCGCCCAAGGCCGTCGATGCGACGGTCGTCGCGCAAAAATACCTTTCTGCAGTCGCGCGCACGCGGCAGATGTTCGGCGCGGGCTATATCGAAGCCGTGCTGACTGGGCAGTCGAGCGAGCGCAGCCGATCGCAGGGCCACGACAAGCTTTCGGTTTTCGGGATCGTCGAGGGCGAGGAAGCAGCGCTGCTCAAGCCGGTCCATCGCGCGCTGCTGGTGCGCGGTGCGCTGCTGCCGACCGAGCATGGCGGGCTGATGCTGGGGCCGGAGGCGCGCGGTTTCCTGAAGGGCGAACAGCCGCTCGATCTGGTGGTCCCGCCCAAACGGATGGGCGGCAAGCGCGCCGGGCGCGGTGCGGGATCGAGCCAGGCGCTCAACCCGGTTGGCGATCCGCTATTCGATGCGCTGCGCGAGTTGCGACGTGACCTCGCGAAGCAGAACCAGGTTCCGCCTTACGTCATCTTCCACGATTCCGTGCTGCGCGACATGGCCGGTCTGCGCCCGCAAACCAGCGCCCTGCTGGGCGAGTTGCCGGGCATCGGATCGAAGAAGCTGGAAGCCTACGGCGACGCATTTCTAGAGGTCATCCGCCAGTACGAGCGATAGCGATAGCGATTGCAGCTTGCGCCCATCACGCGCCGGGCGGTGCGATGCCGTATCTGCCAAGTTCTTCGACCGCGCGATCGGCGGCTGCGCCATAGCGTTTCCAGCGATCGACGGCGCGGGCATGCACGGGCGCGCGGACCTGCACGGCACTGGCGGTTGCCACAGCCTGACGGTTGCTCTGCGGCGATAGGCAGGCATCGTCCCATTCGAGCCCGCAAAAGGCGATCAGGTCCCGCGTCTGTGCCTCCTGCCCGGCGACCAGATCCTCGTAGTATTGCACCCGGAAGCGATCCATTGGCAGCGTCTCGGCAAAGCGATCGCACAGCATTTCGAACTGGCCCACGAAATGGGCGGTGTCCCCGAAGTCGTAGGCGTAGGAATAATAACTGAAGCCGGTTGCGAAAAGCTGGCGGAAATTCGCGAACAGGACGTCGAAGGGCGACCGGCGAAGGCAGATGATCCGCGCTTCGGGGAGCGCGCGCAGGATCGCCGGGGCATAGAAGATGTTGAACGGCATCTTGTCGGTGAAGACCGCCGCATCGCCTGCCAGACCCGCGATGATCCTCAAATATTCGCGGCCGACAGGCCCCAGGTCCTGCACTTCGGTAGCGGCCTTCAGCAGTGGCTCGTCGAGCACGTGGCGACCGGGCGTGTCGAGCTGCCGCTTGAGCGCGATACCGAATTCGGACAATTCACCGAGCGACTTCACCTGCGGGTGTGCGGCCACGATCCGTTCGACCAAGGTCGTGCCGCTGCGCGGGAGGCCGACGATGAAGATGGGGCGGGCATCGATTTGGTCGGCAACGGTGGGAAATGATCCGTCGGCTGCCGCCGATGCGGCGGAAAACAGGCCTTCCGCCTGCGCCCGATCATGCGCCACCTCGCGCGCCTTGCGGCCCTTCGCGCGTTCCAGCCATGTGAAGCTCTGCTCCCACTCGTCATGCGATTCATGCCAGCGCGCGAGAGCGTGGCCGCAAATGAGGCGGGTTTCGGTTTCCTGCGTGCGGGCGAAGAGCGCCTCCAGCGTCTCGCGCCATGCGACCGGCGGGTCGTCGCTCAGTCCGACCAGCGCGAGCCAGCCTTGCGCATGGTCCGGCGCCATCTCCACGAGCGCTTCGAACTGGGCCTGCGCGGCGGCGAGATCGCCGTTGAACTGCAGCTCTACGGCGTGGTTGTAGCGATAGCCGGAATTGCGGGGCGCCCCCTCGACCGCTTGGCCCGAGAACCGCACGGCTTCCGCATGAAGCCCCGTGCGCGCGAGCACGACACCGATCTGTGCCGCCAGATGCGGATTGTCCGTCCCCGTTGCCGCCGCCTGGGTGATCGCATCACGCGCTGCCGCACCGTCCTGCCGGGAGAGCGCGAGGCGTGCGTCGATCAGGTCGAGCCACGTGTCGCGATATCCGCTGGAGCGCAGGAGGCGGGCGAGCTTGTCCGCACCGGCGAAATTTTCGTGCTCGAGCGCGATCTGGGCGAGCACCAGCACCGCCGCAGGATCGCCGGGCGCTTCGCGCAAGTGTTGCTGCGCTGCAACATAGGCCTCGCGGAAACGCCCGGTCAAAACATCCTCCCGAGCCTGCGCAACTAGCTGATTTACAGATGAAATAAGGAAATCCCCTATCGACTATTCCAAGCTTGATTGACAAGTTGCAATGCACAACCGTAGTTTTTTCAATCAGATGTGTCACCGCGGATTGATACATTTGAGCGCTCAGGGAGGCTGAACGAATGAAAAATTACAACAAGCAACACACCCTCCGATCGCTGCTGCTATGCAGCACGGTCATCGCCGCGATGTCTGCCACGCCATCATGGGCACAGACGACCGATACCAGCGATCTTCCTCCCGAAGAAACCGGGGCTGAACCCGACGGTGACGGTAATGCCTCGCCCGAGGTCCCGACCAGCACCATTATCGTTACCGCCACCCGGCGGGCGGAGAGTGTGCAGGACATTCCTCTCAACATCACTGCTATCGGCGGCGAACAGATCGAAGAGCAGGGTCTGACCGAACTTTCGGACCTGCTGCCCTTCGTGCCCGGCATCAACATCGTCGATCGCGGCGGGCGCCAGGGCAACCCGATCATCGTGCGCGGCCTCAACCTCGACGCGATCGGTTCGGGCGACGGCAATAATGACGGCGGTGGCACGGTCGCCACCTATATCGGCGAAATTCCGCTGTTCGTGGACCTCAAGCTCAACGACCTCGAACGGGTCGAAGTGCTGCTCGGCCCGCAGGGCACGCTGTATGGCGCAGGCACGCTGGGCGGTGCGATCCGTTACATTCCCCGCAAGCCGCAATTCGACGAGCTGACGACCGAAGTGCGTTCGGAACTGTCGAAATATTCGCAAGCCGAAAGCGCAAGCTACCAGGTCGGCGGGACCATCAATCTGGGTCTGGACGACCGGTTCGCGATCCGCGCTTCGCTCGACTACGAAGATGACTCGGGCTTCATCGACTACGTCAACGTGGTTGACACGATCGGCGTGACCAATCCCGATACGGCGGCTGGCCTTAGGCGCATCGAGGACGCCGATGGCGAGCAGACCCTGGCCGGACGCCTCGCGGTGCGGTGGGAGCCGATCAACGGCCTCGATCTGACGGCGACCTATTATTATCAGCGCGCCGAGATCGAAGGCCGCCGGGTGTCGCATTATCGCAGCGACGTGCCGGGCCTGATCGACAATGAGCCGAGCGTGGGGCGCTACGAAAGCGCCTTCCGCGTGCGCGAGCCCAACACGATAGAGAACGGCCTCTTCGCGCTGGAAGCGACCGCCGACCTCGGCTTTGCCGAACTGACTTCGGCGACCGGCTGGAGCACCTTCTCCGATGACGGGCAGCGTGACCAGACCACGCTGCTGATCACGCTCGAATACAGCTACGAACTCTTCCCCAGCTTCACCGCATTCACGCGCGAGGTTGGCGAAAGCGATCGGTTCAACCAGGAACTGCGCCTGGTATCGACCCACGGAGGGCCGATCAACTGGATCGTCGGTGCCTTTTACAACAAGCTTGAAAGCATCGGTTCGTCTTCGGAATTCACGCCCAATTACGTGCCCTACGTCAATGCGCCCCCGCTTGGCTTCGGCCTGACCGACCGGCCCGATGCGCTCGAGTATTTCTCGACCGGGCGCAACCAGCTCGAAGAGTTCGCGGTGTTCGGGGAGGTGGGCTACGAGCTGTTCGACGGCTTCACCGTCACGGTTGGCGGACGCTATTATAATTACGACCTGCAGGCGGCGTCGACGGTCGACTTCCCGCTGTTCGAGCCGCCCAGCTATACGCCGCTCCTGCTGAGCCAGATCGAGGAGCTCGCGTTCGATCCCGACCTTGCGCAGTCGGACGACGGGTTCCTGTTCAAGGCGAATGTGTCGTGGGATGTCACCGACGACATGCTGCTCTACGCCACGGTCAGCGAGGGCTATCGGATCGGCGGCGTCAACGGGGTAGCGGAATGCGATGCCTATGTTCCCGGCTCCACGCAGGGGGCCTGCGCTCTCGCGCCGGGACAGCAATATGATGCCGGGAACGGGCAGGTCGGTACCTCCAACCGCGACGAACGGCAGTTCACGCCCGACCAGACCCGCAACTATGAAATCGGCATGAAATCGACGCTGGCCGACGGCACGCTGCTCTTGAACGCTGCGCTCTATTACATCGACTGGATCGATCCGCAGTTGGGGTCGGCCACGGTTAACGCGAACATTCCCATCACCGTCAACGGCGAGGGTGCGGAATCGAAGGGCGTGGAACTGAGTGCCGACTGGCGCCCGACCAACCGCATCAACCTGCGGGCCAATTTCAGCTACATCGACAGCCAGCTGACTGCCCCGGTGCCCGATCTGGTCCGGACGATTTCGCCGCCCGGATTCGGCAGCGCATTCGAGGACGGCATCGAGGGCGACCGCCTGCCGGGTTCGCCCGAAACGCAGTTCTCACTGTTCGGCGCCTATTCGCTGCCGCTGGCGAGCGGAGACAACCTGCGCTTCAACGCCAGCTATTCCTGGCAGGGCGATATCGAGACACGCGCCGGCGGGCGTGGCAACGGGCTGACGCTTGGGAGTTACGGCGTGGCGAATGCGGCGATCAGTTACGAGGCGGATCGTTTTATCGCGACGCTTTTCGCCGACAACCTGTTCGACACTTTCGCGGAAACCGGTGCGATCGGGACTTCGCTGTCGAACCAGGAGGTGTTCGATTTCGAAGGCGATCCGGTCTATGTGCGTGGCTTCTCAACGCACATCCTGCCGCCGCGCCAGATCGGCGTGCGCCTGAAATTCATGTTCGGAAACTGATCGCATGAAAGCAATGCTGATGGCTGCGGCGGGGCTGGCGCTCGCGCTGGTATCCCCCGCCGCGGCCGAGCCGGTCTATGTCAGCGCGGACCGCGCGCTCGACGTCGAAACCGGCCGCTATATCGCCAACCCCGTCATCGTGATCGATGACGGGCGGATCGTCTCCGTCGAGGTTGGCGGGGCGATTCCTGCCGATGCAGAGCGGATCGACCTGACCGGCATGACGCTGCTGCCCGGCCTGATCGACATGCATGTCCATCTCGACGGGCGGCCCGAATATGGCGGCTATTCCAACCTCCAGTTCTCCGACCGCTTCTGGACCGTGATCGCGGTCGAGAATGCGCGGCGGATGCTGAATGCAGGTTTCACCACCATCCGCAATCTGGGGGCCGACGATTACAATGTCGTCGGGCTCGACCAGGCGATCGAAGCGGGCTGGGTCGAGGGGCCGCGCATCGTCGGTGCCGCCCATGCACTGGGCGCGACGGGCGGCCATTGCGACAGCACCTTCCTGCCGCCGAGCTATGCCGATCGCAGCCCGGGCGCTGCGGACGGTATGGACGCGCTGCGCGCTGCCGTGCGCGAACAGCGCAAGTACGGCGCCGAGGTGATCAAGGCCTGCGCAACGGGCGGCGTCTTCTCGCGCAATACCTTGCCCGGCCAGCAACAGCTGCGCGAGGAAGAGCTGCGCGCCATCGCGGACGAGGCGCATTTCTGGGGCCTTCGCGCAGCCGCACACGCGCATGGCGCCGAAGGGATCAAGGCCGCGATCCGCGCAGGGTTCGACACGATCGAACATGCCAGCTTCATCGACGAGGAAGGCATCGAGCTTGCGTTGGAGCGCGGCGCGGCGCTTTCGATGGATATCTTCAACACCGAATATACGCTTTCGCAAGGAGAGGCGAACGGCGTGCTGGAGGAAAACCTCGCGAAGGAGCGCATGGTCAGCGTGGCGCAGCGCGAGGGTTTCCGCCGCGCCAACGCCGCCGGTGTGAAGATGGTCTTCGGCTCGGACGCAGGGGTCATGCCGCACGAGGATGTGGGCGGGCAGTTCGCGATCATGGTCCGTTTCGGGATGACGCCCCTGCAGGCCATCCAGGCAGCCACCGTGAATGCGGCAGATGCTCTGGGCCAGACGGGCGATGTGGGTGTGATCGCGCCGGGCGCGTGGGGCGACCTGATCGCGGTCGATGGCGACCCGCTGGCGGATGTCGGCGAGCTTGCCGATGTCGACGCGGTCATCAAGGGCGGCAAGCGCATCAAATAGAAGATTGGCGCAACCGTCGCCTTGGCCTAGCCCGCAGCGATGACGGTCGGCGAAACAGGTGCAATGATCGCGGCGATGGACCCGCTCCTCGATCCGCTGCTCTATGTCTTCAAGAGCGGTGGGGAGGTGCCTGCGCGCGCCCAGCTCTTCGCCTCGATCCGCGAGGACGAGGGGATGACTCACATCCTCGGCTTTCACGAAGGCGAGTTTCCGGGCGATGCCGGTGCGTCGTACCGAAGGATCGTCCTGCGCGTGCATTCCGCGCTCGATGGGGTCGGGCTGACCGCTGCCGTATCGACCGCCCTCGCGCGCGAGGATATTGCCTGCAACATCGTGGCGGCTTTTCACCATGACCACGTGTTCGTCCCCGCCCAGCGCGCGAGCGATGCCATGCACATCCTCGCGGCTCTGCAACGAACCCAGCAGCCGCGGTAGTCGCCTTTCGGACCGGGGGCTGCGGCGCATTCTCGCGCCCGCAGCGATGTTGCATCGCTTGCAATCTGCGGGTCAGTGGTTAATTTTGAACGCCAACGTTCATTCGGGCGACGGCACCATATCTTGGCACACGATCAGCACTCCACTCCAGCAACCCGTGCCGGTCGGCCCGTCGATCAGGCCAAACGCCTGGCGATCCTCGATGCCGCGAGCAGCCAGTTCCTCGAAGCCGGTTTTGCGGCGACCTCGATCGAGAAAGTGGCCGCCGATGCGGGTGTTTCGAAGGTCACGATCTATAACCATTTCGGCGACAAGCATGCGCTGTTTGCCGCTGCCGTGACACGCGAATGCGAGACGATGCGCCATCATCTGGCCATCGAGGTGCAAGCCGGGGACACGCTGCGTGAGCGCCTCACCGCGATCGGCGAAGGGATCCTGGCGTTCCTGTCGCAGTCCAAGATGGTCCAGTTCGAACGGCGGATCGCCGCCGAGACCCAGCATAATCCTGCGCTTGGCCTCGCCTTCATAAACAACGGACCGCGAGCGATGTTGCAGACCTTCACCGGCTTGCTCGACCAGATGGCCGAGCGCGGCGAGGTCGATATCGCGGATCGGGAGCTGGCGGCCGAACAGTTCGTCGCCATGTGCAAGGGCCTCGGCGATGTGGAGCGCCGCTTTGGCGTCGCACCCGAGCCCGACCGCGATCGCGAGCGGATTGCCTGCGCAGTAGAGGTCTTCTGCCGGGCCTACGGGCGCTAGCACGCCCAAACGACTCTAACAGTTCTTAGCTATTGGGCGGTGCTTGTTTCCGGCGCCCAAAGGGCGCTGCGGTCTGTTTAATAGAGTTTCGATATCGTGTTATTAATATTATCGAGAATTTGTGGAATTGGATAATGTAAGAGGTGGACTGGTCTTGCAAGATTATGAATGTAAAGATCTTTCTGCTATGAACAATGCTCGTTTGTTATGAATTGTGGCGGAACTGCAACACTTTTCCGCATCTTTCGCAATTCAAATACCTGCCGGTGGTAAATTGCAACCAGTCCTCATACGGAACGGCATCCGTGCGCGATCCTCATTTGCTCGGGCTGCAATATTCATTGCGCATCATCGCCCGTCGGATCGTGCGGCTTCGTAGACCACAGAAAACAGATCGAACGATCGAAGGGGCTGACCAGACCAATGAGGAATTTCGCAACGTGCGCTTCCGCGAGTGCGCTCGCTATCGCCATTGCCACGCCTGCCGTCGCGCAGGACAATCAGCAAGCCAAGCCGCAAGCGCGCCAGGGCGGTGTCGCGACCATCGTCGTCACTGCGCAGAAGCGCAGCGAAGATCTGCAGGATGTGCCCGTATCGGTGCAAGCCATCGGTACCGAGGAACTGCAGGAGCTGAACATTGATACGTTCGACGACTATCTCGAACAGCTGCCCAGCGTGACTGCAGGTGGTTCCGGCCCGGGCCAGAACCAGATCTATATCCGCGGGCTCGCCTCCACCACGCCGAACCTGACGACCGCCGGCGTTGCGGGCCTTGCGCCCAATGTCGCGCTTTACCTCGACGAGCAGCCGCTCGGCCAGCCGGGGCGTAACCTCGATGTCTATGCCGCCGATCTCGAACGGATCGAGGTGCTTTCGGGCCCGCAGGGGACGCTGTTCGGCGCCAGTTCGCAGGCAGGCGTTGTCCGCCTGATCACCAACAAACCCGACCTGGCCGGCTTCGATGCCGCTTTCTCCGCCGGTGTGTCCTTCACCAAGGGCGGCGAAGAGAGCTACAATGCGGAAGCCATGCTCAACGTTCCGGTGACGAATAGCATCGCATTGCGCGGCGTCGTCTATCTGGATGACCAGGGCGGCTATATCGACAATGTTCAGGGCACCCGCAGCGCACGCGAAAGCGGACGCTTCCGGCCCGCGGGCACGGTGCGTGACAATGGCGTCGTGGTCGGCCCCGGCCGCGAAGGCTTCCAGGCAGGCGACCCCGCGACCAACCCGATCAACGATCCGAACGTGACGTTCATCGATGCGAACAATGCCGGTCTGGTCGAAGATGATTTCAACGACACGCAATATGCCGGTTTCCGCGTTTCGGGCCTGTGGGAAATCACGCCCGACTGGACGGTCACGGTCTCTCATATGCGCCAGTCGCTCGAATCCGACGGCGTCTTCTTCGCCGATCCGGACCTCGGGCTCGACGATCTCGAGATCCAGCGCTTCGAGGACGACCGGCTCGAAGACACGTTCTCGAACACGAGTTGGACGGTAGAAGGCCGTCTCGCGATGCTCGATGTCGTCTATACCGGTGCCTATACGGATCGCGAAACGCAGCAGAATGTCGACTACACCGACTACCTCTTCGTCGGTCAGTACCTGCCTTATTATATCTGTGACACGGCGGTGGTGTACCCCGGCAGTGTCGCCGTGGCTCCGGCAGATCCGACCTGTTACGCGCCGAACCTGGCGGTGAATTCGAACACGGACACGACCGTCTTCACGCAGGAACTGCGTTTCTCGACCCCGTCGGAAGCGCGTTTCCGCGTCACCGCTGGTGGCTTCTACAGCGATCTCGAACTGCGTGAGCTGAACGACTTCAACTACTTCTCGAACACGCAGGTTCGCGGGTCCGACGGCGTGACGCGGGGCTTCCTGCCGAACTACCCGCTGACCAACACCGATGCGCCTCCGGGGGCGATCAACAACGCCTCGCCCGGCTATTTCTCCGAAGCCGGACCGTTCGGGCCGCAGACGATCTTCCGCAACGATGTCCTGCGCACCGACGAGCAGATCGGCCTGTTTGGCGAAGCTTCGTTCGACATCGTGCCGGACGTGCTGACAATCACCGGCGGTCTGCGGTACTATAATGTAGAAGTCGATCTGGAGGGCAGCGCCAACAGCTCGTTCTTCAACCTGGCTTCGCCGATCTTCAGTCCCGCTAACGCCAGCGTGCCGCTCGCCGATCGGGTCGACCAGCAGCGCGGAGGGACCAACATCTCCGGCCAGTTCGGGCCGAACAACACCGTCGGTGCGCCCGATGTCGCCAAGGCCGAAGGCGTGATCGTGAAGGGAACGCTGACCTTCACCCCGACCGAAGATCTGCTGTTCTACGGGACTTACTCCGAAGGCTTCCGGCCGGGTCTGCTGAACCGCCCGGGCGGGGCAGCGGGGCCCAACAACTTCACCGTGCCGTTCGAACTCGCGACCGATGAAGTGAACAACTACGAACTGGGCTGGAAGTTGGAGCTGCTCGACCGCCAGCTGCGCTTCAACGGCAGTGCCTTCTACGTCGACATCTCGAACCTTCAGACCACGATCTTCGATCCGTCGATCGTCAATCTGTTCTTCTCGGCCAATGCCGCGGATGCAGAGATCTACGGCATCGAAGCCGACTTCACCTATGCCCCTTATTCGGTGCCGGGGCTGACGGTTGCAGGTGCGTTCTCGATCCTCGATACCGAGATCACCGACGTGCTGCTGCCCACCGACGATGTGATTGTGGGCGAAGAGCTTGCCTTCGCACCGTCGTTCCAGGGCAACATGCGGGTTCGCTACGAGTTCGATCTCACCAACGAGCTGGAAGCCTATGTTCAGCCGCAGTTGAGCTATTCGGCTTCGAAGCTGACCGATATCATCGAGATCAACAAGCTCGAGCTCGACGATTACACTATTGTCGATCTCGCGATGGGCATTTCGAAGGACCAGTGGAACTTCGAAATCTATGGCGAGAATATCTTCGACGAACGGGCCGAAATATCGGGCAACTTCGTGTTCGACAGGGCTCGGGTCGTGACCAACCGTCCGGCAACGGTCGGCCTCCGGGTCGGCTACAAATACTGATCGACTGACCTGAGAGATGCGGCGGGCAGGCTTTGCGGCTTGCCCGCCGCTTCTCGTTTCTGGCACAGGTTTCGGCGATGAGCGAGCAACGGCAAGAGCAGTTGGAGGCGGCGCAGGAGGCGCTGCAGGCGGGCGATTTCGCGCGCGGCCTCGGCCTTGCCGAAGATGTGCTCGAAGCGGACGCGAGCGATGGCGAAGCGCTTTACATGGCAGCCGTCGCCGCGCGCTATCTGAAACAGTTCGATCGCGCTCAGACTCATCTGAGTGCGCTGCACGCGGCAAATCCCGAATATGGCCGCGCGTGGCAGGAGAGCGCGCACCTCGCGCGCGCGCAGGGGCGCGCGGAAGAGGCGCGGGCCGCCTATGCCCGCGCGACGCAGTTCAATCCCGCACTTCTCGCCAGCTGGCGCGCGCTGGCCGAGCTTTCCAGCGGGGCCGAAGCGCACAATGCCGCAGCGCAGGCCGAACGGATCGCGGGTCTGCCGCGCGAGCTGCTGGCCGTGACCAACCACCTGCACGAAGGGCGCACGCTGCGCGCAGAGGAAATCTGCCGCCACTACCTGCGGCGCAACCCCCGCGATGTCGAAGGGATGCGGCTGCTCGCGCAGATCGGCATGCAGCTGGGCATCAACGACGATGCGGAATTCCTGCTCGAGAGCGCGCGCGAATTTGCCCCCGACAACATCCAGATCCGGCTCGACTATATCGACGTGCTGCGGCGGCGGCAGAAGTTCGATCAGGCGCGCGACCAGGCCGAGGCGCTGTATGCGCTCGATCCCGAGAGCCCCCTGTTCCAGTCGCACCTCGCGATCGAGAGCATGCAGACCGGCGATTACGACCGGGCCTTCGACCTCTTCGATACGATCCTTGCCAAGCTGCCGAACGACCCGGCGACGCTGACCAGCCGGGGCCATGCGCTCAAGACGCGCGGGCGGCAGGAGGATGCGGTGGAAAGCTACCGCGCTGCGATCACCGCAAAGCCCGATCATGGCGATGCGTTCTATGCGCTCGCCAACCTCAAGACCTATCGCTTCACCGATGCCGAAATCGCGGCGATGCGCGCGCAGGTCGACGCGCCGGGCCTGGCTTTCATGGACCGCGTCCACCTCTCCTTCGCGCTGGGCAAGGCGCACGAGGACCGTGAGGAATACGCAGAAAGCTTCCGCTTCTACGAACAGGGCAATGCGCTCAAGCGCGCGCAGACCCGCTACAGCGCCGACGCAATGAGCGAGGAGCTGGCCAAGCAGCGCGAGCATTGCACGGCAGAGCTTTTCGCGAAGCACGCGGGCGAAGGGCACGCAGCGCCCGATCCGATCTTCATTCTCGGCCTGCCGCGCGCCGGTTCCACCCTGCTCGAACAGATTCTCGCCAGCCACAGTCAGGTCGATGGCACGCTGGAGCTGCCCAATATCCTCGCGCTTGCCCACCAGCTGCGTGGGCGCAAGGCGGGCCAGTCGCGCTATCCCGAGATCCTGCACGATCTGTCGGGCGAGCAGCTGGAACAGTTCGGCGCGGATTTCATCGAGAACACCCGCGTTCACCGGCAGGGCGCGCCGTTCTTCATTGACAAGATGCCGAACAATTTCCGCCATATCGGGCTGATCCACCTGATCCTGCCCAACGCGAAGATCATCGACGCGCGCCGCGCACCGCTGGATTGCTGCTTCTCCGGCTTCAAGCAGCTCTTCGCCGAGGGGCAGGAATTTACCTACGGGCTGACCGAGGTGGGCCGTTACTACGCGGATTATGTCGATCTGATGGATCACTGGGATACCGTGCTGCCGGGCCGCGTGCTGCGGGTGCAGCACGAAGATGTGCTCGACGATCTGGAAGGCCAGACCCGCCGCATGCTCGACTATTGCGGGCTGCCGTTCGAGCAAGCCTGCCTCGACTTCCACAAGACCGATCGTGCGGTGCGCACCGCCAGCAGCGAGCAGGTTCGCCGCCCGATCAACCGCAGCGGGCAGGGCGCGTGGAAGCCCTACGAACCGTGGCTGAGCCCGCTGAAAGAGGCGCTGGGCGACACCGCGGCCGAATAGGCTCGCCAGCCGCGTAACATTCCTTGTCTTGACGCGGGACCTTCGCACTTGCGAGATCGTTGGTGCCCAAAACCGATGGAGGAAAAGTGAGCGACCAAGCCGATTTGACGAGCCTCGATGGATTGACCGATCGGCTGCAGGTGCTGCACCGCCGCACGCAGGAAACACCGCTTTTCAATCCGGTATTTCAGCTTTCGCACGATGTATCGCGCGCGCTCGAGGCGGGCGATCTGTCGCTCGACTCACTGGAAGGTCTGGTCGATGAACTGGTCGGCAATTCGCTCGGCGCGCGTGCGGGACGGTTGCGGCGGCTGCTCGATCCGGATGCGCGGGACGATCGTCTGGCCGATCTGGCTGCGGACATGGGCGACGATTTCGACGCTTTTCGCGACGCCTGGTCGCACCCGCGGATGCATGCGGTGTTCACCGCGCACCCCACCTTTCTGCTGAGCCCGGCGCAATCCGAAGCGGTGGCCGAAGGGGCGCTGACCGGCTCCGCACCATCGCCCGACGATGCCGAGGAAGCGCCCGAGATCACACTTCAATACGAGCATGAGCGCGCAATGGCGGCGATGGCGCATGCGCAGGATGCGCGCGACCGGATCGTGGCGGCGGTGCTGGAGGCGGCGCGCCAGCGCTGGCCCGATCGCTGGCACGAGCTCGACCCGCTGCCCTTCCGCTTCGCGACCTGGGTCGGTTACGACATGGACGGGCGGACCGACATCACCTGGTACAACTCGATCGCCTTTCGCTTGGCCGAGAAGGCGCAGCGGCTGAAGCGCTACGCCGCCTCGCTCGACGAGATCGTGTCCGGACATGCGCTCGCCCAAGAGATGCGCGAGGCCGGCGAGCATACGGCGAAGCTGGCGGATACTTTCGCGGGCGACCTGTCCGACCCTGCCGTGTTGACCGCCGCCGCCGACGACCTGACGCAGGGCCCGGGCTCGCGGCTGCTGAGCCTCGCGCCGATCATCGAGCAACTCGAAAGCGAGGCGCGCGACGCCGAGCCTGGGCAGGCCGTGGCGCTGCGCACTCTGACAGCCGCGATGCGCGCCGATGGCCTCGGCATGGGCTGGATTCACTTCCGCGTGAACGCGAAGCAACTCCACAACGCGATCCGGCGCGAGCTGGACGATCCCGAGATCGACCTTTCCAGCCGCGGCGCGATGGCCGCCCTGCGCGGTCTGCTGGCAGGCGCGAAACCTCTGCGCGCCAACTTCGCGAGCCTCGCGGTCGAGAGCAGCACCGCCGTACGCCAGTTCCTCGTGATGGCGCAGATCCTCAAGCATATCGACGGCGATGCACCCATCCGCATGCTGGTCGCCGAGTGCGAGCAGCCCGCGACCGTGCTCGCCGCGCTCTATTTCGCGAAGCTGTTCGGCATCGAAGACCGGATCGACGTCTCGCCGCTGTTCGAGACCGAGGGTGCGCTGGAACATGGCGGGCGCTTCCTCGACCAGCTGCTGGCCGAGGATGATTTTCGCACTTACGCACGTACACGCGGCCGGATCGCGATCCAGACCGGCTTTTCCGATGCCGGGCGCTTCGTCGGCCAGATTCCCGCCAGCCTCGCGATCGAACGCCTGCAGGGACGCCTCGCCGAAGCGATGGCGGCGAACGAGCTGACCGACGTGGCTGCGCTGGTGTTCGACACGCATGGCGAAGGGATGGGCCGCGGCGCGCATCCGGCAAGCTTTGCCGACCGCCTCGAATGGCCGCTCAGCCCATGGGCTCGCCGCCGTTTCGCGCGTGCAGGCATCCGGCTGGAGGCAGAAGCGAGCTTCCAGGGCGGGGACGGCTACCTGTTTTTCGCGCGGCCCGAACTCGCGCTCGCGACGCTCACGCAGATCGCGGCGCTGACCCCGCAGATGTCCGACGCCGATGCGCCGGTCGATCCGTTCTATCGCCGCACCGATCTGAGCCTCGATTTCTATCGTGCGATCAAGGAACATCAGCACGATCATCTGGAAAGCCGCACCTACTCGCGCGCGATTACCAGCTTCGGTCTCGGCCTGCTGAACCAGACCGGCAGCCGCAAGTCGCGCCGCCAGTCCGACCTCAATGCAGAGCGCGAGATGAGCCTGCGGCAGATCCGCGCGATCCCGCACAACGCGATCCTCCAGCAGCTCGGCTATCCGGTGAACATCATTTCCGGAATCGGCAGCGCGGCCGACGGCACCTACGAAGATATTGCCACGCTGCTCGCCGAAAGCCCGCGGGGGCGGCAGATCATGCGGCTGGCGCGCGCCTCCGACTCGCTTGCCAGCATCAAGACGGTCGCCGCGCATGGCGAGCTATTCAATTCGGCCTATTGGGCGAGCCGCACCTATCGCGGGACCGAAGATCATCTGGCGCGCAGCTGCGAGGCGCTGGCCGAATACCTGATTGGGGACGATCGCACCGGCGTTTTCCGGCGGCTAGCCTCGCGCCTGAGGGTCGATGCGCTCAAGTTCCATCGCCTGCTCGACCTGCTGCCCGAAGAGGCGCACGATCCCGAGCGCGAGAGCGTGCGCCGCACGATCGGCGCCCTGCAGGCTCTCCGGCTGGCGCTGTTGCAGCACATGTTCCTCAAGGTCGTGTCGGTCCCGGCCTTCAGCCGCGCGAACGACATCAGCCGCACCGACGTGCTGGAGATGGTCTTCTCGCTCCGCGTCGACGAGGCGCTTGCGCAGCTGCGGCGCGCCTACCCTACCGATCTGGCGCGAAAGAGCGATTTCCCCGTCGCGGAGGAGGGCGATTATCCGATGGGCGAGGGCGATGGTTATGCCACGATCCGGCGCGATTATATCGAGCCGATCGAGCGCGCCTACGACCTGTGCCTGCGCATTTCGACCGCCATCGCCAATCAATTCGGCGCGCACGGTTAGGCTGGGTTACTCGCTCGCGAGGAGCGCCAGCAGGGCGAAACTCGCGAGCCAGTGCTCGCCCATGTAATCGCCCGTGACATGGGGCAGCGCCGCTTCGAGATGCGCGGCGGCTTTCTGCTGTAAAAGCGCGCGATCCTCGGCGTGGCTCAGCGTCGGCACGATTTCGCGCAGCGCCCAGGCGCGGCTCAGGTTGAGCCCGTCGAGATGCGCGATCTTGCCATCGCTCCGGTCGGAGACGCTCGCCGGGTCGAGCGTGGCGAGCCACCCATTGTCGAGCACCAGCGCAGCGAACCACGGCGCGAATTGCGCGTGCGGCAGCGTGTGGCGCAACAGCAGTGCGGCACTGAGCACGGGCGAGAGAAACTCGTCGCCGCCAGGCTCCCACCCGCGATAGTCGGTGCGCGAGGCGAAGGCGCGGGTCGACCATGCGTCGATCGCGTCGCGCAATTCCGGGTCGCGCTTGTTCGCCCATTGCCGTGCCAGCGTCAGCGCGAAGGCGGTGTTGTAATGCGTGCCGACGAAGACCGGGTAGGTGAGGACGGTCAGGTACGCCTTGAACCTGTCCGCGAAATGGCGCGCCAGCGGTTCGACCCGCTCCGCCCATTTCTCATCGTGACGCGCCGCCTCGTGATGCAGATAGAGCAGCCAGCCCCAGCCATAGGGCCGCTCGAACCCGCGCGCCGATGGCCGCTGCGCGTAGGCCAATTCGACCGCCAGCTTCTCGGCAGTAAAGGTGCTCTCCGCCAGGTCGGTGATCCGTGCGGCTTCCGCCATGTCGGGAAACAGCCGCCTGAGCGTCAGCAGCGTCCACCAGCCGTGGACGCAGGAATGCCAGTCGAAACTGCCGAAGAAGACCGGGTGCAATTCGCGCGGGGGGCGCACGTCCGCATCGCCGTCCATCACATGGTCGAGCTTGTGCGGATATTCGCGCGCCACATGGCCGAGTGCCGCCTGCGCAAAGCGCGCCGCCGTCTCTCGCGTCAGTTCCACAGCAGGAATGCCCCGATATAGATGATCGCGACGTTGCAGAACCACAGCGGAATTGCGGTCCACACCTGCTGCTTGATGACGAGGTTCTGGTCGTCGAGTTCGAGCAGCGCGGCGGGCACGATGTTGAAGTTTGCCGCCATGGGGGTCAGCAGCGTGCCGCAGAAACCGGCCAGCATGCCGACCGCGCCGATCACTGCCGGGTTGCCGCCATAGCCTTCGATCAGCAGCGGAATGCCGATGGCCGCTGCCATCACGGGGAAGGCGGCGAAGGCATTGCCCATAATCATCGTGAAAATCGCCATGCCGAGGCAGAAAACGATCACGGTGAGGAGCACGCTGCCTTCGGGAATCACCGCACCGGCAAGGCTACCGATGATGTCGCCCACCCCGGCAACCGCGAACACCGCGCCCAGCGCCGCGAGCATCTGCGGCAGGATCGCCGCCCAGCCGATCGAGTCGAGCAGGCGGCGGCCTTCCTCGGCGGGCGCGAGCAGCGGCGGTTTCAGCCACAGCATCGCGACGACCAGCGCGACGAGCACGCCGATCGCGAACAGCAGCAGCGTCTCGCGCCGGGGCTCAAAAAGGCGGTCCCGCTGAGCGGCGTGTAGTTGTAAGCGAGCGTCCCCGCGACCGCGACGAACGGCACGATCAGCGCGGGAATGAACAGCCTGTTGCCCTTCACCTGAGAGAAGTTGAGCCGCTCTTCCAGCGTAGTGGTCGGCGGATCGCTGCGACCGAGGCCGCCGATGCCCGCAATGCCGACCAGCGCGAGCACCAGGACGCCGTTGGCGAGGGGGGTCAGATGGCTGCCGAACAGGAAACTCGCTGCGAGCAGGCCCCAGAAGGCGGCGTTGCCCCAGCGCTTGCCGTTGCTCCGGTCGAGCGCGCTCAGCAGCGCCCAGATGGCGAAGAAAATCCCGGCGAGGATATAGAGCCATTCGTAGGTGATCACGAGCGTTCCTCCCCGGCACTGGGAGGGGGACCGTCACGCTTGGCGTGGGGGTGAAGGGGCATCGGGTCGGATGTCGGCAAAGGTGCCCCTCCACTATGCTGCGCATGGTCCCCCTCCCCCGGTGGGGGAGGAAGGCGGCCCAGTCGGCGGTCCATCGCCAGCAGGCGCGCGGAGTGGATCAGGAAAGCGCAGATCGCGGTCGGGATCGCCCAGACTGCAAATTCCAGCGGCGTGAGCGGATAGCCTGCCGCCTCGAACACGCCCTGGATGAGCAGGATGGAGGCGATGGCGAAGAAGATATCCTCACCGAAGAACAGCCCGACATTATCGGTCGCCGCCGACATCGCGAGCACCTTCTGACGCTCGGCCTCGGGCAGTTCGCAATGCGACTTCCGTGCGGCCGCATCGGCCATCGGCGCGACCAGCGGGCGCACGGCCTGCGGGTGGCCGCCGATGTCCTTCATGCCGAGCGCAGCGGTGATCTGGCGAAAGGCGAGGTAGATCACCAGCAGCTTGCCCATGGTTGCCCCGCGCACGCTTTCGATCACGCCGCGCGCGCGTTGCTGCAAGCCGTACCGCTCGAGCAGGCCGATCACCGGCAGGATGATCCAGGTGACCGAAATGTAGCGATTGTCGTTGAACGCCGTGCCCAGCGCCTCGATCACCGCGACCGCGTCGAGCCCCGCGAGCAGACCGGTCGCGACCGCCGCGCCGACCACAACAAGCAGCGGATTGAACTTGAGGGCGAACCCGATGACGACCAGCGCGATGCCGATCAGCGGCCAGTAGTTCATGCGTCTCCTCGCCCGGACGGGCTTTAACGGCAGCTTAGCAACGGGTGATCGGGTACGTATCGCCTTCGAAAACGAGGTTGCCCTTGGTCTGGTCGAGCATCTCGACTTCGATCCTGCGTACCCGGGGCGGATCGATCTTCGTGACGCCAGGCTCGCCCATCTCGAATTCTTCGGTGATCGTTTCGGTCAGCGTTTTGCCGGAAACGTCCCAGGTGCCCGATTCCGCGTCATTGTGCATGGTGCCGTCGGCTTCGTAGAAGACCGCGAAGTCGGATGCGCAGGTCCCGTCGTAAGACCATGTGCCGACGATCCATTCACTCAAGCCATTATCCGCTTCCTCGGGCGTGTCCGCACCGTCCCCGGCATCCGCCTGCACCGTGCCTCGTTCGTCGGGTTGCTCTTCTTCCTGTGAGCATGCCGCCAGCGCGAGGCTTGCACCCGCGATTGCACAGAAGGCCAGACGCATCGATTTCCCCCTCGGTAAATGCGGGTCGGCGAAACCCGGATTGCGCGTAATCTTGCAGGCTAATCGCAGCGCGGTCCAGCCTCGGGTTTACCGGAGGGGGTTAGCCCGCGCCGAAGCCCCCGCCACCCGGGGTGAGGATCACGAAAGAATCGCCCGGCTCCATCTGAGCGGAATCGGTCGCGGTCAGGTCTTCGCGCGATCCGTCGCCGCGTTCGACCCAGTTTTCGCCCGGTTTCGCGTCTCCGCCGCCCGCAATCCCGCGCGGCGCAACCGTGCGCCGGTTGGCGAGCATGTTGGCGCGCATCGCTTCGAGGAAGGTGATCCTCCGCTCCACCCCGTCGCCGCCGGTGTGCCTGCCGACGCCGCCCGACCCGCGTCGGATCGCGAACCGGTCGAGTCTGACAGGCAGCCTCGTTTCGAGAATCTCGGGGTCGGTCAGGCGGCTGTTGGTCATGTGCGTCTGCACCGCGCTGGTCCCGTCATGGTCCGGCCCGGCGCCCGATCCGCCCGCGATGGTCTCATAATATTGATGGTTTTCGTTGCCGAAGGTGAAGTTGTTCATCGTGCCTTGAGAGGGGGCGAGGCGACCGGTCGCGGCGAACAGGCAGTCCGTCACCACCTGGCTGGTCTCGACATTGCCCGCGACCACCGCTGCGCCGGGCAGCGGATTGAGCATCGATCCTTCGGGCACGATCAGTTCGACCGGGCGCAGGCAGCCATCGTTCATCGGGATCGGATCGTCGATCAGCGTGCGCAGTACATAGAGCGCGGCGGCACGGGTGATCGATCGCGGAGCGTTGAAATTGTTGGGCTGCTGATCGCTGGTGCCGGTGAAGTCGAATACCGCGGAGCGGGTGGCGTGGTCGATCCGGATCGCGACCTGCACCTCGGCCCCATTATCCATCGCGTAGGAAAACGCGCCATCCTCCAACTGCCCGAGCAGCGCGCGCACGCTTTCTTCCGCATTGGCGAGCACGTGATCCATATAGGCGGAGACGACCTCGCCCTCGCGATCGCGCGCCGCCTGGTGGAGCAGCTCCGCACCGCGCGTGCATGCGGCGAGCTGTGCGCGCAGATCGGACAGGTTGCGGTCGGGCTGGCGCGCCGGATATTTCGCGTCGGCCAGCGCCTCGCGCACTGCGCCCTCCAGAAACTCGCTCTCGTCGACCAGCAGGAGGTTGTCGATCATTACGCCTTCCTCCTCGATCGTGCGGCTCTCGGGAGGCATTGAACCGGGGGCGATCCCGCCGATATCGGCGTGGTGGCCGCGCGCGGCCACGAAGGCGTCCGGCTGGTCGCCATCAGTCGAGTAGAACACCGGCGCGATCACGGTGATATCGGGCAGGTGGGTGCCCCCGCGAAACGGATCATTGACGACATAGGCATCGCCGCGCCGGATGCCGCGACCATCTCGCGGCTCGCCATTTTCGCCAGGCCCGCGCACCTCGATCACCCGCGCAACGCTGTCGCCCATGCTGCCGAGATGCACCGGAATATGCGGCGCATTGGCGATCAGGTTGCCGCTCGGGTCGAATAGCGCGCAGGAGAAATCGAGCCGTTCCTTGATATTGACCGAGGTCGCGGTGTTCTGAAGCACCACGCCCATTTCCTCGGCAATCGCCATGAACAGGTTGTTGAAGATTTCGAGCTGCACGGGATCGACTTGCGTACCCGCCGCCCGATCACGCTCGACAGGTTTCTCGCGCGTCAGCACCAGGCTGCCATCCCGGGCCAGCCGCGCCTGCCAGCCTGGCTCGACCACGGTGGTGGAGTCTGGGTCGATGACCAGCGCCGGACCCTCGAGGGTTTCTCCGGGGGTAAAGCTGCTGCGGTCGCGGGTTGTCCACGCGGTGGCTCCGTCCTTCGCCGTCGCTTCGTCGGTCGCCATGGGTTCGACCTGCGCATCGCTTAGCCCGCCCGAAGTGCCGCTCGCCTCCACGCTCAGCGCTTCGACAATGATCGCGGCCGAGGCATCGGAATAACCGTAGCGCTGGCGGTGCTGCACGCGGAACGCGGCATCCATCGCGTCCGCGTCTGTGCAGGCGACGGTCAGCATCGAGTCGCTGCCCGCAAAGCGCAGCCGCGCGCGCGGCGTGAGTGTGACATTGCCGGGATCGATGCCCTGGTCGGTCAGGGCGGCAAGTGCCTCGTCGCTCAGAGCATCGAGTTCGCGCGCGAAGCCATCGTGCAGCGGGCGCACCAGGCTCGCCTCGCGAATCGCCTTCACCGGGGCAAGGCCGATGCCGTAGGCCGACAGGATCCCCGCCAGCGGATGGACCAGCACGGTCTCGATCCCCAGCTCGTCGGCCACCTTGCAGGCGTGCTGCCCGCCCGCACCGCCGAAGCAGGCGAGCGCGTATTCGGTGACATCGTGCCCGCGCGCGACGCTGATCTTGCGGATCGCATTGGCCATGTTGTCGACCGCGATGGCGAGGAAGCCCTCCGCAATTTCGTCCAACGGCTTGGCTTCGGGGAGCGAGCTAGCGATCTCTTCGAGCCGCGCCCGCGAGGCGTCGGGGTCGAGCGGCTGGTCGCCATCGGGCCCGAACACATGCGGGAAGAATGAGGGGGCGATCCGGCCTAGATACAGGTTGCAGTCGGTCACGCTCAGCGGACCGCCCTTGCGGTAGCACGCAGGCCCCGGATCCGCGCCCGCGCTCTCGGGCCCCACGCGGAAGCGTGCGCCGTCGAAGGAGCAGATCGAGCCGCCGCCAGCGGCCACGGTATGGATCTGCATCATCGGCGCGGCCACCCGCACGCCGGCGACCATGTTGTCTGCCGCCAGCTCGAGCTCGCCTGCATAATGGGCGACATCGGTACTCGTCCCGCCCATGTCGAAGCCGATCAGCTTGGCATAGCCACGCGCCTCGCCCGCCGCGACCATGCCCACGACGCCGCCTGCGGGGCCGGAAAGGATCGCATCCTTGCCGCGAAATGCGCCAACCTCTGCCAGGCCGCCGTTCGATTGCATAAAGCGCAGCCGCTCGACCGGCGGAAGGTCGCGCTGAAGCCCGTCGGTATAGCGTTTGAGTACGGGCGAGAGGTAGGCGTCGACAACGGTGGTATCGCCGCGCGGGATCAGCTTGATGAGCGGCGCGACCTCGTGGCTGACGCTGACCTGCGCGAAGCCGATCTCACGCGCGATTTCCGCAAGCCGCGCCTCGTGATCGCGGTACTTCCAGCCATGCATCAGCACGATGGCGAGCGCGTCGAATCCTTCGCCATGCAGCGTCTCCAGCGCGCGGCGTGCGGCGACTTCGTCGAGCGATTGCAGAACCACGCCATCCGCCGCGATCCGCTCGTCGACCTCGATCACCTTCGCGGGAAGTTGTTCGGGCAGCAGGATATGGCGGGCGAAGATTTCGGGCCGGGCCTGCGTGCCGATCCGCAGCGCATCGCCGAATCCGCGCGTGGTGACGAGCGCGAGCCGATCGCCCTTGCGTTCGAGCAGCGCATTGGTGGCGACGGTGGTGCCGATCCGCAGCTCGGCGATGGGGGCATTCCCGTGCTCGCCCATCAGGCGCGAAACGGCCTCGGTGGCGGCATCGGCGTATTGTTCGGGGTTTTCCGAGAGCAGCTTGTGCGTCACCAGCCGCCCGTCAGGCGTGGTCGCGACCACATCGGTGAAGGTCCCACCGCGATCGACCGCAAAGCGCCAGGCACGTGTTTTGTCGCTCAAGATAGCATGCTCGCATTGCCGTAGAAGAAAGGCACAATGCGGCTTCTAGGCGGACCCGGCACGGATTCCAATGCGTGCGGGTGCAATGCTGTTCGGCGAAGGAAGGGGCGGCGAGAATGGCCCCGAAAGTTTTGGTGCGGTCGAGAAGACTCGAACTTCCACGGCCTTGCGGCCACAACGACCTCAACGTTGCGCGTCTACCAGTTCCGCCACGACCGCACACATGACCCGGTCAGCCGGGTCAGCAATCGGGAGTCGACCATTGGTCGGCCCCCGTGAGGAAGCGGCGCCCTAGCAGGGGTGTTGGCGGCCTGCAAGCGCCTTTGCGACGCGCCTGCACCTTGCCGGTTCACATTCAGGAAGGGCTCCAGCCGATCTCCGCGAAACGCGCGGATTTGGGCAGATCCGTGATCGCTTCGTTGATGCTGAGCGTCTCGCCCGGCTGCAGGCGGCCTTGCCGTGGGAGAATCTCCCAGTTGTAGACCTTGCGATTGCGCGAATCGTACAGCACGATCAGCACCGGCGGCACCGCCTTGGTCTCGCGCCCGACATTCTTGATTTCGCCCGCCACGCCGAAATACTCGCTGCCATCGGGCAGGGTGCGGCGATCCTGCTGTTCGGCGGGGAATTCGAGTACCAGATCGGGCTCGTTCAGCGCGAAAGTCGGGCGGCTTACGGGCACCCAGTCGGGCAGTCCGGCATAGCTGACCGCGGCGATCGTGCCGACCGAGATGAGTGCGAACAGGCTGGCGGCCATGCCCCACATTTTCAGCGGATTGCGGCGCGGGCGGAAGGGCGGCTCGGCAGAAAACTGCGAGCGGTCTTCGGAAGGTTTGGTTTTCTCGCGCTGGTCGCCGCCGTCGATCGGAGGCACATCGTGCCACGGCTGGTGCGGGGTCGGCGCGGCGTCTGCCGCAGCAACTGCCTGCTCGGCTTCCTCTTCCAGCGACTTGAGGTCGAGTTCGGTGCCTTCCTGGAACCAGCTGTGACGACATTTCGCGCAGCGCACGGTCCGCCCGTCTGCGCCAATGGCGCTGTCGGGTACGGCATAGCGCGTATCACAGGCAGGGCAGGCGAGGATCATAGTGCCCAATCCATTACGCCTGCCAAGTGGGCCAAGGCAAGCGCCCCGCTGGTGGACGAGGCGGATTTGCGGCTTTTTTCCACCGACATTGCCCCCTATACCCTGCGCGTGTGTTAACCACGGGACGGGTCGGTAGAACATGGCGTGTAGGACGAGGACTGACGATGTCGGGGGGTGACGGCGAAGTCGCCTACTTCGACAATGTCGGCCTGCGTTACGGCAGCGGCAAGGAAATCCTGACCGATGTCAGCTTTTCCCTGTGGCCGGGCAGCTTCTATTTCCTGACCGGGGCGAGCGGGGCAGGCAAGACCAGCCTGCTCAAGCTGCTCTATCTCGCACAGCGCCCGTCGCGCGGGATCATCCGCATGTTCGGCAGCGACGTCATCACGCTCCCGCGCTCGCGCCTTCCCGGCTTCCGGCGGCGGCTGGGCGTCGTGTTCCAGGATTTCCGGCTGGTCGAGCATCTCTCCGCCTTCGACAATGTCGCGCTGCCGCTGCGCATCGCCGGGGTGGACGAGGGCGAGCTGGTCCAGCCCGTATCGGATATGCTCGAATGGGTCGGCCTCGCGCATCGGGCCGAGGCGCGGCCCGAAACGCTTTCGGGCGGCGAGAAGCAGCGCGTCGCCATTGCGCGAGCAGTCATCGGGCGACCCGACATGCTGCTGGCGGACGAGCCGACCGGCAATGTCGACCCCGATATGGCGCTCAAGCTGATGCGGCTGTTCGAATCCCTCAACCGGCTGGGCACCACGGTGGTCGTCGCGACGCACGACCTGCACCTGCTGCAGAACGTGCGTAGTTCGATCATCATGCGGCTCGACAAGGGGCGCCTCGGGGACCCGACGGGCGCGCTGCGCTATCCGCCGCGCAGGCCCGTGACAGACGAGCAGGCACGGTGAGCAAGCCGCCGCTCAGCGATACCGCGCGCGCAGGCCAATCGTCCTTCGACGGCGACAAGGCGCGCGCGCTGATCCCGCAGGCGCGGCTGGCGGGGCCGATGCCGTGGGTGCTCGCGATCATGGTCGCGCTGACGGTGCTGGCGGCGGGGGCAGGACTGGCGCTCGGCAATATCGTGGGCGATGCGCGCTCGGAACTGGCTGGCGGGGCGACCGTGCAGATTCTCGATGCCGATCCGAATACCCGGGCCGAACAGGCGACGGCGGCGCAGGAAGCGCTGCGAACGATGGATATCGTGGCCGAGAGCCGGCTGATTCCGCAGGACGAGCTCGATGCGCTGCTGGAGCCGTGGCTGGGCGGATCGGGCGATGCGGAGACGGTCCCGGTGCCCGCGCTGATCGACGTGCGGCTAGAGGGAAAGGCGGACGAGGAGGCGCTTGCCGCGCTGCGCACGAGGATCGCCGATGTGGCGCCAGATGCGCGGGTCGACGCGCAGTCGAGCTGGCTGCAACCGGTGTTCGCCGCGCTGTCCTCGCTCCAGTACCTCGCGCTGGCGCTGGTCGTGCTGCTGGCGGTGACGAGCGCGGCGGCGGTGTTCCTCGCGGCGCGCAGCGCGCTGGGCAACAATCGCGAGACGATTGCGATCGTGCACCTGCTCGGCGGCACGGACGGGCAGATCGCGCAGCTGTTCCAGCGCGCGATTCTGTTCGACTCTATTCTCGGCGGGATCGTCGGCCTGATCCTCGGCCTTACCGCCGTACTTGGGCTCGGCTACCAGTTCGCGGCGCTCGACAGCGGCATGGTGGCGAGCGCCGGGCTCGATTGGCTGGACTGGATATTGATCGCGCTTATCCCTATTTTCGGCGTCGCGCTGGCGGTCGTGACCGCGCGCTTCACCGTTCTTGCTGCCGTTAGGAAAATGCTGTGATCTGGCGCGTCGGGCTTGGCCTCCTCCTCGTCTGGGTACTCGGTTTCATCTGGTTTGCCGGGTGGCTGCCCGAGCCTGCGCCGATGGAGCGGACCGACGCTGTGATCGTGCCCACAGGCGGGGCGGGGCGGATCGCGCGCGGGCTCGACGTGGTTCAGACCGACAGTGCGGATACGCTGCTGGTCACCGGCGTCGATCCGGAGGTCACGCCGGGCGAGTTCGCCGCCGAGTTCGAAGTGCCGGCCGATGTGATGGATTGCTGCGTCACGCTGGGCTTCGCCGCCACGGATACGCGCGGCAATGCGCAGGAAACGAAGGAATGGGCGGAGCAGAACGGCATCCAGAGCCTGCGCCTTGTCACCAGCGACTGGCATATGCGGCGCGCCTCGATCGAGTTGCGGCGTGAATTGCCGGACAGCGTGAAGGTCATCAAGGATGCGGTTCGCAGCGAGCCGAGCCTGTGGATGCTGTTCGTCGAATATCACAAATGGCTGGTGAGCCGCACCGTGGGGCCCCTGTTCTCCTGACATGAACGTGCTGCGCAGCCTCGCTTTCTACGGCGTTTTCTATTCCGGAACCCTGGTGTTGCTGCTCGTCGCGCCTTTCCGTGGGCGAGCGGGCATGTGGAAGCTCGCCCACGCATGGAGCGGAATGCACCGGTGGTGCGTGCGCCACCTGCTGGGCATCCGGATCATTCAGGAGGGGGCGCCGCACGCGGAAGGGCCGGTGCTCTATGCGATGCGGCACGAAAGCTTCTTCGAGGCGATCGATGCACCGCAAGTGTTCGGTGCGCCGGTCATCTTTGCCAAGCAGGAATTGCTCGATCTGCCGATGTGGGGGAAAGCCGCTGCCAAATACGGCATCATCCCCGTCGCGCGCGATAAGGGCGCGAAGGCGCTGCGCGATCTGATGCGCGCGGCACGTCTCGCCAAGGAGGAAGGGCGGGCCTTCCTGATCTTCCCCGAAGGTACGCGTATCGCGCATGACGAAGAGGGGCCGATCGCCTCCGGCTTTGCGGGCCTTTACAAGCTGCTGGACCTGCCGGTCGTCCCGGTAGCGGTGAACAGCGGCCCGCTCTATGGCGATCTGGTGAAGCAGCCGGGGCAGATCACCTATCGCTTTGGCGATCCGATTGCGCCGGGGCTGGAGCGTGCCGAGGTCGAGGCGCAGGTGCGCGAAGGAATCAACCGGCTGCGCGCGTGATGCGTCCTACCGCTCCAGCGCAGCCTCGATCGCATCGCCGACCTTGGCCATGTCGTCCTCGCGCCCGATGGTGATCCGCAGAGCGTCGCCCAGGCCCTGCCCCGGCAGGTGCCGCACCGCGTAGCCCGCTTCGGCAATCGCATCGCGCACGCGTTCCGCCGTCGGTTGGTCGGGGAAACGGACGAGCACGAAGTTCGCCTCGCTCGGCACGCAAGCAACACCGCGATTTCCAAATCCTTCCAGTCGCGCGACGAAAGCGGCACGCTCGCGCGCATTGTTCTCGCGCGATCTGCTCAGGAAACCCTGGTCCGCCAGGGCCGCGAGGGCCGCGCCCTGCGCCGCGCCGGTCACGTTGAACGGCCCGCGAATGCGGTTCAGCGCGTCGACCAGATGCGGCGCGCCGGTCGCCCAGCCGACCCGGGCGGAGGCGAGGCCGTAGATCTTGGAGAAGGTCCGGGTGACCAGCACATTGTCGGCCTTGCCCGCCAGCGTGAGGCCGGGCGCGCCCCCATCCTCCAGATATTCGGCATAGGCCTGGTCGAGTACGAACAGCACGTCGCCGGGCAATCCGGCGTGCAGCCGCTCGACCTCGCCATGGGGGAGGTAAGTGCCGGTGGGGTTGTTCGGATTGGCGAGGAAGACGACGCGCGTCTTCTCACTCACCGCTGCCAGCATCGCATCGACATCGGCGCCGAAATCGCACGCTTCGGCTTCGAGGGGCACCGCGCCCACCCGCCGCGCCGCGATCGGATAGACCGAAAACGAGTATTGCGACATCAGCACCTCGTCGCCCGCGCCCGCGAAGGCCTGTGCCGCCAGATTGAGCAGCTCGTCCGAGCCGGTGCCGCACACGATCCGCGCCGGGTCGATGGCGTGCATCTCGCCCAGCGCGGTGCGCAGCGCGATCGAGTCGGGGTCGGAATAGGTGGCGAGATTTTGCGCCGCGCGCATCGCCGCCAGCGCGTCCGCGCTGCATCCCAGCGGGTTCTCGTTGGCCGAGAGCTTGATCAGCGTCCGCCCGTCCGCAGCTTTCGACACGCCGGGCACGTAAGGCGCAATATCGAGGATGTAGGGCTTGGGCTGGGGAAACGGCGAATTCATAAGGGCACAACCAGAAAAAGTGCGGTGCTGCGACAGGCTCAGCACGAGCGGATTTCGAAAGAAATTCCCCTAACCGCTCGCCCTGAGCTTGTCGAAGGGCTGTTTTTCCTCTTCTTGCGCAAGCGACCATGAACACGCCGCAGCAATCCCAGTCCCTGAGCTTGACCCTTCCCGATCCGCTGCCGCTCGACAGCGGGGCGCAGCTGTCGCCGGTCACCATCGCCTACGAGCAATATGGCGCCCGGGCGCAAGACGACAGCAACGTGGTGGTGATCTTCCACGCGCTGACCGGCGACCAGTATGTCGCCAGCCCGCATCCGGCGACCGGCAAGCCCGGCTGGTGGGACCGCATGGTCGGCCCCGGCATGCCGATCGATACGGATCGCTATTACGTCATCTGCGCCAACGTGATCGGCGGCTGCATGGGCTCGACCGGCCCTGCCAGCGCCAATCCTGACGAAACCGGCGGTGCGCCCTACGGCCAGAACTTTCCGGTGGTGACGATCCACGACATGGTCCGCGCGATCGGCCGCCTGCTCGATGCGCTCGGGATCGACCGGGTGCATGCCCTCGTCGGCGGATCGATGGGCGGGATGCAGGCGCTCGCTTTCGCGTCGCAGTTCCCGACCCGGGCCGACCGCGTGCTGGTGCTCGCTAGCGCGGCGCGACAGAGTGCCCAGAACATCGCTTTCCACGAGGTCGGGCGCCAGGCGATCATGGCCGATGCCAACTGGAACGGTGGCGAGTATTACGGCGGCACGCACCCCGATGCAGGGCTGGCGGTGGCCCGGATGGCGGCGCACATCACCTATCTTTCCGAAGCGGGTCTGACCGAGAAGTTCGGGCGGCGGCTGCAGCAGCGGCCCGACGGCAGCGACGGCACAAAGTCCTTCGGGTTCGAGGCCGACTTCCAGATCGAATCCTACCTGCGCTATCAGGGCAGCGGGTTCACCCGCCGGTTCGACGCCAATTCGTACCTCTATATCACCCGCGCGATGGACTATTTCGACCTCGCCGAAGAGCATGGCGGACGGCTGGCCGATGCCTTTGCGAACACCTCCGCGCGTTTTTGCATTGTCAGCTTCGACACCGACTGGCTCTACCCGACCGAGGAGGGCCGGCACATCGTTCGCGCGCTCAATGCGGCGGGCGCGCCGGTCAGCTTTGTCGAGCTGTCATCGCCATACGGGCACGATGGCTTCCTGCTGGAGACGCCGGGACTGGATGAAGTGGTGCGGGGGTTCGTGTCGTGAGCGAGCTTCCCGACGGTTATGAATTGCACGACGGGGCCGATGCGCGCGCCGCTCACGCCTTCCTGACCCAGAGCTACTGGTCGCCCGGCATTCCGGTCGAGACGGTCGAGAAGGCGCTGGCCAACAGCCTGTGCGTCAGCGTGCTGCATCGCGGCGAGCAGATCGGCATGGCACGGGTCATCACCGACCGGGCCACCTTCGCCTATCTGGCAGACGTCTACGTGCTCGACGGGCATGGCGGGAAGGGGCTGGCCAAGGCCATGGTCGGCCATCTGCAGGGCTACGCCGAGTTGCAGGGCCTGCGCCGCTGGATGCTGGCGACACGCGACGCGCATGGATTGTATGAAGGGCTGGGCTGGCAACCGCTGCCGGACCCGAGCATTTTCATGCAGCGCCATTTCCCGGATATCTACGCATGAGCAAGCTTCCCGATCTGCGCCCCGACCTCGCGGCAATCGCCGGGACCATCCCCGATGGTGCGCGCGTGCTCGATATTGGTTGCGGGCCGGGTACGCTGCTGGCCGCGCTGGCGGAGCACAAACGGGTCGATGCGCGCGGGCTGGAGATCGATCCGGAGCGGGTGGCAACCTGCGTGGCGCGCGGGCTTTCGGTGGTGCAGGGCGATGCCGAGGCCGATCTGGTCCACTACCCCGACGACGCGTTCGACTACGCCATTCTCGGCCAGACGATCCAGATGGTCGACCGGCCTGCCGAGGTGATCGACGAGTTGCTACGCGTAGGCCGCGCCGCCTTCATCAGCTTCCCCAATTTCGCGCACTGGCGGATGCGGGTCGCGCTGGGGCTGGGCGGTCGGATGCCGGTGACGCCCGCGCTGCCCGAGGCGTGGCATGCGACCGGCAATATCCGCAACCTGACCGTCGTCGACTTCAAGGATCTGGTCGCGGACCGCGGCGCGCGGGTCGAGCGCGCGTGGTATTTCGGCAAAGGCCACGAGATCGGCGAATTCGGCGCAAACCTGCGCGCCGAATTCGCCCTGTTCCTGATCGGCCGGGGTTAGCGGCGAATACTCCCCTCCCCCGCGGGGGAGGGGTTGGGGG
>Ga0208934_1000195_pt1 | contig 39540 bp, 43 predicted proteins | sample MalvirDeepMed_s2_FD_184243 | JGI IMG/M metagenome (GOLD analysis project Ga0208934, IMG submission 184243) | Marine viral communities from the Global Malaspina Expedition - Malaspina viral metaG DeepMed_s2 (SPAdes) (version 2) | ecosystem: Environmental > Aquatic > Marine > Oceanic | place... | reverse complement strand
CCTCCCGGCCCTCTTGTCGCCCCCGAACACCCTTGCTATACGCCCCACGTGTTCCGGCGTAGCTCAGCGGTAGAGCAGTTGACTGTTAATCAATTGGTCGTAGGTTCGATCCCTACCGCCGGAGCCAAATTTCCCAATTAAATCAGCTACTTGGCTTTCGCCGCACTGCGGCACCGTCCGACTGTCCGACACCGTCCGAGTCGGACAGCGTTTCCACGGACGGGATCCACCAGATCAGCGTGCGGCCGATCACCTTGGATTTGACGGACGCGCCCAACAGGTTCGCGATGAAAAAGTCCTCGAGCTGGTCGAAGCTGAGAAAGCGACGGCGATAGTAGGTCGCGCCGTCCTTCTCGAATTCCTGGGTGACGTCGACCGCATGGCGCGCGGCGATGTCGGCAAACGTGTTTCCGGGTCCTGTTGCCGCATTCATGCGCTTGGTCCTTCCTTGCTCGTCTCCGATGGACATCGCTGAGCTGGATCAAGCGTCCAGCATGATATGGACATGGGTGGAATGCTTCGAGCACTGAACTCGTTCCGGGTCGCCGCGAAGATCCGGGCTGTCTTCGCGGCGGATCTTCCATCCATCTTCCGTACCGCTCGGAGCCTGCGTCTCGGCAAAGTCTACGACCTGGTCGTCCGTCCAGTCAGACGGGACGCATACCTGTAATCCAAAGATGCCATGGCGAGTTATCGCTGCGGGGCCGATCTGCTGGTTCATCGGTCCTAAGCCTTCTTCTTTTCAGGCCCCGCAACGGGCCTGGCGATCGCGCCGATCGCGCGCATGGCGGCGGGGAAGTCGGCTGGCATGTAGGTTTCGCCCAGGAGCGGATCCCGCGCGGCCGAGTTGCCCAGGACGTCGCCGATATCGTCCCGGCCGACGGCGGCCGAGCGGGCCATGACACCGAAGGTTCGCCGCAGGTCTCGGAATTGCAGGGTGGCGACGCTGGGCAGGCCCTCGGCAGCCGTGGCGCGCAATCGCTGCCAGCGGGTCTGGAATGTCTCTTCATTGAACGGGCCGTCGTTGACCGGATCAGCGAAAATCGGCTCGGCCGGTGCCAGGTCTTCGCGGACATCGAGCATGGGGGCGCAGGCGTCGTGGACGGGCAGAACGCCCTCGGTCCCGCGCTTCGACCTGGTAAGCTGCCACAGCCACAGGCTACGCGGCGCGGGATCGCCGGGCAGCTGCACGTCCTGCCGGCGGAAGTCGGCGCGGCGTGCCAGGATCAGATCCGTCTCGCGCTGGCCGTGATAGGTGGCGAACAGCACCATCTGGCCCATGACCGGCCAGCCGAGCGCGTCAGCGGCCTGCACCAGGGCATCAATCTCGTCCCAGTTCGCGGTGCGCTTGCGCGGCTTCGGGGTACGCATCTTGAGCCGCAGGCATGGGTTGCTGTCCTCTGCGCGCCAGCCCAGCAGCTCGGCGTGGCCCATGAGGCTCGACATCATGCGCACGAGCGCCTGGGCGCGACGCGGACTGCCGGTCCGCAGCAGCGCCTGGTACCAGTTGTAGATCACCGGCTTCGTGAAGTCCGAGACGTGATCCTCGCCCCACTTGGCCGATATGAGGCGCAGCAGGGCGTCGTAGCTTTTCTGCGTCTTCGGGGCCAGGTCTGGGAAGGCCTCGGCCCGGTACCGGTGGATCACGGCGTCGATCGATCGGCCGCCGGTGCGCGCCGGCGTCTTGCCGGCGCGGGCGCGATCGACTTCACGGTTCAGCCGCTCCATTTCGCGCATTGACCAGGTCGGCTTGTCGGCCGACAGCTGGACCGGCTTCCAGCCATTGGCTCGCAGCGCGGTTTCCGGTTCCCACCAGACGCGCCAGCTGCCGTCGGCCCGCGCACGCTGGCGGCCTCGAGGCGGCATCTTGGCCTTGGGGATCGGCGGCTTGCTCAAGCCGTCACCGCCTTCTGCATGAGGCGCACCACGTTGCCGCCGGTGGGCGTCAGCTCGGGCGGCAGTTCGGGCGTCACGTCACGGGGCAGTCCGTTCTGGTCGATCCAGGCGGCGACTTGGCTGCGGCGCCATTTCAGGGGCGACTGAATATGCGGCATGGGTAGCGGGAAGCGATGGTCTGCCTCAAGCTGGTCGCGCCGGCGCAGGAATGTGGCGCGGCTGCAGTCCAGCATCTTGGCTACACCAGTGGCGTCGATGAAAGTGGGATCCGGCATGGTCTCTCCTTTTCCGGCCCGCCGCGCTGTCGGTGCGGCGGGCGGTGGCGGGGCGTCCGATGAGAAGGATCGGCCGACAGGCCCCGTCGCGGCCCTGGCAGGGGCTTACGATGCGCGAAGTTCGGGGTTCTTGTCCCAGTGGCGGGCGGCCTGGCCGCTGGTCACGCCGTTCTGCAGGGCGCGACAGAGGCGCAGGAATTGGTTGTCAGGCACCAGCGACAGCCGGCAGTCGCGGCTGGCCCTGCGGGTCAGGTCGTTCAGCGTGGGGTCGGTCGCGCCGCCGGCGAAGAGCTGCAGCACCTGATACGGATCCAGCTCGCCGTCGAGCATGGCCGCGGCGACGTCGCGTTCGTCCAGGCGGCGGGTCATAGTGGCGCCTCTTTCCGCGCTTCGTCCCGCACGCGGGCGATCCAGTTGCGGATCGCGCCGATAAGGCCGGACGTCGACGTGGCGCGGACACCGTGCAGGCGAAACCGCCCGCCGTTGTGGTCGGCGGCGCAGGTTGTCGGTCTGTCGGATCCGCGTTGCAGCAGGTCCGTCATCAGCGCGTTGACCCGCTGGTGATATTGCGCATGACCAACATCCGCCACGGATGGAACAGCGTCGATTTCGGCCTCGAGTTTGTCCGCTGCGGCCAGCATCCGGCTGCGGTGATCGGCGTCGCGGAACATCACGGCCGGTCCCCCGGTCCCAGCAGCGGGACCACGTTGGACGGGGTGATGTCGGGCACGAGCTCGAGCCCGGCGGCGGCGCGGCGGCGGCTGTCCAGCAGCTCTTCCAGGCAGGGCTGTGCGCAGATCAGCAGCAGCGCGGCCTTGTCCTCGGTCGTGGCGCCGGTGCGCGCGTCCTCGGCTATGCCGATCAGCGTCTCGAGCAGCTGATCGCTGATCGTGGCCGGGTCGGCTGCGGGCAGGCTGGGGATTTCGCGGGCCGCGCTCATGCCGCCACTCGCGTATCAAGGGGCAAGCCGGCGCGGCCGGTCCGCAGGCGCAACAGCGGCAAGCCGGCGGCCAGCGCCACCGTGAGGGCGGTGTCGAAGTCGTCGCCCTGCAGCATGAGGTTGCCGACCTGGTGGCCGAAGATCGAGCCGCAGTGGCCGTCCAGGTAAACCCGGGCTTCCAGCAGGCTGATCTGGTAATTCCGGCAGACCAGGCGTGCGGCCAGGTCGAAGCGGCGGTCCCGCTCGGCCGGGTCGACCTCGGCCTCGGCATCGCTGGCGCAGTTCAGGCTGTCGCCGTCGAGGATCTTCCACCGCACGGCGGCTGCGAAGCCCCCCAGCGGGTTCTTGGTTTCCAGGCTTGGCACAAGCGGTCCCTCCTTCTGTGCGTTCCGTGCACAGAAGTAAGGTGCCCACTTTGCACTGTCAAAGCAAAATGTGCCTATAAGGCAAAATTAGCGCAGAGGGTACACCGCGAAGGCCTGGACATCTTTGCCATCTCGCGGCGTCCTGATCATTATTCCAGCGCTCGGCAGGTCTTCGATCTCATACAAGATTTCTGTAGCTCCCATCATCGTTTTGCTCTCTAAGCGTACTGCTCCGGTCTCTTCTTCGAAGCGTTCAACAAAGAAGTCGCCTTGGGCGTGTCGGAAAAAGGCCCCGCAAACTTCAGCCGTCTCCGTTTTGGTTGTCATGGCGATGAATGGCATCTCAACATCTGGAAGCCAATCGACCTTGGGTCCAACGGCCACCCACCCATCCATAGCGTCCCCTGACATGAGCCGCTGGGTGTTCATCAGCGCAGTCGGAGCTTCTGGCCATCCCATTTCGCGTGCGAAATCTTTCAGATCTTGTGACCGAAAGTCGGGACGAAGGCACATTCCGTAGAAATTATCGAGCATCACAACTGTGTAGTCGTTCGGACTGATGCCCTGTGCCAGGGCGCCCACGGTCAGGGTGGCGCAGATGCCGGTAGCAATAGCGGTTGTGCGGATCATGAACCTCTCCAACTGGCGATGACTTTGCCGCGAATGGCCACGTTATTGTTGTCGACCACATGCACGCGGCGGTCATCGGTATCGGGGCCAAAAGCCACCAAAACAGGGGGTTCGTGGCGGCGCAGCACCGTGCGCGCGCCGCCCGCGCCGTTGTCGTAGATCTGTGCCAGCACCACATCGCCGGCCTTCGTCAGCTCGGAGAGGTGAGTGTCGACCAAAATCACGTCGCCGGGCATGTACCCCATGAAGGCCAGCGACGGTTGGCGCACCTCCCAGGCGTCGATGCCGGGCCGGTCGCCGCCGAAGGCTGCAACAATGGCGGTCTTGCGCGCGTCGGTGTCGCGCTTGTGGGCGAAGGGCACGGCGTCGCTTTCAGAAAAGCCCTGGCCGATCTTGTGGGGCGTATCGCCGTCCAGCACGCCCGCGTGGCTGAGTACATCATCGAGCGGGACGCGAAGGACTTTGGCAAAGGCCTTGGCCCATTCAAGCGACATGGCGCGGTGTCCAGTGTAAATTTTCGAGACAGCGGAGCGATCACGACCCAGTTCGGCGGCTATGTCTCCCGCAGTCACGCCAGCCATTTTCTGGCGCTTTTTGAACCACTTCTCATCCATCAACCGCCAAGTAGGCACTCCGCACGGAAAAATGATGTGCCGAAAAGGCAAAATGTGCCTAGACAGTAGGAATTCATTTCGCCTACATCTTGCGTATGAGTGCGAACCTTACACCAGTGGAAGTGGCAAAGTGCCTACTTGGCACCATAGAGGACGTCGCTATCGCAGCCGGCTTCGACCGCAAGACAGCGTTCAAGTGGGTCAACCCTTCTGCGTGGCGTGATGCTGGCGACATTCCGTCCGCTCGATCCATGCGCCGCCTTCTCGACTACTCCGACGCGCGCGGCCTGGGCCTCACGGCCGAGCACCTGATCCGCGGCGCCACGCGGGCCGAGGTCGATGCCATCCTCGCCGCACGTCAGGACGACGCGGCATGAAGCCCGCGATGCCCCCTTCGCAGCGGTTCCTGGCCTGGGTGATCCTGGCCGGAGTGGCGGCCTGGGCCTGGCTGGTCGCGGACGCGGTCAAGCGCCACGAGCGGCGCGCCCCTGCATTCGAGACGTCTCGGACGGCACTGCCTGCCGAACCGAGCCTCGCGGCCCAATCCTCCCGGGCCGCCACCTCCCCGCGCGAAGGCAGCTCGCGCGGGGATTTTCCCTTCCTTTCGGCCCGCGTTTCGAGCATTTCCGCGGGCCGGGCGGACGCGGCGCCCTGGGGCTCGCCCGCCGCGTTCGCTGAAATCCCGGTCCCCACCGGGAGCGCCCGCCCCATTCCCAAGTGTCCCTCGCACGGGGTGGGCGCATGACCTATTCGCCGCGTGTCCAGGTCGGCCTGCAGGCCTCGACCGTCGCCCTGCGCGCCAAGTCCGGCCAGATGACCGGCGCGGACGTGGAAGAGCTGCAGGCCGTGGCCGAGCAGCTGCTGCGGAAGGACGACGCGCTGTTTCTGGCCGTCAGTGACTTCGCGACGCAGTATCTGCTGATCACCCACGACCCGGCCGCGATCGCCGAGCGGGGCGCCTGGCTGCTGGATGCGATCGAGCGGGCGACCCGGCCGGATCCGGTCGATTACGCGCGGTGCGACATCCATGGATGAACTGCGCCTGACACCCAACGATCACGTGTTGATCAACGCGCTGGCCGCGATCTTCGTGAGTCACGTGCGGCCGGCTCCGCACGAGTACCTGATGGTCGAAATCGTCCGCGATGCGGTGAAAAAGGCGAATGCCCAGCACCTGTATGTCGGGCCGCTGGTTACCGCGGCCGAGAATTTCCTGAGCGCCAGGCAATCCGTGCGCGGTGCGTGCCATGCGGAATACGCCGTGCGCGCCCGCCTCGAGGCCGTGCTGACCTGGCGCACCGGGCATGCCCTGGACGCGCTGCGCGGGGCTGCGGCATGAAGGGGGATCTGCGCGCGATGGAACGGAGCCTGGTCGAGCAGATCGAAGCGCTGGAATGCGCCCGCCATGCCGTGTCCCAAGTGTCGGATTTCATCGCTGACATCGAGGACGACGGGGTCACCGTTGACGTCAAGGTCGACGGCCTGGTCATCACGCTGGACCTGTCCCTGCCGGGCGTGCTGCCCGGCGCTGCGATGAAGGGGCCGCTGTCACCCCCGCGCCCAGAGCCAGAGGAAGCGCAGCAATCTTCCGGGCCCCTTCATCCCAGCGCCGAGACGCAATGCGTCGACACGCCGAAATCCGGTGCGCGCTGGACCGAAGCTGAGCTCGCCACTGCCAAGACGATGTTCCTGGCGGGGCATTCGATCGAGGATATCGCGGCCCAGCTGGGGCGTCCGGTGCCAGGCACGCACTACAAGATCAGGCGCATGAGGGCGCAGTGGGAGCGTGAAGCAACGCCGGATCTTCCGGATGCCGCTGCACCACCTGTGTCGGGACATACCGAGGGGAGCGATGGGGAAGCCGCTGCGACGAAACCCGACCGGAACGGGTCGGGCCAAGGCGGTGAAGCCATCCACCACAACGCCGAGGCAGCGGGCGCCGTGGTCAAGGATCAGACCCAGACCACGGACGATGCGCCGCGGGAGCTGCCCTTCAATTGGTCGGACGAGCTCGACCGCGATCTTGTCCGCCTGGTCACCCAGCGGGCCAGCCCTGCGACCATGGCAGCGGCGATCGGGTGTAGCGTCGACCAGGTCCGGCAGCGACGTCGCGAGCTGGTCCCCAGCGAAAGCGTGAACGAGGCCTTCGCAGTGCTGCATGCGCTGTCCGGAGGTGTCAGTGTCTGACCGCCGCTACGCCCACAGCATCGACGACATCAAGCATATGCTCCTGGCCCAGGTGGACCGGGTCGCGCAGACCTACGCGCCGGCCGCGCCTGGCAGCTACACCGACAAGGGCAAGTATTTCACGCTGAACCCCGGCCGCGTCGATCGCAATGTCGGCAGCTTCTATGTGAACCTGTCCGGACCCTATGCCGGCCGGTTCCATGACCACGCAACGGGGCAGGGCGGTGACCTTCTGGATCTGATCCAGCTGCATCTGAACTGCGACCTGGCCGGCGCGCTGCGCGAGGCCCGGGCGTTCCTGGGGCTCGAGACGGTGGATCCTGCCACCCGCGCCCAGCGGGAACGCGCCGCGGCCGAGGCGAAGGAACGCCGCGCCCAGGCCGAGCGCAACGAGCGCGAGCGCGCGGATCGCCGCGCCCGGCAGGCCAAGGCCCTGTGGCTTTCGGGCGTCGACGGCATTGAGGGCACACCCGTCGGCCAGTATCTGCGCGACCGGCGCGGCATCGACCTGGCGCGTCTTCCGCGCCGGATCCGCGTGCTGCGCTATCTGCGCGATTGCTTCTACAGCCACACCGATCCCGAAACCGGCGAGGTGATCGAGGGCAGCTATCCCGCGATGGTGGCCCCGGTGGTGGACGCGAAGGGCCAGGTCGTCGCCTGCCACCGAACCTATCTGGCGCTGGGATCCGACGGCCGCTGGGACAAGGCACCGGTGCCGAATGCCAAGAAAGTCCTGGGCATGTATGGCGGTGGCGCGATCCATGTCTGGCGCGGAACCCGCGCCGGCCCGCGCGGTGGTCAACCGCCGAGCCTGAAGGATGCGCCGCACGGCACCCGTGTGTTCATCGCCGAGGGCATCGAGGACGCGCTGAGCTGCGCCCTGGTCGTGCCCGAGGATAGGGTCCTGGCCGCGATCAGCCTGGGCAACCTGGCCAACGTGGTGCTGCCGCCGGCGGTGACCCGCGTGACGCTGATTGCCGATCGCGACGAAGGCGAGCAGGCGCAAAAGCAGCTCGAGCGTGCGCGCCGTGCGTTTCTCAACCAAGGACGCGCCGTCGCCGTCTGGCAGAACGGGCAGGGCGGCAAGGACCTGAACGACGCGCTGCGCGCAGCCGGCGCCGGCGGCGTGGTGGCCATGGGCGAGGGCGCGGCATGATCAATGATCGGCTCGGCATGGCTGGCGCAGCTCGCAGCATCTGCATTTCGCAGAACGGCAGGGATAATTGCGCCTGCAGCAGAGCTGACGAGCTGACCTTCTGCCATGCGCTTCAGCCCGCCGTGGCAGGCGTTTTGACGGCTTACGGCATCCAGATCTGGGACGCGGAAGCGGTCCTGGAAGGGTCGAAGCGCATCACGAAATCGCCGAGGCGCAGATGAGCATTATCGACACGAAAGATCTAAGCCGCGGCGCCGTTGATGTGCTGACCGAGCGCGATCGGCAGTTGTTCGTCGAGGGCTTCGACGATGGCCACGACGACAATCACGATGAGCGCGCGCTGCCCATGGCGGCCGCGAGCTATGCCCTGGCGGCCGGCGGTCTCGCACGGCCGGGCATCGCAGCCAACGTTTGGCCCTTCGCTTTCAAGTGGTGGAAGCCGCGCGGCCCCCGCGAAAACATGGTGCGCGCCGCCGCCCTGCTGATCGCCGCGATCGACAAGTATGACCGCAGGTGGCCCCGAGGATGACCGACACCGCCCCACTGAGCCAACTCGCAGAAGAGCTGCGCAACGCACCCGAGGAGATCCCCGATGGTCGGAATGATGACAGCGGACGGCCGAGCGATGACGCTCGAACAAATGAAGGCGCTCGGCCGAACGATGCCGAGGCCGATCCATCCTGCAGTGACGGCGGCGGTGAGCGCGGTCGTGGACGAGCGCATGGCACGATTTTCGACGGGTGCCCGGTCATACCTCTTGGGGTCAACGGCGATGCCTGCTGGTACCTGGACGTCCGTGGCCAGCTGAGGGCCGTCACCAAGCACGACAACCAGAAGATCCTGTCACTTTTCGGCGGGCGCCTGGCGCTGCTGGCCCATCACTTCCCGAGCTACGGAAAAGACGGCGTCCCCCGGCGCAATGCCTTCGACGCCCAGGTGACGAGCTCGATCATGATGGCCGCCTGCGACGAGTGCGGCGTGTGGGATCCGACTGGCGCCGTGCGCGGCACCGGTGCCTGGACGGACGATGACGGCAACCTGGTGCTGCATGCCGGCGACGAGGTCCTGATCGGCGGCCAGTGGATGCCGCCGGGCGTCTACCAGGGCAAGGTCTACTCGGCCGCGCCCCGCACCCCGCGGGGCGACGCATCCACCGGGCGCACCGATGCAGCCGCAACCATCGCCGAGCTGATCGAGACCTGGAATTGGCGACGGCCGGATGTCGACGCGCACCTGGCGCTGGGTCTGATCTGCGCCCAGATGCTGGGCGGTGCGCTCAGCTGGCGGCCCGTCGGCTGGCTGACCGGCGACCAGGCTACCGGCAAGTCATCGTTCCAGCAGCTGCTGTCCTACCTGCACGGTGGCGAGACGGGCCTGAAACAGGCCAGCGACGCCACCGAGGCCGGGATCCGGTCGGTCGTAGGCTTCTCGAGCCTGCCCGTGGCGATCGACGAGTTCGAGCCGGATCCCGAAAACCCGCGCAAGACGCGTGCCGTCATCGAGCTCGCGCGCCGCGCCGCATCGGGCGGCCAGATCTTCCGCGGATCGTCGGACCAGAAAGGCTACCAGTCGAACGCTTACAGCTGTTTCCTGTTCAGCTCGATCCTGGTGCCCGACATGCCGTCGCAGGACCGATCCCGCCTGATCCTACTGGACCTGGACCGGCTGCCCCAGGGCGCGCCGAAACCCGATCTGAACCCGCGCCGGCTGCGCACGCTGGGCGCCAGGCTGCGACAGCGCCTGATCGACGGCTGGCCCACCTGGGACGCGCGCTTGGACCTGTGGCGCGCGGCGCTGGCCCGTCACGAGCAGACCGGCCGCGCGGCCGACAACTACGCCACCGTCCTGGCCATGGCCGACATGGCCCACAGCGCCGAGCTGCCCCAGCAGGATGTCCTGGACAACTGGGCGGCCAAGATGGCGCGCGTTATCGTCGAGGACAGTACAGAAGTCGGCAGCAATGCCGAGGACATGCTGACCTGGCTGCTGTCGCAGTATTTCGATCCGTACCGGCGCGGCGAGCAGTTCACCGTGGCACAATGGGTTATGGCGGCCGCCATGCTGCCCGGCGCGCCGCGCCAGCTGTTCACCGACGACCTCGACGCCCGCGACAAGGCCAAGGCCGCCAACGGCCACCTGGCCAAGATCGGCCTTCGCGTCCAGGGCGAGCGCGAAGCGGCGCAGCTGTTCCTGCCGAACAAGCCGTTCAGCGGCCTGTGCCGGCTCTTCGAGGGCAGCGCCTGGGAAAACGGCGTCTGGGCGCAGGCCGCGCGCCGCCTGACCGGCGCCGAGCGCACCAAGGCCCTGACCCTCGCCGGCGTCGCGTCGCGTGGCCACTACGTGCCCTTCACATCGATCCCCGGCCTTCTGTCCTTCCCAATGGACCGCGACGGCCGAGACGCCACGACGCCCGCGCGTCACGACCTTCCCCACGACATCGACGATTTAGGCTGACCCTCACGATGGCCCGCAACCCCCTGATATCGCGCCGCCTTGTCCGCACCCGCACCCGTGGGCAGGCCTATATTTTCGCGGATCTGGGCCTTTGGCCGGTGGGTTCGGGGCCACGACGCCACGACAGCCGTTATCGCCGTTGTCGTGGGCGTGTCGTGGGCGAATATCGTTCGAGATCAATGCTTTACCTCGCATCCACGACACCACGACAGGTTTTCAGCGTCTCTCACATGTGTGCGCATGCGCGCGCCCGCGCGATGGCGGTAACGTGTCTTCTGCGTCGTGGCGTCGTGGCTCTCTCTTATCTCTATGAAAAGATGGAAAGAAAGGTCACGACAAGGCCCACGACAGGCCCACGACACTCGGCCGAAACTGTCGTGGCGGCTGGCTATGCCTTTGTAATCGTTGAAAAGGGTGCATTTTGATGCCCGGTCGTGACACGCAATACCAGGCGCTGGCGCGGCAGGCGGCGGAACGCCTCGACCACGACCGGGCGCTGCAGGAGCAGCTGTCGCTGTTGCCCGACGAGCAGGACAGCGGCGCGGCGGACCAGGGAGACCGGCCGACGCGCGGCAAGGGCAAGCAGCTGAGCCAGCTGCGCGAGTTCCTGGCCGCCCAGGGCTATCGCCTGCCCGAGCAGCAGCTGGCCGAAATCGCGGGCCTGACCACCGGCAAGGACGCCATCGCCACCGCCATGGAGCAGGCCGAGCGGATCCTGTCCTGGGCGCGGCACGGTGCCGAGCCCGACGAGCTGAAGGACGGGACGATCAAGCGCGACCGCGTGAGCCTGGCGAAGCGGCTCGAGGTCTTCCAGCAGTGCTACACGGCCCAGCTGCGCGCCTCCGACGCGCTGATGCCCTACGGCGCGCCCAAGGTGACGCCCGATGTCCACGTGACCCAGCCCGTTGCCATCTTCACGGCCCGGCAGCCCACCGGCGATCCCGCCGATCGGGCCCGCGACGTGACGCCGGCGAGCCGTCGGATGATGCCGGCGGACGTGGCGCATGAAATGCAGCGAAATCAGCAGGTTAGAGAAGACGACGCCGATGCGTCGGACAGCGAGGGTCGGACGGAGTGACGAAAGCCCAGCAAAATAAGGGCCAAACGGCCCCAGCCCAGTTGATCGAAAATCAACCGGAGACGGACGCGCGCGGCCTCGATCGCGCGCACCAGGCGCGCCAGGCGCGCGCGCGCGTGACCCCCCGGGGGGGCGTCGCCGCCCCTGGCCCTATGCCCCCCTGTGTGACCCCATACAGCGTTTCGGCCGACCCGCAGGTGTGGCCATGAGCGTAACCTTGGGACGACGGGTCGGGGGTCAGGGGGGCCTCTGGACCGCCCCGAACGAGGGGTGGGGGGGATCAACACCCGCTGGCCGCATGGGTGCGGACACGGGGAGCATGGGCGCGCAGCTGGAAGGGCTGTTGGCGAAAGAGGCAATCGAGAGCTTGGACGAAAGCGCCTTGGGGCGCAAGTTCGCAGATGAGGCCGATTTTGATCGGATCGACGACAGCACCTTCCCTGGCCCGATCGCGGAAAACTTCTACTGGTCCGACGACGACGTGATCGGGATCCAGGGCCCGGTGGGCTCGGGGAAGACGACGACGCTGATGAAGTCCCGCCGGCGCCGGGCGATCATGATGCCCCGGTCCACCGTCGACGGCGTGCGGCGCTACAAGGTCCTGTTCATTCGCGAGACCTACCGCCAGCTGTGGTCGACGACGATCCCGTCATACCTCGAGACTTTCCCGAAAAGCCTCGGGACCTGGTCTGGCGGCCGCGGCGATCCGGTGACCCACGTGATCCAGTTCGAGGACGAGCACGGGCCCATCGAGTTCACGGCCAAGTTCATGGCCTTCGGCGACGACGTTATCGCATCGATGCGGGGCGTTCAGACCACCGATATCGTCCTGAACGAAGCCGATACCATGCCGGTCGACATCCTGACGGTGGGCATTGGCCGGATCGACCGCTACCCGTCGCGCGAACACTTCGCCGGGCTGGCGGATATCCTGCGCAGCTACGGTCAGATCTGCTGCGACTTCAACGCGCCCGACGAGGACAACTGGACCTTCCGGGTCTACCACGACGAGGACGAACGCAATCGCATGGCGGCCGAGCTGACCGCCGCGCTGCCTGAAGGTGCGAAGCCCATCCGGATCAGCTTCTATCGCCAGCCAGGCTACGGCGAGCAGGGCTGCGAGAACGTGCAGAACCTGTCGCCCAGCTATTACGGCCGCCAGATCGCGTCCATGCGCCTGGCCGGCCGCGGCGACATGATCGACCGGCTGGTCTACAACAAGGTCGTTTACCTGAAGGCCGGCGAGCCGGTGTTCGGCCGCGAGTTCCAGCGCCGGATCCACGTGGCCAGTGAGACGATCCCCTTCGATCCGCAGCTGCCGATCCGGATCGGTCTCGACCAGGGCTTCAAGGGTGCGGCTGTCATTGCGCAGCCGGCCGGCTTCTGGCGATGGCGCATCCTGGCCGAGCTGCATTTCCCGCGGGAGCGGCTGTTTGCCCATGTGTTCGGGACGCGGCTGTCCGAGCTCCTGGACGAACGCTGCCCGAACGGCCGGATCGAGGCCGGCTGGGGCGACATGGCGGGCGAGCACGGCGCCAGCCAGGCCGCCGACGAAAACGCCACCTGGAACTTGATGGTCGGGCGCGCAGCGGGCTTCCACATCCGGCCGCAGCGGATCGGCACGAACCGGATCCAGCCGCGCCTCGAGGCCGTGCGCGCGGCCCTCGAGGCGCCGCTCGAGGCCGGCGAGCCCGGGCTGCTGATCGATCCTAGCTGCAAATTCCTGATCCGCGGGTTCGAGGCCCGGTACGTCTGGACCGAAGAGGTCGACCGGAACGGCGACAAGCGCAAGGTCCCGAACAAGCAGCTGACCGAGGCCAACGTCATGGACGCGGTGCAGTACCTGCTGCTTTCCGCGCACCGGGCCGATGGGATCAGTCCCTACATGTCGCGGCTGGACGACAAGCGCCGCCGCGAGGGCGAGGCCGGGCAGATGCCCGGCAGCCGCCGACCGCCGAAGTCCCAGGGCGGCCTGACCACCAGCTGGGATGTCCTGAGCCCCTACGGAGGGATGCAATGACCGACTATCAGAAGATCCAGGCGCGCGCGGTGCAGCGGCTGGGAGCCTTCGCGATCGAGGGGCTGGTTCTGCTGAACGCCTTCATGGCGATCATCGGCAACCTCGGCGACAGCGTGAACCTTTGGTTCATCTGCGGACTGATCGCGGCCGCGGTCGCGCTGGCGATCAGCTGGGCCATTGGCATGTTCCTGATCGCCGATCCTGACGCCGCGATCGCCGAGACGCGGGCCGTGGTGACCCTTCAGGGCGTCATGCCCATCGTATCGCTGGTGCTGTTCTGCGCCGGCTGTCTTTCCCTCTGACCGAAAGGAGCCGATCCCATGGCTGAAACGACCAAGAAGAAGCCCGCCGCTAAGCGGAAACCCAAATACGACACCGATGAGCTGAGGCGCATCGCTGACTTGATTTCGGGGTTCCCCGATCCCGGTCGGACGGACCTGATCCACCGGCTTGAAACCGAAGAGGGCATGAAATCGCGCGAGACGTCCGAGGGGCGGATCTACGTGAAGATCGCCAAGCTCGAGGTCGGCACCCGCGGCACCATGGGGCGCGCGATCCAGAACTGGGGCAACCGCGCGCGCCGCATCGCCCAGGGACTGGGCTGATCCGATGATCGAGGCCGCCCCCTTCGACAACCACGCCGCGCTGGCGATCTTCGCCAGGCTGGACCACAGCGATTGGCTGGAAGCCCAGGCGGTGCGCGGGGGCGGCGCCGATCATCTTGACCTTTTCGGGGACTGGCGCGGGGCGCAGGCCGCCGCGATCCTGTCCCTGGTGCTGCGCGATCAGCGACGGGGCGGCGAGCCCTTCGCCCTGCTGATCCTTGGCAACACGGGGCAGGCCGGCGTCGCCCAAGCGGCAATGCTCGCCCGGTGCCACCAGACCTTTCGTCGCGCGATCGCCGCGGCGGCCGTGCAGATCCGCCGCGACATGCCCGTCTTCTGCGACGACGCCGGGATCCATCGCGTCGAGGTGCGTTGCTGGGACCGTCACCCGACAGCGCCCGATTTCCTGTTTTACTGCGGGTTCGAATTCGAGGCCAACCTGCCCGGTTTCGGCGCGGGCGGGGCCGACCGCTTCCTTCAATTCGCCTGGACCAACCGAAAGGACCCCTGAAATGTGCATGTTTTCCAAGCCCAAGGTCAGTGCCGCGCCGCAGATCATCGCGGCCAACCCGAACCGCGAGGCCACGCAGGGCAGTGACATGGAGGCGCGTCTGCGCCGGGCGCGCGCAAGCCGGGCGTCCTCGATCCTCACGAGCCCGGTGGGGATCCCTGCGGGCCGAACCACCCAGCAGCTGGGGGCGCCGGCATGAAGCCCGACCAGGTCATCGCGCAAGATCCGCGCGCCCGGGCCGCGATGGACCGCTGGGGCGAGCTGATCGTCGAGCGGCGCCGTTACGAGCAGGACTGGGAGGACATCGCCCGGCTGATCCGGCCGCAGCGGGGCGGCTTCGGCCTCGACAGCCCGTCCATGCGCGAGCTATCGAAGCCGCTGTCGAGTGCGCCCGTGGTCGCCCACGGCAATTTCGCGGCCGGCATCTATGCCGGCATCACCAACCCGGCCACGCGCTGGGGCGGGCTGCGGACCCCGGACGAAGATCTGAACCGCTGGCCGCGCTTCGCCGACTGGCTGGACCGGCAAACGGCCAAGGTCATGGCGAGCTTCAGCCCGTCGATGTCGAGCTTCTACCCCTCGAGCTACCAGGCCTATGCCGATCTTTCGGCCTTCGGCAACGCCGGGACCTACGACCAGATGGACCGGGAAAATCGCCGGTTCCTGGACGTGACCCTGTCCCTGGCCGAGCTGGTCGTGTCGGTCGATTTCCACGGCCGCGTGGACGAGGTCGTGCGGCGCTTCAAGCTCACCCCGCGCCAGGCCGCGCGGGAATTCAAGGCGCTGCCGCCGAAGGTCCAGGAGCTCGCCGAGAAGGGATCGACCGAGAAGCACACATACTACCAGCACGTGGTGCGCAATGACCAGTTCGTGCCGCGCGCCCTGGGCCCGCGGGGCAAGCGCTGGCTGTCGATCTATGCCTGCGAGGTCGAGGAAAGCCTGGTGCGCGTCGCGGGCTACGACGAAATGCCGTTCAACTTCCCGCGCTGGGACGTGGACAGCGGGATGACCTATGGGACGGGCCCCGGCTTCATCGCCCTGGCATCGGCCCGCGTGAACAACCGCATGGAGGACGCGACCCTGCGTGCAGCGCAACGGGCGGCCGATCCGACCAGGTTCGCGCCCGATCGCGACGCGGTCCCGCTGAACGGCACGTTCCGCCCGGGCGCGGTGGTCTACGGGGCGATCAGTCCCAGCGGTCAGCGCCTAATCCAGTCGGACGACGTCACGGGCTCGATCGGGCTGACGATCGAGGAAAAGCGCGCGAAGCAGGAAGAGATCAAGGACGCGTTCTACTACACGGTCATGAGCCTCACGGGGCGCACCGGGATTTCGGACGACGAGAACCGGGTCATCGAGGAAGCGCGCCTGCGCAACTGGGCGCCGCATGCCGACCGGATCATGGAGGAATATGCCGCGCCGAAATTCGAGCGGCGGTTCCGGATGCTGCTGCGCGCGGGGCAGATCGACCCGGCGCCCGAGGGTACGCCCAGTGATGTTCCGCTGCAGGTGCATTACACGTCGCAGACTGCCCTCGCGCTAAAAGCATCGGAAGCGTCTTCGGTGCGGCGGTATATCCTGGGGGACCTTCTGCCGCTGGCGCAGGTGAAGCCCGAGCTCATGGACCGGATCAGCGCCGACGATTACGCCGAGGTCCTGCACGAGGCCAGCCCGTCGCTGCCGCAGCGCCTTCTGTTACCGCGCGAAGTCGCGGCGGCGCGCGCCCGTGAGCGCGAAGAGCAGATGGCCGCGTTGCAGGCGACGCAGATGGCCAAGGATGGTGGGGCCGCCCTGCGCGACATGGCGCAGGCTGGCGCGGCCATGCAGGGCGGGGAGGGCGGCTGATGTCAATGATTGATCAGATAAAGGCTGAATACTCTCGGCTGGCCGAAGAGGGATACAAGTTTCAGAAGCTAAAGATTACGCAGGACGCTTACCCCATTCTGATGCGGCAAATGTCGCTGGATAGTTCTGTGGCCGCTTCAAGCGACCATACTATTCCAGAACTCGGGCCGAAGTTCATGGGTATGCCGATCGAGCGCGTCCCGGTTGGTGAACTTGATGCGCCTTGTTGGCAGATCATCACGGGGGAACACCCGTGAAAATTTCCAACCCCCTGGCCGTGCTGCGGTCGATCTTTCCGCAGCACGTGCCCGAAGCGGCGACCGGCTTTGCCGCGCGGTGGAGCCGGGCCTTCGCCCGCGACGAAGAGCTGATGGGCGACCTGATCGTCCACGGCGGCCTGATGGTGACGCAGCCGGTCCAGGTGGACCAAGGCTTTCCGTCGCCGGCGCCGATCGACCCCTACCGCCTGGCCTACGAGGCCGGCCGGCGCGACCTGGCCGTGCAGCTTCTGTCGGCCGGCAACGTCACGCAAACCGACATCCAGAACATGCTGAAGGAGCAGAGATATGACGATTGATCGCTTTTTGGGGCGGCCCGGCTGGCGCGAGATCCTGCGCGAGGGCGAAGGCGAAGGCGGATCCGGCGGCGGTGCCGGCGGCGAAGGCGGCGACGGTGGTACTGGCGGCGAAGGGACGGGCGGCGACGGCGGAACCGGTGGCGAAGGGGCGGGCGGGAGCGGCGGCGATGGCGGCGCGGCGCCTTGGTGGAAGGGCGACCGGTTCAACGACCAGACCCGGCAGATGCTGCAGGCGAAAGGCCTGACCGTCGACGATCCCGTCGAGGCGATCGGGAAGCTGGCGGATTTCTACAGCAACGCCGAGAAGCGCCTGGGCAAGCCCGCCGATCAGCTGATGGACCGTCCCAAGGAGGGGCAGGACGTGGCCGAGTGGCTGAAAGCCAACGGTGACGTGTTCGGGATCCCCGAGGCGGCCGACAAGTATGACATCGCCAAGCCAGAGAGCTGGCCGAAGGATCAGCCTTGGGATGAACAGCTCGAGGGCGTGGCGCGAACAAAGGCCCACGAGCTCGGCATGACGCAAGCCCAGATGGCGGGGATGACCGAGCTTTTCGCCGGGCACATGGCCAAGATGCTGGGTGATGCCGAGACCGAGGCGAGCCTGGCCAACACCAAGCTGCAGGAAGCGCTGCAATCCGATTGGGGCGACCAATACAGCGCGAAAGTCGCCCAGGCGCAGCAGGCGGCCAGCGCGATCGCGGCCGAGGCCGGGCTGGACGGCGACGCCATTTCCGCATTGTCGGGCGTCCTGGCGGCCAAGACCGGCGACGCCAACACCATCAAGATGTTCGCGGCCATCGGCCAGATGATGGGTGACGACAGCGCAGCGGGGCTTCGTAACGGCGGATCCACGCTGGGCACGACGCCGGCGGACGCGCGTGCGGAGCTCGAGGCCATGATGAAGCCCGACAGCGACTACCAGAAGGCGATCAAGGCGAAGCGGACCGGCCAGCCCGGGCACGATTTCGACCGGTTGCACAAGCGCTACACCGAGCTGTCGAAGCTCGCTGCGAAATAGCGAAAGCCACCATATTTCGGAAAGTTCTTGACATGGCCGCTAGATTTGCGGCCATGTTTCGTTTGAAGGGCAACCCGTGCGTCGGGTCCTTCTGCTCCGGATAAGGTCCGGCGGTCAGGCCACGATACGGTCAGGGCGGGTCCGGTTGCCGGGCAACCCCTCCGAAAACTCACACACATGATTTTTCGAGAGGGGTAGGGCATGTCCTATCGTCAATTGGTCGAGCCGCATCACAAGCTGACCTTCCGGAACAACATCAAGATGACGGCGCAGCAGATGTCGAACCCGCTGCGCGCGGCCGTCACGACCGTCACCTGCACCGGCGAAGCGCAGGACATGGCCGATCTGATCAACGAGATCGACTACCTGCGCGGCGAGGATTACGGGCGCCGCAATCCCGAGAACCCGCCGAAGCGGTCGCGCCGCTGGCTGGTCCGCCCGGGCGTCATCGAGAGCGGGCAATACATCACCAAGGAAGAAAAGTTCGACCAGTCGCAGGATCCGAGCTCGCAGCTGATCACCGCGCACCTGAAGGCCGTCGAGCGCGGCGTCTTCGACACGATCCTCGGCATCGAGAAGGCCCCGAACGGCGAGTACCGCCTGTATGGCGGCGGCATCCTGGGCCCGGTCTACGAAGGCAAGACGCCCACCAGCACCGTGTCGCTGCCGGCCGCGAACTACATCGCATCCGATTTCGACGTGGGCGGAACCCATACGGGCTTGACGACCGGCAAGCTGCGGGGCGCCACCGAAGGCATGGAGCTCGAGGATTTCGGTCTCGAGACCGACGAAGAGGTCTACGGCCTGATCACGCCCAAGCAGAAAACCGACCTGATCAACCTGGCGATCGAGACCAAGACGTCGCTGAACCCGTTCGAGGTCGAGAACATCCGCGAGGGCAAGCCGGGCAAGCTGCTGGGCATCAACTGGCTCTTCACCAACCGCCTGCCCAAGGATCCGAACGGCTACCGGCTGTGCCCGATCTGGCTGAAGTCCGAGATCGTCTGTGGCTTCTGGCAGGACGTCGAGGGCGACATGTGGAACGACACGGCCGCCAAGAACCTGCCCTACGCGCATGTCGACTGCTACCCGGCCGCCGGCCGCGTGCAGGACGGCGGCGTGCGGGTCATCCGCTGCGCCGAGTGATATCCAGCGGGTCGCCTGGCACCCGCTGGGCGACCCCTCCTGACAGCTGAAAGGAGGGCACGACATGCCCGTCGCAAACAAAAGCTCCGACCTGATCCACGATCCCATGTCGCCGGGCTCCGTCCCGGCCGATCCCCAGAAGGCCCGCGGCCGGCTGATCGTCGCCACCGGTACCGTCGCCAACGCGTCCGACGACCTGAACGGGTCGAAGTTCCACCTCGCGTCGATCCCGTCGACGGCCCTGCTGCACGACGACACCGCCTTCGATGTCGAGAACTGGGGCTTCGCCCAGGTCGTGATCGGGACAGAAACCGATACCGACGCCCTGGTCGACCAGACCAAGGCGACCGAGAACATCGTCACGCCCGTTGCGTTCGGTGACGCCGCGCACGGCAAGATGATCTGGGAAGTGCTGGGCCTGGCGAAGGATCCCGGCGGCCATGTGGAGATCTGGGCGCACGCCGAAGCCGACGCCACCGGCGCCGGATCGATGCCGTTCCGCATCGCCTACCTGGCCCCCTGAGACACGTGGCCCGGGCCACCTGCCCGGGCTGCGCCTGACCCCGAGGGGCGCGCGTGACCGTCGATATCGCCACCAGCACCATCGTCGCCCAGGCCTTCGACTTCATGGAGAAGGCCGAGATTTCGTCGTTCGGCGATGACAGCTCGGAAGCGGCGAAAGCGGCCCAGGTCTACCCGAAGGCGCGCGACATGGTACTGGAACACTACGACTGGTCGGACGCCCGGGCCTTCGCCAGCCTGCCGGTCTCTTCGGCGCCGACGCAGGACCCCGATTTACCGGTGGCCTACGTCCTGCCGTCCGACTGCCTGACCCTGCGACGCGTCATCGCTACGGGGGCGTGGCGCAAGGATGGCAAGATCCTGCGGGCCGAGCAGGACGGCGGGCTTTCGGTGATCTACACCCGCCGCATCGAGATCGAGGCCGAGTTGCCCGCGTTCCTGCAGACGGCGATCGCGTCCCAGATGGCGGTCCTGCTGTCGCCGAAATTCGTCGGGTCGCGCACCAAGCGCGCGGATCTGCGCGTCGAGCTGAACGATCTGCTGGCAGCAGCCAAGCGTCACGACAGCCACAGCGCGTCGCACCACGCGATCGACGGGGCCATGCCCGACGGTGACTGGGTATGCGAGGCGCGCAAATGACCCGGGCGCGCGTTGTCCAGAACACCTTTTCCGGCGGCGAGATCGACCCGTTGCTCTTCGCGCGGGATGATTTCCAGCGGTTCAAGACCGGCATGGCAGCCTGTCGGGGCTTCATCCCGCTGCGCCAGGGTGCGTTCACCCGGGCGCCGGGCTCGATCTACCAGGGCAGCACCCGGCAAGATCTGAAAGCCCGGCGGATCCCGTTCGAATTCGCCCTGAACGACGCGGTCGAGTTGGAATTCACGGACGGGGTCATGCGGATCTGGCGCTACGGATCCGTCGTCGAGAAGGACGGTGCGCCGTTCGAGCTCGAGACGCCGTATCTCGAGACGGACCTGGCAAACCTCGATACCGCGCAAGATGGCGATGTGATCTACGTGGTCGACGGTCGGCAGCCGATGCACAAGATCAGCCGACTGGCCCTGGACGACTGGACGATTGCGGCGGTCGATTTCCGGAGCGGACCCTTCCGTGTCCAGAACCTGGACGAAGCCAAGACGATCCAGTGCAGCGCCGTCTCCGGCAGCGTCGTCCTGTGGACTGGTAGCCCGCCGACCGGCGACGAAACGGCCGAGCAGACACTGACGATCGGAGATCTGTGCCGCCACAACGGCCGCGTCTACACCTTTCTCGGCGTTCGGGTGGATGCCGGCGCACTGAGTGCCGGGGCCGTCGGGCCGACCCCGCCCACGCATACGTCCGGCGAGCAGGATTACAGCTGGGGAACCGATCCGATCTACACCGCCCGGTGGCGCTATGAGTACGCGACGGCTTCAGAGGGCAATATCGATCTGACGGCCGTGGGCGACGTCTTCCGCGACAGCCATGTCGGCAGCGTCTTCCTGATCCGGCCCACCGACTTTTCCAACGTGCCCCTGTGGGTGGGCAACGACGACAACGCCCGGGACGGCGACCTGGTCACCTATGACGACAAGATCTACGAGCTGGTCGAGGGCAATCATTCGGGGATCAACCCGCCGACCCACGAAGCCGGCACCCGGCGAACCGACGCGTCGAAGGGGACGAAATATCGATTTGTCTCGACCCTCGAGGGCGTGTTCCGCGTCACCGAGGTTCTGAGCGCCAACCAGGCCAAGGCCGAGGTCCTGCGGACCATCCCCCAGCCCTGCATCGACGATCCCAGCTATCGCTGGTCCGAGAGCGCCTGGTCCGATGATTACGGGTACCCGCGCGCGATCACGCTTTACGAGCGTCGCCTGTTCGCGATTTCGTCGCCCGACGAGCCGCGCACGGTCTGGGCGTCGACGCAGAACGCCTTCGAGGATTTCCTGCCAGGCAGCGAGGCCGACGCGAGCTTCGCCTTCGAGCTGGAAAGTGACGGCCGGAAAAACCGCCTTTTCTGGCTGCAGCGGGCCCGGCGGGGACTTTTCATCGGCGCCCTGGGCGAAGTGTGGCGCGTTTTTTCCAGCGTGTCGGGCGAAGCCATCGGTCCGACCACGTTCGACACCGAGCTGGTCGCCAATGACGGGGTCGCGGATACGTCGCCCATCCTGGCGTTCGGGGATCCGATCTACATTTCGCGCGACAATGCCCGCGTGAACCGGATCCTATACAGCTTCGAGGAAGACGGATCCCGGCCGATCGAGCTGTCCTTGCCGGCGGCCCACCTGGGCGCGCGTGGCATCGTTCAAATCGTGTGGCAGAGCGCGCCCCTGCGCACGGCATGGATGCGCACCGACGGGGGCGACCTGATCGCCATGGTGTTCGATCCCGACCAGGACGTCCTGGGCTGGGCGGTCGTTCCGGTTGCCGGCGGGCGCGTCCTCGATCTGAGCGTCAGCCCGAACGCCGACGGCACCGCCGACCAGGTCAGCATGGTGGTCGAACGGACGATCGCCGGCTCCACCCGCCGCCTGGTCGAGGTGCTGACCGACAGCACGCACCTGTTCTGCGCGCTCGAGGTCGAGGCCGATCCGGCGCGCACCGCGTTTTCGGCCACACATCTTCCGCTCACCGAGCTGCGCGCGTGGACCGATATCGGCGACGAGGCAGATCTGACTTCTGATGCAAACGGGGATGTCGAGCTCGCCTATGCCGCGTCCACCGTTGCACTGGGGCTCTTCGACCCGACCCACTTCGCCGAGACGCTGCCAATCACCGCGCCGGCGCGGGATGGTGACGCGCGCGGCCGTGGCCGCCGGCTGCATAACGCGGCAGTCGCCATCTACAAAACGGCCGGCGGCTTGGTTCAGGCTGCGGAACGTGACGCCAGGGGAGCGGTGAACATCGGTCCGGCGAAACCACTGGTCCGGCGCACGGTCCTGTCCGATGCCGCGGTCACCGACAACGCCACGATCCTGACCGACGTGGTTTCCGGCACCTGCAACGACGTGAGGTTGCGTTTCACACCGCAAGGCGGTGCCCCGATGACTGTCCTCGGCTTTTTCGCCGACATCGAAGAAATGGGGCCCTGATGTGCATCCTGCCGGCATTGAGCGCCCTGGCGGGCGCAGGCGGGGCCACGACCGCGGCCGGGGCCGCGGCCGGGGCTGCGACAGCGTCGGCCGGCATCGGCGGCGCCTTGCAGACCATCGGGCTTCTCGGCAGCGTTGTCGGCCCAGTCGTCCAGGGCATTCAGGCGTCGAGGACTGCCGAAGCCCAGGCTCAGGCGATCGAGACCCAGCGCAAGGAAGAAGCCCGGTTGAACGCGGTCGAGGACTATCGCACCCGGAAGAAAATGCGTGCGCAGACCGCGCAACAGCGCGCTGGCTTTGCGACGCGGGGCGTGTCGGTCGGCAGCCCCACGGCAATCTATCTTGGCCAGACGGCAGCGCAGGAGCTTGCGTTCGCCTCGCAAAGCGTGCGCCAGCGTGGTGCAGCGACCGACACGGAATTGTCCAATAGCGCGCGCCTGGTCCGCGCCCAGGGCAAGCAGAGCGTGATCAAGGGCATGTTCAGTGGGGCCGGTCGGCTTCTGCGTGGGGCGCCCGAGGTCTGGCCGGACCTCCTGGCATGACCCGCATGGTCGTGCCCACCGCCGGGACCGATCCCGGTCGCGCCGCCCGCGCGCCGCAACTGCAGACCCCGCAGCTCGGCGCCGCCATTGCAGACCTGGGCGACACGGCGCTGCAGGTCGGCACGGCGCTGGAAACCGATCGCCTGCAGCGGTCCCGCCAGCGCAACACGATCGATCTGACGGCCGACATGAACGATCTGCGCCTGTCGGTTGAGGCCATGGGCGATCCGGACCAGGCCGAAGCCGCCTGGCAGTCCGGCGTCAAAGATCTGCGCGGCCGATACCTGGGCGGGCCCGATGGCACGCCTGGCGCGGTCGATCCGAAGAACGCTGCCGATTTCGAGCTGACATTCGAGGAGCTCGCCAACCGGCAGGGCTTCAGTCTGGGCAAGCGCACGCTGGCGCTGCGCCAGTCCGAACGCCAAGCGAATTTCCTGCGCTATTCCGACACGGCCTCGCGGGTCGCAACCAGTGCCGATCCCGAGACCCGCGCGGCCCTGGTCGCGGAAGGCGAGGACATCATCGCCCAGAACCTGGCCGCGGGCGTGATCGACGCCGAGACGGCCGAGCTTCAGCGACAAGGGCTGCGCGGTGATGTCGCCAATGCCCGGGCGATCGGCCTCATCGATGAGGACCCGCAGGCATTCATCACCGCGGCCGACGCCGGCGACTTCGACGGGCTTTCCGGCGATACGTTGGCCCGCTACCGAAACCAGGCCACGGGCGCCCTCGAGCGCCAGGCCGCCGCGGCGGCGCGTGAAGCCGAGAAGGCGGCGGAGACACGACAGCGCGAAATCGGCGAGGACCTGGTCGCCATCCGGGAAATTGCCGCCGCCGGGCGTGAGGCCGTGGATGAACGCAAGTTGGCCGATCCCGCCTACCAGCAGCACCCGGAGTTCGGCCGCACCGCGGCGGCGCTGGATCTGCGCGAGGAACAGGGCCAGCTGCAATTGAAAACGCCCGGCGAGCTGCGCGCATTGATCGAGGCCGAGGAAGGGCGGTCCCTGGCGCGGCCGTGGCAGACCGAACGGCTCGAGGTGCTGCGCGAAACGCTGGACGACACGCTGGACGAGTTCGCGAAGGATCCCATCGCCTCGGCCGCCGCACGCGGATTGATCGATGACGCCCCGCTGGATTTCGACGCTGGGCCGGCGGGGCTCGGCCGGGACGTCCTTCGCCGCGTGCGCGAAGGGTACGAGCTGGCCGACGCCGGCTATACCGACACGCCCACGGTGTTTACCGCTGAAGAACGGGTCGAGCTGAAGTCGCGCCTTCAGGCAACCGAGGATCCCCGAGAGCGGGCCGTCCTGGCGGCTACACTTGCCGGCACCCTTCCGTCGGACGGTCCCGACAGCCTGGTCGGCGTCACGGGCGATCCGCTCCTGGGTCATGTGGGTATGCTGGCCAGCGCCAGCGGGTCGGTTGGCTTGTCGGCCGAGATCCTGCGCGGGCAAGAGGCACTGGCGCGCGATAACATCAAGCTGCCCCCGATCGCCGATCGCGCCGAGACGGCTTTCGGCGTGATCGAGACGGTGTTCACGGACATTCCCGGCGGCGAGGCCTACCGCCAGGCGGCCGTCGCCGCGGCCGATGCGCTCTATGCCCGGCGCATGGGGCGCGTCGATCCCGACGAAGGGTTCGACGAAGACGTCTATCAGCAGGCCTTCCACGAGGTCATGGGCGGCATCGGCAAGGCGGACAGCCGCTCGGCCCGCGGCGGCGTGCAGGATGTTCGGGGCATGCGGACGATCCTTCCGCAAGGCGTTGCCGCCGACCGGGTCGACGACACCCTCGATCGGCTGGGAATCATGGAGGTGGCCACGGGTCCGCGCCAGACCGCGACCAACCAATTCGATGCGGAAACCCTTCTGGCGCAGCTGGGGCAGGCGAGCAACGGGCAGAGACCCGACATCCTGGGGGAGCTGCCCGATGCCGCGACCATGGCCAGCATGCAGCTGCAGGCGGTGGGTGACGATACCTACGTCTTCGTTCGGCCGCGGAGTGGTGGGCGGCCCGAGGTCTTGCTGAATGATGCCGGCGCACAGTTCACCTTCAGCCTTCGGGCGCTGCTGCAGGCGGTGGGCCCATGAGCTTCATGCTGCGCAATGCCGAGGCCGCCAGCCAGCTTGATCCGCTCACCCGTCTGCCCTCGGATTTCGGCGAGACGTTCAGCGCAGGCGTTGCCGCCGCGCGGATCGAGATGGACAGCTTCAACCGACGCAATGTCGATCGGCAGCAGGCCATCGCCGAGATTTCTGACCGGCTCGGGTCCGCCTATGGCGACGGACCCAGCTTCACCCTCGGATCCTTCGACAGGATCGTCGACGCCCAGGTCGCCTATGCCACGGATCGCGTCGCGGCCCTGCGCCAGAACGATGCCGACGGCCGCTACGACGATCTGCCGACCACGCCGGAAGAGTTCGAAAACCGCGTGACCGCCCTGCGCCAGGCTGAATACGAGGCGCAGCAGGACATCCTGGACAATGGCAGCGCTGCGGCCGGCATCCTGGGCAATCTCTGGGCCGGTGTGACCGATGAAAGCACGCTGGCATCGCTGCCCTTCGGTGTCGCGGCCGGCACGCGGATCGGCGTGGCCGCCGGCGTGGAGGCCGGCGTGAGCGTGGCGACCGAGGCGGCGACGCTGCCGCGCCAGTTCGCCGTCGCCGACGAGCTGGATCTGCCCATGGGCGCCGGCGAGGTTGCGCTGTCCCTGGGCACGGCCGGGATCCTGGGTGGTGCCCTGGGCGGGGGCGTCGCGGCTGCGCAACGGTATTTCGATATTCGCCGCACGCGACAGTCAACCACGGGCACGCGCCGCCCGCCCGAGGCCGACCAGGTCACGTTCGGCGACGCTGTCGATACTTCCGAAGAGGCCATGAACGAGGGGCGCGAGGTCGACATCGATCCGATCTACCCGCCCGGCCAGGTCATCCCCGAGAAGATCCGGAACGGGATCTTCGCCGGCGAGAGCGGTGGTGATTACGACGCGCTGTTCAGTTTCCAGAACCGACCCGGCGGACGCTTCGCCGATGTGAAGCTGACGGAAATGACCGTCGACGAGGCCATCGCTTTTTCGGCCCCGCGCGGTCGATATGGCCAGTGGGTGAAGTCCCGGATCGGGCGTGTCGCGACGCCCATGGGCGCTTACCAGATCGTCGGCACGACGCTGCGCGCCGCCAAGAAGGGCCTGGGCCTGCGCGGCGATGAGATCATGACCGAGGCGCTGCAGGATCGACTGGGGTGGTGGATCTGGAGAGAGCAGGGCACCGGTGCCTGGGAAGGATACCGCGGCCCACGCGATACGGCGGTCAGGCCGTCCGATGGGCCCGCGCCCGACGCCGGGTCTGCCGACTATATCGCGTATGGCGATCGGCGTGGCTATACCCAGCGCGACCAGGTCACGGCCGGCGACGATCTGCGGATCGACGTGGATTACGAGGTGGTCGACGCGCGATCCCTGATCCGGGCCAGCGGAGATCTCCAACCGCGCGACCGTAGCCGTCGATCGAGCGATGAGCAGGTAGCCGAAATGGCCGCCAGGCTGGATCCCGCGCGGCTGATGCCCTCGCCCGAGGCCGATCGGGGCGCGCCCATCGTCGGGCCCGACAACGTGATCGAAAGCGGCAATGGCCGCGTCATGGCGATCCAGCGCGCCTTCGAGCGCAACCCGAACCGCGCCGATGCCTACCGCCAGCAGATCGAGGCCGCCGGCTTCACCATTCCCGAGGGCGTGGATCAGCCCGTATTGATTGCCCGCCGGAGCTCGGAGCTGTCACCGGAGGCACGGCAGCAGTTCGTGCGCGCCGCCAACAGCTCCGCCGTGGCGCGCATGTCGGCGACCGAGCGCGCCGCTGCAGATGCCCGCGCGATCGATGCCGATACGGTCGCCTTGTTCGATCCCGCCCGTTCCCTGGCCGCATCGGAGAATGCGCCCTTCGTGCGCCGCGCCCTAGACAGCCTGCCCCAGTCCGAGCGCAGCGGGCTGGTCGATGCGACCGGTGCGCTGAACGATGAAGGACAGCGTCGCATTCGCCAGGCCCTTTTCGCGCGCGCCTTCGATGCGCCCGACATCCTGTCGCGCTATGCCGAGACCGGCGCAGGCGAATTGCTGAGCTTGATGGAAGCGCTCGAGCAGGCGGCGCCCGGCTGGGCTGCGTTGCGCGGCGCGGTCGGCGACGGCCGGCTGCGGCAGGAATTCGACATCACCGCCCATGTAACCGACGCGATGCGGATCATCGCGGAAGCCCGAATTGTCGCGAAGGCCGGCGGCCGACCGGCGGACATCCTGGCGGAAATGCTTGCCGATGAAGATCTCTTTGAGGGCGCGGTCGCGCCCCTGACGGCCGCGCTGGCGCGGCGGTTCTACAAGGGAGGGCGTGCAGCCCGGGCCGACCAGGTTGCCGAGCTCCTGACGCGCTACGCGGCCGAGGCGAGGCGCATCGGAACCACGGATGCCGCCTTGTTCTCGGAAACGCCCGGCCCGCTGGACGCGCTGAAGGCGATCGACAGCGAGGCCTTCGGTGACCTGGACACCATCGGCGCGGCGCCGGCCGAGCGCCCGCAACCGATCGCGGCCGCGGCGGATCCGGCCGACGACACCTTCCCCGACGGTGCGATGAGCGACGAGGCCGCGGCTGCGGATGCCGCCCTCGAGCAGGAATTCAACCGGCCCTTGTCGCGCCAGACCACTGATCCGGTGACCGAGCTGCGGCAGATGAAGGACGATCAGCCGGCCGACAGCCTGGATGATCTGTATCTTTTGGCTCCAGGCGCGAAGACGCAGCTTGACGAGCTGGGCGACCGCATCGCCGCCGATGCCGGCGCGACATTCACGGCAGCGGCACTGAAAGACATGGACACCGCCGCGGCCAAGATCGAGCGAAAACGCTACAGCAGCGTCCGCGAGCTGACTGATATTGTGCGCGGCGGGTTTCTGGTCAACACGGCCGAACAGGCCGACCAGGTTGTGCAGGGTCTGAAAGGCGGCGGTCGGATCCTTGATGAGGGTTGGACCCTGACCCCCGAGGGCTATGCCGATCGAAAGGTCTTGCTGCAGACCGAGAGCGGCCTGATCGCGGAAATCCAGATCTGGTCGCCCGAACTGCTGAAGGCGAAAAAGGCGACGGGCCACAAGCTCTACACGCGCGCGCGGTCTTCAAGCGATCCGGATGAAATCGAAGAGCTGACGCAGCAGATGCGTGCGCTTTATGCCGAGGCGCTGCGCCGCGAGGACCCGTCGATCGCGAAGCTCTTCGGCACCTCGAACGATCCGAACGCACCCGCGAACCTGTCGACCAGTGCGGCTTCCGACGGCAGTACCGATGCGGTGTGGGATACGTCGAGCGCGTCGACCGCTTCCCAGCTGCCGCCGGGCTCGAGAAGCGCCAGCGCCTCGCCCCGGGCGACTGAGAACAGCACCGCGGGCCGTCCGTCCCAATTGACGAATGTTCGATCTGACATGGGGGATACCTCCACCCCAGATATAGGGGATGATGCCGCGCCAGGCAATACAGACGGTTTCGACCTGGCCGACGATTTCGGCGACCTCGAGATAACGCTGGACGATGGGTCGCGCATGAGCGTGCGCGAAGCGCTGGACGACCTCGAGGCCGATGACGCCTTGCAGCGCGCGATCGACGGCTGCCCGATCGAAGGGACCGCCGATGGCTGACATGCGCAAATGCCTGACAGACGCGGTCGCCGCAGGGGATATCGACCAGGGCCGCGCGGATGCGGCCCGTGCGGAATACGAACGCCAGGTGGCCCACTACGAGCGATTTCTGCCGCGCCACCAGGCCGAGGCGGCCGCCGCTGCCGACCTGAAAGAGGCAACCAGACGGCAGCGGCGGTCGCGCAGGCACATGGTTCTGAACCAGCTGGGCAAGATGCGCGAGATCAAGGCGCGGCTCGAGACGACGCCGGACGTGGCGACGGCGCTCCTGGACATGTTCGAGACCGTGCCGGGATCGACTTACGAGGGGCAGAGCCTGCGGTTCCTGCAGGATGCCCTGCAGGCCCGGATCCGGGCCGATCTGCAGGACGGCCTGCGCGCCTACGGCCAGAACGTACTGGGCCGGTCCCGTGACCCGGTGATCCTGCGCAACGTGGTGCGCGAGCTCCACGGCCAAGACAGTGGCAGCGACATCGCGAAGGCCTACGCCGCATCTGTTCGCAAGGTTCAGGGCTGGCAGCGCCAGAAGATGAACGCACTCGGCGGCGACATCGGCGAGCTCGCCGATTACGGCCTTCGACATACGCACGACGCGCGCGCGATCGAGGATGCCGGTTTCGACGCCTGGGCGTCGCGGATCTTCGACAAGCTCGACTGGTCCCGGATCGACGATTTTTCCACGGGGCGGCCCTTTGCGCCCGAGGGCAAGACGCCGAGCAAGGCGGCCGCGCGGACGTTTCTCGAGGACGTGTATCGCGGGATCACCACGCGCGGATGGGACACCCGGGAACCGGCGATGACCTTCGGCGGGGCGGCCATGTATCGCAAGCGCGACGAGCCGCGCCGGCTGCATTTCCGCGACGGCGATGCCTGGTGGGACTACAACGCAGAGTTCGGCATGTCTGACCCGCTTTCGTCCATGTTGGGCCGACTGGACGTCCAGGCCCGGGACATCGCTCTGATGCAGGTGTTCGGGCCCAATCCGACCGCCGGGCTGGAGTTCGCGACGCAGGTGGCGACGCGCCGCGCAGAAGTGTCGGGCGACCGAAAGCTCAAAGAGCGGGTCGATAGCCGGGTGAAGCGAGCACGCACGCTGCTGGCCCACGCAACAGGCGCCGTCAACCAAACGGAGCGCGAAGGGTGGGCGCGGTTCTTTTCCGGGATCCGGCACCTGAACGTGGCGACCAAGCTGGGATCCGCAACCCTGTCGGCCGTCTCGGACCTGGCGACAATTACCACGGCGGCGACCGTCATGCGGGGCCATCCTGGCAACATGCTGTCGCGCGTGGTGGGGCAGGTGGCGTCATCCGCCGGCCGCGAGGATGCCCGGCGCATGGGGTTCGTGGCCGAGACGCTGATGTCGATCGCGTCGACCTCGGCGCGTCTGACGAACGACGTGGTGGCCAATGACACGCTGTCGCGCTTGTCTGGCTTCACCATCCGCGCCAGCGGGCTGGGTGTCTGGACAGATACTATGCGCCTGTCGGTGCAGATGGAGACGGCCGGCCACCTGGCCAGCCAGGCTGGTCTCGCGCTTGGCGATGTCGACGGCATGCTGCAGAACCTTCTGCGCCGGCACGGCATTACCGAGGCGGACTGGGATGCCCTGCGCGCGCCAGACGGCCGATATGTGACCGATGGCGGCGCCGACTTTATCTCGCCTTTCTGGTGGCTCGAGCACCAGACCGCGCTGCCCCGTCCCGAGGCCGAGGACCTGGCGCTGCGCTTGCAGTCCGCGCTGGCCGACCAGGTCGAGCTGTTCATCCCGTCGAAGCGGATGCGCGGCACGGCAGAATTTTTGGGCGATACTCGGCCGGGTTTCCTCGGCGGCGAGTTTCTGCGATCGACCGCCGGCTTCAAGAATTACGCGCTCAGCTTCACCATGGGGCAGATCGCGCTGTTCCAGGCGATCCCGACCCCGCTGGGCAAGGCGAAATACCTGGTGGTCATGGGCAGTTCCACCCTGGTCATGGGCGCCCTGGCGCTGCAGCTGAAGGAGCTGGCGAAGGGCAGGGATCCCCGACCCATGGACGAGGCCAAGTTCTGGCTGGCGGCCGAGATCCAGGCGGGTGGCCTCGGGATCTTCAGCGACTTCTTGTTCTCCGAGAAAAATCGCTTTGGCGGCGGGATCGAACAGACCCTTGCGGGCCCGGTTGCCGGGTTCGGTGGCGACGTGATCCGCCCGCTCGTGGCCAACACGACCGCCGCGATCGAGGGCCGCGAGACCTATTTCGGCCGCGATGCCGCGAATTTCCTGCGCTACAACACGCCGGTCGCCTCGAGCTTCTGGCCCACGCGCGTCGCGTTCGACCGCCTGGTCGCCGACCAGCTGCAGCTGATGCTGGATCCCGAAGCGCGTGACGCCTGGCGCCGCCAGGAACGCAATCGCGAGCGCACCTACGGGACCCGCACCTGGTGGGATCGTGGTGCCGCCGCACCCGATCGCGCCCCCGAATTGTCCAACGCCCTTGGAGATCTGCAATGACAGTGGACGTCGCAAATCCGCCGCCCGCCTATCCGGCCATCGCGTCCGCAGGGCCGTTCACCACGCAGAACGCCTACGACAGCGCCAGCGACCTGATCGTCACGGTGGAAGATGAAAACGGGATCACCGTGCTGGCGGCCGCGGACTATACCGTCTCGCCGGCCGGGCCGGCAGAGAATGGCAGCGTCACGCTGACCGCCACGGCGCTCCTGGCGCACGCGGGCAAAACCCTGCGCATCGATCGATCCACGGCAAAGCAACAAGGCTGGCTTGGGGCCGGCGTCCGCGAAAAGGGGCTGGAACGTCAGCTCGACCGCAACACGCTCGCCTTGCAGGACCTCGAGCGCAGCTTGGCCCGGGCGCCGAAGTTGCCCCTGGGCGAGGGCGATGGCAGCCCGCTCCGGATGCCGCTGCCCGTCGAGAACCAGGTTCTCATCGCCACGGCCGATGGCTGGAAGAACGGACCCACCGGCGAGCAGATCGAAACGGCCCAGGCCTCGGCCGTCGCCGCGGCCGCCAGTGCCTCGATCGGCAAGCCGTATGAAAGCCTGGCTGCGGCCCAGGCCGCCGTCATCCCGGCGCCGGTCCAGGTCATTTCCGTCCTGAATTTCGGGGTTGTGTGCAATTTCACTGTGACGTCGGGCGCGGGCACACTGACCACATCGGACGGGCGCAGCTGGGTGCCGGCGGATCGCTGGACCTTCGACCATGCCGGCATGGACCCGACCGGCGCGACGGACTGCCAGGCGAAGGCGCTGGCCTTCATCGAGGCGGCCGGCGGGCAGGAGATCCACGCCCGCCCCGGCGCGACTTACCGCATGGATAGCCGCCTGCTGCCGGACGTCGATTTCGTTACCTTCGTGTGGAACGGCGCGCGGCTGGACTTCTCCAATGTGGCGAACACCGACGCCGATCCGGGCGGTGTGCCGATGATCCTCTTCGCCGGCCGCGAGGACACTCCGGTCTCGATCGCATCGATCACCGAGACGCAGGTGGACGACGCAAAGACGCTCGTGACCGTCACCACCAGCACGGCCCACGGGCTGATCGAGGGCGACGTGGACATGATCGCGTCCGAGGATCCGCGCGACCTGGGCCACGACGCCACCAACGAAAAGCGCGGCCAGATGGTCACCGTGCGCGAGGTGCTGAGCGCCACCCAGTTCACGATCGAAGAGCCGCTCGAGCAGACGCTGCCGACGTCGCCCACGCTTCGAAAGATCCACTGGCGCCTCGGCATCAAGATGAAGGGGATGCTGTTCATCACCGGACCCGGTCGGCGCCCGCTGACGGCGGGTCTCGGCGGCATCGACTTCACATGGTGCATGCGGCCATCGATCGAGCAGCTGTCCACCGACCGCGTGGACTACCAGGCCCTTGTTTTCGACAACTGCTACGAGCCCGAGAGCGGGCCGCTGCACTGCGTTTTCGACAAGAAGGGCGCGTCGGAGGCTGTTCAGTATGGCCTCACGCCCAAGAACGGCACCACCAAGGGCCGGTTCGGCTTCGTCTCGGGCACCGGCGGCAAGCACCTGGCGGACTGGACCCGCAACGGCGCCCACGGCATCGGGCGTCATTGCATCTTCGAAGGCATTCGCGCGGTTCAAGCCTGGAACGCCGCCTTCGGGATGCACGGGAACGCGGTCGATTGCCTGGTGAAATTGATCCAGGCTGACAACTGCGAGTTCGCCATGGGCATCCGGGCGCCGGGCTGGCGCGTGGATCGCCTCGAGGCGCGGCATTGCGACAAGGCCCTCTTGATCAGCGAGAACCCGTTCGGCTGGGACATCGGGCTCATGTATCTGGAAGACTGCGGCTACGGTATGCACGCCACAGACGACCAATTCATCGGCGCGGTCGAGGCCGGCAACTTCCGGATCGGGCGGACCATCGCCTACCGCACCAAGTTCAACGTCATCTACGCCGACTTCCGCAACCTGCCGGTCTACACCGAGGTCGACGCCCCGGTGCTTGCCGGCAGCACCACCACCAGCATGGTGGTCGGCCAGTTCCCGGTGCCCTGGCACAACCAGGCCGGCGCCATGACCGGGGCGCCGTTGGCCTTCGATCCGGACGGCGCAGGGTCGGCGGTCGAGGTCAGGCGGATCGCCACGCACGACGTGGTGGATGGCAAGAACGTGCTGACCTGGACCACGCCCGTCGGCACCGCGCCTTTGGCTGGCTTGGCGACCTACACGCTGCGCACGGTGGTGAAGGGGCTCGATTTCCGCAACATCGACAGCCACGACTGCGCCAATGCCGACGTGGCGATCTACGGCAACGTGGTCACGCCGCTGATCGACAACGTCTATGCCACGTCGAACACCGTGAATGCGGCGCCGGTCATCCTGATCCAGGGCGACGCGGACACCTATTGCGAAGGCGCCACGCTGCGCAACATCCGCCGCTTCAACAAGGGCGACGTCAACGTGTCGCCGTTCAGCAAGGGCACCCGGATCGACAACACCTTCGTCGATCGCCAGAACCTCGAGGACTGGCTGGCGGCCGGCAACCAGCTGGTCGCGGAAGAGCGGGTCTTCGTCGACGGGGCCGAGCTGGTCGGCGCGGCCGGCGCCACCGATCTGCCGGCATTGCCCGGCCTGGTGCCGGCGCGCGACGCGTTCGACTTCAGCTATTTCGGGGTGCCGGTGAACGATGCCGGCACAGACAGCCAGCCGCGGATCGAGGAAGCGATCCTCTACGCGATCGAGAGCGGCAAGCGGCTCTACGCCAAGCCGGGGGCCTACTACCTCGGAACGACCGTCGAGGCGCCGCCCACGGCCGACATGCAGCTGTTCCTGGGCGGGGCCAAGTTCATCGCCCTCGAGGGCTGGGCGGCATCGAACACGCCCATGTTCGATTTCACCAGCATCGCCGGCGAGAACAAGACGTTCGAGATCTTCGGCGGCGTCTTCGACGCGCAGAACATGCCGCGCGGGAACCTGAACAGCAACGACATCATGCGCGTGTCTGTGGGCAGTTCGACCCGCCAGACCCTCATCAATGGCGCGTTCTTCTACCACGGCCCGGACTTCCGCGAGGGCAAGGCCGGCGGCGATTGCGGGCTGTTCATCCTGGGCGACAACGCCAAAATCGACGTGCGCGGGCAAGGGGCCCCCGACCAGGTCGTCTACTACACCGCGTCGAGCACGCCGGGCGCCGATCGCGGCCACACGGTTGAGATCAAGGCGCGGGGCCTGCGCTGCAACCGTGTCGCCGCCGTCAAGCGCGGCATGGAGCAGATCTTCGGCGACATCATTGCGCGCGAGTGCGTCGAGGGATGGAGCCCCGTGCCGGCGACCTTCCCGGGCAGCGGCTTCACCTACACGGCCGACCCGTCGGCCCGTGCCGTCCAGGCGCGGGTGAACGCCTGGCGCTGCCAATGGCCGGTCAAGAGCGCCGTCGAGGTGGGCGCGCAATACCAGATCATCGCCATGGAAAGCGGCCTTTACCTGCCGGCCGATGCCGATGCGGCGGTCTATGCGTCGGGCGAAGCCGGATCCCGCTTCGAGGGATCGGTGGGCTGCGGCGGCAGCATCACCGCCCACGGCTTCAACGAGGACCTGCAAGCGTATCGTCAGGGTCAGGGCTCCTGGGACCCGACCAAGTTTCGGGCGATCGAGTTCGACGAGCACGACGGCAACGACGAGAACGATGACCCGGTTGTCACGCCGGCGGAATACAACGATTTCCGGGTCCACTCGAACGGGCTCGATCGGGTCGTGTTCGAGCAGGGCAGCTGCGACAACAACCTGGTGCGGTTCAGCGGGTCGTCCTACGGGGTCACGGCCCCGAACAACAACAGCATCTTCGAGCGGATCCGCAGCTCCGGCGCCATGGACAGCGGCAGCGCGGCGAGCCCCGGCTCATACTTCAGCTCGGACACGGACACCGGCATCTATCTAGCCGGGGCGAACGAGCTGGGCATCGCGGCTGGCGGTTCCGCCGCAGTCACCTTCACCAGCACGCGGGCGACGTTCACCGCCTTCCCGCGGCCGCCGTCGCTGACCGTCGCGGAATTGCCGCCGGCGTCCTCGCCGGGCAACCGTGCCATCGCCTACGTGTCGGATGAATCCGGCGGCGCGGTCCTCGCTTTCTCGGACGGCACAAACTGGCGCCGCGTCACCGACCGCGCGGTGGTGTCGTGACCGGCAAATTGCGGAACAAGGGAGGGCTGTGATGTTCGACAAGCCCCACGAGTATTGGGCCGCCTTCGTCGGGATGCTGGTCTACATCTTCATGCGCGACCGCAAGACCGAGACGCTGGCCGCCAGCGTCGGCAAGACTATCGCCTCGGCCCTGCTGACCCTGGCCTTGTCGCCCACGGCCGCCGCCTACACGCGCGGCAATGAGATCCTGGCAGCGGTCGGGCTCATGGCCTTCATCCTCATCGCGCTCGACGTGGGCACGGCGCTCTTCAGCGACCGCGAGTTCGTCAAGGAGCTGATCCGCAAGAAATTCGGGGGCGGCAATGGACAAGACTAAGGCAGCAGTTCGCAAGTCGATGACCCCGTTTATCGCGGTGGCGATGATCGGGGCCTATGCCTGGTCCGAGCGCCTGCCGGAATACCGCTGGTATCGCGACCTGATGGACATGACGCCCTTCTCGCAAGTGTCCGTCTCGGCCCAGGAGGTCGGCCTGGGCGGGCTCATCGTTCAGGGCTGGATGCAGAAGCATCGCTGCCAGTTCGATCACCTGACGGCCTACGTGATCCGCGAAGACGGGTCGCGGGCCTGGGCGCCGCTCGACGCCACGCCCGAGCTGCCGATCTGGCGCGGCGGCAACCGCCCGCCATCCGACCGCCTCGAGACATGGGGGCCGTGGATCATCGTCCGCCCCGAAACCATCGAGCCGACCGGTTGGGAGATCCTGGTGACGCACACCGATTGCCCGCGCGGTCCGGCCCGCCAGACAAACACGTTCGCCGTCGGCGACTGGAGGGACCAATGAACACAACGATCATCCGCACGCTACAGGCTGCGCTGAACGAGCTTGGCTTCGACGCGGGGCCGGAGGACGGGATCCGCGGCCGGCGCACTCGGTCGGCCGAGACCGCATTCTGGGCGTCGCAGGGGGCGGATGACGCGGCGGGCGCCAGCGCGCCGGTGAGGTTCAAGGGTGCAGCCAGGCGCCTCGACGACATCGACCTTCCGCGGATCGGCGCGCGTATCGGCGTCGGCGAGGACCACCTGCATGCCGTCATGGACGTGGAGGCGCGCGGATCCGGGTTCGACAGCCAGGGCCGGGTCGCGATGCTGTTCGAGCCGCACATCTTCTACCGCGAGCTCGGGCCGGGCCCCGCCCGCGACCGTGCCGTCGCCCAGGGGCTGGCCTACCGCAGCTGGCGCCGCAACTATCCCGCCGACAGCTATCCGCGCCTCATGGCCGCCATGGAGATCGACGAGGACGCCGCGCTGCGATCCTGCAGCTGGGGCCTCGGCCAGATCATGGGCTTCAATTGCCAGATGGCCGGCTATCCCACCGCCCGGGCCATGGTCGAGCACTTCGCCGAGGACGAGGAACACCACCTGAACGCCATGGTCTCCTACATCATCGCGGCCGGCCTAGACGACGAGCTGCGCCGCGGCGACTGGCGCGGGTTCGCCCGGGGCTACAACGGTCCCGGCTACGCTACGCACAACTATCACGGCCGCTTGGAGAAGGCCTTCCTAAAGTGGGACGCGATCCCCGACACCCCTTTCCACCCCGCGCAGGAGGCAGCGGCATGAATATCGGACAGACGATTTCGAACGCGATCCGGCAGCATGCGCCCACGGTGGCCGGCGCTGTCCTGTCAGAGCTGCCCGGCGGCAAGATCATCCGTGAGGTATCTCGCCAGGTGCTCGGCCGAGAGGACGCGCCGGAGGCGGTTCTGGCCGACGCGTTGCGCAACCCCACGCCCGAAGCCATGCAGGCTCTGCGCGCGCTCGAGGCGGAGTATACCGCCAGGCTGCGCGTCGAAGCCGAGGACCGTGCCGACGCGCGGCGCGCGGCGCAGGGCGAGCTGTTCCCGGTGATCCTGGCGAGCGCGATCATCCTGGGCTTTTTCGGAGTCCTAGCGGCCATGATGTTCGTCGAGCCGCCCGAGGGGGTCCGCGAGGTGCTGCTGACCCTTACGGGGCTGCTGGGCGGCGCCGTATCGAGTGTCGTGGCCTTCTACTTCGGATCATCGTCAGGGTCGAAGGCGAAGACGGCTATCCTTGGGCGGAAGGGGTGAGCGGGATCTGCTGCTGAAAATGAATGAGACGGGCATGCTAGGGCAGAGGCAGTTCGATCACTGTGTCTAGTAAGCGAACGCCGGGCATTTTTTTGTGAGACCATACCTTTGCTCCTGGCCGCGGCTCCTGCCAGAGCGACCGGATCGTGTACCTGCCGCCGCCGATCCCGGTCGAGACACTAACGCCCTGTCCAATCAGTAATCGCGAGGCGCGGACCTACCGAGTTCTCGCCGTGCTGGCGACCGAGCATCTGGCCAATGCCCAATGCGCAAACGGAAAGATATTGGCTATCACTGAGACACTGAACCTCGACGGGAGTTACGGCGGCATCTAGGTGAACAACCCTTAGAGCCATGAAAGTATTTGATATGACATGAAAACGAATTGCGATTAAGGGGCGATGAAATTGTTCTAGCCAAAGCGCATCTTCGAGCGCGCTCGATTATCAATTTGGAAATCTTTGCTTCCACCCGCTCCACTTAAACTCAGAGTAAACTCCCAATAATGCGTTCAGCATCACATGGACAGTTTCGGCTGAAATCTCAATCGCACCGTAGTGGCCATCGGCCATCGTTACCCCAAATTTATTATCCATTAGGCCAGCGGATACAAAAACCTTGCCTTCGATGGCCATCTTGCCTGTGTCCACTTTCTTCAGATCGATTTTCTTTTGTCTAGCCATGCCTTTAGAGCGATCTTCGGCGTGTTGAATGGAATTTCGCACCTCCTTAAGATCGGGAAGCGCCTTGTAGAATGTTTTTTCAATTTCGGAAATACCCTTCGGTGCTGCAGAGTCCTGAGCAATATCGCGCAAGAATTTGCCGAATATATCGAGTGTATGAATAAAAGCCTTAGCGATTATAAACGGTTCAATGCTGATGAGGCTTGATGGAAGATAGCCGCTAGCCCACATCTTGTGGCGCACAACATCTTCTACATGAGCGCGGCGTCGATCGTATTCCTGATAGTAGTCACTCGATTTTGTATCCGTTGGGAAGATGCCGTCTGCATATAATTCCTCCTCGGTTTCGCGTGAAATTTTCAGTCTCATTTCAAATTCAGCAAGCTTGTCGTCAAACTCCGGTCGACTCCTCTCCATGGATTTTTCGAACATATTAAGTGCAGCATTAGCCTCTTGAATGCAGCCCTCAAGCATTCTTACTTGATTGCCTATGCGTCGGGAATCTTCTATTTTGAGATCGTCGATCGTCATTCCTGGCTTAGACCATTCCACTATAATCAAGACTTTTTTCTCCAAACGTGTATTTGCGAAAGGCTGACTGGGGGGAATCATGCTACTATATGAAGAAGGTCGAAATTTCTGACACCCACTTAGTGGCTCTTCCGGCTTTACCAAAATCTCTTGAATTCACAGGTTCGACATCGAAACTTTCTTTAGCGATACTCTATCAGGACCGTCCAAGGCGAGTGCTCAGACCCTATAGCAATGACAACAGTCCTGGTTCTGCTGTCAAGTTTGGGCTGTCTGTTGCTGACCGCTAAACAACTCTATCTCTTTGAAATTGTTTGGCGTGGGATATCCTCCGAAAAGTGTTAACCTTCTGATTTGGAACAATTTTATTTTGACTGTTAATCAATTGGTCGTAGGTTCGATCCCTACCGCCGGAGCCATAAAAAGCTCTCTAGGTCAAAGACTTAGAGGGCTTTTTTGTTTTTTACCGTGCTCGAGAATTTAGCTGGGGTAACGTC
>Ga0208934_1000187_pt1 | contig 40517 bp, 45 predicted proteins | sample MalvirDeepMed_s2_FD_184243 | JGI IMG/M metagenome (GOLD analysis project Ga0208934, IMG submission 184243) | Marine viral communities from the Global Malaspina Expedition - Malaspina viral metaG DeepMed_s2 (SPAdes) (version 2) | ecosystem: Environmental > Aquatic > Marine > Oceanic | place... | reverse complement strand
AGAGAAACTAAGACTGGTACTCAACAAGAACTAGAAGACTATCTGTTCCCAATAGCCACAACCAATCCGATACTGCGCAGTTTCCAACCCACCCCCAAACGACTAACTATCCCACTAGCAAAGGCTACCCCCCACACCCCCCCTTTTGTAGCGTAGACGACTCGCAACCCCTTGAACAGGGATTTGCACACTGGAATTTCATTTTTTATGAACCTACCCCCCTTTGTTTTTATAACTACTGTCATTATGCTATCATCTACCCTTATGTTTTCAGGTTTTGTCCAAGGAACCCTATCCTGTGAAAAAAATTTTTCATATTTTTGCAAATAATGTTCAAACATTGACCATGGCATCTTCTGTATCGCCTACTGGTAAAGGGTTTCGGAGGAGATGAGGTAGGTATAGGTAAAGGGAAGGGTACAGGCTGGGTTAAGCTAAAGGTTTTGGCAAGGAATAGGTACTGGAATGCTTCCAAGAGAGAAAGAGTTAATGGATTTTGTACGTAATTACTGGGAAAACCACTGTTGTGCCCCCACTTACAAGGAAATAGCGCAAGGTCTGGAGGTAAAGAGCCAAAGTCACATACATTTTCTCGTCAGGGGACTGGTAATGAAGGGATTACTGGTGAAAAAGGGTCCACGAACTGTACGTCCTGCCGATTTAACCCTGAAAAGCCTTGACAAGAAACTGTGAAGAGGTGTCTAATACTATAATCCAGTGGATATTCTCTCTCTGGTAATATACCAGCCAGAATAATACAGGCTGTATTAATACCAGAGTTTTAGTTTAGGGGATATACCAGACTGGTATTATACTAGGTGGTGTGTATGTGGTTTAAAATGGTATGGCGGCTCGCTTTGTTCATTATCCTGTATTTGGGACTGCGCATAGAGCCGTGAAAGGTCGCACTCCGACCAAAGAAGAGAAGAAATGGATGGATTTCATCTGCCAGCAGGGATGTATTGTCTGCCAGAACGAGATTGGGGTGTTCAGTCCTTGTGAACCCCATCATATGGAAGGCAAAACACAGGCGGGAGCGCATTTTTTGACCATACCACTTTGCTGGAACCATCATCGTTCTGGCATCAACACCACAGAATGTGTTTCCCGCCACCCGCACAAGACGGATTTTGAACAACGCTATGGCAGGGAGACCGATTTGTTAGAACAGTTACAGGAATTGCAGGATGGCTGAGGGCATCAAGTCCTTGGCAACGACTGCGGGGTATTTTGCCCCCGGTGCTGGCATTGCCGATGCATTGGGGCTGTATCCCACTGACGAGGGCATGGGAGCCAGTATTTTACAGAATATCCGCCAAGGGAATCTTGGACAGGCTGGATTTCAGGGACTGGGAGTGCTTGGAGACCTGTCCTATGTGATTCCGGGCATCGGTATTGCTTTGGGTACAGGGCTGAAGACAGTGAGCAAGGTTGGAAAAGCTGGAACCGCAGGCAAAAAGCTGGCAAATTTTGCCAGAGGGATTCGGGACAAGGCGATGAATTTCAATCGTATTGATGCGCCCGCTCCTACCCGCTATAATCCAGATACCCTGAAAGCAATGACCCCACAGGATTTGGCTACACACCTGAATCCGCAAAGAATTGAAAAAAGCACAGACATACTGACCGATTACGCCACCAAGAACAAGAGTATTGCTGGATTTAAGCCAGAAGACATCCTGCAAGGGAAAAGCGGAAAATCTAATTATCTGTATATCGAGAAAAACGTAGGTTTGGGAGCCGACAACCCAGCGAAGATTGCAGTTCGTGTTTCCGATCATGCGCCAACCCTCAAGGGCGCGGAAACCAGAGGTGGCAGAAAGTTTATCGATGCCGATGTACGCATCAACGTGGCTCCGGGAACCAGCAACGCAACCACATTGGAAGAAGCGTTGCACATTGTTGACAACATTCATATTAAGCCGGGCAATATTGACAACATCTTGACCGAAGGCAGCAAGGTATCAACGAAACATCTTGGAGTGCCTAGAGTTGTCAATGGCAAGGTGGTTACTATTGCTCCACCAAGGCATTGGAAAAGAGGCGGAAAACTGCCTTTCGGGATACCTGAGGCACAGTTGCCATGAAACTGGAACAGCAGATTAATAATATCCTCCCTTCCCTTCCCTACGATCAGAAGGTGGAGTTGCTCAACGATCTCGATGCTTTGCATAAAGCCCAGTTCAGGGAGGGATGCGAGAAAGATTTCCTGAAGTTTGTCAGGGCTATGTGGCCCGCCTTCATCGAGGGCGATCATCATCACATTATGGCAGAACAGTTCGGCAGGGTGATCAATGGCGATTTGAAACGCCTGATCATCAATATGCCTCCTCGTCATACCAAGAGTGAATTTGCCTCCTATCTTTTGCCCGCATGGTTTTTGGGGCTAAATCCAGATGGCAAGGTCATTCAGACCGCACATACCGCAGAACTGTCGGTGGGATTCGGCAGGAAGGTGCGTAACTTGGTGGGATCGAAAGATTATCGGCAGGTTTTCGACAAGGTGAACCTGCAAGCAGACAGTAAAGCGGCAGGTCGCTGGAACACCAACAAGGGTGGCGAGTATTTCGCTATCGGGGTTGGCGGTGCGGTGACTGGTAAAGGTGCGGATTTATTGATTATTGATGATCCCCATTCCGAGCAAGAAGGTGCCAGTGCCGATCCGAAGGTATTTGACAAGGTATTTGAATGGTACACCTCAGGTCCACGCCAGAGATTGCAGCCCGGTGGCTCGATTGTGGTGGTAATGACCCGATGGCACCAAAAAGATTTAACAGGTCAGTTGATCAAGACCAGTGTCCAGAGGGGCGGTGAGGAATGGGAACTGATTGAATTGCCAGCGATTTTGCCCTCAGGCAAATCCTTGTGGCCCGGCTTTTGGAAACAGGAAGAACTGGAAGCCCTGAAGGATGAATTGCCGATCTCGAAATGGTCAGCCCAGTACCAGCAAGACCCGACTGCCGAAGAAGGTGCGTTGGTGAAGCGGGAATGGTGGAAGGTGTGGGAACAGAAACCCCCACCGAAATGCGAGTTTTTGATCCAGTCATGGGATACCGCGTTCCTGAAAACCCAGAGGGCGGATTATTCTGCCTGTACCACATGGGGTGTGTTCTACATGGACAACGAAGACGGGATGAAGGCACCGAACTTGATTTTGCTGGATGCGTTCAAGGAACGGCTGGAGTTTCCAGAGCTGAAAAAAGTAGCCTACAAAATGTGGCAGAAGTATGAACCTGATGCCTTTGTAGTCGAAGCGAAAGCTGCGGGTACCCCCCTGATCTTTGAACTGCGGCAGATGGGGATTCCAGTCTCCGAATTTAGCCCATCAAGGGGCAATGACAAGATTGCAAGGGTGAACGCGGTGGCGGATTTGTTTGCCACTGGCGCGGTCTGGGCACCAGACACCCGATGGGCAGAGGAAGTGATCGAGGAATTTGCAGCGTTTCCGAATGCGGAACACGATGACTTGGTGGACTCCAGTACCCAAGCCCTGTTACGATTTCGTCAGGGTGGCTTCGTCAGCCTTTACACTGACGAGGAAGATGAGCCATTTTACCCAAGCAAAGCGGAGTATTACTAATTTATGAAAAAGAAACGAATCCTGATATTTCCAGATGAGAGAGGCTATACGCTGATCGAAGAAAAAAAACCAGAAAACAAACTAAAAGAGTTGGACAGGGAAGACCTGAGGCTGTGGAAAAAGGATGAAATGAAATTTAGCAATGGCAATTGAACGAATAACCCCAGCAACCCCGATAGAGGGGGAACTCGAAGCAGGAGTGGAAGTTGACCTTATGCCACCTGAGGCTTTGGCAACAGAAACAGAAGATGGCGGGATGCTGATTGATTTTGATCCCAATGCCTTTGAACAGACTGGTGATTTCTTTGCCAACCTTGCCGATGAGATGAGCGATGATGCATTGCAGAAGCTGTCTTCAAAATTGATCGGGCAATACCAAGGGGATCGGGATTCCCGCAGTGAGTGGGAAGATACATACGTTAAAGGACTTGACCAGCTTGGATTGAAGATAGAAGATCGAACCCTTCCATGGCCCGGTGCCTGTGGGGTGTTTCACCCGATGCTCACCGAAGCGGTGGTGCGTTTCCAGAGCCAAGCGATTACCGAAATATTTCCCTCGGTTGGACCCGTCAACACCAAGGTTCTTGGACTGGACACCAAGGAAAAGGAACAGCAGGCGATGCGGGTACAGAATTACATGAATTACCTGTTGACCGACAAAATGACAGAGTACAGGACAGAGACCGAGAAGCTGTTGTTCTCATTGCCTTTGGCGGGATCGGCTTTCAGGAAAGTCTATTACGACCCGAACATGGGACGACCCTGTGCTATTTTCGTTCCCGCAGAAGATTTTATTGTGTCTTATGGGGCAACCGACTTGCAGATGGCGGATCGTGCTACCCATGTGATGAAGAAAAATGCCAACGATGTGCGTAAATTGCAGGTATCTGGATTTTATCGGGATATTAAACTCCCTGATGCTTCCCCTGATCCTGACGACATCAGGAAGAAATACGATGAGCTGACAGGAGACAGGTCCTCGTATGACTTTGACAATCGCTACACATTGCTGGAAATGATGGTCAATATAGACCTTGAGGGATTTGAAGATACCGATGAGACTGGAAACGAGACAGGCATTGCTTTGCCTTATGTCGTGACCATCGATCTTTCCAGCAATATTGTGCTCTCAGTTCGCAGAAACTGGTACGAACAGGATGAAAAAAGGATGATGCGCCAGCATTTTGCACACTACCAGTATTTGCCCGGAATCGGGTTTTATGGGTTTGGGCTGGTGCATTTGATTGGCGGATTGGCAAAATCAGCCACCTCTTTGTTAAGACAATTGGTGGATGCAGGTACTTTATCGAATCTTCCCGGTGGTCTGAAGTCCAGAGGATTAAGGATCAAGGGCGATGATACCCCGATTATGCCGGGTGAGTTTAGGGATGTGGATGTTCCCGGTGGGGCAATCAGGGACAATATTTCGTTCCTGCCTTACAAGGAACCATCAACAGTCCTGTACCAGTTATTGAGTAACATTGTCGAGGAAGGCAGGCGTTTTACCAGTGCTTCCGATCTCAATGTAGCCGACATGAAACAAGAAGCTCCAGTGGGTACCACTTTGGCAATTCTGGAACGCACCATGAAAGTAATGAGTGCGATCCAAGCGAGGCTCCATGCCTCGATGCGACAGGAATTTAATATTTTGGTGAATGTGATCAAGGATTTTACCTCGCCTCAGTACCCCTATGAGGTTGAGCCAGAAGCAGGCATCAAGATAGAAGACTTTGATGACCGAATCGATGTGATGCCTGTTTCTGATCCGAACTCAGCGACAATGGCACAACGAATCATGCAATATCAGGCTGCATTGCAATTGGCATCGCAGTCTCCAGAAATGTATAACTTGCCAGAATTGCACAGGCAAATGCTGGACACACTTGGCATCCGTGATGCCGACAAGATTATTCCACCTGACGATGAGAGCGTACCAACCGATCCGATTACCGAGAACATGGACATGATTAATGGCAGACCAGTCAAGGCATTTGAGTATCAGGATCAGGAAGCGCACATTACTGTACACATGACCGCGATGCAAGACCCAGAGCTTGCGCAGATGGGTGAAAGCAATCCAGAGGGGATGAAACAATTGCAGGCAGCAGTCGAAGCTCATATCCGTGAGCATCTGGCATTCAAGTATCGAGCTGAAATTGAAATGGAGCTTGGCACCGAATTACCACCATTGGGTGAGCTATTGCCTGAAACCATTGAGAAACGACTCTCCGCGCTGGTCGCAGAGGCAGCCGAGAAATTGTTGCAGAAACAGCAGATAGAAGAACAGGAACAGAAGATTCAGGAACAAATGGAAGACCCACTGGTACAAGCCAAGAGGCGTGAACTGGACATCAAGGAAGCCGAAGTGCAACGTAAAGCACAGGCTGACCAGATGAAGGCTCAGGTTGATATGCAGAAAGCCCAAGCTAAGGATGCAATTGAGCTTGCGAGAATTGAGTCGCAGGAGAAAATTGCCGAGTCTGGAATGGAACAAAAACTTATCAGTGATGTAATTGATGCAAAAACAAAAGGAGAGAAGATAACCAGTGAAGAAGCGACCAAGGCAGCAGAGATTGCTGCTAAACTTGCATCTGACATAACATCTGGTAATAATAATGGCTAGAAGTGATTTTATTGGCAGTTCGCTAATCGACAAATTTAAGTCGAAATTGCGAGACCTAATGAACGATAAGGCTGATAATATCGCTACTGGAAGCTGCGCTGATTTTGATGAATACAAACATCAAACAGGCGTAATCGAGGGGTTAGCCCTCGCAGAGCGCGAGTTTCTTGACATTGTGGAGGAACTAGAGCGACTCTAATTCGGTGCTTCTTTTCGGTTAAGTGCTGAATTTAAAGGGGAACGTGGAAACCCTTTTTTTTCCACGCAAAGAGAGGAACAATGGAAACCGCTCTTAATATTGATGACAATATTGAACAGAAACAGGCAACTCAGTTGCCAGAGCCTACTGGCTATCGAATCCTAATTGCAATCCCAGACAAGGAAGAAAAGACTGAAGGCGGCATTCTCAAGGCGCAGGAAACCCTGCAATACGAGGAAGTCTCCAGTATAGTTGGCTTCGTTATGAAAATGGGACCTGACTGCTACAAGGATGAAACAAGATTTCCAACCGGACCTTGGTGTCAGGTTGGGGATTTTGTCTTGTTTCGTGCTTTCAGTGGTACGCGCATCAAGATTCATGGCAAGGAGCTTCGTATGATCAATGACGACAATGTTGAGGCGGTAGTCGATGATCCAAGGGGAATAGAAAAAGTATGAGTGAAGCAGAACAAACAACACAAGAAGATACAGGCATGAGTTCCGAAGAGAAATTTTTGGGAATCAAATCACAGATTGGCACTAAACCTAATGAAGATGTTGAAGTCCAAGCGGAGTTGGACATTGAAGTTGTCGATGAGACTCCTAGAGAAGACAAGCGTGTAAAGGATCAAAAAGATAAAACTGATTACGAGGCTGTTGATAAGGAGATAGCCAATGTAGGCAAGCTGGCAAAACAGCGTATTAAGAAACTGAAGTACGACTTTCATCAGGAACGAAGAAAGAAGGAACAGTCTGCCAAGCTGCGTGATGAAGCAATTGTTTATGCCCAGCGTGTTAAATCCGAGAATGATCGTTTGAACCAATTGGTTTCCGATGGTCAGCAATATTTGGGGAAACAGGCTGAAGAAAGAGCAGCTTTTGCTACCCAAGCAGCACAACAAAAATACAAAGAGGCTTACGAGCAGGGCAACACAGACGAAATGGTTAAGGCACAAGAGGCGTTGACCAGAGCAACAATGGATACTGCAAGTGCAGAGGAATACAGTGATGCAGCAGTTTACGATGCTCAAATGGCTGAACAGCAGTACGCGCAACAGCAGTATGCTCAACAGCAACAGCAACGACAGGTGCCGATTCCAGATGAGGAGGCGGTTTCTTGGCAAGCTAAAAATCAATGGTTTGGGAGCGATCCCGAAATGACCAGTTTTGCTTATGGAATCCATGAGAAGCTGGTTAGACAAGAAAATGTTGATCCAAAATCGGAAGATTATTATACAAGGATTGACAAACGCATGAAGGAAGTATTTCCTGATTACTTTGGGGTGGAAAAAGGACAGCCACCTACTACGACATCCCAGAGTTCCGTGGTAGCACCAGCTACACGCAATAATAGTGCAAGACCACGCAAAGTGCAGTTAACGGCTACCCAAGTTTCCCTCGCAAAGAGGCTTGGGTTGACACCACAGCAATATGCTAATCAACTAATAAAGGATATGAACAATGTCTGAAGAGCGCACCCCCCGAAGGGAGGAAACCCGTGCAACCACAGAGCGGAAAAAATCGTGGTCTCCACCAAATGTTCTACCTGACCCTGAACCAAGGGATGGTTGGGAGTTTAGATGGATTCGTACCAGTATGGTAGGTCAACCTGATAACACCAATGTATCCAGTAAGTTTCGAGAGGGGTGGGAACCCGTCAAGTCCGAGGATCATCCAGAATTGAAAATTCTGTCTGATGAAAACTCGCGTTGGGCGAAGGAAGGAGCAATTGAAGTTGGAGGGTTGTTATTGTGTAAATGCCCATCCGAAATTGTGCAACAGCGTAGAGAGTATTATCAAAACGCTGCGGATCAACAGATGGATGGCATAGACAATAATTACCTTAGAGAGAATGACCCCAGAATGCCTATGATGAAACCGGAAAGGCAAACAAGGGTTTCTTTCGGGAGTAATCGCAAGAAATAATTCTTGTGGTTATAAATTTTAATCTTGTGACTAAGGAGCACAGTTATGCCTAGTAGTGCAACGCCGTATGGCGCAATGCCCCAAGCTGGACTGAGTTGTAATGGTTCTTTCACAGGAAAAGTCCGTCATATTAAAATTGCAAGTGCTTACGACACTGCTATTTTTTATGGTGACTTTGTCAAATTAGTGGCTGCCGGTACCGTTGAAAAAGACGAAGGCACTACTTCTATGACTCCTGTAGGTATTTTTGTCGGATGTAAATACACCGACCCAAATTCCAAGAACTTGACATTCAACCAGCAGTGGGTTGCCGATACTTCGGCTTCTGACGCTGTGGCTTATGTTATGGATGATCCAAATATTCTTTTCCAAATGCAATGTGATGGCACTGCCGCACAGACCGTTTTGGGAAGCAATTGTGCGATTACCCAAACAGCAGGCTCTACTTCTATTGGTACCAGCAAGAATACTGTAGATATATCTACTACAGCTACAACCAACACGCTACCAGTTCGTATCATCGATTTTGTCGATGGTCCGAATTCTGAGGTTGGGGATAGCTATACAGATGTTATCGTCAAGTTTAATGCTGGTCACCTTTACGATAACACAACAGGACTATAAGGAGATTAGCAAATGGCTATTTCAAGAGCACAGCTACTAAAAGAACTCCTGCCGGGACTGAATGCGTTATTCGGATTAGAGTACGCCAAGTATGAGAATGAGCATCAAGACATTTATGAGACCGAATCTTCTGACAGATCGTTTGAAGAAGAAGTCAAATTAAGTGGCTTTAATGCTGCTCCAGTGAAAGATGAAGGGTCGGCTATCAGCTATGATAACGCCCAAGAATCATTTACCGCTCGTTACAACCACGAAACCATTGCGATGGGATTTGCGATTACTGAAGAAGCAATGGAAGATAATCTTTACGATTCTCTTTCTGCTCGCTACACGAAAGCACTTGCCAGAGCTATGGCTTACACGAAACAAGTGAAAGCTGTTAATCCATTTAACAATGGATTTAGCGGTGGTTCTTTTGATTCAGGTGATGGAGTTGACTTGTTCAGCACCTCTCACCCTCTTGTTTCTGGTGGAACCAATGCCAACACTCCCTCAACCCAAGCTGACATGAATGAAACTTCATTGGAAGCTGCTGTCATTACGATAGCTGGGTGGACGGATGAGCGTGGTTTGCTTATTGCAGGCAAGCCAAGCAAGTTGATCATACCGCCTAACTTAATGTTTGTTGCTCAAAGGGTACTAAAATCCGAACTTCGGGTTGCTACCGCAGACAACGACATTAATGCGATAAGATCAATGGGCACTATTCCTGACGGCTTTGCCGTTAATCATTATCTTACAGATACTGATGCGTGGTTTATAATGACCGATATTCCAAATGGGTTTAAACATTTTGTTAGAACCTCTATGGAAACAAGTATGGATGGTGACTTCGACACTGGAAATGTACGCTACAAATCAAGGGAACGCTATTCGTTTGGCGTTTCTGACCCTTTGGGAGCGTATGGTTCTTCAGGAGCTTAATGGAACCTGTGATGGGGGGGTTTCTTACTCAACCCCCATCAACCTTCTAGGGTAATTTTGTCCTACAGACTGACCTAGCAGACAAGCCAAGACGGTAGGACTTATTTTTTCGGGAGAAAGAATTATGGCAAAATCAACCTTTTCAGGTCCTGTAAGATCACTTGCTGGTTTTATTTCCGCAGGGAACGCTGCTGTAGTTAGCTTAACAGCTAATACAACTATTACAGTCGCCTCTCATGCAGGAAAAATGTTACTTTGCAATGATGCAGATGGAGTTTTTACTTTACCTAGTATTGTTGTTACAGCTCCAACAGAAGACACTGATCCTAATCAACTTAACAATTTGGGTGCTCAATTTACTTTTGTTGTTGTGACAGCAGCAACAGATATGGACATCGTAACAGATGGCACAGACAAATTTGTCGGTGGTGCGTACACTGGTATTGATGACAGCGCAGCAGGCAAAACCTTTATTTCTGGCTCATCCAACGATGTTATTACACAAAATGGCACTACTAAAGGTGGTTTGGCAGGAAGCATTGTAGTTATTACTGCAATAGCAAGCGCTAAATACCATGTTGCAGCACAGCTACTTGGTTCAGGAACTTTAGTAACACCATTTGCTGACGCTTAATAGGGAGTAAATTATGGCTGATGCAGTAGCAACACAAACCATTCAGGATGGCGGTCAAACAGCTATATTCAGATTCACCAATGTAAGTGATGGCACTGGAGAAAGTGCTGTCACCAAGATTGATGTTTCTGCACTAACCACTAATCCAATGACTAAGATGGCTTGCAACTCGGTAAGCATCGAGAAAATCTGGTTCAGTAATATTGGTATGGGTGTCAAAATATATTTTGATGCCAGTACCGATGTTCTTGTCATTCAGCTACCTGCTGATTGGACTGATGAGCTTGATTTCTCTGAGTTTAGTGGTGTTCCTGATAATGCAGGAAGTGGTACAACTGGTGATATTCAATTCACAACAGTGGGTCACAGCAGTGGCGATAGTTATACTATTGTCATGAAAGTGCTCAAGCATTACACCAATCCAAGCTAGGAAAATATATGGCTAAGTACAAAGTAGTCCAAAATGGCGAAAGAGTGCCGAGTGGCGAACCTGTCTTTCAGGTAGCAACGACAGTTGATGGCGAAGATGTCATTGTCGATGCCAGCCTGATGACTAAAAAGGAGGCAACCGCAGCAATGAAAGCGTTGTCTCCCGCCAAGAAACCGGCAAAGAAAAAAACCAAGAAGAAGTAAATGCCGTTAAGGAAAGGCTCTTCCAAGAAGGCTATTTCTGCGAATATCTCAACGCTCAGGCGTGAAGGGTATCCGCAGAAACAGGCTATTGCTATAGCCCATTCCAAAGCGGGTAAATCCAAATCAAAATTAAAAAAGGGAGGAAATATCATGCCAGAATATTTTGATTCAAAATCCAGCAAACCAAAGAAAACTAAGAAAACCCGCTATGCTGGTGGCGGAATAGAAAGCTATAATGCTCAAGTTCAGCGTAAATATGGTGGAGGCTCTGTGAAAAGGAAACAGGCTGGCAAGCAATTGCCATTGTCTGGCGGTTATCCCGGAGGAATAGCAGGTATGAAAAAACATATAGCTGAACTAGAAAAGATTGGCTTTAAGGGAGCACCAAAGACTGTAAGGCAAATTGCAAGAGCCAGAAGGGAAAATGTTTCTTCAGGAAAATCTGCTGCATTAGGTGTAAAAAGAAAGCCAAAGCTAAAGGGTAAGACAAAAAGAGGCACTAGCGGTGATGACTAAGAGTCGGATAGACCTATAAATGGCTATTGCAACCACCAATACCTTCAATCTCAATATAGGTGAGATTGTCGAAGAAGCCTATGAACGTGCGGGATTAGAAGCCCGCACAGGCTACGACTACAGGACTGCAAGACGCAGTATCGACATGATGATGCTGGAATGGCAGAATCGTGGGATGAACCTGTGGACGATTGAAAGTGGTACTGAAACCTGTGTTGCCGACACATCCACCTATACTTTGGCAGATGACACCATTGATCTTATGGAAGCGCATATGAGGCTTGATGCTGGAGACTCTTCAAATCAGACTGATTATCAGTTGACAAGAATTTCAACAACTATGTATGCAGATATACCAAATAAATTATCGACAGGTCAGCCTACCCAGATATGGATTCAGCGATTGACGACAACCCCCCAGTTTACTCTATGGCCCGTCCCTGACGATACGCAGACTTATACTGTTGTTTTTTTCAGGATTCGCCAGATTTATGATAGTGGTGAGCCCGGAAGCAACAACATGGATGTTCCGAAAAGGTTTATTCCAGCTTTGGTCTCTGGGCTTGCTTACTACATTGCCATGAAGAAGCCAGAATCTGCTGAAAGATTGCCTTTCCTAAAACAGGAATATGAAGAACAATGGCGATTGGCTTCTGAAGAAGACAGGGTGAAAGCGGCTTTTCGTTTCGTTCCTTGGACTGGATATACTTAATGACCCAGTTTGCGGCAGGGCAATATGCATTTGGTTTTTGTGATCGCTGTGGGTTTCGTTATGGTCTCCATGACTTAAAGCCAGAGATTGTTGACATGACTCCAAGTGGATTCTTGGTTTGTCCAGAGTGTTTGGATCAGGATCAGCCCCAATATCAGTTGGGCAGAGTTCCAGTAGATGATCCGATTGCTCTGGAGAACCCAAGACCAGACAAGGGACAGGCAGCCAGCAGAAGGCTGTATGCGTTTGACCCGATAGGCGGTGGTGTAACATCACTTGGCTCAAGGACTGTCGGATTGACAATGCATGGTCATGTGGGAATGCTTAAAATAACAACAAGTTAGAGGAGAATATCATGGCAGTACGTTCATCAAGACCGCTTTCTGAGATAGAAGCTGGGAAAGAATACAGGCGAAAGCAAAGAGCAAAAGCAAAAACAGCAAGAAAAGGAAAACAAGCAAAACGAAAGGCTTCTCGTTCTCCCGGAGGGTATCAAGCAGGTGGCGGAATTGATGAGATTCCATTAACACCGGAAGAAAGAGCATGGGGATTAGCAAGAACAAAAAGAAAAAGGGCTTACGCAAAAGCAAAAGCAAAAGCAAAAAGAGCAAAAGCGAAAACAGTAAGAACAGGAAAACAAGCAAAACGACAAGCAACTCGTTCACCCGGAGGATTTGCAGGAGGGGGAACTATAGAAAGTTACAGTGCCCAAGTAAAGCGCAAGTATGGCGGTGGAAAAATATAAACAATAACAACCTAGAGGATAAGATTATGGCAGTAAGACCAAAACAACCATTTGATCCCAATTTGGGACAGCCTAAAAAAGTCAGGCGACCAACAAAAAGACAACAGGCAATGCGAAGGGCGAAACAAGCAGGACGACAGGCTTCTCGTTCTCCCGGAGGATTTGCAGCAGGCGGAACAGTTGAAACTGATGCTTATGGGAAATATACAATTGCCCGTGGAAGTGGTGCAGCTAGACCTCAGAAATTCCGTAAGAATGGTTAAAAGTTATAAAAAATAATGACCTATGCTGAGTTAAAAAATCTGATACAGAACTACCTTCAGAATACTGAAACCTCGTTTACGACATATCTTCCAGATATGATTAAACAGGCTGAAGATCGTATTCTTGAGAATGTTCAACTGCCTGTGTTCAGGAAGAACCAGAGTGGGGCGGTGACTTCTGGCAATGAGTATTTGGGAATCCCGACAGATTTTTTGGCACCATATTCCCTTTCCTATACAAGCAGTAGCAATCAAACCTTTTTGATAAACAAGGATGTAAACTGGATTCGAGAGCTGTATCCCAATGCATCTACAGAAGGGGCACCTGAGTATTATGCAATTTTTAGCAACGATTACTTTATTGTTGCGCCAACGCCAGATTCTGGATACACAGTGGAACTGCACTATTTTTATCGACCTGCATCGATTACCGCAGGAGATGATTCTGAATCTACATGGCTTTCGACAAATGCGCCAGCAGCTTTATTGTATGCGTGTTTGATCGAAGGGTATGTTTATATGAAGGGTGAGCAGGATATGATGTCGGTTTACAACGCAAGATACGAAAGTGCTTTGGGAAGGCTCAAGGTGCTTGGTGATGCGAGAGACAGGAAAGATGCCTACAGGTCAGGTCAGTTGATAATTCCAGTAAGTTAGTATGGCAACCAATGGAAGTAGTCGTTCTGTTTCTATTAAAAAGCTAGAAGGGAAAAGTGTTGCCATCGTAGCCTTAGGCGAGAGCCAATTGGATTACCACATGAGTATTTCCCACAGCGTCAAGTTTGACGAAGTGTGGGCAATCAACTCGATGTGCGCTGTAATCAAGGCTGATCGGGTGTTTATGATGGACCCAGCATCCAGATTCTTTGATACCGAAGATGCAGGACCACAGACAGAGATCATGCGTGAGACTTTGCCGAAATTGAAATGCCCCATTTATTCCTGTGTAAAGGACAAAAGGGTTCCAAGGATTGAGCTTTATCCCATTGAGAGCCTGATCGATGATGTGGGTTGCAGTTATTTTAACAACACCATATCCTACGCAATTGCGTTTGCTTTATGGAATAAGGTAGGCAGGCTGAGTATTTATGGAGCCGATTTTACCTACAAGCGGAACCGACATTTTGCAGAGATGGGTCGTTCCTGCTGTGAGTTCTGGTTATCCAAGTGCATTGACAAAGGAATCGATATAAAGATTGCTGCTAAGTCATCGTTGCTTGATACAAACATACCAGAAAAGTATAAGTTGTATGGTTATCATAGGCTTGACGATCCGCCTGTGGTATATTTTGATGAAGGGCAATTGAAAATAACAAAACATTCCGAAGTGCAGATGGAGCATTCACTTCCAGTTGGAACTTCAGGAAGAACAGACAATGTAGAGGTTGTGGATACAGGTTCTTTGAGACCGCCAGAACCGAATAAATTTTAATGGAAACAGATGCTTTTGAATTATCTGTAGGCAATCTGGGGGTAAAAACCACCCATAATAGAGGGCATACAGTAGAAGAGGTTGCTGAGATGGCAACCAACAGATTGGTTTCGGTTGCAGATACTGCTCCTGATCAGTTAAAAGCGCAGGCACACGCTTTTAAAAACCAGTGTCATAGGATAATTGCATACTATATGAGAGAGGCAATCAAAAACCATATTTGTACGATATGCAATCAATTGGAAGCGCAAGGTCACAAAGACTTAGCAAATATAATCAGGAGGCTATAATGGCTATAACACAAGCAATGTGTACTTCTTTCAAGAGTGAAATCTTGCAAGCGGTACATAATTTTAAAGCATCTGGAGGAAACTCTTTCAAGCTCGCTTTATATACTAGTTCTGCGACTATGAGTGCTGCTACTACAGCCTATAGTACAGGACAAGAAGCATCAGGAACGAACTATACTGCGGGGGGATCAGCTTTAACAAACGTAAACCCGACAACATCAGGAACCACAGCGTTTACCGATTTTGCTGATTTGACTTTTGGAACAGCTACCATCACTGCAAGAGGTTGTATGATCTATAATGATACAGCTACTGGTGATCCAGCAGTTGCGGTCTTTGATTTCGGTGGTGACAAGACATCCACAGCAGGTAGTTTTACCATAACCTTTCCAACCGCAGACGCAAGTAACGCTGTTATTAGAATAGCGTAAGTTAGCCCATGGCTAATATTACTGGCTGGGGTCGAGGGACTTGGGGTCAGCTCACTTGGGGTGAGCCAATCCCTGTTGAGCTTACTGGTCTGGCAGGCACAGGTGCGGTAAGTTCCTTAACTATTACTGCTGCGGCAAATGTTGCAGTAACAGGTCTTGCCGGTACAGGGGCAATAAGTTCCCTTACAATCACTGGTGTAGCCAATGTTTCGGTAACAGGACTCACAGGAACCAGTGCAGTAGCGAGTGTCACCGCAACAGGTGGAGCGATAGTTGCTGAAACAGGGCTTGCTGGCACAGGCGCGGTAGGCACACTGCTGGCGGCAGGTTTTGCAGTTGCAGGAGTCAGTGGTACAGCTTCCACGATTTCCCAAGGCGATGAAACAGTTACTGGTGCTGCGAATGTGTATCCAACCGGGGTAGCTGGAACCAGTGCATTAGGCAGTGTTAGCACTGTTACTGTTAATGTTATAGCGGTAACTCAAGATGCGATGACATCTGCGCTTGGTTCGATAACTGCTACTACCCATGTTAATATCACAGTAACTGGACTTGCGGGAACAGGTGGCACAGGATTTTTATTGGTTTGGAGTTCGATTGTTCCAGACCAGACACCAAACTGGACTGGGATTAGCCCAAGCCAGTCACCTTCTTATTCAACAATCAGCCCATCCCAGTCTCCAGACTGGAAAGATGAGGCAGCATAATTTATTATGAGGAAATAATATGGCAACTTATGTAAATGATCTAAGGCTCAAGGAAATTGCTACTGGCGATGAGTCAGGTACTTGGGGCACATCAACAAACACAAATTTAGAACTGATCGCGGAAGCATGGGGCAGTGGCTCTGAAACCATAACCGGCACTACGCATACGATTACCATGGCGGATGGCACAGCCGATGCAGCTAGAGCCTATGCAATGACCCTTGCAGGCTCGATCACTGCACTGAACACAGTTACCCTTGCACCGAATACAGTCAATAAAACTTGGGTTATTCAGAACTCTGCCGGTTACGCAGTTTCCATCAGCCAAGGCACAGGAGCCAATGTCGTAATTCCGAATGGCGGCATCAAGATGGTGGTTGCCGATGGCGCAGGATCAGGCGCAGCAGTTACCGATGTCCTCGATATGACAGGTGGCACAGGCAATATAGGTTTAGGCTCTGGTTCTTTGGGCACGGCTTTAACCACAGGAACAGACAACGTGGCTATTGGTGAAGCATCGCTTGATGCAGTGACCAGTGGCACAGACAACACGGCAGTGGGTGATAATGCTGGTGGTGCAATAACTACTGGAACAACCAGTGTTGCGATTGGTAGTGCAGCTTTGTTGTTAGCAACAACTGGTGCAAGAAATGTTGCGGTGGGCTATCAGGCTTTGGATGCAGCTACAACAGCAGACAACAATACAGCCATTGGTGCTGAAGCATTAGGTGCAAATACTTCGGGAACACAAAACGTAGCCGTGGGAACATACGCTCTTGATGCGAATACTACAGCTAATAACAACACAGGTATGGGATATAATGCTTTGACGGCGAATAGCACAGGAGCAACAAATACGGCAATAGGGGCAAGCGCATTAGGAGCAAATACAACCGCTTCAAATAATACAGCAGTTGGGGCAGATGCTTTAAAAGTAAACACCACAGGTGGATCGAATGTTGCAATAGGTGCTTTAGCATTAGATGCTAACACTACAGCAGCTAATAATGTTGCTGTTGGACAGGCTGCTTTATCAGCAAATACCACAGGTGCTAATAACACTGCTGTGGGTAAGTCTGCTGGTGCTTTAAATGTAGATGACACAGAAAACGTAGCCGTAGGATATGCAGCCAACTATCCTGATGGTGGTTCTTATGTAACAGCAGTAGGTTCACAATCTTTGAATGCTAATGTAGCAGACGGCAATACTGCCGTTGGTTATTTTGCTTTAAACGTAAACACCACAGGAGCAAATAATGTTGCGGTAGGTAGAGGTGCTCTCGATGCCAATACAACAGCAGCTAACAATGTAGCGGTTGGTTCAAGTGCTTTAGGAGCAAACACCACAGGTGACAGTAATGTTGCAGTTGGCTATGCAGCACTAGATGCCAACACCACATCAAGCAACAATACTGGAATAGGTATAAATGCACTAGGTGCACAAACAACTGGCTCACAGAATACGGCAGTTGGTGCTAGTGCAATGGCAACGAATACTACAGGCGCTGCAAATGTAGCAGTTGGCTATAGGGCACTAAATACTACAAATACTGCTGGTAACTATAATGTAGCAGTAGGCTATGATTCCATGCAAGCAAGTACTACAGCGGAAAATAATGTTGCTGTTGGTTACAATGCTTTATTAGCAAACACAACAGCCAATAATAATACAGCAGTTGGTTCTAAGACTTTAGCAGCAAACACCACAGGCGCACAGAATACTGCTGTTGGTTATACATCTTTAGATGCTAATACAACTGGTGCGAGCAACAATGGCTTTGGATATAATACTTTAGGCGCTAATACAACTGGTGATGGCAATACAGCAGTTGGTCATAGTGCTTTAGGCGCAAACACCACAGCAGATAACAACATCGCAGTTGGTGCTTTAGCTTTAACAGCAAACACCACAGGTACATCAAACGTAGCTGTAGGTTATAGCTCTTTAACAGCAAACACCACCGCTAGTAAAAACACTGCCGTTGGTCATCTTGCTCTAACAGCTAATACTACAGGTGCAGACAATACAGGTATTGGTTATCTGGCAGGTGATGCAATTACAACTGCTGTAGAAAATACGGCTGTTGGTTCTAACGCTTTATCAGGAGTTACTACAGGTAATTCTAATACTGCTGTTGGTATGAACGCAGGTGTGGCAATTACAACGGCTGCGAACAACACCGCAATCGGTGCTTATACGCTTGTTGCTAACACAACAGGAGCAAGCAATACAGCCATTGGTAGAGATGCTTTACGAGCTAATACCACAGCTTCAAACAACACAGCAGTGGGAATGGATGCTCTAACAGCAAACACCACAGGTGCATACAACGTAGCTGTTGGTGGTTTAGCTTTAGATGCCAATACCACAGCGAATTCAAACGTAGCTATTGGGTATAATTCTTTATCAGCCAATACTACAGGCGCATCAAATGTTGCTGTTGGAGATGGTGCTTTATATGCAAACACCACAGCAGCTAATAATGTTGCTGTGGGTAAATCTGCTATGGTGGCAAACACCACAGGTGCTTCTAATGTTGCTGTTGGTGCTTTAGCTTTAGATGCTAATACCACAGGGGAACAAAATGTCGCTATCGGTAAAGATTCCTTAACAGCAAACACCACAGCAAGCAATAACACTGCTGTAGGTACTGAAGCATTAAAAGTAAACACAACTGGTGCATCAAATGTAGCAGTCGGACAAGGCTCTTTGATGGCTAATACCACAGCATCTAATAATACAGCTATTGGTAACAGTGCTTTAACAGCAAACACCACAGGCGGTAATCAAGTTGCTGTTGGTTATGGTGCTTTAGACGCTAATACAACCGCTAATGATAATGTTGCAGTGGGGCATTCTGCACTTGGAGTAAATACAACAGGACCGAGAAATACAGCTATTGGCACTTATTCATTAGATGCAAATACTACAGGCGCTGATAACACTGCATTAGGAGATAGTGCTTTAAGTGGTAATACCACAGCCAATAACAACGTAGCTATTGGTAAAAGTGCTTTATATGCTAACACCACAGGCGGAAATAATATAGCTATCGGTTATCAAGCATTAGATGCAGCGACAACTGTATCTAATAATGTAGCTATCGGTTATCAGGCTATGACAGCAAGCACTACAGCCGATGCTTCGGTTGTTATTGGTGGCGCTGCAGGGGATGCAATTACAACAGGTGGAAATAATGTTTTAGTTGGTTATAATTCTGGTAGTGCGCTAACTACAGGTGCAAGCAATACTGCTCTTGGTGCTTCGGCTCTGGCTCAAAATACAACTTCCCCAAAGAATACTGCTGTGGGTTCTTCTGCTTTAGGAACTTTTAATATTACTAATGGTGGCGCAGGACATAATACAGCAGTTGGAGCAAACGCTGCTGATGCATTAACCACAGGTTCTGGCACAACTGCTATAGGTTCAGGAGCTTTAGGTACAGCTACTACAGGAGAAAGACAAACAGCAGTTGGTACAGGAGCATTAACACTAGCAACAAACCCTAGTGACAATACTGCTATTGGTTATTATGCAGGTGGTGCAATTACAACAGGTGGAACAAATACGGTTGTTGGTTCTTATGCTCTGGATGCTCTAACTACGGCATCTGGCAATGTTGCTGTTGGTGCTTATGCCATGACCGCAGCTACTACAGCCGATAGCACTGTTTGTGTCGGTTATGAAGCAGGAGGTGCTATAACTACTGGAACTGATAATACTTTTATTGGCAAAAGAGCAGGAGACACACAAACTACAGGCAATAGTAATACTTGTATTGGTTCAGCATCAGATACAGGTTCATCAAGCGCAGCAAGTAGAATTGCTATAGGTCAAGGTGTAACCGCTACTCAAGATGCTAGAATAACTGTAGGAATAGGAAGCAATATTGCTGAACTGGATTTAAATGGTTCAGACGAGGCTTGGGCAGCATCTTCAGATGAAAGACTGAAAGAAAATGTAGAGGACTCAACAGCAGGATTAGCCTTTATCAACGAACTTAGACCAATTACTTATCAATGGAAGAAAAAGAAGGATGTTCCATCTGATATGCCACATTATGAAGAAGACTCTGAAGAAAGATGTCTTGGACAGGATGATACTTTTAGGCATGGATTTATTGCTCAAGAGGTTAAAGCGACCATTGATAAATACGATAGCATTAAAGATGGACAAGGCATTTGGAAAACAAGCGATGATAAGGTGCAGAAAATAGCTAAAGGTGGTTTGATACCAATGCTTGTAAAAGCAGTCCAAGAACTCTCGGCAGAAGTCGAGGAATTAAAACAAAAAGCACATGATAAGTGCGACAATAACGGAGAATAAAAATGGCAGTGACGAAAACTTTAACCGGAGCAGTCCCCTATAACAAGAGCAGCAAAGTCCAGCAATGGGATTTTACGATGAAATACGAGGAAGGGGCAGATGCCACTTATTATACCTCGAATATGCACACAACCATCCCAGCGACTGATAGTGATGGTACAGTGAACTTTACGCCCAAGGCGGAAGGCTCATGGACGTTGGCACAATTGACCGCACTTTGCCCGATAAGCAAGTGGGATGATATATTCGCCAGCCAGTACGACAGCGTGATTACCAATCCCCCGGATGACCCAGTACCTGATCCTGACTATGTAATCCCTAGCTAGTCATGGCTAGGAAAAAGAAGAAGAAGTCCAAGGACATAGAGGTAGAAATACATCAACTGCCTTCGGTGTTTCTGATGGAAACGCAGATGCCAGAGAAGATGGTCAAAGACCTTAACACCTATTTGGATGAACTGCTGAAACAGGACGACAGGGAATCCCTGTCAGGGACTTTAGTAGGGCAAATCCATCGTGGTGAACAACTGAACATGGACCCAGAACATGAACTGTTACAGGAATACTGCCAATTTATAACAGGTCTTGGGGCTTCCTATGTAAACACAGTAATGTCACACACAGGACACGCCTTGGAAAAACCGAGGCAAATAGCAGTTGACGAGGCTTGGTCGGTGCACAGTTTCGAGGGCGATTACAACCCGATCCACGACCACGGCACCAAAACCCTGATGGGCATATCGACCACGGGATGGACGAAAGTGCCACAGCAGATACTGGACCAACCCACAGCAGGATCACCGCAATACAGTAAGTACGATGATTCTGGAGCCTGTGACGGCTATTTGGCGTTCAGTTACGGACGCAACCAGATCATGGATGTAGAGCGATTGCGACCTCCACAGAGTGCAGAAGTGCAACCACAGGTGGGCAGATTGTTCGTGTTTCCCTCGTGGCTGCAACACATGGTTTACCCTTTCTTCGGGAAAGGTGAACGCAGGACAGTGGCAACGAACCTGAACTGTTGGGAAGTTGAGCCAGAATTGGCAATAACTTAGGAATAGAAATGGGCAAACTTACAATTGCAGACACCAATGCCAAGATTTCCGAGACAAATTCCAAGCTCGAAAAGCATGAGGCGGTCTGTGCAGAGCGATGGCGGGAAACGATTTATAGAATCAAAAGATTAGAAATTTTAATATTAACAACATTACTGTCCATTGTTGCGGGAATGGCTGGTATTCTGTCAAAACAGGTTTTTTAAATGTCCTTTGGACAGACAGTTCCTTCTGGTTACTACATCAGCAACAGTTCCGATGAAGATTGTTTTTATGTGGATAAATACGGCAATTTCTCATTCAAAAAGGAAACAGGGAAAGAATGGGTACACACAGATAAATGGAACTTTGACCATATATGCAATGTGGAAACAGTCAATGCCGAACAAGGTTTTGATGTTTCTGTGGACAATCACGATGGAAGAGGCATGGAAGTCAAGGTATCTGCCCATATCGGGGTTACCGTGTCCGATGTGATGAAATGGAGTTATGTCAATCCCGATGGCAATCAGGCAAAAGTATGGGCAGGCGTTGATGGGGGTCCGGGAAAAGGGGTCAGTATGGATGCCGGAGTCTGGTACGACAAACATGGAGACTTGCACTTGAAGCTCTCTACCTGCAATGTAATTCCCCATGTGGATTTTGGCGGGGAGGTGGTGATCAACCCGAAAACAATAGACGATTTGGATAAACCTACTGATGTAGATAGGGCAGTAGCTACCGGCATAGCCGAGGGTGCAACATTGGGTATTGTAACGAAACCACCGAAAATTCTTACGCAAAGTGTTGCTGTTGTGCATAAACTGGGAAACACTGTTGGCGGTTGGCTGAAAAAGCTATGAAAACAGGAAGCAAAATTACCATAGGTTCTGTTGCTACTATGTTAGCTATGGTTGCTGGGATATGGGCTATTGATGACAGATATGTGAGTGCTCAGGAAATGCAACAGTCAATGTCACAGATTCATCTCAGGATAGATGTAGAGAAGAAAAGGACATTGGAAAGGGAATATTATGAGTTTTTGAAATTGGTTGCCCAGAATCCAGAGAATGAAGATTTAAAGGAACATTTACAGGCAATCAAGGAAGAAAAGGAAGGCTTGGAAAAAAGGATTGATGAACGACTTGAAAATAATTAGAGGATAGGAGTATGGAAATTATTGCGAACATTATAGCTATTTTCATGGCTATTGTAACTATTAGCAGTATTGTTACTGCGGTTACGCCAACACCACAAAAGGGTTGGAAAAAGAAACTTTACAAGGCCCTTGATGTATGTGCGTTTAATGTCTGGAGGGCAAAACAGAAATGAAAAGGAATTATTGGAACTGTGGGTTGAGCAAATGGTTTAAAGAACGCTTTATCTATATCACACAAATGGTCCGTACAAGGGACGAAGAAGGAAAATATGTTGGGGATGATAAAACAACCCCAGATGTTAATGAGGCTTATACACCTTTTAAGGTGAAGGAAACTTCGCCAGAGGGATTTATGCGAGCCAGAGATAACAAAGGTCAATATGTTGGTGATGACGAATCAACTCCTAATGTCAACGAAGCCTACACAAAAACCAAACGAAAATAGGGGGAAAAGGAATATGGATGAAACAGCTTTACAAAGACGGAATAGTATCTGAGAAAATATATAACAATTTTGTTTTTTACCAAAGAGCATTTTGGATATGTTTTGCCTATTTGCTGTGGGATATGTTTCGCTCATTCGGCTGGCTTTAATGTATGGACATAAACGAAGAAAAATCAACAACTATCGTTGTAAATCCAAAGCCTCCTACATGGTATAACTTAGCCGAGGGCTTTGACAGATGGCGTGTTTTTCCAAGACTTTTGATTACCCTTTATGGCTTGGCTTTTTATCGAACCACCGAATGGTTCATGAATTTACCTGACCCGACCAATGCCCAGAGTGCCTTTGTATCAGTGATTATAGGCGCTGGAGCCGCTTGGTTCGGATTATATATAGGAGGCAGCAGCAGAAATGATTGAAGCACTAAAACTAATCGGCAAACTTGGTTCAACTTTTCTTAAAGGAAAGATTGCAAAGAGCGAAGCCAAAGCTGCCAATGCCGCTTCGTGGGAACAGGAAGCGATGAAGAACAGTGCAACTTCGTGGAAGGACGAGTACCTTACAATAATATTTACGATTCCATTGATTTGTTGCTTCATTCCTTTTCTTGTGCCTTATGTGAAAGAAGGTTTTGTGGTACTTGAAACAATGCCACAATGGTACCAGATAACCCTTTCCGTCATTGTGGCTGCCAGTTTCGGAGTCAGAAGTGTTGTCGGGTTCATAAACAGGAAAAGTAAAAGCAATGGCGAATAAAAATAAGAAAAAAAAACAAAAACAAAAACCATACAAAAAGAAGATTGCAGTTGGTTGCGGTAAAGTAATGGCAAACCGCAGGAAAGTGACTAAGTATTACTGATGCCATTAATAATATATAAATTTAAAGCTGGAATTGTTCGGGAGGGAACAGCCTATACTGCCGAAGGCGGTTGGTATAATTCTGATAAAGTCCGTTTTCGTTCAGGACATCCTGAGAAAATAGGCGGTTGGCAAAAATATTCTTCCAATACTTTTTTGGGATCAGCCAGATCACTTTACAATTATGCGTCTGCAAGCGGAACTCATTATATTGGGTTAGGAACAAATCTGAAGTTTTATATAGCTGATGGTGTAACCTACAATGATATTACCCCGATTAGAGTCACAACCAGTGCTGGAGATGTTACTTTTTCTGCTTCCAATGGGGACGCAACCCTTACTGTAACCGATGCTTCGCATGGCGCAGTTCAAAATGATTTTGTCACTTACAGTGGGGCAGCGACTTTAGGGGGCTTGATTACAGCCGATGTATTAAACCAAGAATACCAGATAGCTACCATTGTTGATGCCAACAGCTACACTATTGAAGCCAAGGATACAGATGGAGATACAGTTACCGCCAACAGCAGCGATAGTGGCAACGGAGGTTCCAGTGTTGTGGGTGCATACCAGATCAATGTAGGCTTGGATGAGTATGTTTCAGGTGCAGGTTGGGGAGTTGGAGCATGGAGTTCTGGTGGTTTTGGTTCAGCTACCTCTTTGGACGACACCAATCAGCTAAGACTTTATAGCCAAGATAATTTTGGTGATGATTTAATATTTTGCCCAAGAGCAGGCGGTACTTATTATTGGGATCAAAGCTCAGGGACAAGTACAAGGGCAGTTGCTTTTTCTTCATTAGGAAGCGCTTCCAATACACCGACCAAGTGTTTACAGATTATGGTTTCTGACATTGACAGGCATATTATTGCCTTTGGCTCTAACCCAATTGGGTCATCAACCCTTGATCCATTGTTGGTACGATGGTCTGATCAGGAGTCGGCTGTTGACTGGACTCCAACATCAACCAATTCGGCAGGTGGAGTCAAGATTAGTAGTGGCAGTGAGATCGTTGGGGCGTTGAGAACCAGACAGGAAATTCTTATCTGGACAGATTCAGGACTTCATTCAATGAGATTTGTGGGTGCTCCATTCATTTTCTCATTCAATGAGGTGATGTCGGGGGTTTCGATGATTTCCCCGAATGCCTGTGTAAATGCCAATGGTGTGGTTTATTTTATGGATCGTGGTAGTTTCTTCATGTACTCTGGACGAGTTAATCCTTTGCCATGTTCGGTCAGGAATTATATTTATGGTGATATTAATTTGGGACAGGCTTACAAAGTTTTTGGTGTAGCCAACATAGATTTCAATGAAGTCATGTGGTTTTACCCATCGTCTGGGTCTGATGAGATAGATAGATACGTTATTTTCAATTATGTCGAGAATGTTTGGTCTATAGGTACAATGGTCAGGACTGCTTGGATTGAAGCTCATCTTGAGAATAATCCGATAGCTGCTGGGAAAACAGGAACTGGCTCCAATTATTTATACAATCAGGAATCTGGACACGATGACGATGGCAGTGCAATGACCGCATATATTGAGAGCGGAGATTTTGATATTCAGGATGGTAATAATTTCATGCTTATATCAAGAGTGATACCAGATATTGATTTTCAGAATGCAAATAGCAGTGATGAAATGGATGTTTTGATCAAGGGAAGAGATTATCCAGCAGACAGTCTGACTACCTTGTCAACATCTTCTTTAACAAGTTCAACCCAGCAAGCCTTTGTTCGTTGCCGATCAAGACAAGCAGCATTGCGGTTTGAGACATCGGGAAGCGGTTATGGTTGGCGATTGGGATATTTTAGAATGGACACTAGGCTGGACGGGAGGCAATAATGGCTGATAAAAGTTTAATTCCACTGCCGGTGGCTCCTGAAGAGTATTCTGTTTTGGATCAGTCCAATATGAGAAGCGGTCTTGAAGGAACCATTCTCGACATTCATGTAGATATTGCTGGTGCCAAGAAGATGCGAAACAAGGAATCATCGCTCTCTATAAAGAGGCATCAATTTCTTTTGATGGGGTCTTCAGGTGGCTGATGCGCTAAAGGTTTTAGGGCAATTAGACCCATCGGCTACGACAGTAACGACATTATATACAGTTCCCGACAAGACAATGACCACAGTCAGTTCGTTTGTGGCGTGTAATCAGGCGGGAAGTGCAGGAACATTTAGGCTGACAGTTCATGTCGAAGGAGCATCTGCTGATGATATGCAGTATCTCTATTACGACAAGTCTGTTGCCGCAACAGATACTTTAACAGTGGTGATCGGCATCACTTTAAACCAGACCGATGTGCTGAAAGTTTATGCCAGTTCAGCAAGTTTCAGTTTTAATTTATTTGGCGTAGAAACAACCAACGATTAGGAGACTATCATGGGTGGATTAGCAGGTGTAAGAAGAGGAAGAACAACAGGAGATGTAACTGGTGGCGGAGGTCGCTCTGTTATGCCGAATAGAGCTTTAATAAATAATGTAATAGCTCGCAGGCAAAGAATGTTAGAAGCTCGCAGGAGAAGAACACAACAATCCCCACAAGGTTTAAACCCTGATGGCACTCCTTATGTATCTCCTTTACCTTCTGCTCCCCCTCCACGACTTCAACCCCCCGGAGGCGGATACTCTGGCGGTGTTGTGCCTAGATTCCAAGCTGGTGGCGCACCTAGAGCTGGTGGTGCACCTAGACGTACTGGAGCCTTGCATGGATCAATTACTGGCGATCCATCTTCTGGAAGATGGACAGAACACTTTCCAGTTGGGTCGTTCTGGCCCAACGTCCCTCGGCTTTCTTCAATTTATTCTGGATGGGGAACGGTTGATAAAAGAGTTCCGGGGCAGACTATTACAAGTTTTAACAATCAAAACCTGCCTTATCCAAACAGACCACCCGGAGGAGGATACTCTGGTGGCGTTATTCCTAGATTCCAAGAAGGTGGTGACGTTGAGCTTCAACCCCCCGACTACATCCCACCACTACCCGTAGGAGGGACTCGTCCTACTACTAATTGGTTTTCTGGCGCTGATCGGCGGAAGCGCAATCAACATTTAGCAGCGCGTGGATTGCCAATGAGGTATCAAGGAGTTCCTATTCCATACGCCCGCCAAGTTCCACCCGCCCGCCCAGTTCCACCCGGAGGCTGGCAGGCAGGAGGACAGTTTGAAGAACCTGTTTATCCAGTAGAGAGTGAGCTTGCTGATGAATCGCCTTGGTATCCTGATGAGGATGTCGGGTTTGAAGAAGCGGCTCCGATGCAAGGTGGCTTTGATATATTTGGTCGTAGCGGAGGCTAATAAGTGGCTAAAAGATATATGGGAGAAGGCGATCCAGTTCTGGATGCTCTTTACGAGGAGCTGAATGCGACTGGCAGAAAAAACAGAACCGACAGGAGAAAAAGAAGACAGCTTGAACGCCAGATAAGGGATATTAGGGCTGGGCGTTTGGGTGGACTTCGTGGAGGGCTTCGCGGTCTTTTTGATAATTTGTCATTGCGTAAATATCCTGTTCCAGCAAGTGCTACAGCAGCAGCATCAACTCTTGGATTGGGTGAAGTTATTGGTGAAGTTATAGGAGAAGCAAAAAGGAAAAGAATTAGGGTTCCCTCAACAGTAGCAGAAGTTGCTCCAGAGATTGAAGAGATTGAAGTTACAGCAGAAAGAAGACCTGAAAGGATAGAAGCCGAGCCAAAATTTGATATTAGGTCATTAAAGTTGGGGCGCAACCAAATTAGTACTATTAAAAAAAGAAGGCGCACAATGGAGCGACATCCTGATGTATATAGACCTGATTATGCTATTAAACTTTTACCTGACTGGATGAAAGACGAATATAGAGATGAGCTTTTGGATTTTGCAGCATCTTTTTCACCGCATGAAAGTCAAAGAGCACCGCTTGCTTTTGACCCCCATGGAAGAAGAACTACCCCAGCAGGACAATATGCCAAGGGAAAAAAAGTCAAAAAATCTAAAAAGAGCAAAGCCAGAAAGTTCCATGAAGAAAGAATGGCTGCGCTTGCAGAATTTGATCCAACTGACCCTGAAAGATATATGCCACCAATGGCAGGGCTTACAAGCCTTGGTGGAAAAGCTGGTGTAACAGCTTTGATAAAAGCAATGCAAAGCGCAAAACACAGGTTGCCGAGATTAAGCCCTCAATTTACTGGTGCTGATGATTGGCTTACATTAAGTGAACAGCTTGCTAGAGCAAAAGGACGCTCCGCCCTTACTGCGCTCAGACCTACAGTAGAAAGTGCTGCTACTGCTGCTGAACGAGAAATGATGCGAGAAGTCTTAACACCATTGTCAGCAGTTACAGGAGCAACTATATTAAATGCAGCCCTTGCTCCAGTAAAGAGAAGAAGGGAAGAAAAAAGAAACTTGGAAGAATTTATTGCAGGCAATGAAGCTGACAGGCAAGAAGAATTGGCAGAGCTACTGGCTCTTTCCGGTGTTGATGTTGATGGTATGAGTCCTGAGATTCAGGCATTGATTGAGGCTGAACAAGCTGGTGGATACGCACAAGGCGGCACATTAACAGGACAGGCAGACAGGCTCTCCAGAGCAGGGCGCGGTGATGACACCATGCTTATGCACGTTACCCCAGAGGAAGTACAGGGTCTTGCATCACTGGCACCGGGAATGATGACCATAAACCCAGAAACAGGATTGCCGGAAGCAGGATTGTTTGGCGATATACTTGGGTTCGCAGCACCATTTTTAGGATCATTGGTTGGTATTCCGCCTTGGGCGATGAGCGCAGCAATTACAGCCATGAAGGGCGGTGATCTTAAAGATATGGCTATATCAGGAGGAATAAGTGCTTTAGGCACTAAGGCGTTTGAAGGTATGGCTGATACTGGAAATGTTGAAAATCTTTTGAGTGATCCTGCAACCTTTGATCCTAGTGGTGTTAGCATTACAGGTGCTGTACCAGAGCACGTTCAGGCACTTGCAGGAACAAGTGGATCAATTCCTATTACTATACCTTCTGCGGTTCCGGGAAGTCTTTCTAACATACCTAGCACAATGGGCGTGGATGCGCTCACAAAAGCAGGGCTTGGTTCAAATCTTTTAGCTCAGGGTACAGCAGGGGCTGATCCTATGACATTTTTAGAAACAGCAGGAGCGACTCCAAAGCAATTGGGAATCTTCAAGGAAACCTTTGCTGCCAATAATCCGTTTGACTGGAAAGGAGCTACTCCTAGTGATAGATGGGGAGCAGTGAAAGGTGGAGGTTTCGGTGGGGTGAAAGATGCAATATTTACGCCTGAAGGTATTAGTTTCACTGCATTAAAATCACTAGAACTACAAAACGAGGGTCAAGAAGCGTTTGAAGATTATCTATTAGCTATGGAAGAACAAAGAAAGCAGAGAGAAAGAGACATTGAAGCATACTATCCAGAGAACTTTCCAATAGATGCGCTTGCTGCTTCTGGTGGTGCAGTTGGTGGATATGCTGGCGGTGGTTCAATATACAAAGACAGATACATAAACGGGAATTGGAGTTAGATATGGGCGGATCAAGCGGATATACGTTGCCAGAAGACTTTGATCCTGTAGGTGAAGGGTGGACACCTCCGGTTAGTGTGCAAAGAAGAGGGGTTGTTGCGCCGCCTGCTGATTACAGACCGGGCATCGATCCAGAATGGAATTATTTTGGCTCAACATTGAACCCTCCTGCCGACCCGACTGGTCCGATTACTGATCCTATCTTTACCTATCCGGGTGTAGCCCCTACTTTTCCACCGGGATGGAATCCTTATGATATTGATTTGGGTATTGATTATCAGGAAGATGGAGGGGGCTTTGATCTTGGACAGTTTTTTCCTGAATATACTCCACCTGAAATAGATTACGATTTGTTGGCAAGCAAAATAGATATGCCAACTTTTGATATGCCTGATTACTCAGGGTTGAACCAACAATTTCTTGATCTTCAGACTGGTCTTGGAGGTCTTGAGTCTCAGTTTCAGGATTTTCAAATGCCATCCTATGAAATGCCAGAAATAGATTACGATCTTTTGGCTGGAAATATAGCGGGCAATATCAATATGCCATCTTTCGAGATGCCAGATTATACACAGCAGTTTGAGAATTTGCAGACAGGTCTTGGTGGCTTGGGATCACAGATAGGAAATATGCCTTCATTTCAAATGCCAGATTATTCTCAGCAATTCGAGAATTTACAAGGAACCCTCGGTGGATTAGGACAGCAAATAGGCGGTCTTCAAATGCCTAGCTTTGATATGCCAGATTACAGTCAACAGTTTGCTGATATTCAAGCTGGTCTTGGCGGTATAGGGTCGCAAATAGGGAACATTCCATCATTCCAGATGCCTGATTATTCCCAGCAATTTGCTGATATTCAAACAGGTCTTGGTGGGATAGGACAACAAATAGGGGATATGCCAAGCTATCAGGGATATGGTGGACCTAGTTTAGAAGATATACAAGGAATCATGCCTAGCTATCAAATGCCTGATTATTCCTCGCAATTTGAAGGCTTACAACAACAGATAGGTGGTCTTGGTTATGGTGGACCGAGCTTAGAGGATATTCAGGGTATCATGCCAAGCTATCAAGGTTATGGCGGACCTAGTTTGGAAGACATACAGGGAATAATGCCTAGTTATGGTGGTCCAAGTTTAGAGGATATTCAGGGAATAATGCCATCTTTTGATATGCCAGATTACAGTCAGCAATTTGCTGATATTCAATCAGGTCTTGGTGGATTAGGGTCGCAAATAGGAAATATGCCTTCGTTCCAGATGCCAGACTACAATCAGCAATTCCAGAATTTACAGGATCAGATAGGCGGTCTTGGTTATGGCGGACCGAGCTTGGAAGATATACAAGGGATCATGCCTACCTATCAAATGCCTGATTATTCACAGGATTTGTCAGCTATTATGGGCAGTCTGAATGCACTTCAGCCTCAACAATACGTTCCTGAGAATCCTTATGGAACTTCAGGATGGGGTTTCGCCAAAGGCGGTAAGATACCAAGGTATCAAGAAGGAGAAGGAATTGCTGGGCTGACTGAAGAGGAAGATGAACCTATGGGCTACTTTGAATTTCAGGACAGACAAGCAAGACGAGGTTATTCAGAGGGGTCTGGGCCATATTATGCTAAATATGGAGTGGCTGCTCCAATTGCAGCTTGGAAGGATTATCAGGCATATAAAAGAAATTTTAGTTCTTCGTTACCAGAAGGAGATGATTATTCATATATAGATGAAGATGAAACAGATGGTATGACTGTTGATATAGAAGGCAATATAACTTTTCATGGTAAAAAGGGACGCGAATTAATAAGAGATAGAAAAGAAAAAGGATTAACTGTAACTAATATTCTTGAACCAAGAACTAGAAAACAATTAGGGGGGGCGCTTCGTTATCAAGCAGGAGAAGGGATTGCTGGGCTGACCAGAGAGCTTGGTGGTACAGGTGGAGAAGAAGCAATGATGACCGAAGGCAATGAACAGCTCATTCAGGCAACAGTACAGGCTATTCTTGGAATGCTTCCAGATCAACAGACAGTAGATGCGGTCATCCAGAAGTTTATTGGTCTTTATGGGCAGGAAGCGTTTACGTCCCTGAGAGAGCAAGTCTTGCAGTCGCAATCACCGGGAGCACAGACAGAAGGGCTGATAGAAGGATTTGGTGGTGGCATGGATGATTTTGTTCCGGGAATTGCTGGAAGTCAGGAAAGAATAGCAACATCACCGGGAGAATATATAGTGCCAGCAGATGTGGTTTCCCAGTTAGGCGATGGCAATTCTAATGAAGGCTCAAGAAAGCTGGATGGTATGTCTAAGAGAGTAAGGATGGCTAAGACAGGCACTATAAAACAAGCAAAGCCAATAGACAGTAAGAAAGTATTGCCTGTATGAATGAGCCTGCATTGAAGTACGAGACTGAATGGTCGATGGTACATCCAGATATTTTGGACAAGTGTTGGGAAGATTGTGCCAAACTATTGAAGAAATCTGTTAAGAGAAGCGGTGGTCGAGTAACTATTGATGATGCATATCGGGATGTTGCTTCTGGCAGGAGTCAGTTGTGGATTGTATATAACACCAGTAACATGAAAATTATAGGCTGTCTGGTAACATTTGTCAGAGAGTATGCAACAGGGTTAAGGATGCTACATTTTGACCATATTGCTGGAATCAAGATGGATGAATGGTTTACAGATGGTCTTGAGATGCTGAAAAAATACAGCAGGCAAAATGGATACGATGGATTGGAGGGAATCGGGAGACCCGGTTTCTGGAATTGGATTAAGAACATAGGCTGGAAAAGACCAGCAACCTTTTTTGAAGTTAGAATTAATTATTAGCGGAGATTATAATGGGCGGAAGCAGTGGAGGCGGATCACAACAGCCAGTAGAACAAACAGTAACGCAGACTCAGTTTCCTGAAGAAGCGAAGCCATATTACACGCGACTCTTATCAAGAGGTGAAGCAGAAAGCCTGCAACCATACGCAGCTTTTCCTTCACAGAGGATAGCTGAGTTTTCTCCTGAAGAAGAAGAGTCGTTTCAAATGGCAGGAAACCTTGCAAGACAGGGAACACCTTGGGCAATGCAACAGGCACAGCAAACAGCAGGAGAACTGGCTCAGGGAATGCCATCTTGGGCACAAAATCAGGCATTACAAACATCTGGTCAGTTTGCCAGAGGAACGCCTTTCGAGCCTTGGACTGGGTTTCAACAACAAAGAAGACCTTTTGATCCTTTTCGGGGTCGTGGAAGACAACAGTTTAACCCTTATCAAACAGGGAGAGCACCTTGGATGCAAGACCCGACATTCAGGGGAGGTCTTTATAATATTCCGGGTGCTGGTGGTTACTTTAATCAAGACCCTTATCTTTCTCGACCACCACAAGCTACGCTTCCTGTGCAACCACCAGATTGGGATGAGAGACCACGAACAATGCCTGTGGAGCGACCTTTCCCGCAACCACGAAGAAGACCACCAATAAGACAACCAAGATGGGGTGGCAGAGGCTCTGGATTTGGACAGCCTATGTATCAGTCTCCTATGCAACGCTATATGTCGCCTTATCAACAGGGGGTTATTGATGTGCAGAAAGAACAGGCATTTCGTGATGCAAACAGGATGCGTTCCGATATAGGTCTGAAAGCAGCACAAATGGGAGGTCTTGGCGGTTATCGAGAAGGGCTTGTTGAGTCAAACCTGAATAGAGATTTAATGCGCCAGATTGGAGACATTCAGCAAACAGGACAACAGGCAGCTTACCAGAATGCCCAAAGGATGTTTGAGGCAGATCGAGCAGCCAAGTTAGCCTCAGGACAACAGCAATTAGCAGCAGCCCAGCAACTGGGTGGCTTAGATGCCACTGGGATACAGCAGAGACTGGGCGCAGCCCAACAACTTGGTGCATTTGCGCCATCAGCACAACAAATGGCACTGTCAAGAATTGGTGCCTTGGGTGGTGCTGGTCAGGCAAGACGCGGATTCCAGCAAGCTGGAATGGATATTGGTTATCAAGACTTCCTGAGACAGCTTGGTTATCCTCAGCAACAGCTTGGATTCCAAAGCGATCTCCTCAGGGGATTGCAACTGAGACCATCTGAAACAGTAAGCCAGTACGCACAGAGACCCGGACTATTCCAGCAAGCGTTGGGAACTGGTCTGGGTGCTTTGGGATTGTATCAGGGCTTTGGTAGAGGCGGAGGTCAACCCGGATGAACATCCTTGAAATACAAGCAGAACTGGAATACTGGCCCGACCAAAAGCTAATACAGGAAGCACAGCAACCAACAGGTGCTGCGCCAACCTACTTGGTGGTCACCGAAGGTGAGAGAAGAAACAAGGAGCGTCAGGCTTATGAAGCTGAATTAGCCAAGCAACAGCAACCACAGACTACAGTGGCTGAGGAAACCATGATGGAGCTTGGTGGTGGTCAGTCTATGGGTGGTATTCCTGATGTCGATCCCAATATGATACAGAATCAAATGATGGCACAACAAATGCCACAGCAACAACAGATGCCTCAGCAAATGCCACAGGGACAGCCTATGGCTATGAGAGGAGGCGGTGCTATTCCATCCAGATACCAGTTTGGTGAGCAAATTGATCCAAGGCTTGTTCCTGAATCGCAAGAAGAAGACAGGTCAGGAATCTTTGGGTTGGGTGGCTTTGGAGAAGGTGGATGGTTCTTTGATCCAACCGATCCTACTGATGTATTTTTAGCTAGTTTATCTACCATACCAATAGGTGGGCGAGCATTAAGTGGTCTTGGGTTGACCGCAAAAGCAGGATATAAGGGATTATCACCATTAATAAAACTCGCTTCAAAGAAGGGTTTTCCTTTTAAGTTTGGTGATAAAACATCAATACCTTCCACAGAAGCATTGAAACAACTTCTAGGTAAGGGAAGATTATGGAGTTCAGGTCTGCCTATTGGACAAAAGATGAAGAATGTTGGTAAATTTATAACTAATCCATATACCATTGGAACAGCTTTTGGTGGAACGAAAGTTTTGGATGCTGTTAAAGGCGTAGGAATAGAAGCTGAAGCTAAAATGAATGATGAGACTCAAGCCCTTCTTGATAAATATTCAGCAGATCAAGAATTATTAGAATCCACCAAGAGCAAGGATCAGGATCGATATTCTTTCCTTTCAGAACAACTGGAAAAAACAATTAGGTCGCCTGAAGAAAGAAGGTCAGCACTTCAAGGGGCTGCTTTAGCTCAGATCGGTGCTGGTATTGCAGGCGGAGATGTAGCTGGTGGCTTGGCAAACGCTGCCGCAATGGTTTCCAAAACACAGGCATTGGAAGATGAACAAGCAGCAAGGGCTTATGGCACATTGCTTGAAGCAGAAACAACAAGGGAAAGAACAACATCGCTTGCACAAGAAAAGAGTATAACTCTTCAATTAAGTTTGTTGACCGCCATGATAGAGGCTGGTGTTGATACATCAGACCCAACAGCTATTGCAGCTTTTTACGAATCTCTTCCTGAAGGAATACAGGCATATTTGGCAACAGGCGAAGGGCGTGACTTTACTCGAAACAAAATTCCAAAATCCCGCGAAGAACTTGAGGCTATTGTAACTCAGACAACGAAGAGCGCGTAATGCCAATTCTCAACCTCCCTGATGGAAAGGTTCTCAATATCCCAACTGGGATAGGCGAAGCAGAAGCTGATCAGCTTCTTAATGAACTCGCTGAACGATACCCAGAACACTATGCTCCAACTCAGGAGCGAACACCACTTGGTCACTTAGCAGAAATAGGAAAAGGAATCCCTAGAGGATTTCTCAGTGGATTTGCATCTGCTGGAGAAGGTCTTGCCAATCTGTTTGATACAGATAATGACAATCTTATTTCCCAAGGTTTAAGGGGGTTTCAGGATTCTCTGGATGAGAGTTTCCTTGGCACCAATGAAGCCTATCGGGATTCCTATTCGGCAAAACTTGGTCAGGGACTCGGTTCTTTCGCAACCTTCTTTACCCCCGGATTAGCTCTCAGGGCAGCAGGGCTTGGCGGCAAGACTGTTGCCCAGATACCTGAATTAAGCAAAATAGCAGGCGTTCCTTTTCTTGGTAAAACACTGAGAGGGGCACCTCGCAGGGTTGAAACTTTGGGTGCGGCAGCCATTGCTGTCCCAATGGGAATATCAGAACAAGGGCAAAGGCTTGAGCAGGCTCGAAAGGAAGGAGAAGAAATTGGCACAGTAAGAGAATTTATTTCTGAATTGGGTGGTGCTGGAATTGGATTGACAGAATTGCTTCCTGTAGAGAGACTTTTAAAAGGGGTTCGTGCTTCATCATCTATGAGGTTTGAGCTTTTACCTGCTTTGGCATCAGCACTTGGACAGGGAGTGGCAGAAGGAAGTCAGGAAGTTTTGGCAAGCGTTATGCAGGATGCAGTTGCCAAAGGTCTTTACAATCCTAATCAGGAAATTGCTGGAAGTCTTTGGGATGAACTGACTGTTGGTGGTGGCGTAGGTGCTATCTCTGATTTCTTTATGAGTGCGATTGGTGGCAGAAGATTTTCCAAAAACAAAATGGATGAAGAAAACCTGCGCAACAAACAGGCAGAGGAAAAACAGGCTCCTGCTGTAAAAAAACAGGAAGACCTGATGCCGAATACATCCAATCTTCCAGTTCCAATTGGAGATGTTATTAATTTACAGACAGACCCAAATGCCATCGGTCAGGTCTTGGAAACACTGAGGATTGCAGGCATAGGAAACCCAGAAGCCGGGTTGGCTGTTGATTATTTTTCTAAGGTTTCTGCTGATGGAATGGGTTTCGATGTCGTTAATCCAGATAATAATGTAGTTATTGGCACCTATCAAACACAGGAAGAAGCAAGCAGAGAGGCAGGAAGGCTTAGAGATCAGAGTTACAAAAATGTTTTGGAGCTTGAAGGAAATGAAAGGCTTCGTATCGCTGGGTTGCAGGGAAGTGGATCAGCACAGACTATGTTGAACAGAATGATTGATCCAGACTATTCTTATATTCCTGTACAAACAATTGCAAATTACGATAGCGAGATTACTGATAAACAAGTGCAGAATGCCAGAGTTGTTTTGGGTGAAATCGTTAGAACTGAAGGACGACTGCCTTCCAAAATTATTGATCCAGCATCTCCTCGTGCAAGAGGAGCTTTTGAAGTTTTCAAAGAAAGAGCTGCGAAGAAAAAACTTCCAGTCAAGGGATTTTATTCTCCAGCAGAAGCCAGAGAGCTTCTTGACAAGCAAGACTTTAATGAGCTGATGGATGATATGGCTGATACCAGCGATATAACACGAACATTTTTTGTAGCTGATTTGAAAAGAAAAGTATCTCCAAAGGTTTTTAGACAAACAGATGATAGGTTCAGGGCGTGGTTTCGCAAACAGAAACTAAGAACAAAAGACAGACCGAAGGTTGGTACTGCCAATATACCCCAGACAGTTACAAAGGAAATGTTTGTCGATTTGGCATCACAAAAGAATATTTTACTGGATGTAAACTCTTCAGGATTCAAGCAGTTTTTAGAAACCTACACTGGAGAGAGGAATTTCAGAGACCTCAGTGCTGCACAGAAAAGACTGGCTTACGCTAAACTGGCAACCATTCCTACCTTTGCCATTGGTACTACGCCAACCATAACTTCCAATGCACCAATGCCTTTCCCAAATTTTGATAAGCGTCCCTATAGCTTTGACCAACTCAACGCTGTCTATCAGCGATCCCTTACCAATCCAGATCGGATTGTATCCCCCACAACCATTGCAAGACAAACAGGACTTGACAAGAAGTCTGCTACAAGAATGTTTGAAGACCTTGTTGAAAGCGGTAGGTTGAAACCTCAGTTTTTTCCAGCAACCAAGGAGGTTCAATATTTTACCCCACAAGGAAGACTGTTCAATACCAGAGGAGCACCATATAGAAGCAATCAAGGGTTCTTGAAAACTGAAGCACAACTCAAGGTTACAAGAAAACCTAAATACAAAGGCAAGTGGATACCAAGAAATCCAGAGGAGCTATCCACAGAGTACACAAGAGACCTTACTGCCAAGAATGAAACCTCAGAAGAATATGGTGCTCGTTTAACTGCACTTGGATTTAATCCAGAGCAAGTGGAAGAGCTTGTGGCAAACGAAAGAGAGAGGCAGGAACAAGAGGCGAGACCAATTATAGTCAATGCTGGTGGCAAGATTATTACAGAAAAGGCTCTCAAGCATAGACAGAAAGTAAAAGACAAGAAAGAAACAGTTGAAGACAGGAAGGTTAGTTTTACTGCTGCCATGAATAAGATTGCCAAACGATTGAATGTTCCCAATAGGGTTAAAATAAAAATCGTTGAAGACATAAACAAGCGTGGTGATTTTGGTAGCTGGAGCCTTGTGCAGAAAGACTTTCGTGATCCTACAGGAGAAATTCTTTTGAGTGTAAACGCTGCCAATCCTGATGGCACACTTAGCGAAGAAGAGACACTGGAAAAGGTCAGCAAGACAATGAACCATGAGACTGTCCATGCGCTCAGAGACCTTGATCTGTTTACAGACAGGGAATGGATGATTCTCAGCAAGTTTGTAAAGAGGGCAAAGATTTCTTCTCTCGCTGACGAAAAAGGGGCACAGCTTGGCAAGACTTGGTTTGATAAGGGCAAAGCCCTGTATCCTGATTTGACCGAGGTTCAGCAAACTGAAGAGGCGGTAGCCCTATTGTTTGAAGAATACGCAATGAACCCAGAGGTTGTTACTGGCAGACCCAGAACACTGATGGAAAAAATTGCTGATTTCTTCCGATCCATTATCTATGGATCAAGCCTTGCAGGGTTCAGGTCGCCTATTGAAATATTCCAAGACATTGAGTCTGGATTGATTGGTGGAAGAAAGGTAGGTGAAATCCGCAGTCTCAAGGAGCTTGATCGTGAAAGTGCCAAGCAAACTGTTGAAGGCAAGGTTATTGTTCAGGCTGGTGGTGAAGAAGAGGTTCTTGACGAAGCAGTTGCTGCTAGAAGACCTAGTGTGGGATTCAAACCAACAGCAACCTATGATTCAACCTATGGTCCTAGGTATCTTTATAAAGGCTTTGAAATAATGACACCTGAATATGGATATAAAGACTGGATGGTAAAGCATCTTGGTGATTCTAGTTTTACTCGAGACACTGATATATTCCAAACACTATCGGAGGCAAAAGATTTCGTTGATCGATCTAATCCAGCTTATGTTGCTGGGCTTAATTTAGATCATTTGAAAAAACGCATTTTGATTGGTGATCTTGTTGCTGAGGGAAGAGAGGAGGAGATAATATATCCAGATGGAGCATGGATGAAACCAAATAATAAGTTTGAACGCCAAGAAATAGAAAGAGCTATAGCAGTTGCCGAATCAATGGTTGAGGAACCTGTATCAACAGCGAAGAGAGCTGAACCAGAAACCCTCTGGTTAAACCCACAGCAAAGACGAGTGAAAAGAGAGACAACTTATCTGGCAGATGGGATTCCAGAGGAGATATTGTATAGCGTGTATGCCGAAAACGAGAAGAATCCAAGCGGAGAACAGTTGAAACAGGGCTTGATAAACTCTCTCACCACAGATGCACAGAAGAAAAAAGCCAGAAACTACAGCATTCCATCTTTTGAAACGCTGAGAAGAAAGTTAAGCAGCGCATTGAGAGAAGGGGCAGACTCTAATTGGTACAGGAATTTTGGCATGGGCGTGGCAACCAAAGTTGGTTTTGCCAATATGCATGAGTTTTCTGCACTCTTTGCAGCTACTAGCCCTGAAACAAATGTTACTCAAAACATTCAGGAAACACTGGATGTCATGCGTATTGCCAGAGAGATTGATCCTGTTGAAAAAAGCAAACAGTTTTCTGGGGAAATTGGCAAGGTGCTTGCTGGCAGAACAATTGCCAATAAAAAGAAAGCAATCCTAAATTTTTACAAGCGTGGCTATTACACCACGGTCCGTAAGGGAGCGTTGAAAACTCCAAACTATGCAGAGACTGTCTTGAATATGGCTGACAATGTATTTTCTCCTTGGGCGGTAATGGACAGCCATATGTTTAATCTTCTTGGAATGTCTAAGACACCAACAGAAAGAGAGTATCGATATGCTCAGGGAATGATCCAGTTGTTGGCAAGCGATCAAGCCTACAATGTCTACGATGCTGAAGGCAATTTTGTTCGCACAAGAAAACTGGAACCACATGAAGTCCAAGCAGCGTTGTGGGCGTACCAAAGAAATGGTCTTGAAGAAGGCGGGGCATTGCCTGATGAATCTGATTTTGACTTGGCTATGAGAAAGAATGCCAAGAAGATGGAACAGCTTGAAGCGGTTATCAACAGGGATGCACCACTAAAAGATTATTTCATTCAAGCACCTAGACCTCATTACATCGGTGGTGAAAGCAACAATCCATACAGCACCTACAATCTGGACAAGCAGATTTATCTGTCTAGGCTCGCTATGGCTCCAAAGGTCATTATAGAAACGAAAGTTGGCAGATCGAGAAAGTATATGCCAGAGGGTTTTGAGCTGTCTATGGATGAGTGGATAGACTATCATTCGCGAGTTAAGGAATCCATCGTGGACAGAGATGGACAGATAACATTTTTAAGGGAATTGGGAATACCACATACCTTTGAAATGGGGCTTGGCACTTACGAAAATGAGTTGAGTCCGAACTTTGTCCTCAAGTTACCGACATTGGATTATGCAGAAGCCCAAGATGTTGGTGCAATTCTGGCAGATGCCTTTATGCAGGACTCTGTTGCTACTGGTTATATGCAACCCAATGGCGCAAACAGGACACTGCTTATCTCCAAACCTGATGACGCTGCTTTTACGCAGGAAGAGCTGACTGAATTTAACAGAAGGCTTGAAGAATTGAGAAGAGCCACAGCATGGGGAGAGGATGTTACTGTTGATTATGCCCTGATGGGAAGTGACCAGAACATGATAA
>Ga0208934_1000183_pt1 | contig 40846 bp, 39 predicted proteins | sample MalvirDeepMed_s2_FD_184243 | JGI IMG/M metagenome (GOLD analysis project Ga0208934, IMG submission 184243) | Marine viral communities from the Global Malaspina Expedition - Malaspina viral metaG DeepMed_s2 (SPAdes) (version 2) | ecosystem: Environmental > Aquatic > Marine > Oceanic | place... | reverse complement strand
CCCCAGCCCCTCCCTCAAAGGAGGGGAGAAGGAGAGAAATGCGCATCGTCTTCATGGGAACCCCCGACTTCGCGGTGCCGACGCTGGAAGCGCTGGTACACGCCGCGCATGAGGTGGTGTGCGTGTATACGCAGCCGCCGAGGAAGGCCGGGCGCGGCAAGAAGCTCCAGCCGACGCCGGTACATCAGGCAGCCGAACGCCTCGGCATCGAAGTGCGCCACCCCGCCTCGCTCAAACCGCAGGAGGAGAAGGACGCCTTCGCCGCGCTGGAGGCGGATGTCGGCGTGGTCGCCGCCTATGGGCTGATCCTGCCGCAGGCGGTGCTCGACGCGCCGGAACATGGCTGCCTCAACGTTCACGCGAGCATTCTTCCCCGATGGAGAGGTGCCGCGCCGATCCAGCGCGCCATTCTGGCGGGTGATGCCGGCACCGGCGTCACCATCATGCAAATGGAGGCGGGGCTCGACACCGGCCCGATGCTGGCGACCGTGCGCACCCCGATCGAGCACAAGACCGCGGGCGACCTGACCGACGAGCTGGCCGACAAAGGTGCGCAACTGATGGTCGGCACCTTGCGCGAACTCTCGAACCACAGACCGCTCGCGCAGGAAGATGCCGACGCGACCCATGCGCCCAAGATCGACAAGGCCGAGGCGCGGCTGGACTGGTCGCAGGAGGCTGAGCAGGTCGAGCGGCAGGTGCGCGCCTTTAGCCCGTGGCCGGGCGCGTTTTTCGAATATGCCGGCCCCGAGGGATTGGAACGCGTGAAGGTGCTCGGTGCGCAAGTGGCTGAAGGCTCGGGCGAGCCCGGCGCCGTGCTCGACGATGCGCTCACCGTGGCGTGCAAGACCGGTGCGCTGCGGCTCACCCGGGTTCAGCGTGCTGGCAAGCCGGCGATGGACACGGCAGACTTCCAGCGTGGGCGCGCGATTCCCGAGGGCGCGCACCTCAGCGGGGAAGCGCCCGCTCATGACAATGTCCGTTAGGCTTCTCGCCCGCGATTGACTTCGCCGTGCGATCGGCAAGGTTCGGCCCCTGAAACACGAGGGAGACGGATATGAACCGGATGGCAGCAATCATGATCGCGGGCACGGCGCTGGCCGCGTGCGGCGCGGCGGAGCCCGGCGAGGCTGCAGCCGAGAGTTCGCAGACCATCTCTTCCGCTGCACCCGCCGATCTTTCCGACGCGCTCATCACCTGCGCGATGCCCGATTACGACGGCAAGCAGGGCCTCACGGTGACCGAACGGTTCATCCTGATCGAGGGCCAGGTGAAGCGCTATTCCGATTTTCGGAACGAAGCCTTCGATCTGTGCGAGGTCGGGCAGGAAGATTGCAGGCTGGAAATCGAAAACGGCGTCATCCGGATGCACTGGACCAGCCGGACCGGCACCCGCTCGCGCTACGATGTCGATCTGGGCACGCTGGATATCGCCTCGTACAAGGCCGCCGCGGGCGAGGCGGAGCGATCCGTCCCTTTCCGCGAAGGCGCAAAATGCGAGCGCCAGCCTCTGCCCGAGGGCCTCAAGGTCATGTGACGGGTTGCCTCAGCGGCTGCCTCGCCTAGCAGGGCGGAATGGCTCCGACGCGCTACGCCCTCACGCTCGAATTCGACGGGACGCCCTTCTTCGGCCTCCAGCGCCAGAAGGACGGGCCGAGCGTGCAGCAAGCGGTCGAGGAGGCCGTCCATGGCGTGACCGGCGAGGAGGTGACGCTGCACAGCGCGGGGCGGACCGATACCGGCGTCCATGCGCTCGCCATGCGCAGCCATTTCGATGTCGAGAGCAAGCTGACGCCGTTCCGCATGGGCGAGGCGATCAACGCGCACCTGCGCCCCGCCCCGATCGCCGTGACGCATTGCGAGGTCGTGCCTGAAGACTGGCACGCACGCTTCAGCTGCATCGGCCGGCGCTATCTCTACCGCATCATCAACCGCCGGGCGCCGCTGACTTTGGAGAAGAACCGCGCGTGGCTCGTATCTCCCGATTGCGACGCCGAGGCGATGCACCGCGCGGCGCAGAGCCTCCTCGGCCATCACGACTTCACCACCTTCCGATCGGTCCATTGCCAGGCGAAAAGCCCGCTCAAGACGCTCGACCGGCTGGACGTCAGCAGGCACGGCGACGAGATCCGCATAGAGGTCGCCGCACGCAGCTTCCTGCACCATCAGGTCCGCAGCATGGTGGGGTGCCTTGCGCTGGTCGGCATGGGGCGATGGAACGAAGGGCGCATTGCTGAGGTTCTGGAAGCGAAAGACCGACAGGAACTGGGCCTCAATGCGCCATCGCATGGGCTCTATTTCGTCGAAGCCATTTATCCGGACGACCGACACGGCGCCTAGACCGCGATTAGGTTGCAACCTGCAACCTCAGTGCTAGGTCCGCATGAAGAACGATCCCGAAGAACAATAAGGAGAGCGCCCCCATGACCACCACCGGCAAGCAGATTTTCACGACGCTCGAGAGCGACGGCACTCTGACCGTCGAAGTCGCGACCAGCGAGTTTGCGGAGCCCAAGGGCAACCAGGTTCTGGTCAAGATGGAAGCCGCGCCGATCAACCCGAGCGATCTGGCTCTCCTGCTCGGCCCGGCTGACCTCGAGAATGCGGAATACACGGACGGCAAGATCGTCGCCAAGATGCCAGAACCGTTCAATTCGGGTGCCAAGGGCCGCCACGGCCAGCGCCTGCCGGTCGGCAATGAAGGCGCTGGCGAGGTTATCGCGACCGGCGACGGCGACATGGCCAAGGCGCTGATGGGCAAGCGGGTCGCCTGCGTCCCCGGCACGGCCTTCGCCCAATTCGCCATCGCCGATGCCAGCATGTGCCTGCCGCTGGGCGATGTTTCGGCGAAGGACGGCGCGTCCGCCTTCGTCAATCCGATGACAGCGCTGGGCTTCGTCGAAACCGCCAAGAAGGAAGGCGCCAAGGCGATCCTGCACACCGCCGCCGCCTCGAACCTCGGCCAGATGCTCGTGCGCATCTGTCAGGAAGACGGCATGCCGCTGGTGAACATCGTGCGCCGTGCCGAGCAGGTGCATCTGCTGCAGGACATGGGCGCGGAGCACATCGTCAACTCGGGCGAAGACGACTTCATGCGCCAGCTGCGTGAAAGCATCGACGAAACCGACGCCTTCTTCGGCTTCGATCCGATCGGCGGCGGTCAGATGGTCGACCATTGCTTCAAGGCGATGGAGCAGGTCGCGGTGTCGAAGATGAGCGAGTTCAGCCGCTACGGCTCGAACCAGCAGAAGAAGATGTACATCTACGGCCGGCTCGACCTCGGGCCGACGATCCTGACGCCGTCCTACGGCTTCGGCTTCACGCTGAGCGGCTGGCTTCTGACGCCCTTCTTGCAGAGCGCGGGGATGGAAACCGTGACCCGGATGCGCCAGCGGGTGCTCGACAACATCACCACGACCTTCAAGAGCAACTACACCAAGGAAGTGACGCTCGAAGGCATGCTGGAGAAGGACGCGGTGCTGCAATATCGCCAGATGCGCACGGGCGAGAAGTACCTCGTCACCCCGCACGGGTGATCCACAACGCACTCCTCCCCCTTGAGGGGAAGACTGGGTGGGGGTGCGCCGATGGCGCAGAACCCCCACCGCCAACCCACTCCCCCAAGGGAGAGGGCTAAACTTACCTCCCGTCGAAGTGCCGTTGCGCCTCCTGCCGGTCGGTGATCCCGTTCGCGATTAGCAGCGCCGTCAGCAGCCGAGCCTTGGGCGGGGCGAGCGCGCGCGAGGCGACGAAGCGGTTGTCATCGTCCTCCGGCTCGCGATCGACCAGCCCTTCGTCGGTCCGGCTCGCACGCACGACCAGACATTCGCGCCGGGCGTGCTGCACCAGAATCTGCCGTACGGGATCGGGCATGTTGCCCTCCCCCAGCCCGGAGACGACGATTCCCGCCGGATTGTCGGATAGCTGGCGCGCGGCTGCGGCGGAGGTCATTCCGGCATAGACCGCCAAGATCGGCACATCGGGGAGCGGCAGGAAGCGTAGCGATGCGGCATCGCCCACCCGCCACGGCGCACCGAACCAGTCGAGCCGCGAGGGCGTGACGATGGCAACCGATTCGCGCGGGAAGCCGCGAAAGGCCTCGGTCGCGCGGGTCTGTGCCTTGCGCACGTCGCGTGCCGAGTGAACCCGGTCGCCCATTACCACCAGCACGCCGCGCCCGGCCGCATCCGGATCGCCCGCCACGCGCACCGCGTTGGCGAAATTGCGCATCCCGTCATAGCCGACCGCATCGGCAGGCCGCATTGCGCCGACCAGCACGACCGGCTTGGTGCTCGGCAGCGTCAGGTCGAGCAGGAAGGCGGTTTCCTCCGCCGTATCGGTCCCGTGGGTGACGATAATTGCGTCGACGCCGTCGTCGCGCATCGCAAGGTCGATCTCGGCATGGAGGCGCGACCAGATCGAGGCGTCGATGTCTTCCGACCCGATATTGGCGATTTGCCGCCCGGTGAACTGCGCCTCGATGCCCAGCCCGCTCGCCTGTGCCAGATAGTCCTCGATCCCGATCTGGCCGGGGCGGTAATCGGCGCGCATCGCGTCGCCAGCCTGCCCGGCGATGGTGCCGCCGGTGGCGAGAACGAGGATACGGGGGAGCGCCATGGCACCGCGCCCTAACGCTTGAGTGCGCGCTGGCAATTGATTTTGAAGGTTTGCACGCTAGATAGCGTCCCTCCCGAATGGAATCGGGCGATTAGCTCAGTTGGTAGAGCGCTTCGTTTACACCGAAGATGTCGGCAGTTCGAGCCTGTCATCGCCCACCATTTCCGCACAATTCCGGCTTGCCGCAAAGGCCCCGACGGGGCACCTCGGGCGGCGATGAGCCATTTCGACATCGCCATCGCCGGATGCGGCCCCGCTGGGCTCGCCGCCGCGCTGCTGCTGCATCGGCAGGGGCACCGGGTGACTCTGTTCGACCGGTTCGAACAACCGCGCCCCGTCGGTTCGGGCCTGATGATTCAGCCGAGCGGGCTTGCAGTGCTCGCCGCGCTGGGCCTCGCGCCAGACATACTCGCGCACGGTGCGCCGATCCGCGCGCTGCACGGGCTCAACCACCAGGGAGATATCGCGCTCGATGCGCGCTACGCCGATCTCGGCATTCCGGGCGCTCGCGGCATCGGCATCCACCGGGGGAGCCTGTTCACCCTGCTCTATCGCGCTGTGGCGGCAGAAGGGATCGGGATCGAGACGGGCTTTGCGGTCGAGCGGTCAGACCTTGTGGGTAATGGCCGTGCGCTCGCGTCAAGCGAGCGGCAAACCACGCGCAGCTTCGATCTGGTGGTCGACGCGCTCGGCACCTCTTCTCCACTCGCGCCGCGCTGCGGTGAATGGCTTGCCTTCGGCGCACTGTGGGCCACGCTGGACTGGTCCGCCGATGCTCCGTTCGATGTCGGCCTGCTCGAACAGCGATATACGCATGCGACGCAAATGGCGGGCGTGCTCCCCACCGGCATTCGCGTGGATGGGACCTGCAAGGAGATGTCGTTCTTCTGGTCGCTCAAGGCGAGCGCGTACGAGGCATGGTGCGAGGCCGGGCTCGATGCGTGGAAGGCTCAGGTCTGCACGCTGTGGCCGGATTGCGAGGGGCTGCTGACGCACATTATCGAGCCTGAGCAGCTGACCTTTGCACGTTACGCCCATCGCCGCCTGCCCGAACCGACAAGCGAGCGGATGATCCACATCGGCGATGCGTGGCATTCGGCAAGCCCGCAGCTCGGCCAGGGCGCGAACATGGCGCTGCTCGATGCGTTTGCGCTATCGCGCGGCTTGGCCAACGGCGATGGGCTACAGGACGGCCTTCACCGCGCCGTCGATCTGCGTTCGCGCCATGTGAAATTGTATCAGGCGCTGACCTGGGCCGCGACGCCGCTCTACCAGTCGGACAGCTTATGGCATGCGCTGCTGCGCGATTTTTTGCTGACGCCGCTTGGTCGCATACCACCGGGACCACGCATTCAGGCGCGGCTCGTCTCAGGCCTCGTGGGCGATCCGCTCACAACGCTCGGCCTTCCCCTGCCCGACTATGCGGCACTCGGGAGGCCCCGCGATCACGGCATTTCAGGCGTTTCGACAACCTCGTCGATCGCCGCGCGCGCCTCTTCGCTCGCCCAGTCGTAGTCGCCGGTCACGCGCCACACCTCCTGCCCCGTGGCATCGTAGAGTACGGTCGTCGGCAGGGTTTGCGCACCGATCGCCTCGCCCAGCGCGAGCTGCGGATCGATCCACTGGGGCAGGTTCGCCAGCGTGTTTTCCTCGAAGAACGCGGCAACCTTGCCCGGGTCGCCCATATCCTGGCTGATCGTGATGACGCTCAGTTCGTCCCCGTAATCCGCCGCCACTTGGTCGAGCAGCGGCATTTCCTTCACGCAGGGCGCGCACCATGTCGCCCACAGGTTCACCAGCACCGGGCGGCCCTGCAACGCGCCGAGATTGATCACTTCCTCCGCAGGGTTCACCAGATTGGCGGCGGGCATCAGCTCGCCGGCAAAGCGCCGGTCGATCTCGCCCGTAATCGCGGCCTCGTCGGCGCCCGCGTTGCTCTCTTGCGGGCTCTCCTGCGGCTCCCTATCGCACCCGCTCAACACCAGAACAGCGGCGAGCGCAGGCAGAATGGCGAAACGGGACATGGAAACCTCCGGTAATGGGCGCAGCAACGCCATGTGGGGCGGTCGCTTCGCCGACGGGCCTAGTGCCATCATGCGCGAAATCAATGCCTCGATCCCCTTCGACAAGGCGCTCTGGCGGCAGGATATCGCGGGCAGCCGCGCGCATGTGAGCATGCTGGCGGCGCAGGGCATTCTGTCTGCCGAAGATGCCCAGACCATCGACGACGGCTTGCAGACCATCGCCACCGAGTACGAGCGCGACGGCGTGCCCGAGGACTGGGACCTCGAAGACATCCACATGACCGTCGAATCGCGCCTGATCGAGCTGATCGGCCCGGTCGCGGGCCGCCTCCACACCGCGCGAAGCCGCAACGATCAGGTGGCGACCGATTTCAAGCTGTGGACCCGCGAAGCGCTGGGCGAGATCGACGCAGGCCTCGCCACAGTCCAGGCCGCGCTGGTCGCGCGAGCCGAAGAGCACGCCGCCGACATCATGCCTGGCTTCACCCACCTCCAGGCCGCCCAGCCGGTCACGCTCGGCCACCACCTGATGGCCTATTACGAGATGCTGCGGCGCGACCGGATGCGCTTTGCAGCGGCGAAGGAGCGGCTCGACGAATGCCCGCTGGGCGCCGCCGCGCTGGCGGGCACCGGATTCGACCTCGACCGCGAGGCGACCGCGAAGGCTCTGGGCTTCGCGCGGCCCACCGCCAACAGCCTCGACACCGTATCCGACCGCGATTTCGCGATGGATTACCTGCACGCCGCCAGCATCGCGAGCATCCACCTGTCGCGCCTCGCCGAAGAGATTATCATCTGGGCGAGCCAGCCCTTCGGCTTCATCCGTCTGCCCGACAGTCTCTCGACCGGCAGCTCGATCATGCCGCAGAAGAAGAACCCCGACGCCGCCGAGCTGGTGCGCGGCCATGCGGGGCGGATCATCGGCGCGGCGACCGCGCTTTCGATCACGATGAAGGGCCTGCCGCTCGCCTATGCGAAGGACATGCAGGACGACAAGCCGCCGGTGTTCGAGGCGCACAGCCTGCTGGTGCTCTCGCTCGCGAGCATGGAAGGCATGATCGCGGGTGCCGAGTTCAACACCGACCGGATGCTCGCGCTCGCGAGCGGCGGCCATGCCACCGCGACCGATCTGGCCGACTGGCTCGTGCGCGAGGCGGGCGTGCCTTTCCGCGAGGCGCACCACATCACCGGCGCCGCCGTGGCCCGCGCCGATGCAAAAGGGTGCGCTCTGGCGGAATTGACGCCCGAAGACCTCGCCGCGATCGATCCGCGCGCCACCCCGGAGGCATTGAACCACCTCTCGCTCGAAGGGTCGGTCGCCTCGCGCCGCAGCTATGGCGGAACCGCGCCCGATCGGGTACGCCAACAGGTGACAGCCGCGCGCAGAGCGCTCGGCCTCGATAGCTGACGCGAGAAACCATGCGCACACGCCTGATCCCGATTGCTCTTGCCCTGCCGCTGGCGCTGGCCGCCTGCGGTCAGCGCGCCGACCTCACGCCCCCGCCCGGTGCCAGCCTGCCGCCAGCGCCCTATGGCAGCGAGGTGCAGCCCACCGCCGAGGAGCTGCTGGAACCCGACGTGATCGCAGTGCCTCAGCGCGACGCGGAGCTGCGCACCAAATCCGAAGAGCGCGAGGACGACCCCTTCGATCTGCCGCCCGAATAGGCGCGGCTCGCAAACACACAGGCTACCATGGATCACTTTACGAGCATCGACGGCACCCTCCATGCCGAGGGCGTGCCCCTGCCCACAATCGCGGACGAGGTCGGCACCCCGGTCTACGTCTATTCGCGCGCCACGCTGGAACGCCATGCGCGCGTGTTCAAGGAGGGGCTGAGCGAACTCGACGATCCGCTGATCCTGTTCGCGGTGAAGGCCAACCCCAACCTTGCCGTGCTGCGCGTGCTGCAACGCGAAGGCTTCGGCGCGGATGTTGTCTCGGGCGGAGAGCTACGGCGTGCGCTGGCCGCCGGGATGACGCCCGACAAGATCGTCTTCTCCGGCGTGGGCAAGACCCGCGCCGAGCTGGAGCTGGGCCTCGACACCGGCATTGCGCAGTTCAACATCGAATCGCGCGAGGAAGGCCGCGAGCTGGCCGAGCTGGCGGCGGCACGCGGCGAACGCGCGCGCTGCGCGTTGCGGATCAATGCCGGTGTCGATGCCGGCACGCACGAGAAGATCAGTACCGGCAAGGCGGATAACAAGTTCGGCGTGCCGCTCTATCGCGCGAGTGAGGTTTTTGCCGAGCTGGCCGCGCTGGACGGCCTCGCGCTGGAAGGACTCGCGATTCATATCGGCAGCCAGCTGGCCGATCTTGCTCCGCTGGAGGCGGCCTTCGGGAAGATCGGCACGCTGCTTGGCGAGCTGCGCGAAGCCGGTCACACGATCACCCGCGTCGATCTGGGCGGCGGGATCGGCGTCCCCTACAAGGCGGGCGAGACTGTCCCGAGCCCGGCGGAATACGGCGAGATGGTCGCGCGCACGACCCGCGACTGGGGCGTGCAGCTGGTGTTCGAGCCGGGCCGCGTGATCGCGGGCAATGCGGGCGTGTTGCTGACCCGCGTGGTGCGCGTAAAGAGCGGGCTTTCGGCGCCCTTCGTGATCGTCGACGCCGCGATGAACGATCTCGCCCGACCGGCGCTCTACGGCGCGTGGCACGATTTCGAGGCGGTGCGGGATACCGAGGCGCGGATGACCGCAAATATCGTCGGCCCGATCTGCGAGACTGGCGACACCTTCGCGACCGACCGCGACTGCCCGGAACTGGCGGCAGGCGACCTCGCGGTATTCCGCACCGCCGGAGCCTATGGCGCGACCATGGCGTCCTCCTACAACTCGCGCGGGTTCGTGGCCGAAGTGCTGGTCAGCGGCGACCGGTTCGCCGTTGTGGCGGACCGGATCGATGCGGGCGCGATCATGGATGCCGAGCGGGTGCCCGAGTGGCTCGACTGACGCCCGACCGGAATTCGGGCCGGATCGCGTCGCTGCCGCTGTTTCATCAGGTGGTGGGCAGCCGGATCGTGGTCGTCGGCGAAGGCGCGATGGGCGATGCGAAGCAGCGACTGGTCGAGCGCGCGGGGGCGATTCCTGTAGGCGAGCCTGAGGCGCATCATGCTGCGCTCGCCTTCGTGGCGCTGGAGAACGCGGAAGAAGCGGCTGCCGTGCGGCAGCGGCTGAAGGCGAAGGGCCTGCTGGTCAACGTCGCCGACCGGCCTGAGCTGTGCGACTTCACCACCCCGAGCATCCTCGATCGCGATCCGGTGCTGATCGCCATCGGCACCGGGGGTGCCTCGGCGGGTCTCGCCAAGCATATCCGCTTGCGGCTGGAGGCGTTCCTGCCGCAGCGGCTGGGCGAGCTGGCGCGTGCGCTGGCGGCGGGCCGCGATGCCCTGCGCGCCGAACTGCCCGATGGCGACGCGCGCCGCCGCGCGGTGGACGCCGCTTTGCGCCCGGGCGGCACGCTCGATCCGCTGGACGAAGCCTCGGCCGACCGGGTCGAGAACTGGCTGATCGATCCCGCAGATGAAGCCAGGGCGCGCATTGAGACCATTCACCTGACCAGCGACGATCCCGAAGACCTCACGCTGCGGCAGGCACGCTGGCTGGGCGAGGCCGATGCGATCTATCACGGTGCCGATGTGCCGCCCGCCATCCTCGCCCGCGCGCGCGCCGATGCGACGCGCCATCCGCTGGACGAAGCACCCGATACGCCGCGCAGCGGCTTCGCGCTCGTTTTAACGCGCGGCTAGCGATGCTCGCCCGGCCTTACAGGCCCGTGCCGTTTCCGTTACCTGCGGCCTCGAAATAGCGCGCAATCGCCGCCACCGCCGTATCGCTCAGCGCCACGAAGGCGCGCCTGCGGTCGACCAGATCCTCTTCGCGCACCAGCAGCCCCTGATCGGTCATCTGCGCGATCCACCGCAACGCGGTGGTCGGCGGCACGCCACTGGCGATGCAGAGCGAGGTGACCGAGACGCGCCGCCCCTCAGCGCGCGCTGCGGTCAGATCGAGCAGGATGTCCCATGCCGGGTCCGCGAACAGGGCCGCATCGAAGAAGCGCGATCGCAGCTGCCGCTTGCGAATCGTCGCGCGCACCTGCCGCGGATCGGGCAGGCCCGGGACGCCGCCGCCGTTCTCTCCGGGACGATGTTCGCGCAGCGCGCCGCCAGCCGAAGCACTCATGCCGGTGCCGAAGACAAACGCGCTGCCACCGTCGCGCGGCTCGTCATCGCCCATCAGGCCGTCGAGCTTTTCGGCCAGCATCGTTACCCGTTCCACCAGCCGTAGGACCGCCAGCCGGTCTTCTTCCGACATTTCACGCACGCGCCCGCGCACCATCCCGGCGAGGGTTTCGCCGAAGGCCACCAGCCGCTCCGCCCGGCCCGGCTCGACCAGCAGCACCGGATCGGCCGCCGAGGTCGCGACGATCACGGGTTCGAGCGCGCCGATGGTGGTCGACACGATCAGGCGCGCGCGCGAGCGTGCGATCCGCTCCGCCAGCCGGTCGAGCGCCGCCATCGTCGCCGAATCGGTGGTCGAGACATCGACCACGGCAATATCGCCGAGGCCCAGCTGCCCCTCCCCGCTCTCGCCCCAGCGCGCGCTCCCCTGCGGCAGGTAATCTTGCGTTGGCGCGCCCTTCAGCACACCCAGCGGCGAGGCCTGCGTAACCCCGAAGCCCGCCAGTTCGGCATCGGCCCGCATCGCCTCGCGCACATGCGGACGGTCTGCGAACAGCGAGATCGCAACCGGCAGCCCCGCGGCATCGCGGGGTGCAAGATCGTCACCATCTGCGGGCGTACCATCTCCGGGCCTAGCATAGGAGGGCCCGGCATCCTCTGCCACCGGCGCGCGCGACTCGGTCTGAAGCATTCCCATTCCCCTTATGTTCCAACTCACTTGTGAGAACAAAGAGAGAATAAGTCAATCGCATCCGGAATGGACCTAACGCCCGGTCCACCAATGGTGCCCGAGGCACCCGGCGCGCCTAATCCTCGAACGGGTCGCGCACCAGGATCGTGTCTTCGCGTTCGGGACTGGTCGAGACAAGCGCCACCGGTGTCTCGATAAGCTCCTGAACACGCTGGACATATTTGATTGCATTGGCGGGCAGATCGGCCCAACTGCGCGCGCCTGCGGTGCTTTCCTGCCAGCCTTCCATCTCTTCGTAGATCGGCTCGCAACGCGCCTGGCTGGCGGCGTGGCTGGGCAGGTAGTCGTAGATCTTGCCGTCGATGCGATAGCCGGTGCAGATCTTCACCTTGTCCATCTTGTCGAGCACGTCGATCTTGGTCAGCGCAATGCCGGTCACGCCGCTGATCGCACAAGTCTGGCGCACCAGCACCGCGTCGAACCAGCCGACCCGTCGCTTACGCCCGGTGACGACGCCGAACTCGTGCCCGCGCTCGCCCAGCCCCTGCCCGACCTCGTCGGTCAGTTCGGTCGGGAACGGGCCGGAGCCAACGCGCGTGGTGTAGGCCTTGACTATGCCGAGGACGAAGCCGGTCGCGTTGGGACCAAGGCCCGAACCGCTCGCCGCCGTGCCGCTGACCGTGTTCGAGCTGGTCACGAAGGGATAGGTGCCGTGATCGACATCCAGCAGTACGCCTTGTGCGCCTTCGAACAATACGCGCGCGCCCGCCTTGCGCACCTTCTTCAGCCGCTTCCACACCGGCTGCGCGAATTGCAGCACGAAGGGCGCGATTTCCTTGAGATCGGCGACCAGCTGTTCGCGGTCGATCGGCGCTTCGTCGAACCCGGCGCGCAGCGCGTCATGATGCGCGCAAAGGCGATCGAGTTGGGGTTCGATCTCGTCGAGATGCGCGAGGTCGCACACGCGGATCGCACGGCGGCCGACCTTGTCTTCGTACGCCGGGCCGATGCCGCGCCCCGTGGTGCCGATCTTGCCCTGGCCCGCGGCGGTTTCCCGCAAACCATCCAGATCGCGGTGGAGCGGCAGGATCAGCGGGCAATTGTCGGCCAACGCGAAATTGTCCGCCGTGATCGTCACCCCCTGCCCTTCGAGCTTATCGATCTCGGACTTGAGGTGCCAGGGATCGAGCACCACGCCGTTACCGATGATCGACAGCGTCCCGGTAACGATGCCCGATGGCAGCAGGCTGAGCTTGTAGGTCGTATCGCCGACGACCAGCGTATGGCCCGCATTGTGCCCGCCCTGGAATCGCACGACGGCATCGGCGCGGCTCGCCAGCCAGTCGACGATCTTGCCCTTGCCCTCATCGCCCCACTGGGCCCCGATCACGGTCACATTGGCCAAACTCAAACTCCTTCAGATCATCGCGCGGACCGGCACTATGGCGCCTGGCCTGACACACCTGACACAGTGTCCAAGGGGCTAAACCCGCCCCCTGCTTTCGGTGCCGTCGCAAGCGGCGCCCTATGGCATGCGCGCGAGCCATAGGAAATGGATTTCCTCGCCGACGGAACAGCGCGCCCATCGCGCCCGTTCAATTGGAAACGAAAGGAAAACCTCACGTAATGACCGGACATTCTCGAACCGATTATCCCACTCTCACCCTCAACGACGGCCGCCAGATTCCTCAGCTCGGCTTCGGCACATGGCAGATCGACGACGACAAGGCCGCCGAGGCGGTCTCGACCGCGCTCGATGTCGGCTACTGGCTGGTCGATACCGCCGCGATCTATCAGAATGAAAAAGGTGTCGGCGAAGGGATTGGCGACTGGTCGGATATCTTCCTCCAGACCAAGATCTGGAACGAAAGCCAGGGCTACGACCGCACCTTGAAAGCGGCCGACAAGTGTCTGCAACGGTTGGGCCGCGACCATGTCGACATGCTGTTGATCCACTGGCCCCAACCCGAAAAGGGCCTGTTCGTAGACACGTGGAAGGCGCTGATCGAGCTGCGCGACCAGGGCAAGGCGAAGAGCATCGGCGTGTCCAATTTCCGTGCGGCGGATCTCGAACGGATCGTCGACGCAACCGGGGTGACGCCCGCGCTCAATCAGGTGGAGCTGCATCCCGGCTTCCAGCAGCGCTCCTTGCGCGCCGTGCATGACAAGATGGGTATCGTGACGCAGAGCTGGTCGCCGCTTGGCCAGGGCAATGCGATGGGTCGCGAAGCGATCGACCGGATTTCCGGGGACATCGGCCAGCCCGGCGCGGCGGTGGTCATCCGCTGGCACATCCAGCATGGCCTCTCGACCATTCCCAAGGCCTCCAGCCGCGACCACATCGAAGCCAACTTCCGCGCGCTTGATTTCGAGCTTACCGATGATCAGATGGCCGCGATCGACGAACTGGACGATCCCGAAGGCCGGATGGGGCCCGAACCGGGCAGCTTCAACGACTAGAGCGGTGTCGCTGCACCTGCCGCCAGCCGGTGGGTGCAGCCCAGCGTGCGCGGGTCTTCGTCGTCGGAGAGCGCAGCCAGCGTGCGCCAGCCCTCGCTGCGCAGGCGCGCGGCCGCTTGCCGGTCGTGGCCCAGCGGAAGGTACAGCATTGCGCGCGGCTCGCCCGCGGGCAGCAGCGGCAGCGCCTGGCCGAGATAGATCGAGAATCCGGTGGCGGGTTCGTCCGTGCCGCGGATCAGGTATGTCCCGCCCCGGCCCAGCGCGCCGCGCGCATTGCCGGCATAAAGTGTGAAGCCGAACCAGCTTTGATATTCGAAGCCATGCCGCTCGGTCGGGTCGAGCGTCATGCGTGCCCGATCGCCGATCGCCGCCGCGACCTGCTCCAGCCCCTCGATCCGGCTGGCGAGCGCGCCGCCTGCGTCGATCGCGCGCAGCTTCGCCAGCGCCTCATCGAACGGACCGGCGGCATGGATCAACGGCAGGAACGCTTCGCCCCCGACAGCCTTCAAGCCGCCCGCATCCTTGCTGTCCAGTTCACGCCGGACGGCATCGGCCTGATCCTCGTCCAGCGGGAACGGGCCTGAGGCGAGCGTGGTCACCAGATCGGGCAGCGTGAAATCGACCGAAATCTGCTCGATCCCCACCGCTTCCAGCGCCTCGATTGCGGTCAGCACCACCTCGCTCGCCGCTGCGACGCTATCCGCCCCGATTAGCTCGGCCCCGACCTGCAGGCGCTGGCGCACCGGATCGAGCTGGTCGGCCGCGATCCGGGCGACCTCACCGGCGTAGCAGAGCCGCAACGGACGCGGACTGTCGGCCAGCGCGGTCGCCGCGATCCGCCCGATTTGCGGGGTGATGTCCGACCGCAGGGCCAGCGTGCGCAGGCTGGCCGGATCGACGAAGCGGAACATGGCGCGCGTCTGCAACCCGTCCATACGGCTGCCGAGCGATTTCTCGAACTCGATCAGTGGCGGGCTGACCCGGTCGTAGCCATGCGCATCCATCGCGCCCAGCGCAGCGCGCATGGCGTGGGTGAGCAGCGCGGATTGCGCAGGCAGATTATCGGCCAGCCCCTCGGGCAGAAGATCGTCGGTAGTGGTCATGCGCCTGCCCCTAACTCCCTAGCCATCCCAGCGAAAGCTGGAATGACGGATGGGAGCCCGGGTTAGAAACTCAGCGCGCGTACCGTCCGCACACCCTCCAGCGCCTCGACCTCTTCCATCAGCGCTGTTTCCACCGGCTGATCGAGGCTGAGCAGCAGCACTGCTTCATCACCGGCCTGCCTGCGGCCAAGGTTGAAGGTGCCGATATTGATGCCGCGATTGCCCAGCAGCGAGCCGATCCGTCCGATAAAACCGGGCGCGTCGTCGTTGACGACATAGATCATGTGACCCTCAAGCTCGGCCTCGATCCCGATGCCGAAGATTTCCACGAGGCGCGGCGCGTCCCTGCCGAACAGCGTGCCGGCGACCGAGCGCTTGCCCGCATCGGTATCGACCGTAACGCGAATCAGCGTCTGGTACGTACCCTCACGGCTGTTGCGGATTTCGCGCACTTCCATGCCGCGATCCTTCGCCAGATAGGGCGCGTTGACCATGTTCACGCTCTGCGAATAGCGGCGCATCAGGCCCGCGAGCACCGCAGCGGTGACCGGCTTGGGATTGAGCTCCGCCGCGTCGCCTTCCAGCTCGATCGCGATCTTGGGCAGGTTTCCATGCGCCAGCTGGCCGACCAGCGAGCCGATGCTTTCGGCCAGCTGCATGTAAGGCTTGAGACGCGGTGCCTCTTCCGCCGTCAGGCTGGGCATGTTGAGCGCGTTGGTCACCGCCCCGGTGAGGAGGAAATCGCTCAGCTGTTCGGCGACCTGCAGGGCGACATTCTCCTGCGCCTCGCGGGTCGAGGCGCCGAGGTGCGGCGTGCAGATGAAGCCGGGCTTGCCGAACAGCGGGCTTTCCTTGGCCGGTTCGGTCTCGAACACATCGAGCGCCGCGCCCGCGACATGCCCGCTGTCGAGCAGGTCGGCGAGCGCCGCTTCGTCGATCAGGCCGCCGCGCGCGCAGTTGACGATTCGCACGCCCTTCTTGGTCTTGGCGAGGTTTTCGCGGCTGAGGATGTTGCGCGTCTCGTCGGTCAGCGGGGTGTGCAGCGTGATGCAGTCCGCGCGCTTGAGAAGATCATCAAGCTCGACCTTCTCGACCCCGATATCGACGCTGCGTTCTTCGGTCAGGAAAGGATCATAGGCGATCACCTTCATGCGCAGACCCTGCGCGCGGCTGGCGACGATCGATCCGATATTGCCCGCGCCGATCAGGCCCAGCGTTTTGCCGGTCAGTTCGACACCCATGAAATCGCTCTTCGGCCATTCGCCGTTCTGCGTGCGCGCATTGGCTTGCGGTATCTGCCGCGCCAGCGCGAGCAGCATGGCGATCGCATGTTCGGCAGTGGTGATCGAATTGCCGAATGGCGTGTTCATCACCACCACCCCGCGCTCGCTGGCGGCGGGAATGTCGACATTGTCGACGCCGATGCCTGCACGGCCGATCACCTTGAGGTTGGTCGCCGCGTCGAGAATCTCGGGCGTGACCTTAGTGGAGGACCGGATCGCGAGGCCTTCGTATTCGCCGATGATCGCTTTCAACTCATCGGGCGAGAGGCCGGGTTTTACGTCCACGTCGCAGCCGCGCTCTTCGAATATCTTGGCGGCTTCGGGGCTCATCTTGTCGGAAATCAGGACTTTGGGTTTCCGGGACATTTCATTTCCCTCAAATCGTCATGCTGAACTTGTTTCAGCATCCACCGAGCCTTCTCGAACGAAGGCGCGATGATGGAGAACTGGACCCTGAAACAGGTTCAGGGTGATGGTATTGCAAAAAGGAACCGGCCTACTTCTGCAGCTCGGCGAAGGCCCATTCGATCCACGGCAGCAGGCGCGCGATATCTTCGGCCTCGACCGTGCCGCCACACCAGATGCGCAGGGACGGCGGAGCGTCGCGGTAGCCATTGAAGTCGTAACCGACGCCTTCGGCTTCCAGCATCTTGTAGATCTTGCCGGGCACTGCGGCCTGCTCTTCTTCAGGCAGACTGTCGAACCACTCGCCCTGGAAGACGAAGCACACACCGGTATTGGTCCGCTTGGCCGGATCGTCGACCATGTTGCGCACGAACGGCGTCGCCTCGATCCAGTCGGTCAGGACCTTGGCATTCGCGTTGGCGCGTTCGATCATCGCAGGCAGCCCGCCGATCGACTTCGCCCATTCGAGCGCGGCGATGTAATCCTCGGTCGCCAGCATCGAAGGCGTGTTGATCGTCGCGCCCTCGAAGATGCCGGTGTTGATCTTGTCGCCCTTCTTCAGGCGGAACAGCTTGGGCAGCGGCCATTCGGGATCGTAGCTTTCGATCCGCTCGACCGCCTTGGGCGAAAGGATCAGCATGCCGTGCTGCGCTTCGGAGCCCATCACCTTCTGCCAGCTGAAGGTCGTCGCATCGAGCTTGGCCCAGTCCATCTCCTGCGCGAAGATGGCGCTGGTCGCGTCGTTGATCGTGATCCCCTTGCGGCCCGGCTCCAACCAGTCGGTGTTCGCGATCTTCGCGCCGCTGGTGGTGCCGTTCCAGGTGAAAACGACATCGTTTTCCTGTGGAATCGCGCTCAGATCGGGAATTTCGCCATAGGGCGCGTCGAGCACCTGCAAGTCGGGCAGCTTGAGCTGCTTCACCGCATCCTGAATCCACACATTGCCGAAGCTTTCCCACGCCGCGACCGTGGCCGGGCCGGCGCCCAGCATGGTCCACATCGCGCATTCGAGCGCGCCGGTGTCCGAGCCCGGCATGATGCCGACGAGATAATCGTCGGGCACGCCGAGCAGTTCTTTGGTGAGGTCGATCGCGTATTTCAGGCGCGCCTTGCCGACCGAAGAACGGTGCGAACGGCCCAGCGATTCGGTTTGGAGTTTGTCGAGCGACCAGCCGGGAAACTTGGCGGTCGGACCGGACGAAAAGAAAGGACGCTCAGGCTTGAGCGTCGGCTTCGACGGGCGCGCAAGCGCGCCCTGATGGGGTTTATCAGTCATGTATTCTCTCCTTGCAGAGAGCTCGCGCGGCGTTGGGACCGCGTGGCCCGTCGGCGGCAATAAAGTTGCGCAGACAGGAGTCAATGCGAAACACCATTCTGTCGACAGGGTGGCGTTGCAATCGGTCGGGCCGTTGCGGACGCCCCCTCGCCAATTCGCGCACCAAGCCTTAAAGGCAGGCGCCATGGACGTTACCGATCTGCGCGTCGCCCTGGTCAGCGGCAATTACGACATGGTCCGCGATGGCCCGACACAGGCCCTCAACCGGCTTGTCGGCTATGTGCTCGAAAAAGGCGGCGCGGTGCGCATCTTCGCCCCGACGGTGGAGAACCCGCAGGTCGATGCTGTAGGCGAGGTCATCTCGCTGCCTTCGATCGCTATTCCGGGCCGTTCCGAATACCGCGTGCCGCTTGGCCTGTTTGGCAAGGCGAAGGAGACGTTCGAGGATTTCCGCCCCAATCTGGTCCATGTCGCCAGCCCGGACCGTGCCAGCAGGCAGGCGGTCGACTGGGCGCGCGCGCATGATGTGCCGGTGCTCGGATCGGTTCACACCCGGTTCGAAACCTATCCGCGCTATTACAAACTCGGCTTCCTCGAGCCTGCGGTCGAGGCCTGGCTGCGCAGGATGTACCGCAAGTGCGACGCGCTGGTCGCGCCATCCGAAGGCATGGTCGACGTGCTCAGGTCGCAACGCATGAACGATGATATCGGCATCTACACGCGCGGCATCGACCGCAGCATTTTCCACCCCGGCGCGCGCGACATGGCGTGGCGACGCGAACAGGGCATCGCCGACGACGAGGTGGTGATCTCGTTCCTCGGGCGGCTGGTGATGGAAAAGGGCCTCGACATCTTCGCCGATGCGATCATCGAACTGCGCAGGCGGCAGGTGCCGCACAGAGTCGTGGTGATCGGCGACGGCCCGGCCCGCAGCTGGTTCGAAAAGGCGCTGCCCGGTGGCATTTTCGTCGGCCTGCAGGAAGGCGCAGATCTGGGCCGTGCGGTCGCCAGCAGCGACATTTTCCTCAACCCCTCGATCACCGAGACATTCGGTAATGTCACGCTCGAGCATATGGCCTGCGCGATCCCCGTGGTCGCGGCCAATGCCACCGGCAGTTCCAGCCTGGTGGCCGACGGCGAAACCGGCGTGCTGGTCGAGCCGGGCAATGTGACCGCCTTCGCCGACGCGCTGGCGCCCTATTGCATCGACGCCGATCTGCGCGCCCGCCACGGCGCAGCGGGGCTGGAACGCAGCCAGCCCTACACGTGGGAGGCGATCAATGCCTCGATGGTCGATACCTACCTGCGGCTCGCCAATGCCCAGAAAGCAAAAGGCGGACCGCAGGCGGAAAGGTCAGCGTAACACGCCCCTGTTTTTCATCGCCCGCGCGTAGAAAATCAGCAGCAGTTCGATGACGAAGATCGCCATGGTCATGCCAAGCTGGAAACCCGTCATTTCCACTCCCGGCATCGGATCGCTGTACTGCATCGCGAAAGACACGACGGTGCCAATAAAGCTCAGGACGAAAGCGTAGAGCGCAAAGCGCGTCCGCAGCAACAGCAGGACCGAGCCGAGCACGGCACCCCAGATGCCGATGGCCCATGCCGCGTGGAACAGGATCGACCGGCTTTCGAAATACTGCACCACGGTTTGTGCGGTCACGCCCATCATTTCGCCCGCTTGGGCGAGGTATTCAATATTGCCTGTCTGCGTCTGGAAATAATCGTTCGCGCCGCCGAAGTGCCACAGAAGCGAAACGACGCCGATGACCCACAGGTGCCACGGGGTGCGCGCAGTCAGATGCTCGTCCATAATGATCCTCCCCCCACAAAACGACCCGGGCGCGAGACTACACGCACCCGCCCGGGTCGCAAGTCAGGGACGATCAGAGGCGTTCGATCTTGCGCGCCAGCTCGTCGATCAGGTCGACGACCTTGTCCTTGCTCGCGCCGCTGAACTGCCCGTTGGCCGCACGGTTTGTGATGACCGTGGCCAGGTTGCCGAGCGCGCGCAGCAGATCGGGCGAACCCGTGGATTTCGTGCGCTCCGCCTGTTTACCGAGCCGTTGCATGAGGCGGGCGACTTCGCCACTGCGCGCTTCCAGCTCTTCCATGCCTGCATCGGTCGCCCGAAACGCTTTGCGGGTCTCGCCGCCCTCGACCGGTTCGATCAGCCCCTCGTCCTCGAGCAGCGAGAGCGTGGGGTAGATTACGCCCGGGCTGGGCGCATAGTCGCCGCCGGTCAGATCCTCGATCTCCTTGATCAGTTCGTAGCCATGCCTGCGCTCGCCCGCGATCAGCGCGAGCAGTACCAGGCGCAGCTCGCCAGGCCCGAACATGCGCTTGCGGCGGCGGTGCTGCTGGCGATGAGGCGGGCCTGCGTCGTGCGTGCCACCCATCTTCCAGTTTCCGCGCCCCATGGTTGCGCCGCCGAAGGGGCCGCTCTTGCCGAACGGGCCACCGGGACCGAACGGGCCGTTGCGACCGAAAGGACCTTCGGGGCCGAAAACGCCCTCGGGCCCGAAAATGCTGTCGACGGTGAAGGAATCGCGATCGCGCTTGCCGTTCCGGTTGTAATCTTCGTCGATCTCCACCTCAATATCCTCGTCGAAATCCTCACCTTCGGGTTGGTCGGAAATCCGGCCTTCGGTCGGCTCTCCGCCTTCGTTTTCGTATTTGTCGCTCATCTGCGCGCTCCTCACTTATGATATAGCTAAGATATATCTTGGCTGGACCGCGACAAGTGCCCGCTGCAATTTCCCGATCAAGCGCCTATGTCAGCCGACCAATGGCCGATCTGTTCGAAAACGAGGCTCCGAAGCCCTCCTCCACCACCCCCGCCGAGCCGCGCGAGGATGCGCCGCTGGCCGACCGGCTGCGCCCGCGCACCCTTTCCGAAGTTGTCGGGCAGGAGCATCTGACCGGGCCCGAGGGCAGCATCGGGCGAATGGTTGCCGCCGGCCGCCTGTCCAGCATGATCCTGTGGGGACCGCCGGGCACCGGCAAGACCACCATCGCGCGCCTTCTCGCCGATAGCGTGGGCATGCGCTATGCTGCGGTGAGCGCGGTGTTCAGCGGGGTGGCCGACCTCAAGAGGGCCTTCGCCGAGGCGGAGACTGCCGCCAAGGCGGGCCAGAAGACGCTGCTGTTCGTGGACGAGATTCACCGCTTCAACCGAGCGCAGCAGGATGGCTTCCTGCCTTTCGTCGAACGCGGCACGGTCACGCTGGTCGGCGCGACGACCGAGAACCCCAGCTTCGCCCTCAACGCCGCGCTGCTCAGCCGCGCGCAGGTGCTGATCCTCGAGCGATTGGGGCACGAGGCGCTGGGCGAACTGCTGGCCCGCGCCGAAGAGCTCGAACGTCCCCTCCCCCTGACCGACGATGCGCGCGCCGCGCTGATCGCGAGTGCCGATGGCGACGGGCGCTTCCTGCTCAACCAGGCTGAAACGCTGTATAATGCGGGGCTGAGCGAGCCGCTCGATCCCGCTGGGCTCGGCAGTTTCCTGCAGCGCCGCGTGGCGGTGTACGACAAGGATCGCGACGGGCACTACAACCTCATCTCCGCGCTGCACAAGGCGGTGCGCGGGAGCGACCCGGATGCCGCGCTCTATTACCTCGCGCGGATGCTGACTGCGGGCGAGGAGCCGCGCTATCTCGCCCGGCGGCTGGTGCGCATGGCGGTGGAGGATATCGGCATGGCCGATCCCGCCGCGCTGACCCAGTGCATCGCCGCGCGCGATGCGTACGAGTTTCTCGGCAGCCCCGAAGGCGAGCTCGCGCTGGCGCAGGCGTGCCTCTACCTCGCCACCGCGCCCAAATCGAACGCGGCCTATATGGCGCAGAAATCTGCGTGGCGAAGCGCGAAGGAGACGGGCAGCCTGAGCCCACCCAAGAACATCCTCAACGCGCCGACGAAGCTGATGAAGAACATCGGTTATGGCGAGGGCTATTCCTACGATCATTCCGCGGAGGATGCGTTCTCGGGCGACAATTACTGGCCCGACGAGATGGAGCCGCAGGGGTTCTATCAGCCCACCGGGCGCGGCTTCGAAAAGCGCGTCGCGGAGCGGATGGAGTTCTGGGCCGCGCGGCGCAAAGGGCGCGATTGAGCCGCTTCTCCCACTTCCTCGCGATCGACTGGTCGGGCGCCCGCGGCGAGCGGCACAAGGGCATCGCGCTGGCCATGGCCGAGCTGGGCGACGGCGCGCCTCGTCTGCTTGCGCGCGAGAAACCGTGGAGCCGCACCGAAGTCCTCGCGTTCCTGCGCGACGATCTGCCGCGCGATACGCTGGTCGGGATGGATCTGGGCATTTCGCTGCCTTTCGCCGATTGCGGAGCGTTCTTTCCAGGCTGGGATAAATCCCCGCCAGATGCGAAATCGCTGTGGGCGCTGGTCGACGAATTGAGCGCAGAAGATCCGCATCTGGAAGCGGGCGGCGCGCTGCGCCATGACGAGCTTGCCCGCTATTTCCGCCATCGGGGCGAGCAGGAGGGCGACCGCTTCCACGCGCCCGATGCACCGACCCGCGAAGGGCGCTTCCGGGTCGCCGAACTGGCCCAGCGCGCAATGGGCTGTCGCCCGGTGTCCAACTTCAACCTCGTCGGCGCGGCGCAGGTCGGCAAATCGAGCCTTACCGGCATGCGGGTGCTTCACCGGCTGGACGGCGCGTTGCCCGTTTGGCCGGTCGACGATCTGCCGCGCGAAGGATCGGTGCTGGTGGAAATTTACACCGCGCTCGCCTCGCTCCAGGCCCTCCCGGCCCATCGCGGGCGCAAGATCAGGGACCATGCGTTGCTGAACGAAGGGCTCAGTGCGCTGCTATCCGCGCCCGTTACGGGCTCTGGCCCGATCGACGATCACAGCGCCGATGCTCTGCTGACCGCCGCCTGGCTGCGCCGGGTCTGCGGCGATGCAAGCCTGTGGAGCCCGCGCAGCCTGACGCGCGCCCTCGCCCGCACCGAAGGCTGGACCTTCGGCGCGCGTTAACATCAGGCGGGAACGGCGGGAAGGTGGCTACCGAGCCGTTCGAGCGTCTCGAGATTGCGCCGCTCGGTCTGGGCCGGGATCAGGAATGCGTCGATCAGCCACCAGATGCCCAGAATGAACCAGCCAAGGAAAAACGGCACCCAACCGAGAAACAGCAAGGTCAGCTGGATCGCACCGCTGCCGATATGACCCAGATAGAAGCGGTGCGCCCCGAAGGTGCCCAGAAACAGCCACAGGATATAGGCCGCGGCGATCGACTTCTTCTGTGCATCATATTGCAGTTGGGTGCGAAGATTCTGGTCCAATGTCTTTTCCTTGTTTACCACTCGAGTTGTACCAGATCGGGGCGTATTTTACAAAGAAAACCGGGCCGCAGGCGGTGCCTCGCGGCTTGTTTCGCATGATGCATTCGAGGGTGGACGCGCGCGCGGTTTTGCCGCAAGGCGCGTGACCTTGAACGGGCCGGTTTAGCTCAGCTGGTAGAGCAGCGGTTTTGTAAACCGAAGGTCGCGGGTTCGATTCCTGCAACCGGCACCATCACTTCCTGGTTTTTCGCGCGCCCTTCAGCCGGCCGAGATGCTAGTGGCTCGCCGTTGCCTCCAGCGCGATCACAGGGTCGGCTTGAACGTATCGGGATCGGCCATCCGCCAGTACTCGGCGAAGGCGGTATCGTCGGGCTCGTGCAGCAACTTGCCGGGCTCGACCTCGTGCACGATCTGCGACCACGGGATCATCTCGGCATTGTTCTTCCACTGCCGCAGGTGGCGCGGCGTGAATTCGTCGGGCGATTCAAGCCCGCAGGCGACCACGATGTCGTGCAGACTGTCGAGCGTCTTGGACTGGAAATTGGCCACGCGCTGGGCTTTTTCCGGGATCACGAGGCCGCGCTGGCGAGCCGGCGAGCTGGTCGCGACCCCTGTGGGGCAGGTGCCGGTATGGCACCGCAGCGATTGCACGCAGCCCAGCGAGAACATGAAGGCGCGCGCGGCGTTGCACCAGTTCGCGCCCAGCGCGGCATTCATCGCGATGGACGATCCGGAAAACACCTTTTCCGAGGCGGCGAGCTTGATTGTTTCTTTCAGCCCCGTCCCGATCAGCGCGTTGTTGACGTAGTAGAGGCCGATACGCAGCGGCAGCCCGACGTGGTCGGACAATTCCAGCGGCGCCGCACCCGTGCCGCCGCCGCCGCCATCGACGACGATGAAGTCGAGCGTGATGCCGCTGTCGAGCATCGCCTTGCAAATCGCGAACACCTCGTGCGGCTGGCCCACGCACAGTTTGATGCCGACCGGCTTGCCGCCCGAAAGCTCGCGCATCCTTGCCGCGAATTCCAGCATCTCGCGCGGGGTCGAAAAGGCCGAGTGCCCCGGCGGCGAGAGGCAATCTTCATCAGCCGGAACCTGCCGCGTTTCCGCGATTTCCTTCGTCACCTTGGCCGCTGGCAGCAGCCCGCCATGACCCGGCTTCGCGCCCTGGCTCAGCTTGATCTCGGTCATCTTGACGGAATCGTGCTGCGCCTTGTCGCGGAAGCTCCCGGCATCGAAATTGCCGTCCTTGTCGCGCGCGCCGAAATAGCCCGAGCCCAGTTCCCACACGACGTCGCCGCCATGCTTGAGATGGTATTTGGACAGGCCGCCCTCGCCCGTGTCGTGATAGAAATCGCCGATCTTCGCGCCCATGTTGAGCGCCTCGATCGCGTGATTGCCCAGCGCACCGAAGCTCATCGCGCTGATGTTCAGCCGCGCGGCGTCGTAGGGCTTGCTGCACTGGTCCGTGCCGACATGCACCCGCGTACGCTTGGGTGCCTTGGGGTTCGGATTGATCGAATGGCACAGCGCCTCGTATTCTTCCGAATAGACATCCAGCTCGGTGCCGAAAGGCTGTGCGTCTTCCTGGTTCTTGGAGCGGGCATAGACGAGGGATCGGGAAACGCGGTCGAAAGGGCGGCCCTCCAACGGGCCTTCGACGATATAGCTGCGCAGGAAGGGTCGCAGATCCTCGAACAGCCAGCGAAAGCGGGCGGTGAGCGGATAGTTGCGCCGCAGCGAGTGGGTCGGCTGGATCATGTCCCACAGCGCGATCAGCAGCAGCGGCGCGACGACCATGAGAGCCCAGTAGAACTGCTCGGCAACCCAGTGCCCGAGTGCGGCAATCGCTATGACGAGGATGAGCGGGACCCAGAAACCCAGATTTCGTTCCAAGCCCCTGTCCGCGAACAATCCTCGCATCAGCATTCGCTATCCTTCTTGTCGGTCTGGCTCGCGCATTGCGACCAGAGTCCTCGTAAGTAAAGAATCGCAAACGCTCGCGGAGGCGTGGCCTCTCGCTGCACACGCGTTGCGGCCGCCGGTCGCGCCAGATTTCAGAAGGGCGCACCGATGATCGTCAGCAGGTTGTCGACGATGCGGCGCCCGAACGGACGGGTGGTTGCGGCATCGCGGTCGATCTCGATCGCATCCTCCAGCCAGCGCTGCTGTCGCCTGCCCAGCTGACCTGCGATCTCGTCGGACTCGAGCAGGATGTTGTTCTCGAAATTCAGATCCAGGCTGCGGCGATCCATGTTGGACGATCCGATCAGGGCGACACAACCGTCGGCCACGATCGTCTTGGCATGCAACAGGCCGCCGCAATACTCGAAGATGCGTACGCCCGATCTCGCCAGCTCGGGGTAATAGGCGCGGCTGATCGCTCCGACGACGCGGTCGTCGTTGCGATGCGGGACAACGATGCGCACCTCGACCCCGCGACGCGCGGCTGCCACGATCGCGCCGAGCAGCTCGGGATCGGGCGCGAAATAGGGCGTGGTGATCGTGACTTGGGATTGCGTCGCCGCCAGTACGGCCGCGAACATGTCGGTCATCGTGCCACGCGGCGAGAGCGGGCCGATACCGCAGGCGATGGCGGCGATGCCATCGGGCAACGCCCGCGGCGGCTCCGCGCTCATCGCTTCGCGCAAATCCTCGCCCGTTTCTAGGGTCCAGGCGGCCGCGAAGATGATGTCGGTCTGGCGCGCGACCGGCCCTTCGAAGCGGACGAAGATATCGACCCAAGGCGCGAAATCGCGTTTGACGAGGAATGCAGGATCGGCGCAGTTCTGACTGCCGCAATAGGCGATATGCCCGTCGATGACGGCGATCTTGCGATGATTGCGCAGATCGGTGCGATGCCCGACGAGAAAGCCCATCCCCAATGGCGCCGAGAGCAGGCTGCAAACCTGGGCGCCGGCATCGCGCATTGCCGTCCAGTGGTCGGAGCGGATCAACCCTCTCGACCCGATGGCATCGACGGCGATCCGGCAGGTGACCCCTCGCTGCGCAGCACGGCAGACCGCCTGCGCCACCTTCGTGCCATTATGGTCACCGAGCCAGATATAGAAAGACAGGTGAACCGAATGCTCCGCGGCATCGATATCGGCCACGAGCAGCGCGATCGCGGCATCGGAGTCTGGTGGAAGGGTCGCCTGATTGCCGGTGCAGGTCGGCCAGCGCGCTTCGGCCTCGAAGGTGCGGAACGCATTGCCGTAAACGCCGCGCAGATCGGCCTGTTGGGTCGGGCGCGGAGCAAAGGGGAGCAGCGCCTCATAGGCGCGGTGCTGACGTTCGCGAAGGCCTCTGGAAATCCATGCTTCGCCGAACAGGAGGTACAGGATCACTCCGAGCCCGGGCAACGCGATCAGCAGGAGCAGCCACGCCGCCCGCGCATCGGATCCGCGACCTTCCAGCAGGAGCGCACGCAGGATCACGGCCAGATGGATCGCCGCGAGGATCAGCCACCAGATGCTCATATTGAACAATGCCGTTCCCCTGTCCGCGACAGACCCAACATCCAGCTGAGATTTCGCCTTTGCTCCGAGACTCGCTGCTTGTCGATGCGAAGACGCCCCGCCCGCTCGCAAAACGCATCGCACCGCTGCGGGCCGGCGGGCCTGCATACTTGCATTCGATCCGCATGCTCGCGAAACATCGGGCTGGGCAACGCTTTGAGGAAGGACCGGCGGATGGCAGGAAATGCGCTCGGCTGCGGGCTAGATGGCGATGGCGGGAGCGGAGAAGATGACGAGCCATCCGGCCCTTCGCACGCGCCCGAAATCGAATTCATCTGCGACCCCGCGCTGGTCGGCACCATCCCCGCGCCCGAGCGCGCGATCCGTTTCGCGCCCGACTGGTTCAAGCGGCTCGACCGCGAAATGGGGATGGAAGACGCGCACGGCATGCCTGGTCTCACGGTCAAGGCGTGCCTGCCGGTGACCGATGCCCTGTCGCTCGGTTTCGTCATTCCGCTGCCCTATGATGTCCTGTTCCGCGTGCCGCAAGACCGGGTGTCGATCGAACTGGGCTGGCCGCAGAATGTCGCTTTCACGCCGATAGAGCAGCATCATCCCGGCCAGATCGGCGCGCCCGAGCCACCGTTCGAAGCGGCCATGCCGCTCAAGTTTGTCAATCCGTGGCGGATCAAGGTGCCCGAAGGCTATTCGGTGCTGTTCATGCAGCCGATCAACCGGCCCGACCTGCCCTTCACCACCTTCGCGGGCATGGTCGATTGCGACCGGTTCGAGACGACGGTCAACATGCCCTTCCTATGGACCGGTTCCGTGGGCGAGCATGTGCTGCGGGCAGGCACGCCGATTGCGCAAGCGATCCCGATCCGCCGCGACAGCCTGCTTAAGAAGCACGCCTCGCGCGCTTCAACCGAGGCCGAGCGAGCCGCAGAAGCGGACGCAAAGCAGCGCAAGTATCATGAGGAATCGACCTATGCGCGCGAATGGCGGGTGAAGAAGTAGCGTCTGCCGCTGCGCAGCCTAGCCGCGCCCGCGATAGTTCTGCACGCCCTGGTCGGGCACCCACAGCCCCTCGGGCGCCGGGCCGCTCTGCCAGAACACATCGATCGGGATACCGCCGCGCGGATACCAATAGCCGCCGATGCGCAGCCATTGCGGGCTCATTTCGTCGACCAATCGCTGGCCGATACCCACGGTCACGTCTTCGTGGAAGCCGCAGTGATTGCGAAAAGAGCCGAGGAACAGCTTGAGGCTCTTCGATTCCACGATGGTGGCGCCCGGCGCATAGTCGATCACCAGATGCGCGAAGTCCGGCTGGCCGGTGACGGGGCATAGCGAGGTGAACTCGGGCGCGGAAAAGCGCACGCTATACAGCGAGCCCTCGCGCGGATTGGGCACGTAATCGAGCACGGCCTCTTCCGGCGAGGCGGGCAGCGCGCTCGACTGGCCGAGAAACTTGGGGGAAGGTGTGTCGCTCATGCCGCGTCCATGCCTTTATCGTGGCCAGCGCACAAGCGAGCCTTTGCAAGCCCGCGATTAACCGACTATTCAGCGCCGTTCTGCCCGATGCCGAGGCAGGTTCCTTCTTCCCCCAAGGGCATGAATTCGTAAGTCGACCAGATGCGATTGCTACTCCCTCTTGCTGTGCTGCTGTGCGCGAGCGCTGCCGCCGCGCAGCCCGCCAGCACTTTTACGCTGCCTCCCGATCCGGACGCCACCCCCACGTCGCGCCCGCAGGTGCAGGGGCCTGTCGATACCGAAAGCGAAGTCCCCAGCGTTCCGCGCGTCATCACGTCGCCCACGCCGCAGCCGACCCGCACCGCGCCGACCCCGCGCCCGACCGCTTCGGCACGCGCCACGCCGACACCTGCGCCGAGCCGCACTGCCGCTCCGCAGCCTGCCACGAGCACGCCCAGTCCATCGCTGCCCGCCAGCGAACGCTCGGTCCCGACCCGCGAGGTTCTTTCGCAACCCGATACCGCTTCTTCGCCGGTGGCGGACGAACCTGCGCCCGAGCAGGATCGCGCTGCGGCTCCTGCGGATCAGGACCGCTCAGTCACCCCGATCGAGGAAGAGTCCGGCGCACTCGACCTTCCCGAGGTTTCGGGCAGCGAAGATACCGCATCGGCCAGCGTTTCAGACCAGCCGAATGCCACGAGCTTCCCGCTCTGGCTGGCGGGAGCCCTCGCTGCCGCGCTGCTCGTGCTGGGGGCGATTGCGTTCGCCGTCATGCGTCGTCGCAAACCCGCGCCGGACGAGCCTGCTGAGATCGTGAACCCGGCGGGTGCGCCGCGGCATGAGGTCCGTGGATCCAATTCCGTCGCCAAGCCCGACGCCGGATCGCTGGAGGTGGAGGCCTATGCCGTGACCCTCAGCCGCAGCGTGATGAACGCCTCGATCTCGTACCGCGTTACGATGGTCAATCGCGGTCGCGTGCCGATGACGCAGGTTCAGGTGCATGGCGACGTGACGACCGCGCATGGCCGGGTGCCGGTGACGCAACAGTTGGCCGATGCGACGCAGGCCTTACCCGAACTGCATAGTCTCGACCGCCTCGAACCCGGGCAGCGCATTACCCTACACGGCGACCTGCGCCTGCCGCTGGGCCAGGTTCGCGCGCTGCTTCAGGGGCAGGTGCCGGTGTTCGTGCCGCTGCTGCGCCTGACCGTGCGCGCCGCCGATATGGAACCGCGCGCCTTCACCTATGTGATCGGCACGCGCAGCCCCCAGAAGGGCGCCCGCCCCACTCCATTCCGGCTCGACGGCCCGCCGCGCAGCTACGACAAGCTCACCACCCGCGCCGTCGCCTGAGCGCCACGCTCGACAAGCGGCCGCCCGCGCCGCTATCCGGCTCGGCATGGACATGCTGATTTCTACCGAATGGCTCGCCGACGAGCTGGGTGCGCCCGATCTCGCGGTGCTCGACGCCTCGCTTCACCTGCCCGGAGCCGAGCGCGACGCGCGGGCCGAATTCGAGAGCGGCCATATCCCCGGCGCGCGGTTCCTCGATCTGGCGGGCCTCCACGACCCGGCATCGGCCCTGCCCGGCAAGGTGCCCGACGGGGACCGGATCGCGCGCTGGCTGGGTGAACGCGGCATTGGCGCGCAGACGCGCATCATCCTCTACGACGATTCGTTGCTTCGCAGCGCGGCCCGGGCGTGGCTGCTGCTGGACCTTGCAGGTCTCGCCAATATTGCGGTGCTCGACGGCGGGCTGGCGAAATGGAAGGCGGAAGGCCGCCCGCTGGAAAGCGGCTCTGCGATGGCAACTGCTGTCGGGCGCCCGCCCACCGCGGTCCGCGTCACCGATATCCGCGACAAGGCCGCGATGCTCGCCAATCTGGAGAGCCGCGCCGAACAGGTCGTCGATGCACGCGACGCCGGGCGCTTCACCGGGGCCGATGAGGACAGCGTGCATGACCTGCCCGGCGGGCACATCCCCGGCGCACGGCACCTCTTCTTCCGCGATATGCTGCGCGAGGACGGCACCTTCCGCGATCCCGAAGAGCTTCGTTCGCAGGCCGAAAGAGCTGGCCTTGACACCGACCAGCCCATCGTCGCGAGCTGCGGCAGCGGGGTGACCGCCTCGGTGATCCTGTTCGCGCTCCGCCTCGCAGGCGCCTCGCAGACCGCGCTCTACGACGGCAGCTGGAGCGAGTGGGGCGCGGACCCCGAGACACCCAAGGAAACCGGAGAAGCGCGGTGAGCAAGACACGCGACGATCACCGCTCCGCCACCCGCGCGGTGCTTGCCGGGCGGCGCGAGGAATGGACCAGCAGGGTGGTCAACACCCCGATCTGGCGCGGCAGCACGCATCTCTACGCCAGCGAGGAAGAGCGGCAGGAGAGCCTCAAATACAATGAAGACGGGCACTTCCACTACGGCCGACGGGGCGCGCCGACCCAATGGTCGCTGGCTGAGGCGCTGACGCAGCTGGAACCGGGAGCGGATGGCACGATGCTCTATCCCAGCGGCACGGCGGCGCTTGCAGGCGCGATGATGAGCGTGTTGGAGCCCGGCGACGTATTGCTGGTGCAGGACAATGTCTACGAGCCGACCCGCTCCATTGCCTCTGGCCTGCTCAAGCGATGGGGCGTGGAGGCGCGCTTTTTCGATCCCGCCGACCACGATGCCTACGCCGCGGCTTTCGATGACCGGACCACCGCCGTCATGCTGGAGACGCCCGGCAGTCTGACGATGGAAGTGCCCGATATTCCTCACCTTTCCGCCATTGCGCGCGAGAAAGGCGCCTGCACGCTGGTCGACAACACCTGGGCCACCGGGCTGGGTTTCGCCGCGCTCGAGCATGGATGCGACATATCCATCACCGCGCTGACCAAGCATGCGGGCGGGCATTCGGATGTGATGATGGGCGCAGCAAGCGCGGGCAAGAAGCACTACGCCAAGCTGCGGCACACCGCGCAAAGCCTCGGCCAGTGCGTCTCGCCCGACGATACGGCGCTGGTTTCGCGCGGCCTGCGGACGATGCCGCTAAGGTTGCAACAAACGTCCACAAGCGCACTCAAGGTCGCACAATGGCTGCAACAGCGCAGCGAGGTGGCGCACGTCCTGTGCCCGATGCTCGAGGGATCGCCCGGCCACGAGTTGTGGCAGCGCGACTTCACCGGCGGCTGCGGACTCTTCAGTTTCGTGCTTTCGGGTCAAACCGAGGCGCAGCGCAGCGCCTTCGTGAACCACCTCGAACTGTTCGGCATCGGCTACAGCTGGGGCGGGTTCGAAAGCCTCGCCCTGCCCTTCGATGCGGCCCGCATTCGCAGCGCGAGCGCATGGCCGTTGCCCGGCTGGCGCGAGGAAGACCGGCTGGGCATTCGCCTCGCCATCGGGCTCGAAGATGCGGATGACCTGATCGCGGACCTTGACCGCGCCTTCGCCGCGATCAAGCATAGCTGATGTCCAGCGCTTTCAGTCCCAATGCCGCAACCGATGCGGTGCTCAACCCGCAAGGAACCGCGAGCCCATCGCCCACGCCGACCGGCGAACCGCTGGAGGCGGGCGAACAGGTGATCCTGCAGCCGGTGCCCACGGACGGGTCCACGGCTGCGAGCACCATGCCCACCCCCGAAGCCAGCCCGACGGACAGCGTGAAGGCGGCCGACGAGATCGCCCAGGCGGTGGGCGAACAGAGCCAGACGATCGGCGATGTCATCGGATCGCTCGACGGAATGGCGATCAATGTCGGTTCGATGCACATTTCGGTGTGGGACGGGATCGTGTTCCTTGCTGTGGTCGCCGCCGTGTTTGCCTTCGCCTTCTTCGGCAGCAAGCTCGCGCATATGGGGTTGGCGCGCGCGACCAAGCTCGACCAGACGCGGCGACTGCTGGCGGAAAAGATCGTCACCATCGTCGTCTGGGGCATGGCGTTCTTCATCGGGATCGACCTGCTGGGGATCGATCTGACCGCGCTGGCGGTGTTCTCCGGCGCTTTCGGCCTCGCCATCGGTTTCGGCCTGCAGAAGACCTTCGGCAACCTGATCGCCGGGATCATCCTGCTGATGGACAAGTCGATCAAGCCGGGCGACGTGATCGCGATCGCGGACCAGGCGGGCGTTTCCACCTTCGGCCAGATCCGCAAGATCGGCATCCGCGCGGTCTCGATCACCACCCGCGACCAGAAGGAATACCTCATCCCGAACGAGAACCTGATGATCAATCAGGTCGAGAACTGGTCCTATTCCAGCCGCAACGTGCGGATGCAGGTGCCCGTGGGGGTGAGCTACCACGCCGATATCGACAAGGCCGAAGAGCTGATGCTGGAAGCCGCGCTGTCGTGCGACCGGGTGTTGAAATCTCCGCCGCCGACCGTGTGGCTGGACGGTTACGGCGACAGTAGCGTCAATTTCATCATCCACGTGTGGATCACCGACCCCGAAGCGGGGATCGGCAATGTGAAGAGCGCGGTGCTCAAGAAACTGTGGCACCTGTTCCAGGATCACGATGTGGAAATCCCCTTCCCGCAGCGCGACATCAACCTGCGCAGCGCCGAAGGGCTCGACCAGCTGATCGCCGCGCTCGAGCAGAAGCGCAGCGGCAGCAAGGCGAAACCTGCCGCTAAAGAATAGCTAGGCCGCCACCAACCCATTCTCGTTCGCGCCGCCTCGCGCCGCCCGCCATGTTGGACGACATGGCAGATACCGGCACAATCCATCTCGTGGGCGCAGGCCCCGGCGACCCCGACCTTCTTACCTTGCGCGCTGCGCGGCTGATCCAGCGGGCTGAGCTTATCGTCCATGACGGGCTGGTCGATCCGGCCATCCTCGCCATGGCGCGCAAGGACGCGACGCTGATCTCGGTCGCCAAGCAGCGCTCGAAGCACACGCTGCCGCAGGAAGACATCAACGCGCTGCTCGTGCGCGAGGCCAGGGCCGGGCGCTCCCCCGTGCGCCTGAAGGGCGGCGATCCGCTGATCTTCGGGCGCGGCGGCGAGGAAGCAGAAGCCGCGCGCGCGGCAGGCGTGCCGGTCGAGGTCGTGCCCGGCATCTCCGCCGCGAACGGCGCTGCCGCAGCCGCGCAGATCGCGCTGACGCACCGCGATGCCTCCAGCATCGTCAGCTTCGTCGCAGGCCAGTGCAAGGGCCTCTCCGAACAGAACTGGGCGGGCCTTGCGGGCAAGGGCCGCACGCTGGTGATCTACATGGGTGTGAAGACCGCTGGCGTCATCGCCGACAAGCTGATGGCCGACGGTCTCTCACCCGATATGCCGATCGCGATTATCGAGAATGGCGCGCGTCCCCAAATGCGCGTTTTGCGCGGGCTCCTTGCGGGCCTGCCGGACCTCGTCGACCACGAGCGCGTCACTTCCCCGGCGCTGATCGTGATCGGCGAGGTCACTGCGCGCACCGACGCACAACTCGCTTCACAGGCGATGGAGGCGGTACAATGATCCTCGTCACCGGAAACGACCTCAAGACCGGTGCGGTCATCTGGTGGACCGGCAGCGGCTGGTCGATCCACATCGAAGACGCGGTCGACGCTGGCCAGGCCGGCAATGCGATCATCGCTGCCGAAGAAGCCGCACGCCGCGTCAATTCCGCCTATGTCGTCGAGGCCGAGCCTGGCCCCGACGGCGCCCCCCGCCCTGCCCATATCAAGGAGCGCATGCGCGCGCTCGGCCCCACTGTGAGACCCGATTTGACGCTTAAACCCGATGATGCCGACGCGATAAGGAACGTCGTCTGATGTATGCCTACGACCAATATGATCAGGCGATGGTCGATGCCCGCGTCGCCGAGTTTCGCGACCAGTGCGAACGGCGACTGGCGGGCAAGCTGAGCGAAGACCAGTTCAAGCCGCTGCGGTTGATGAACGGGCTCTACCTCCAGCTGCACGCCTACATGCTGCGCGTCGCGATTCCCTACGGCACGCTCAACGGGCGCCAGATGCGCGTGCTCGCCGATATCGCGGAGAAGTACGACCGTGGTTACGGCCACTTCACCACGCGGCAGAACATCCAGTACAACTGGATCAAGCTGGAAGACGCGGGTGATATCCTCGCCGATCTGGCAACGGTCGAGATGCACGCGATCCAGACCAGCGGCAACTGCATCCGCAACATCAGCTCCGACCATTTCGCAGGCGCAGCGGCAGACGAGGCCGCGGACCCGCGCCCCTATGCCGAGTTGCTGCGCCAGTGGTCCAGCTTCCACCCCGAATTTTCGTACCTGCCGCGCAAGTTCAAGATCTGCGTCATAGCGAGCGAACAGGATCGCGCGGCGATGCGGCTGCACGATATCGGCATCCGTATCGTCGAGCGCGAAGGAGAGCTGGGCGCGCAGTTCTACGTCGGCGGTGGCATGGGCCGCACCCCGATGATCGCACCGCTGATCCGCGACTTCGTGCCGCTCGACCAGCTAGTGACCTATTCGGAAGCGTGCCTTCGCGTCTACAACCGCTACGGACGGCGCGACAACAAGTACAAGGCGCGGATCAAGATCCTCGTCCACGAGCTGGGCGCGGAAGAATATACCCGCCAGGTCGAAGAGGAATTCGCGCACCTGCTCGACCAGGGCGTCGAGCCGCCGCTGGCCGAGCTGGAGCGGATCAAGGGGTTCTTCGCCGATCCGGCTTTCGACGCGGCCGACGCCGAGCCCGACCGGTCGGACCCCGATTTCGCGGTCTGGCTCGATCACAATACGCATGCGCACAAAGCACCCGGTTACGTCTCGGCCATCGTCAGCCTCAAGCCGGTCGGCGGCATTCCTGGCGACGCGACCGACACGCAGATGCGCGTGCTGGCCGATCTGGCTGAGCGCTATTCCTTCGATGAGCTGCGGGTCATGCACACGCAGAACGTTGTCCTGCCGCATGTCAGCAAGGCCGATCTCTACGCGCTGTGGCAGGCGCTCAACGAAGCGGGCATGGGCACGCCCAATGCGGACCTCATGGGCGATATCATCGCCTGCCCCGGCCTCGACTATTGCTCCCTCGCCAATGCCCGCTCGATCCCGATCGCGCAGCGCATTTCGGAGCGCTTCGCCGCCAATGGCAAGGAAGCCGCGCTGGGCGAGCTGAAGCTCAAGATTTCGGGCTGCATCAATGCCTGCGGGCATCACCACGCAGGGCACATCGGCATCCTCGGCGTCGATCGTAAGGGCACCGAGAACTACCAGCTGCTGCTCGGCGGAAGCGAGGCGGAGGACACCAGCCTCGCCAAGATCACCGGCCCCGGCTTCGACGAGCACGGCATTGTCGACGCGGTCGAGACCGCCGCCGATGTCTACCTGCGCGAACGCGACGAGGGAGAGCGTTTCCTCGATACCTACCGCCGGATCGGCATGGCCCCGTTCAAGGAGGCGCTCTATGGCTAACCCAAATCCTCCCCTCCCCTTCAGGGGAGAAGATCGAGGGGTGGGGTCGACCCACGCTCGCACCCCCGCTCCTGCCTTCGAACCACCCCCAACCCCCTCCTTTGAAAAGGAGGGGGCGATATGACAGACCAAGCAACCTTACGCCTGCGGGATGACGCGGTATGCATGGAGCCTGCCGTCACGCTCGATGCCTTTGCCGGGCAGACCAATGCGGTCGCGGTGCGGATCGAACCGGGCGAGGACACGCGCGAACTGCTGCCCCATCTCGACAGGCTCCGCCGGATCGATATTGCCTTTCCTGCCTTCACCGACGGGCGTGGCTATTCCGCCGCGCGTATCCTGCGCGAGGCGGGCTTTACGGGCGAATTGCGCGCGGTCGGCGATGTGCTGGTCGACCAGCTCGCCTACATGCGTCGCTGCGGGTTCGATGCCTTTGCACCCGACGCGCCGATCGACGTAGCCGATGCCGAGGCCGCCTTTGCGCGCTTCCCCGAGATGTACCAGAGCGCCGCCGACAAGCGCACACCGATCTGGGCGCTGCGCCACGGCCGCGCGGGATGAATGCGCCCCATCGCCTCTCGAGAAATATCGACCGGATCGACACCGGATCGCGCTTCACTGCCGAGGATGCTGCGCGCCTGAACGCGCAGCATGCCGACAGCGATGCCACAACATTGCTGCGCGACATCCTGCAGCAAGAGGCGGTCGGGCGGGTGGCGATCGTCTCCAGCTTTGGCGCGGAAAGCGCGGTGCTGCTGCATCTTGCGGCGCAGGTGGACCCGGGCACGCCGGTGCTGTTCCTCGACACGCACAAGCACTTCGAAGAAACGTTGCGCTATCGCGACGATCTGGTCGCGCATCTCGGGCTGACCGATCTGCGCATTCTGGAGCCCGACGAGGCGGAGGTGAATGCGCGCGACGAGACCGGCTTGCGCTGGTCTTACGATCCCGACGGCTGCTGCGAACTGCGCAAGGTGCGTCCGCTGGCCCGCGCGCTCGCCTCGTTCGATGCGACGCTGACCGGACGCAAGGCGTTCCAGGCGGCGACCCGCGCGCAGCTGCCGCGCTTCGAGATCGATAGCAGCGACGCCGCGGGGCGGCTCAAAATCAACCCGCTGATCGACTGGAATGCCGCGCGCATCGACGGGTATTTCGAAGAACACGCCCTGCCGCGCCACCCGCTGGTCGAGCGCGGCTTCCCCTCGATCGGCTGCGCACCCTGCACGCACAAGGTCGCCCCGGGCGAAGACCCGCGTTCGGGCCGGTGGAAAGGCTGGGACAAGGTCGAATGCGGCATCCACAAGCCGGGCGAGGAGCCGTTCCTCTGATTGCCTAGGACGATTGACGCGCAGGCCCTCCGCCCTAGTCTGAGGCCATGCTGAGCTCCGCCCTTCCCCTCGTCCTGCTCCTGCAATCCGCGGCCCCTGCGCCCAAGCCGGATTGTTCCTACGATCTCGACGCAATGCTCGCGCTCGACCAACAGGCCTTCGATCAGGATATGGACGGCGGCTGGCGACCGCTCGGGCAGCGTGACGGGTGCGAGGCTGCCGCGGCCGAGCTGATCCGCGAATGGCGGCACGCAAAGCGCGCGCATGGCAGCATCCTCTACTGGCACGAAGGCCAGATGCGCGCCTTCGCCGGGCAGACCGAGCAGGCGATCGCGCTGTTCAACCTGACCTACACCGCGCCCGAGGAAGACGCCGACTTCGGCTGGAACCACTATGTTTCGGGCAGTATCGCCTTCCTGACGCGCGATCGCGAGCGCCTGGCCAGATCGATCGAAGCGCTTAAAACCGTGCCGGAGCCGGAGGAGACCAGCTTCACCACCCCCGATGGCGTGGTCATCCAGATGGACTGGCCGCCGAACCTCAACGTTCTCGAGGCCTTCGATCATTGCTGGGAAAAAACCTACCGCGAGGCTTATGGCACTCCCGAATGCGCGGCGCCCGAAGGGGACACCTAGAGCATCCCCGCTTCGCGATACCACTGCGCGGTGTCGCGCAGCCCTTCGCGAGTGAGGATTTCGGGCTGCCAGATGTCGGTCGGTACGCCGCGCGAAGGTGCCACCGTCCAGTCCTTGTGCGCGAGGTAGCCTGCGCGATCCTTCGTCAGCCGCGCATTGCGCCCGCGAAATTTCTCGTCGAGCGCGGCCGCCGCGTGCAGCGCGAAGGCGGGCAGCGGGATGGTATGAACATTGGTGCCGACCGCGCTTCCGATGCTGCGCGCGAGATCGGTATGGGTCCAGCCGTGCGCGCGCCCGTCGTCGGGTTCGAACACCTGGTGCGTGATCCCCTCCCCACCCTCGCGCAGTGCGAGCAGCAGGCGCGCAAGATCGCGCACGTGGATCATCGAGCTGCGCCCGCCCGCAGGCACGGGCAGCACGCCTTTCTTCGCCGCACGGAACATCTCCAGATAGTCGCTGTCGCGCGGGCCGTAGACGCCGGGCGGGCGCACGATCGTCCAGTCGAGCCCGCTCGCCGCGACGATCGTTTCGGCCCGGCGTTTCGAGGCGCCATAGGCGGATAGTTCGGGCTCACGCGCGGCGAGCGAGGATACGAAGACCAGCCGTTTGGCACCTGCGCGCTTCGCCGCTTCCACCACGTTGAGCGTGCCGGTTACGTTGACGATCTCGAAATGGTCGGGGTTGGTCGTGCGGGTCAGCCCCGCGATGTGGATCACGCATTCGGCATCGGCAACCAGATGCGCCAGCTTGAACGGCTCGCTGAGGCTGCCGTCGACCCATCGAAAACCGCGCTTGTTCTCGGGCACATTGCGGGCCAGCACGCGCACCCGCTCTCCCCTGCCTTCCAGCAGATCGAGCACGGCCTGGCCGACGAAGCCCGTGCCACCGGTCAGCGCCAGCGTCATGCGCGCAGGCCCGCAGAGGTCGCCACTACAGCGGCGACCACGTCGCCTCGCCCTCGCCCCTGCTTTCGTCGTCGGGCCCGTCTTCCTCGGACTGATCGCCGCCGGCCTCGTCTTCCAGCGCGGTGCGTTCGGGCAGGTAGCCGAGCACTGCGTCGAGCAGCGCCTCGACGCCCGCACCCGTCGCCGCAGACACGGGGTATACGGCATCGGCGCCGACCGCTTTCAGCTCATCCGAAAAGGCATCGGCCAGTTCCGCGTCGGCAAGATCCAGCTTGTTCAGCGCGACGATGCGCGGCTTGTCTTCCAGCCCCTCGCCATAGGCCTCCAGCTCCGCCTCGACCGTGCGCATGGCGGCGGCCGGATCATCGCCCGCAATGTCGATCAGGTGGATCAGCACCCGGCACCGCTCGATATGGCCGAGGAAGCGGTCGCCGATGCCGGCGCCTTCCGCCGCTCCCTCGATCAGGCCGGGGATGTCTGCGAGCACGAAGTCGCGGCCCTTGTGGCGCACCACGCCCAGCTTGGGCACGAGCGTGGTGAAGGCATAGTCGCCCACCTTGGCGCGGGTATTGGTGACCTGGTTGATGAAGGTCGATTTGCCCGCGTTGGGCAGGCCGACCAGCCCCACGTCGGCGAGCAGCTTCAAACGCAGCCACACCCACATTTCCTCGCCCGGTTCACCCGGCTGGTGCTGGCGCGGTGCGCGGTTGGTGCTGGTCTTGTAGCTGGCGTTGCCTCGCCCGCCCATGCCGCCTTCCATGAAGGTAACGCGCTGGCCGACCTGCGTGAAATCGGCGAGGACTTCGTTCTTGTCCTCGGACAGGACCTGCGTGCCCACGGGCACTTCAATCACGAGGTCGTCCGCACCCTTGCCGGTCCGGTCGCGGCCCATGCCGTGCCCGCCGCGCGAAGCCTTGAAATGCTGCGCGTACCGAAAGTCGATAAGGGTGTTGAGCCCGGCAACGGCGACGAACACGACGTCGCCGCCCTTACCGCCATTGCCGCCATCGGGCCCGCCATACTGGATGTATTTTTCACGCCGGAAACTGACGGCCCCTGGGCCGCCCGCACCGGACTTTAGGAATATCTTGGCTTGATCGAGAAAATGCATTGGGCGCCAAGTAAGCTGAAATGGACGGGATTACTAGGCACCGGCCCGCGCGCATTCGCGCAAGGGTAACGCCGGACGGCGGTTAACACGTGCCAGGTGCCGCAACCGGACCGGGCGTATCGGGCAAGTATCGGGAGAATCAACACCTGGTGGAGCCGAGCGGGATCGAACCGCTGACCTCGTCATTGCGAACGACGCGCTCTCCCAACTGAGCTACGGCCCCGTTCAGGTGTGACTGGCAAAGAGGTGCGAGACGCGCCCCTTCGCAAGAGCGCGGGCTAATACCGAACCCGGCGTCAGACGCAAGGCCTTTCGGTAATCCGCGCGCTACTTGCCTGAAGAATCGGGCTCGGGCGTTCCCTGCACTTCTTCCGGCGTGCCGGTGGCCGCAGTCTGCGGCAGCACGATGACCGGAGGCGTGTCTTCCGCCAGAGTTTCTTCGGCAGTGCTCGGCGCGACTTCCACCATCTGCGAATCCTGCGGCACTGCCAGCATCGGGTCGGAAGACATGGCGGGAGGCGTCTGCGCGCCCATCTGCACCGCACCGGACGCATCGCTAGTCAGCTCATCGCTCGAAGCGTTGAGCAACACCGTGCCGTCCGTGCTCTGCGGCGACTGCCCGCTCGCGACCTGCGTGGCAGGTCCGTAGGTCGGATAAAGACCCTGCGGCGGACCATACTGACGATCCCACGCGGCCACGTTCGTCTGATACCGTTCGAAAGCGCGGAAGAAATCCTCGAACACGCCTTCGAAGCGAGCCAGCGCACGGGCCGAGAAACTGTCCAGATCGCCGGGCGCGACGAGCACGGATTCGTTGCTCAGTTCCAGCGCCGCATCGCAGAAGGCGACCTTGGCGGGCGGCAGGGTGAAGTAGTTGTAGACCTTGGTCATGTAGGAATCGAGTTCCGCGCGACCCGTCTTGCGGTCGCCGTATTTCTCGCGGAATTCGGCCTCGACCTTGTCGTTCGCCTTATCGAGCGGCTTGTCGAAATTGTCGAGGAACGCCTTGTAGTTGGGCAGGATGTTCACATGCTCGGGCGACAGGCAGTTGAGCGCGGCCACGTTGAGCGCGGAGCGCACGTTCCAGGTCGTCTGCGCGGGCGTGATGTCTGCATTGACCGTCTGGCGCACGCCGTCGGGCGCGACCGGGGGGATCGCCATCAACGCGCTGGCCCCCATCGGCGGCAGCGGCCGCGGCGGGATCACCACGGGCGGCGGCGGCGGCGGCGGTGGAG
>Ga0208934_1000182_pt1 | contig 40945 bp, 35 predicted proteins | sample MalvirDeepMed_s2_FD_184243 | JGI IMG/M metagenome (GOLD analysis project Ga0208934, IMG submission 184243) | Marine viral communities from the Global Malaspina Expedition - Malaspina viral metaG DeepMed_s2 (SPAdes) (version 2) | ecosystem: Environmental > Aquatic > Marine > Oceanic | place... | reverse complement strand
GGCTTTCAGAGCGATCCTCTCTCGTCGTTGTGACTTCTTGAAAGGCAACCAGCCTTCCTGCAAAGCCACGTCTAGAGAGTGAAGCGCTCTGAAAGCCAGAGGTGATCCGGAGTTATTCAGAGGCTCCTTAACTGGCAGACCCGCCGACTTTCCCAGATTTGCGCCGAGCACGAATAGGCTCGCGCGGGCTAATGGTGGGCTTACGAGAGTACTCTATGAATTTTTCTGATCTCGGGCTCGTTCCCGAGTTGGTTAATGCTGTGGCCCAACAAGGCTACGAGACACCATCACCCATCCAGCTCGAAGCCATCCCGAAGGTACTGGCCGGTCACGACCTGATGGCAGCGGCTCAGACAGGTACCGGCAAAACGGCGGGCTTCAGTCTGCCGCTGCTGCAGAATCTGGCCGCTAACAAACGCCGGGGCCCCGGTGTGCGCGCGCTTATTCTGACGCCGACCCGCGAGTTGGCAGCGCAGGTCGAAGAAAGCGTTTCCCGCTACGGTCGCAATCTGTCTCTGACCTCAACGGTCGTTTTTGGCGGCGTTAACATCGTTGGCCAGATCAAGCGTCTGCGTAACGACGTGGACGTGCTGGTTGCGACGCCAGGACGCCTTCTGGATCTTCACAGCCAGGGCGCCGTCCGCTTCCAGCCGCTGGAATGTCTGGTGCTGGACGAAGCCGATCGCATGCTGGATATGGGCTTTATCCGCGACATCCGCAAAATTCTCGCGCTGCTGCCGGCCAAGCGCCAGAACCTGATGTTTTCCGCGACGTTTTCCGGAGAAATCCGCAAGCTCGGCGAGGGCCTGCTGAACAATCCTCATCAGATCGAAGTGGCACCGCGCAATACCACCGCCACCACAGTGACCCAGACCGTTTTTCCGGTCGACAAGAGTCGCAAAAGCGCCCTGCTGAGCCATCTGGTTCAAGATCGTAACTGGCATCAGGTGCTGGTATTCACCCGCACCAAGCATGGCGCCAATCGACTGACTCAGAAACTGGAGAAAGACGGAATCGCCGCTGCGGCGATTCACGGCAATAAATCCCAGGCGGCACGCACGCGGGCTCTGAGCGAATTCAAGTCCGGCAAGATCAGGGTGCTTGTGGCCACCGATATTGCCGCCCGGGGCCTTGATATCAAACAGCTTCCACAGGTCGTGAACTTCGAGTTGCCGAATGTTCCCGAAGACTATGTGCATCGTATCGGTCGTACCGGCCGAGCGGGTGAACTGGGCCAGGCACTGTCGCTGGTCAGCCAGGATGAAAGCAAGCTGCTGGCAGGCATTGAGAAACTGACCCGGCAACGGCTTGAGCAGCAGATTGAGGCGGGATTCGAACCCAACGAACCACTCTCTGCAGCCCCCGCCCGCAGTGACAGAAAACCCAGTTCGCGCCGTCCGGGCAACCGCAATCGACCCTCAGGCCGTGGCCAGAGCGACAACCGGCGTCGGGCCCAGAGCAAATAACGAAGCCAAAGCCAGGATTGAGCACGACAGCCAACCACTGGCAGGGATGGCGTCGTGCGATTGGGAAAAGGCTCAAGAGTGAAGTCGGCTAACGAGATAAAAAATGTTTGTTAGCCGAAAAATCATGACTCTTAAGCCTACACATATAAATTAATTCGTTTCCGTCGAATTAAATATTGACCCAAAACAATTCTGAACAGTAGACGCCAGTCTTTTTGAAGCGGAGACTGGTTTAAACGATTTCATGTGATCTCGCGAATTGACCCTCGGAGTCTGTCGCTACAGGCTTGCCACCCAAAAGCCACCCCGGATCGCAATGGAGGCGGTCAGGGTTGCACAGTGACTCCGATGCTTGGTTAAACGCGCCTGAATTCATAAATAAGTCGTAATCGAGGAATCTATTTACCGAATGCGCATTCCATTGCTTTTCGCCCTTCTGGTGTTTTCCTGGGCAACAATGCCTCTGGCGCTCGTGTGGAGTGTTGAGGATCTGACGCCGGTCACCTCTGCGTGGCTGCGGACGACGCTGGCGCTGATTCTGGGTCTGGCGGTCATGGGATTTCTGAAGATACCACTGGACCGCGATCTGCGATCAATCCGTGGCTATATGGTGACCCTTTTCGCCACCTACGGCGGGCTGCTCTTGATCTTTTATGCCGGCCAGCATGTCACTTCGGGTGTTATTTCTATCGCCATTGGCTGTACGCCTATCTTTACTGCTCTGATTGCAAGACAGGTTCTGCGCGAGCAGCATCTCGGTGGCATCGGGATGGTCGGTGTGCTCATGTGCCTGATTGGTCTGTGTCTGATGTTCTCCGTCTCGGCTCAGCCCGGTCCAGATGCCTACATTGCCACTGCGCTGCTCGCGTTTGGTGTGCTGCTATTCAGTTTCAGCATCGTGCTGACCAAGAAAGTGAATCCTCCCGGCCATCCTCTGGCGCAAGCCATTGGCGCGCTTCTTTTGAGCCAACCGCTGTTCGCGCTGTCGTGGTTTATATTTGACGGCAATGTACCGACCATCGACTGGACTTCGCGATCATTATTTGCGGTCGTTTATATGGCTATCATGATGTCGCTGGTGGGTTACGCCTGCTACTTCTACCTGTTGAAGCACCTGCCCTCTTCTACGGTGACTTTGGGCACTTACATAGCGCCTTTGCTGGCCATTTTCCTTGGCTACCAGCTGAACAATGAAGAATTTGGGACGCTCTCTGTGTCCGGCGGCCTGATGATTCTTTTAGGTCTGTTTGTTTTCCGCCACGCCAACCGATGGGATGAGCAGTTGGCAAACTCATCGGCGCGAACCGACGCCTGATTTTTCCTCGGCTACGTCCAGCCTTGCGTCATGCAAGGCTGGCGGTAAAAGCCACTCTGACGGCAGTAGCCGTTCTGTTCACTACCGTTAAGCGCTGAGTCGCGCAGCAATCTCCTCCGGCGAAAGGTGCTCCACCATTGCACCCAGAAACTGGCGATTGATGTAGCGCTCGGTCTCGAGCTGGATGGTATCGCGCTGATTCTCCCGATCGATGTAATCCACCGCCCGGAAGAGTATGTAGCGGATCGTCATTCGGGAGATTTCGTAGATAACCTCAGCCTCTAGCAAAGGCATCAACTTTCTCTCGATGATGTCCTCTGCCATTTCTCGCGCGCTGATCTCGAGCTGGTTTGCCAGGGCCGCGCGCAATAAGGGTGATGGGCCGTGCAGCTCTCTGACAGCCACGGTGGTGGCTTCTGGGTGCTTGAGAAAATACTCGTACACAAACGCCACGGTTTCCCGCGAGGCCTGCTGCTGCGACTGGGCGGCGAGGCGCAGCTGACGCACCCCTGTTTTCAGATCTGAAGCAATGTACTCCAGCACCTCCAATCCAAATTCTTCCAGGCCATTGAAATGGCGATAGAAGGTGTTCGGATTCAGTCCTGCTTCTCTCGCCAGTTCCCGCAAACCGAGGCTATTGAGTGTGCCACTGGCGGTCACCAGCCGCAGCGCGGCCTGGACCAGTTTCAGTTTCCCGCCTGTCATCAGCGTCATGCTTTTTCACCATCTGTGTTCACCGAAAGCGACTGACAATACCGTCCGGCGAACGATTAAAAACCATCTGTTTTCATTCATTGCCGTCGCAATGATGCTAACCGGTTCACAAAATATAACCGGATTCGGTATACATTTGTATACCTGGCGGAGTATACAATTGTATACCGAATACAGGGACGCGAACTGTGCGTCAGCTCGCGTCGCCTAACATAGGACCAGCGAGGCCGTGAATCTCCGTTGATTCTGGCCGCGATTGCGCCAACAGGCGTAGCAACCGATCAACGGCTGTGGTCCATTCATCTGTGAAAGAGGCTGTCATGAAGAAATCTCCATCCATCGCAATCATCGGCACCGGCTTTTCCGGTCTGGGAATGGCCATCAAGCTCAAAGAGGCTGGCTTCAACAATTTCGTGATTTACGAGCAAAACGACAATGTTGGCGGCACCTGGTATATCAACAACTATCCCGGTTGTGGATGCGACGTACAGTCTTCTCTGTACTCGTTTTCCTTCGAGCAGAATCCCAACTGGTCTCGCATGTTTGCGCCGCAAAAAGAGATACACGAGTACCTCAGAGGCTGCGTCGACAAATACGATCTATGGCCCCACATTCGCCTGAAAACCATGGTGACCGGCGCACGCTACAACGACGAAAATGGTGAGTGGACGATCTCATCCTGCGACACTCAGAAGGTCTGGGACTATCGCAACAAGAAGGGCCTGAAACCCGGTGATGGTTTCGATGCCGCTGATCCGGACCTCCCTGCCTTCAATGAGGAGAATTTCCAGTTTCTGATCAGCGGCATGGGAGGGCTGAGCACTCCGGCCTACCCGACGATCAAAGGCATTGAGACGTTTACCGGTCGGGCATTCCACTCCCAGGACTGGGACCACGACTACAACCTCAATGGCAAGCGTGTCGCCGTTATCGGGACGGGCGCCAGCGCCATTCAGCTGGTGCCGGAGGTTGCCAAAGCTGCAGCCCGGCTGGATCTGTACCAGCGCACGCCACCCTGGATCGTCCCCAAGCCGGATCGCGCCATAACGGCCGCCGAAAAGCTCCTCTTCCGCGCCATTCCCAAGGCTCAGGACGCTTTCCGCCAGAGCATTTACTGGTCGTTGGAAGGCCGAGTGCTCGGTTTTGTGAAAAATCCTCGTATCCTGAAATTGGGCGAACTTCAGGCCCGCAGGCACATACGCAACCAGATTAAAGACAAGGCACTGCGTAAGAAGGTAACGCCTGATTTCGCCTTTGGTTGCAAGCGGGTCCTGATTTCCAACAACTACTATCCGGCGCTTGCTCAGGACAACGTTGATGTCATTACCGACGGCATCCGTGAAGTCCGCGGCGACACTATCGTCGATAATGCGGGCCAGGAGAGAAAAGTCGACTGCATTATTTATGGAACAGGCTTCCGGGCTCAGGACCCCATCCCCAAAGGCGTTGTTTTCGGGAAAGGCGGCAAGGATCTTCTCGACGTCTGGAAAGAAGGTCCCGAGGCCTACAAAGGGACTACGATCAGCGGCTTCCCGAACTTCTTCATTCTGATGGGTCCCAACACGGGGCTTGGCCACTCATCAATGGTCTACATGATTGAGTCGCAGGTGAACTATGTGCTGGACGCGCTGAAGCAGATGGAGCGCAAGGGCTGGAATACGGTCGACGTCAAGCCTGAAACCCAACGGAGCTACAATGAGGATCTCCAAAGCCGACTCGACGGCTCCGTGTGGCATACCGGATGTCAGAGCTGGTACGTCAACGAAAGCGGCCGTAACACGACCCTATGGCCGGGTTTCACCTGGCAGTTCAGGAAAGACACCAAACGGTTTGACGCCCAGGAATATGAGTGCGAGAGCTAAAGATACGGTGCGCTGCCGACTCGGAACCACGAAAATAAGTTGAGGTCACCTCCAAACGCAACAGCCCGCCAATTGGCGGGCTGCTTTGCCTCACATAGGGCTCGCCAAGCTCACCCCGTTGTGAAGAGAACACTGGCCATTGCTGGCCGGTTCATAACTTCGACAATTAACCGAAGAACTTGCTCAGGAAGTTCTTGATCGGTGTCAGGTCGTAGTTGAAGTCCAGATCACCATCCAGGTTCAGATCGAAAACGTTGGTTTCTGGATCCAGATCGATTTCTACGAGACCGAACAGGTTCAGAGTCTCGCCACCGCTGACAGCGTTCAGTTCTTGCTCGTTAAGTTGACGCATGATTTCACTCCATAGAATGTCGTTATTTCTTATAGAGACGCTCCTTCCCGGAGACGCCGCGCCCTGATCTCTATCGATCAAGGTCGCCAGAAAATCCTACCGAATAACGTAAAGAAATGTAAATTTTGAAGGGCTGTTTTCGTTGTCTCTGGGGGCCATTTGGCGTTATAAATTAGTTATTTGGGGCCAAAAAACAAAAAATAAACACGGTGTCATTTTTATGCACATGTCGCTGCTGCTCTCACGCGGGATAGCACTAGGCCTCAATTCTCTGAACTTGGGCAACGCTGATATTCGCGGGGAGATTGCCCCGTCCAGCGGCGAAACGCCCGACTGAAATTTGAAACATCGGTGTAGCCAAGCAGGGCAGCGACCTGACTTATCGAAAGATTGCCTTCCTGGAGAAACTGACGCGATTTGGTTTGTCGGATGTCTTCGACAATGTCACTGAACACAAGGTCCACGTCGCTGAGGTGACGCTGGAGGGTTCGCGCCGAAAATCCCAGCTTGGCGGCAATTTCCTCCATTGAATACATGCCACGGCTCTCATCAAATACGAGAGTCCGTATGAGTTCGCCAAAGGTTTCTCCATTTTTCAGCAGTTTCAGCGCCGCCCGGATTTGGCGACGGGCCGCGATACCCGCCTCCTGGCGGGCGGGCAATAAGGCGTAGTCCAACACCTCCGGCTTGAACTCTATGAAGTTTTCCTCGCAGCCGAATTCGATTTGTGCGTTGAAATGTTCAGCAATTTGCTCATGGATATGGGGACGAGACATTGATACCCGCGCCGAACCCTCAAGATCGCGTCCCGTCAGCAAGCGGCCAAGATTGGCGAAGTCACCCATCGCCAGGGCGATACTCCAGGGATCCGTCTCCGTGCCCGGTTCCGCCTGGAAGTGCAGCCGAACGAGGCGCGCGGTCTCTTCTTTGCGAATCTGAATGGGCGCGCTGCGGAATATCGTCAGCCCATCACATATTTCAAACGCATCTCTCAGGGTCTGGGCAGTGGCGACAATGTCGTTGATTAACCTGAACCGCACCACCTCCAACCGAGGAGCCAGCTCATAACCGAACTGAGGTAGCCCCGTCAGCTCGACCGCTCGACCGATTAAACGATTGAATTGCTCCGGATCAAACTCTGCATCGAACTCCATCGCATCCTCGATGTTGAGGTGCTCTGGGGCAAGAATGCGGTCCGGATCAACGCCGTGCTGCGCTGCAAACTCTGTGAGCACAAGCACATATGTGCCCGGCACAGACCGATGTTCGCCGGTTGCCCAATCCAATATCATACTTTTGTCGCCTAATGACTCTTTTGGTGTTATGCTTCTGCCGAAGAGATTGCGAAGTGCCGCTGGCCTTGGAGGGTTTCCCGTCAAGCTAACGCTGTGGGTTGCCTTTGACTTCGTTTGTCTCTTTCTCGTTAGTTTGCATGATTCTGCCCAAAGGCCCTTCGCCTCTGGGCTTTTTTTTCGTTCTGCGATAGCCAGGGAGCCTCAGATTAACTCCCGACCTCCAGACTCATCATCCCTTCGCTGCCTCTACTATAAAGCCCGCTAACCCGCGGTTGGACAATCTCTCTTTTAGTTAGCGACATTTTGTCGTCAAAAAAGGTGAAGTTTTTCTGGTTTCAGGAACAAGTCTCCATCCGGCGTTGCAGCCTGGGGCCCAGATTTTTAGACTCCCCCTTCGCTGTCGGACGATTACCCCGCCTTCATGGCTCCGTAAGGAAACCATTCCATGACCGCGCCTGCTCCGACGCATCGTCCAGCGCACCGAGGACTTTGACCGCCGGCTAATTGATTAGCCGTCACCGCACCCTGCACGGTGCTGTCTTCCGGTTCGCCCGAATGTGAACTCGATAATAATGAAAAGATTCTGGCTCCGGATTCTTACCGCGATCGTCGCAGGCCTCTGGCTGGTCTCGTCTGGCGCAGCCGATACTACCATTCAGAAATCTCGGCTTGCCCCTTACGATCTGCTTCGTCTCCACAAGCTCGCCCTGGCCCACGAGCCCTCACTCAACGCGGCCCGTTATCAGCGCGAAGCGGAACAGGAAGCCGCCTCCCGCAGCACGGCGGAACTCAAGCCCACGGTGAATCTCAGTGCCGAAAAAGCCTGGGAAAGACGCTGGTCGCAGGAACAAAGTTTTTTCGGCACGAGTGATCGCGAGCAGCGGGACCTTGATCAAACGGTCTATCAATTGGTGCTCAGCCAACCCCTGTTTCGCGCAGCAGCCTGGTACGGTCTCGAAGCAGGCCGGGCAGAGGAGCAGCGGGCGGCCATGGCTTTTAACGCCACGCTGCAGTCCTTCAACCAGCGATTCATTGAAACCTACATTGAGACGTTGAGAGCTCAGACCCGTCTGCAAACCATCCGCGAACAGCTCAAGGCGGTCAAACAGCAGCGACAGCAGTCGGAAGCTATGCTTCGGGCCGGCATGATTTCCAAGATTGACGTTATTCAGGCCTCGGCCGAAGAAGTGCGGGTTGAAGCAGAGATGATCAGCGCCAATGGCGCAGTAGAGGCCCAGTTGCATCAGCTCGAAGCCCTGACCGGCGTACCCATTGGTGCCCTGGCGGCTCTGAACCAGCGATTTGATCCGGAGCGTCACGATTCGCTGTCGGTTGACCGACTTCTGGAAACCGCGCTCACCCAGAATCCCCGAGTGCTGCAGGCGCGTCTGGAAGTCGATCAAGCCGAGGCGCTTACCAGTCAGGCTCGTGCCGGACACTATCCCACCGTGGATCTTCGAGTCGTCGCCAGCAAATCTGAATTGGACTGGGACGCCGATGTAGGGCCACTTTCGTCTCCGGATTCTGAGTCCGAAAGCGTAAGAATCGGTCTGAATTTCAATCTCCCGCTCTACAGCGGCGGCCGCACGTCTTCAGCCTACCGGGAGCAGCGGGCCAGGGAACTGCAGGCTGAGGCCAACCTGCAGGCGATTGTTGCGGATATTCGCCGGCAGATTCTGGTCAGTCACAATCAGCTGATCAACCTCAGTAAAACGCTGGTAGCGGCACGGGCCTCCATGCTCGCTCAACAGCAGGCTCTCGACGCCACCCGCCGAACCTACGAATCCGGGCTCAAGGATATGGTGGATATCGTTGAAACTCAGAGGGAACTCTTTAATGCCCAGCTGCAGGTCGAAAACGCTCGTTTCGACTACCTGCTCGCTCTGTCGAATCTGTTCCAGGCCGTTGGCCGGCTGGAAGATGACTTTATCGCCAAAACCAACAGCTGGCTGGGCAACACATGACGAATTCCCTCTTTCGCAAGGAAGCGCTGGACCATCAGCGTGAGAGGCTCTGGGGCGACGTCGTCCTCACTCAGCCGCTGTCGACCAGGTTCCTCACCTTTGGTCTTCTGTTTGTCGTAGCAATGCTCATCGCCTTTTTGGTGTTTTCCACCTATACACGCAAAGAAACGGTCACCGGCTATCTGAAGCCTCAGGGCGGCCTGGTTCAGGTTTACCCTTCCCAGCCAGGACAAATCACCGAAATCTTTGTGGACACGGGGGCGGTCGTCAAGAAAGGCGATCAGCTGATGCGGATCGACACTGACCGGACGCTGGATGACGGCACCAATCTCGGCTCGGTCGTCACTGAGCTGCTCGACCAGCAGAGAAATCAGCTTGAAGCGCGGATCGAAAGACAGCTGGAGCAGAAAGAGAATCGTCGCCGCTATCTGGAAGGCAGCACCAGCGGACTGCGGGATCAGATCGCCCAGATGGAGCGGCAGCTGAGCCTGCAGAAAGAGCGGGTGGCGCTCATGAAAAACCGTTACTCAGCGCTTGCGGAGTTGCGTCGTGATCAGCTTATTTCCGAGGAGGAGTTCCAGTCCCGATACCAGGGTTACCTGGATTCGAGACAGGAACAGGAGCGACTGCAGCAGTCGATGATTGCCGAGCGCGCGCGCCTAAACGACGCAGAATTCGAGCTGGCGTCGCTGGATACCAATGTTCAGGAAGCTATCGACCAGCTGAGGGCAGAAATTTCTTCGCTTGATCAGCGGATTGCCCAGCAGACCGGAGACAGCGGATTTATCATTCGCGCGCCTGCGGATGGCCGCATTTCCAGCATGCAGGCCAGCCTCGGCAATCGAGTGCTGGCCCAGCGGCCACTGATGGCGATTTTACCGCAGGGCGCTGAGCTACAGGCGGAACTACTGGTGCCCACTCAGGCCATTGCCTTTGTAAAGCCCGGTCTGGAAGTCGACATCCGCTACCATGCGTTTCCCTATGAGCGCTTTGGCATGCACGCCAGCGAAATTACCGAAGTTGCGCATAACGTGCTGTCGCCTCAGGAGCTGGATGCACCCGTTCAGGTACAGGGCCCCGTCTACCTGGTGACCGCTGCGCTCGACAGCCAGGTCGTCACCGCTTATGGCCAGAGCATGCCGCTACAGGCGGGCATGACGCTGGAAGCCGATATCCGCCTTGACGAGCGTCCGCTTTATCAGTGGCTTCTGCGTCCGCTACTGAGCCTGGAGGGTACGCTCTGATGCAGTCTCCTATTCACTTGCTGCAGTTTTCAGGACGCCACCGGGTCCCCGTTATCCAGCAGACGGCGATGGCGGAGTGTGGTCTGGCGTGTCTGGCAATGGTCAGCAGTTACCACGGCCATCGAACCGACCTCAACAGTCTGCGTCGACGTTTTCCGGTGTCTCTCAAGGGCGCCACGCTCAAAGGCCTGATGGAGACTGCTGACCGCCTGAATTTCGCTTCCCGGCCGCTGAAGCTCGAGCTGGAGCAATTGAAAGATCTCGAGCGGCCCGCGATTCTGCACTGGAACATGAATCACTTCGTCGTGCTCGTGGAAGCCGACGCCCGCAAACTGGTAATTCACGATCCTGCCCAGGGCCGGCGCACGCTGACTCTGGATGAAGCCTCAAAACATTTCACCGGGATCGCCCTTGAGCTGACGCCCACGCCAGGCTTCGAGAAAACCGACGAACGCCGGAGCATGAAGCTCACCGATTTCTGGAGCCGCATCTCCGGTTTCAAGCGGGCGCTGATTCAGGTGCTGGTGCTGTCGGTGGCCTTGCAGATTTTCTCTCTGGGTGGCCCCTACTACATGCAGCTGGTGGTGGATGAGGCGCTGGTCAGCCATGACGTCAATCTGATCACCGTTCTGGCCATCGGCTTTGGTCTTTTAATGCTGGTGGAGGTGGCGACCAACCTGCTGCGATCCTGGGTGGTGCTGATTTTCAGCAGTCTGCTCAACATTCAGATGGCCAATAACCTGTTTCGCCACCTGATCCGACTCCCGATGTCCTATTTCGAGAACCGCCACATCGGCGACACGGTCTCGCGATTCGCATCACTGCATAAGATCCGGGCGATGTTTACCACCGGCTTCGTGGAGGCTTTTGTCGACGGCGGCATGTCGATCATTCTGGTGGTACTGCTGTTTCTTTACAGCCCCAAACTGGCGCTGATCGTCCTCGGATTCACGCTGGCTTTCCTGATTCTCAGGCTGGCGCTGTTCCGGCCCTTCCGGGATATCACCGAGGAAAACATCATCAACAGTGCCAAAGAACAGTCCAACTTCATGGAGACAGTTCGTGGCATGCAGTCGGTGAAGCTGTTTGGTAAAGAAATTGACCGTCAGAGTCTCTGGCAGAATCGTTATGCCGATCTGGTCAACACCGACATTCGTCTGGGCAAGTTCAACATCACCTTCCAGACGGCCAACGGTCTGCTGTTCGGCCTCGAAAACATTCTGGTGATTTTCTTTGCCGCCAATATCGTGCTGGACCCTGAGCAGGTCTTCACGGTGGGGATGCTCTATGCCTTTGTCTCCTACAAGCGTCAATTCTCCACCAAGGCTCAGGCGCTGATTAACAAGGCCATCGAATTCAAGATGCTGCGCCTGCACCTGGAGCGGATAGCTGACATCGCCAAGACACCTATGGAAGCCAATCTTGAGAACGATACCGTCACCGAACAACCGATGACCGGCGCGTTACGGCTGGATAAGCTCAGCTATCGCTACACTCAGGAAGATCCACCGATTTTTGTCGACCTGGATGTAACCATTGAACCGGGTGAAGTTGTCGCTCTGGTCGGCCCTTCCGGAGTGGGCAAGACCACCTTGTTAAAGGTCATGCTGGGGCTACTGGAACCGGAATCCGGTACCGTCGAGGTCCAGATCAAACCAGAAAGCACCACGCAGTCTGGAAAGGATGAAGGGCCGAAATTCCAGGAAATCCGCGGCCTTGGTCTGCGCAAATATCGAGCTCAGATTGCCGCCGTCATGCAGGAAGACCAACTGCTGTCCGGCACCATCTCAGACAACATCTGCTTTTTTGACAGCGAGCCGGACCACAACCGCATCATGCACTGCGCCCAGGCTGCCTGCCTGCTTCAGGACATCCAGGCTATGCCGATGGGCTTTAACAGTCTGGTCGGCGACATGGGTACAACCCTTTCGGGCGGCCAGAAGCAGCGGCTGCTGCTGGCTCGGGCGCTGTACCGCCGGCCGAGAATTCTGTTTCTGGACGAAGCCAGCAGCCATCTGGATGTAGCCACCGAGCAGAAGATCAACGCCAATCTCAGCCAGTTGCCAATCACCCGCATCATGATCGCCCATCGTCAGGCGACCATCGATATGGCAGAGCGAGTGCTGGTTCTGCAGGACGGTAAGCTCGTCGAGATGCTGGGTTATGGCGGCCCCAGCGCCTGATACAGCGCTTTTGTGCACCCACCAACGGTTTTAGGCGACAAATGCCCAATAACCCGCAAAATCAGTGACAGGGGCTGGCTCACGACCTAGGCTGGACCTCCCCAAATCAGCTTGCTGATAGTTAGGGTGCATAATAATTACGTCTCGAGGAGAGCGACATGAAAGAACTTAATTCAAAGCAGATTGATCTGGTATCCGGCGGCGAGAGCCTGATCGACCGTATCCACCGCTACGAATGGAATTCTTACGGCGTGCCCTTGGTCAACGGTTTTGGCTGGGCATCAAACCTGTTCTTCGGTACCGATTTCGAGCAGGCCGAGCCACTTGAAGAGCCTGCGGCAGACAGCAGCTGGTTCTAAGCTGGCATAGCGCGCCCCGGTGAGTTCACGCTTGCCGGGGCCCTCCTTCTCAATCATCCCTTCTCAAGCATCCCTTCCAGAACTCAGACGATCTGCGATCCGACCATCGACAGGGTCCCACCCACTTCAGCGCCGCCAGCTTAACAAGCGACCTGGGGTCAGAGAGACTTCCCCGCCAGCCACTTGAATCTCGATCACCTGTTCTGCGGATTCCTGAGCCTGGTTAGTCCATGCACAGGGGTAAGCTGTCGATCCAATGAAGGGACCTGATCGCTTAAACCATTCTTTTGACGTCACTTTTTGATAGAAGACCCCCAAAAACGGGAGGCGTTACTCACTCGCTTTATGGCGGCCCCTTATGACAATCCGGTACTAATAGGATGTGTTCTAACATTGACTTCTGTGGTCGGCCGCCCATGGCGGAGCGCCACGGGGACGGGGCAGATGAGGACTTATCTACTCCGCCTGGAATCACTAAAAACTAACGAGGAAGAACCCATGCAAACTCTTAACAAAGAACAGATCGAAGCCGTATCCGGTGGCGAAAGCCTGATCGACCGTATCCACCGCTACGAGTGGAACTCCTACGGCGTTCCGCTGGTAAACGGATTTATCTTTGCCTCTAACCTGTTCTTCGGCACCGACTACGAAAATGTTGAGCCGATCGACGCACCGGCCGAAGACAGCAGCTGGTTCTAAGAACCCGCGCTAGTGTCAGCGGGCCGCCCTGCGGCCTGCTGATTCGCCTCCCTCCCGTCAAGACGACCCAGACGCCCGAGCCGACCGGTTCTGTCGCGCAGCCTCAGTAACCGCCTTGATCATCTGACCATTCCGCTCTTCTGCCAGATCAAGAAACGCTAATCTCTGGTGATTTTCACGGGCGTCCCAGCCCATCAACTCCGGAAGTACATCAGCCGTTTCGAGATTGTCCACTGTGATACTGCGGTTTGTCTCGCCGAAGACATCCATGAGCAGATTCGAAGACTTGGGAGTATTGGATTCCACCGCCACGAATGGCGTACCCGTTAGCAAGGCCATGGTCACCGCATGATATCGGCCGGAAATCAGAGCCTTAGCCTGGACCATCGCCCTCAGAAAATCGTCCACGCAGCCGAAATCCTGACGCCGGGCGAGCGGATTGTAGTACTTGAACAGCAGTTTGAGTCTCAGACGTAGCGGCAGCCGAGGCCAGTGGGGGAATCTTGGTGCGGTATTGAGCGAATAATATTCCCAGCCGCGCTGCTGGGCGATCGCGGTCAATTTTTCTCGTACTGGCGCAAGAACGCTATCGATGCACCAGATACCGGAAGCCTGCTGATCCCGAATCAGCGCCTGGTTACGATTGACGCCTCCCGCGGCATGATGCGCAGGAGCGGGTATCGACAGGGTCAGATCGGGCGCATAGTCAGCCTCGAGGCCGTGCTCTGCCAGCAGTGCCTGGCTGGCCCGGTCGCGCACCCAGAGTCCGGTGAAGGCATGCAGCTTCTCGTAGAGCGTTGGGGGATTGTTGTAGAAGGTGGCGTTGAGGAGAAACGCCGGAACCTTGAAATGCTGCTGGGCCAGCTCGGCGACATCAGCCAGGGCCTGGGGACGCCAGCGCCGTCCTCCATCGTGCATACTGCCTTCACCGTTCACCAGAATCAGATCGACTGTTCCCGGCTCGGGCAGGTAATCCCGAAACTTTCGCCAGTCCCGGTTAACGGGCCAGCTCCACACTACTTGGGCGTTTTCTCCCGCCAGCAGTGTGAGCAGGTTCTTCATCACGAGTTCACACCCGTAGTGATGGTCGCTGCGGGTGTCGTTGAAAATCGCTACGCGGACAGGGTCGTCAGAAAGCACGGTAAACACCTTAACCGGAGTAAGCAGGTGAATTTAAGAAGCGGGAGGCTGCCGCCCTTAATTCAGGACGCCAGCCTCTGGTCTCAAGGCGTTGGCGTCAGCACACGCTTGTCGGTAGTGGCCTGCGACAGGTTACGGATGCTGTCGCTGTCAAAAGCGTCCACGCGGATGACTTCGTAAAGAGCATCCAGCGCCTTCTGAAGAGGCTCGCGCTCTTCTTCAGAAATAATGTCCTTGCGCACCGCCCAGTCGACCAGCTCTTTGCGCTCATGGCCCATCAGCAGAGCGATGTCCTCGAGATCGTCGACCTTGCGGCTGTGAATGACTCGGTGCAGACGCTGACGCATCTCGGAGGTTTCATTGGCCAGCCGATAGGCGTACAGCACCCGCCCGATAGGATCTTCGGGATCTTCAGTGACGTAACAGCCTTTGGTGATTGCCGACCGAACAGGCTTATCCTCCACAATAGAGAGCGCCACCTTCGAGCCCAGTTCATCTGAGGGTCCGCTCAGACCGTTGGCGCCCGTCGGGAAGACCAGCAGCTTCAACGGCAGGCGCAAAGCCTTCACCGGATAGTGGGTGATCGCTTCGAGCATATTCTTCTGAAGCAGCTCAAGGCAGGTTTCCAGACACCACTGGACGACCGGGGCTTCATCTTTGGGATAACCCTTGTCGTGCCAGAACTTGATGACCGCAGAGCTGTAATAGAGCTGAACCAGGCATTCCGCCATTCGGCCGGAGAGGCGCTGGCGCGCTTTAAGTCCGCCCCCCACAGAAAGCAGCGTGACATCCGTCATCAGTGCATAGGCGGCCGAGAAGCGGGAAAGCTGCTGATAAGCCCGTTTGACACCGCCCTGTGCGGGAACCGGCTCAATCAGTCCGCGGGTGATACCGAGCACCAGAGCCCGCACCGCGTTGCGGCCCGTGTGGGCAAGATGCCTGAAGAATACGCCGTCAAACTTATCGACCGCCTTGTGGGCATCGTCCATACCGGCGGCTTCAATCTCTTCAACAATAAACGGATGGCAGCGAATCGCGCCCTGGCCGAAAATCATAAGGCTGCGGGTCAGGATATTGGCTCCTTCCACCGTAATACCGATAGGAACCGCCTGATAGGCCCTTGCCAGGAAATTCCGCGGCCCGGTGATGACACCGCGTCCAGCCACGACATCCATGGCATGGTTAATGGTCACCCGCATCAGGTCGGTATTGCGGTACTTCAGCACCGCCGACGGCACACTCGGGCGGACGCCGCGATCCAGCATGCCGGTCGTCAGCAGGCGAGCAGAATCCATCATGTAACTGAACCCGGCAATCGCTTCCAGAGCTTCCTGAACGCCCTCGAAGCTACTCACCGAACGGCCAAACTGTTCACGGACTGAGGCGTAGGCGCCTGTCGTCAGTGCTGCCACTTTACCGGCGCCGGTGCCCATGGCCGGCAGAGAAATCGAGCGGCCAATCGAAAGACATTCGAGAAGCATGGTCCAGCCTTTGCCGAGACCTTCGCGGCCACCGATGACCTGCTCCAGCGGAATGAAAACCTCCTCGCCCCAGGTTGGCCCATTCATGAAGACCGTATTCATGGGCAGATGGCGGGCACCGCTGTGGACGCCCTCCAGATCATGGGGAATCAGCACACAGGAGACGCCGATCTCTTCTTCCTCGCCCAGCAGGCTGCCCGGATCGTAGACTTTAACGGCCAACCCGATCAGGCTCGCGACCGGCGCCAGAGTGATGTAGCGCTTGTTCCAGGTGAGTTTCAGGCCCAGCGTATCCTTGCCCTTCCATTTGCCCCGGCAAACAATACCTTTATCCGGAATGGCGCCAGCGTCGGAGCCTGCGACCGGAGACGTCAGCGCAAAACAGGGAATTTCCTCACCGCTGGCCAGCCTTGGCAGGTAGTAGTCTTTCTGCTCCTGGGTGCCGTAGTGCATCAACAATTCGCCAGGGCCCAGTGAGTTGGGAACCATGACCGTGACGGCGGCAGAAACACTGCGCGTTGACAGCTGCATGACGATTTCCGAATGAGCCGTGGCGGAAAAGCCCATGCCGCCATACTCTTTCGGGATGATCATGCCGAGGAAGCCTTCCTGCTTGATGTAATCCCAAGCTTCCTGAGGAAGGTCATACAACTCGTTGGTGATTTTGTAGTCGTCGAGCATTTCGCAGAGCCTGTTGACCGGCCCGTCGATAAACGCCTGCTCTTCAGCCGTAAGCTTGGCGCTCTCATAGCCGAGCAGCTTCTGCCAGTCCGGCTGGCCTGAGAACAGTTCCCCGTCCCAGTCCACGCTGCCCGACTTGAGGGCCTCGGATTCTGTCGCTGACAGTTTTGGAAGACGGCCCCGCACCCAGCCAAGCAGTGGCTTGCTGATATAGGACTTGCGAAGATTGCCGCCCATAAGGATCAGGCCGGAGCCTGCGACCAGCACAATACCGATCAGAACGCTCAGGACATGCCACTCGTCAACGGCCATACCCAGCAACACGGCGACCGCCAAAGCCAGCAAGGACACTCCCGGCGAAGCACTCACGTACAACAGAATCAGAACCGCGATCAGAAAAAACACAACACTCATAGACCGTCTCCTCAGAAATACAGGCCAAGTACTTGGTCAGCCGGGATGTCTAGACATGATTTAAGTTAATGGCCCCCAATAATACATTTCCTGCTCGTCATGATTAACGGGGCAACCCGATTTCTTTGCGATCAGTGCTGACGCAGCCAACGACTGGCCTGATCAGACATCGCTTAACCATCCCTAAAAAGTCCTCAATCTTTCGAAACGTTAATCGCCTGGCAGGCCAATAAAGCTCACATCCTTGCCGAGATGACCGACTTTCTGCGTCGCAGCGCTATTGTTTGCGGTTTGATCAATATGATAACTAATGCACCGCGTGACGCTGACGCTACTGGCGGCGGCGTCCGAATGAGTTTGATATTCGGAATACCTGAACCGGCCATTGCACTTTCAAGCCGACCACCCATCCGACGGAGGCATATGTGAAAGCATTGTTCCAGACCCGCTATGCGGTGTTTGAAGTGCTGCTATTCGCCACGGTTGCGTTAGCGATTGCCGGCTTCTGGGAAGCCGAACTCTGGTGGTCGCTGGGCCTGCTGCTGCCTTTATGTCTGCTGGGCGTCTGGGATCTGGTCCAAACCAGGCACTCCCTGATGCGGCTTTACCCGGTCGTTGCCCACTTCCGATGGCTCTCGGAAGCCCTGCGTCCGTTTCTGCGCCAGTACATTGTGGAAGGCGACCTGACCGGTACGCCTTTTAACCGTCATCAACGTTCGCTGGTCTATGCCCGCGCCAAGGACCAGGTCGACGCTCAACCGTTCGGAACTCAGCTGGATGTGTATGGACCCGACTACGAGATGATGACCTATTCGCTTGGCGCAAAGAAAATCAGCGCCGAGGGTATGCGAGTCACCATCGGTGGCCCGCAGTGTGACAAGCCATACTCCGCGTCACTCCTGAATATATCGGCCATGAGCTTCGGCTCCCTCAGTGGTCGCGCCATCGAAGCCCTTAACAAGGGGGCTGCATTGGGTAATTTCTTTCACGACACCGGCGAGGGTGGGCTCAGCCGCTATCACCGCAAACATGGCGGCGATCTGGTCTGGGAAATCGGAACCGGTTACTTCGGCTGTCGCGATAAAGACGGTAATTTCGATCCGGACCTGTTCCGTGAAACCGCTCAGCTGGATCAGGTCAAGATGATCGAGATCAAGCTCAGCCAGGGTGCCAAGCCCGGCCACGGCGGCGTACTGCCAGCCGCGAAGGTGACTCAGGAAATCGCTGATGCCCGCCAGGTAGAAGCAGGCCAGACCTGTCTGTCACCACCGGCCCACACGGCTTTTTCCACCCCAGCGGAAATGATGCATTTCGTCCAGCAGCTGCGGGAACTCAGCGGTGGAAAACCGGTAGGCCTGAAGATGTGTATCGGTCATCCCTGGGAGCTGTTTGCCATCTGTAAGGCAATGCACAGCACCGGTATAAAAATTGATTTCCTGGTGGTCGACGGCGCCGAAGGCGGCACCGGCGCGGCCCCTGAAGAATTTTCTGACCACCTGGGCCTGCCGCTGCGCGATGGTCTGATCATGGCCCGCAATGCCCTTGTGGGCGCCGGCCTGCGTCACGACATCAGACTGGGCGCCAGCGGCAAGGTCTATAGCGCTTTCTCCATGGCTAACAATCTGGCACTGGGTGCCGATTTCTGTAACGCCGCACGTGCCTTCATGTTTACCGTCGGCTGCGTAATGACACTCAAATGCCATACCGGCAAGTGTCCCACGGGTGTAGCGACCCAGGACCCGAGTCGTCAGCGCGCGCTGGTGGTCGAGGACAAGGCAAAGCGGGCTTACAACTTCCAACGCCATACCATGGAGCACCTCGCAGAACTGGTGGGTGCCGCTGGATTGCAACATCCAGGAGAATTACGGCCTCATCATCTGTATCATCGCCGCGGTCCCAACGCGCTTGCGACCATGGAAATGATCCACCCATTTCTGGAACCCGGCGTGTTGCTGGATGATCCGGATTCGACGCCGTACGCAGAATGGTGGAAAATCGCCACCCCCGAAAGTTTCGTCCCCCTGCGGGACCCGGGACCGGATCACCACCGAATTATTGCCAGAGGCTGAATTCTCTCCAGCAGAAAAACGGATCTGGCCAATCCCCGAGCGGGGAGCACCAGTTTTTTATTGTGTAACAGGAGGCTTTACCCATGAAACTGGGTATTCCAAAGGAAATAGCGGAAAACGAACAGCGGGTGGCGGCGACGCCCTCGACCGTTCTGAAACTCATCAAGCTCGGTCACGAGGTCCTGATCGAAACCGGAGCTGGCGCAGCAGCCCAGTTCAGTGACGAGGCTTATAAAGAGTCTGGCGCGACGATCGCCAAGGACGCGAAAGAAGTGTTCGGCACCGCAGACTGCGTGCTGAAAGTTCGCGAGCCGAGCGATGTCGAGATGGACATGCTGAAAGAAGGCGCCAGCCTGATCAGCTTCATCTGGCCCGCCCAGAACAAGGACACACTGGACAAGCTGGCCAGCCGCAAGGCCACGGCTCTGGCGATCGACAGTGTTCCCCGGATCAGCCGCGCACAGCGCATGGACGCTCTGAGCTCCATGGCCAACATTGCCGGTTATCGTGCAGTGGTTGAAGCTGCTCATAACTTTGGTCGCTTCTTCACCGGTCAGGTGACTGCCGCCGGTAAAGTGCCTCCTGCCAAAGTGATGATCATTGGTGCAGGCGTGGCCGGCCTTGCGGCTACGGGCGCAGCATCCAGCATGGGTGCGATCGTTCGTGCATTCGATACCCGCCCGGAAGTCCGTGAGCAGGTCGAAAGCATGGGCGCCGAGTTCCTCGAAGTGGATATGGAAGAGGACGGCACCGGTAGCGGCGGTTACGCCAAGCAGATGAGTGACGAGTTCATCCGCAAGGAAATGGAGCTGTTCACCGAACAGGCCAAAGAAGTCGACATCATCATCACCACCGCCCTGATTCCAGGCAAGCCGGCCCCGAAGCTGATCACCGAAGAGATGGTCAAGCTGATGCGTCCAGGCAGCGTAGTTGTGGATCTGGCGGCAGAGCGCGGCGGTAACTGTGAAGTGACCGAGAAGGACAAGATCGTCAAGAAGCACGATGTTACCGTCATCGGCTATACCGATCTGCCAAGCCGCATGGCCACCGTTGCCAGTGAACTCTACGGTATGAACCTGGTTCACCTGCTGACCCTGATGACTCCCGAAAAGGACGGCAACTTCGTCGTCGATATGGAAGATCAGGTCGTCCGTGGCGCGACAGTCGTCCATAAGGGTGAAGTCTCCTGGCCACCACCAGAAATCAAGCGTCCTGCGCCGCAGCCGGCACCGGCCAAGAAGCCTGCCGCCGAGCCTGAGCCTGAAGTTACCGGTTGGCGCAAGTATGCCGGCAAGGGTGTCCTGGCGGCCGTTACCGTACTGGCGCTGTTTGGTGTCGGCGCCTACGCGCCGGATACCTTCCTGACACACTTCACCGTTTTCGTTCTGGCCTGCTTCATCGGCTGGCAGGTGATCTGGGGCGTTACGCCGTCTCTGCACACGCCGTTGATGAGTGTGACCAACGCGATCAGCGGCATCATCGTGATCGGTGCGATTCTGCATCTTTCACACAGCCAGAGCTTCGCGGTGGGACTCATATCCTTCGTCGCTGTTCTGGTTGCCAGCATTAACGTGGCCGGGGGCTTCCGGGTCACTCAGCGCATGCTGGACATGTTCCGCAAATAAGGAGGCGACTCGATGTATTCAGGTTTGGTTAGTGTCGCTTTTGTTGCGGCGAGTGTTCTGTTCATTCTCAGCCTTGGTGGTCTGGCCCATCAGGAATCCGCCCGTCGCGGAAACCTGTACGGTATTGCCGGTATCGTCATTGCGCTGATTGCGGTTCTGTTCCACATCGGAACCGAAGGTCTGTTCTCAACTCTGGCTGCGCTGCTGATTGGTGCCATGGCAGGTCTGTTCATCGCCCAGAAAGTGGTGATGACCCAGATGCCTCAGCTGGTCGCCATTCTCCACAGCTTCGTGGGTCTGGCCGCTGTGCTGGTCGGTTTCGCTGGCTACCTCGAGCCGCTGACGTTCACGTCTGGCTCTGAGCACACCATCAAGCTGGTCGAGATCTACATTGGTATCTTCGTGGGTGCGGTGACCTTCACCGGTTCCGTCATTGCCTGCGGCAAGCTGCACGGCAATATCAGCAGCAGCCCGGTCATGCTGCCAGGTCGCCACCTTCTGAACATTGCCATTATTGTGGCCTCGATTGTTCTTTGTGGCTTCTTCCTGTCGACCGAAAGCACCGCCTGGGGCGTGATCATTCTGCTGATCATGACCGCGCTGGCACTGCTGCTGGGTGTGCACCTGATCATGGCTATCGGCGGCGCCGATATGCCAGTCGTGGTCTCCATGCTCAACAGTTACTCTGGCTGGGCGGCTGCGGCCATCGGTTTCCTGCTGCGCAACGATCTGCTGATTGTCACCGGCGCCCTGGTGGGCAGCTCTGGTGCCATCCTCAGCTACATCATGTGTAAGGCCATGAACCGTTCGTTCATCAGCGTTATCCTCGGCGGTTTCGGTCAGTCCAGCGGCGGCTCCTCGGCTTCCAGCGAAGACCAGACCGTGCAGGAAATCAAAGTCGACGAGCTTGCTGAAGAACTGCTGCAGGCCAATTCCGTGGTCATCACACCTGGCTACGGTATGGCGGTCGCACAGGCTCAGAACGCCATCAGCGAAATCGTTCAGATCCTGCGCAAGAAGGATGTTGAAGTCCGCTTCGCCATCCACCCGGTTGCCGGTCGTCTGCCGGGGCACATGAACGTTCTGCTGGCAGAAGCGCACGTGCCTTATGACATCGTCCTGGAAATGGACGAAATCAACGACGATCTGCCCAGCACTGATGTGGTTCTGGTTATCGGTGCCAACGACACCGTCAACCCGAGCGCGGCTGAAGACCCCCATAGCCCGATCGCCGGCATGCCGGTTCTGGAAGTATGGAAGTCCAAGCGCGTCGTGGTCATGAAGCGCGGCATGGCGTCCGGTTACTCCGGCGTTGAGAATCCGCTGTTCTTCAAGGACAACACCTACATGCTGTTTGGTGATGCCCGCGACAGCTCAGACAAGCTCCTGCAGTCCCTGCGCGACGCCTGATAAAGGCATCTTCAGGATCAGAAGCCCGGCAGCAACGCCGGGCTTTTTTGTGTCCGGCTGCGGGCTGCGAATCCGGGCGTGCGGCACTTTGTTTCAGCGTCCCAACCTGACAGGCCAAGGCCAATATTCCTTGGTATGCTTCCGGACACCACTGGACCATTCCAGCAGGAAGTGGACCGCTACAGAACAGTCACGTCATTTTCTACGGAGGAACACATGGCCGGGCTTACCGTTAAAAGCGATGGTGTAGAACTGAGGGTTATTGATCGGGGATCGAAGAATAAGACCACACTGCTGTTTCTGCATGGCTTCCCGGATTGCCATGAAGTCTGGTCCCACCAGATTGATGCCCTCAGCAAAGACTATCGAGTCATCGCTTTTGATCTGCGCGGCGCTGGCGAAAGCACCAGCCCCGACAGCAAATCTGGCTACAGCATGCGCCACATGCTCAAGGACATCGACGCTGTTCTGGACGCCACGGTCGGTTCAGAGGCCAAAGTCCACCTTATAGGTCATGACTGGGGATCGATTATCGGCTGGAGCTACGTCATGGATCGCCATCGCAGTAGCCGACTGCTCAGCTGGACCTCCATGTCCGGGCCGCATATCGCTTTGGCCATGAGCCGACTGCAGCGCAGTCTCATGGTCGGCTCAACCGATCACCGCAAGGCGGCCATCGACCAGTTGGCCCACTCCTGGTACACCCTCGCGATGTTTGTACCCGGTTTTGGTCGCGGACTGGCCAGCCTCAAGCCGGCTCAGGTCTGGCGCGCAATCATGCGGATGGGAGGTGTCAGCGCGGACGACCCTTATCTCGACAAAACCGCCACTCAGGCCAAGGCTTTGCTGAACAACTGGCCCATGTACAGCCAGAATCTGATGTCGCCGGAGTTCAAAATGCCGCCGAGAAACTGCATCCATGTGCCAACCCAGTTAATCGTTCCGCTGGACGATGCGTTTGTTCGACCGATTCTTTTCCGTGGCCTTGAGCGCTATGTGACCAACCTGTCCAAGGTTGAAATCGATGCCAATCACTGGGCGCAGCGTCAGCAGCCTGAAATGATCACGAGCCTGATCCGGGATTTCGTGGCCAGCTTTGCCGAAGAAACTGCGGCCGCCTGAGGCCTATTTCTCCTTCTCGCCCATTCCGCTACCGGTCTGGGCGAGCCCTGCAACGCCACCCCAATCGGTGCTCTGACGGACTAACCATGGCCCGCGTCACACTCGAATTCGATGATGCCGCATTCTGCTTTACCACGGAGCTGACGGTTCGCAGCACTGATATCAATGCCGCTAATCATCTGGGCAACGACGCCATGATTTCCATGCTCTCGGAGGCCCGCTCCCGATTTCTACACCATTTCGACATTAATGAAACCGGCAACGGCGACGGCGCGGGCATCATCGTCACTGACCTGGCCACGGTTTATCAGTCCGAATCCCACTACCCGGACCGGCTGAGATTTGAAGTCGGCATCACTGATTTCAATCGCTACGGCGGCGACTTCATTTTCCGGGTCACCCGTCAGCCCGGTGGCGATTCCGTGGCCTTAGCCAAGTATGGATTTGTCTTTTACGATTATCGCCAGCGGTGTGTGGTGCCGGTTCCGGAAACCTTCCGAAATCGCTTCGCCGTGCAGTAGCCAGGTCAGGGAGCCAGGTCAGGAAGCGGAGGCCGCTTCCTGCTCCCGAAGCTTCTGCATACCCACCCGATAGAGGCCGTAAGACACAGCACCCGCCAGCAAGTTGCCCACCAGCGCGCCGCTGAACAGGCCGCTCATATCATTCAGCTGGGCACCCAGCCAAAGCAGCGGCAGATAGCAGGCGAATAACCGCAGCAACGAAATGATCAGCGCCCGCATTGGCATCCCTAAAGCGTTGCAGAATGACACCATCAGCATGCAGACACCCAGTCCGCCATAGCTGAGCGGTACCCGAAGCAGGTAAGACTCCAGGAGATTGGCCACCCCCTGGTCTTCACTGAACAGAGGGCTGACGGTAGACGACAGCAGCAGCCAGACCAGGGCGATCAGCAGCTGCCACCCGGTCACAAACAGCACCGCCAGCCTGACCAGCTGGGTGATTTCCGCAAAGGCGCGCTGACCGAGCCGACGCCCGATCATAGGAGGCATGGACATGGTCAGCGCCAGCACCACGACGATCGAAAAGAACTCCAGACGCGTGCCCAGACCCCAGGCAGCCACCGCTCCTGAGCCGAAACCGGCAACCAGTGCCGTCGCCAGCATGGCCGCAAGCGGCGGCATCAACTGACTCACCATCGCCGGCCCCATAATTCCGCTGAGCCTCAGCAGCGAACGCACTACTGGCAACTCCGCGAAATCGAACTGCAGCCAGCGGCGCTGGAATAATCGTGGATAAATCAGCAGGCAACCGAGACTGAAAGCGACAAGGGTAGCGAGGCCCGCACCTGGGAGACCCCAATCAAAAACAAAAATGAACAGTGGATCGAGCAGGATGTTCAGAACACTGGTGAGAACCATCATCAGGCCCGGCAGCCGGGTATGGCCCTGCGCCCGGAAGATGCTGTAACCGAAATACAGCATGGCGCCGCTCCAGGCCGACAGCAGCCAGGGAATCCAGTAATCAGAGATCAACGGAACAAGCGCCTGCTCAGCCCCAAGCAGGCCCAGAATCGGGTCTCGCAACAGCCATAGAATCACGCAAAGCAGCGCCACCAGAACGGCACCCGCCAGCACCACCAGACCGGCCTGCCGGGAAGCCAGTTCAAAGCCGCCTTCTCCCAGCGTGCGGGAGATAATCGCCGTGGTCGCAATACCAAGACCCACCTGTAAACCGATGATCAACTGCTGCATTGGCAGGGTAAAACCAAGCGCCGCCAAAGGGTCGCGACCCAGTTGACCGATAAAAGCACTGTCGACCAGCTGGAAAGTCATCAGCGACAGCACCCCGAACAGCATGGGCCAGGTCATGCTGAACAGTTGCCGCCACAGCGGCTGGCTTTCAAAAGCGCTGCGAGGCACAGGCTGCTTCACGGAATCAGACGAAATAAGCGCCTCCAGACCGTTATGGGTTTGATGGGCAGTGCAGGGCTCAGAAGTAGAGACGCATCAGCGCCAAGAGAATCTACCTCGGGCGGCGACAGGTCAACAGCGGGGCATGCTCCGCTCAGCCGGCAGACGTCCGCTTCAACAGCACCACCGCGAGGGCCGCAACGATCAGTTCCGTGACCAGGAAACTGTACATGGTGAGATTCGCCTCTCCGGCAACAATAATCCCCACCACCCGTGCCGTGGCCATACACGCCATCGCGAGAAGGACGTATTTCAGACCTCTGACGGCATCCTCGAGAGCCGTCCAGAGCAGTACAGCGCCATAGGCCAGGGAAAGACCACCGTAGGTCGCATGGGTGTCGACCAACGCTGAAGCGGTCGCAGGTACGGAGTCTGTCAGATTTTGGTAGAGCTGCTCCGGCATCAGGAAAAACCCGAGTCCGAATCCGACGAAAACAAGCGCATTCACAATCACGAACAGCTTGGACCAAGACATCCGATACTCCCCTCTTAGTTGAAAACCCAGCCCGTCATTGGCTGAACACGGTACTGGGACTCTACGCAGTCGTTTATGATTGTCCGTAAGCGCGGAGGAAACGGATTGTCCTTCTGACGATCCTCCACTCGCCTCTGACCGCCTCTGACAGGAGAAACGCGAATGTCACGTCCCCCTTTCCCGCCGTTTAACGAGGAAACCGCAAAGCAGAAGATTCGCGCCGCAGAGGACGGCTGGAACAATCGCGACCCCGCCAAAGTCGCCCTGGCGTATACCGAAGACTGTCCCTGGCGCAATCGCGCAGAATTCATCAAGGGTCGCCAGGAAATCGAAGCCTTTCTGACACGCAAATGGACTCGGGAACTGGATTACCGGCTGATCAAGGAGCTGTGGGCCTACACGGGCAATCGTATCGCCGTCCGCTTCGCCTACGAATTCCGTGACGACTCGGGCCAGTGGCATCGGGCCTATGGTAACGAAAACTGGGAGTTTGATGATTCAGGCCTGATGCAGCGCCGGATCGCCAGCATCAACGAACACGTGATTGCCGAGAAAGATCGTCTGTTCCACTGGCCGCTGGGTCGCCGGCCCGACGATCATCCGGGGCTGTCAGAACTGGGACTGTGAAGATGGAGACGATCGTAAGCCGCTGAGCGTTCAGCCAGCGGTAGAGCACACGGCAACCATCTCTTTGAGTTTCATATTGCGAAAGACGGTTTGCTGTTGGGTGATGAGTTGCTGGGATTCTACTGGCATTCCGTGCATCAACGAGGTGACAGGCTGAGTACCAACCGGAATCTGTAGACTCATGTCCGTCCGTCGCTCTACCTCTGACACAGATGTCACCTGAATCATCATCGAGTTCTGGGGAACTTTGAGGGTTTCGGCACAGACCTCAAAGATATACGAAAGAATCTGTTCGTCGCTGGTATCGGCTTCATCCGCATAGGTCACTTCAAGCCCAGTTTCAACGGGCTCGGTGCGATAACCCACCACACCGTCGTAGGCTCGGGGGCCCGAAGCGCAGGCGCAAAGGGTGATGGCAACGAAAACAAAGAAAAGACGTTTCATGCGGCTTCCATTCTCTACACGGTTATCCCTAACACATCGACGGCGCGCCTGGTTTGGATCAAGGGTTGAATCAAGGGGTGGATCAGGGGCTGGACCCGTAGCGCGCGCCTCATGATACAGAATCCTGACGAGACCCGCCTTCCTCTCTCGGCCAGGGTGAGGCGCCCGGCGCAAAACTGATGGTCTGTTGCGGGAATGGAATTTCAATACCCGCTTCGTCGAACCGCCGCTTCACATTCAGATAGCTGTCACACTGCAAAACAAATCCGTTGGCCGGGCTGTCCGCCCAGGCCCAGGCTTTCAGAGTGATGGAGGAGTCTCCCAGATCGGTGACTCTCACGGTGACCAGCGGCGCGTTGCTGCGTCGCTGGTCTTCGGTGCGCTGGTCGATGAGCAGGGGATGCCGTGAAATTTCATCCCGCATTATTTCCATCGCACTTTCAAGGTCGGTGCTGTACCCCACACCCACTTCGATAAATTTACAGATTTTGCTGTCGGTGTGATTGGAATTCACCACCACCTGGCTGCTGATCTGCGAGTTGGGAATGATCACCCGATTGTTCTCGGGATCTTTAAGGACTGTTTCGCGCAGCGTGATGTCTTCTACCGTGCCGGTATAGCCGCCAGACAGCGTGATCCGGTCGCCAATCCGGAACGGCCGGAAGAACACGATCATGAACCCGCTGACGATGTTACCCAGCACCTGCTGGGAAGCGATGCCGCCAACCACGGTCAGAATCCCCGCCCCCGTCAGGAGCGAATGACCAACGATTTTCAGCTCGGGAATATGAGTAAGGCAGGCGCCGATGCCGGCTGCGTATATGACGATGGATATCAGTCGATGGGCAAAATTAAGGACCGTGTCGTCAATCGAATCCTGCGCCAGCCGGGACTGCGCCACACGACTGATGGTGACATTGATAACCCAGTTTCCCAGGATTGTGATAGCCAGAATGGAAGCGATAACGGCGGCAAGCCGGAAATCAGCGGGGATATGATCGTAGACGGAGGTCATGTGAGTCTTATCCTGATGAGGAATCAAAGCCGCCATTATTACCGGTTTTAGCGATGCTGGCGCTCAGGTTTTAACACCCCTGGCGACTTTGGTTTTCGCGCACAAAAAAACCCGAGAAAATTCTCGGGTTTTTCAGATCCGGACCGCTAATCAAATCAGAGTCTCAGATTTCACCGCACGCTACCCGCGCTCCGCCGCCGCCCAGCTTCTTGGGCTCGTCTGAGTAGTTATCTCCACCGGAATGAATCACCAGCGCTTTATCCTTGAGGTCCATCATGTTCAGACGCGGCGCCAGTACCGGATGAGTGGCCCGGCCCTCTGAAGTGACATACAACGCCGGCAGATCCCCGAGATGACCTTCACCCCAGGGCGTGCCGTGGGTTCCGGTGTTCTTCGGATCGAAATGACTGCCGGCGGCTCCGGCCGGAGTGATGCCAGACTCGCTCTTGCTGGGCGCGCAGCTGCCGTTCTCATGGAGGTGGAAGCCATGCAGCCCCGGCGTCAGGCCGCTCAGGTCAGGCGTGAAAACCAGCCCAGACTCGCTCGTGGATACCTCTACGGTGCCGAGACTCTTGCCGATGCCCTGCTCGTTAACGGCATGCATGGTGACACTCTGATCGGCGTCCCGTCCCACGCCCTGGGCTTGTACGCCCGCTGTAACCAGCGCCAGACACAGTGCTATTCCCTTTCTCATAATCAATCTCTCTCTACCGATTCAACCATGGCCGCAAGGCTCCGACCATGGAGTCGAATTTGAATGACTCGTTAAGGACATCCGATGGTTCACTGCCTTACCGTTTCATCCTGATCACGGTGACCTGGCCGGTCAACCGAAGCCCAATTAAGCCTCGGCAAGCTTTACCCGCTACCGGGGCTCATGGGACGCAATGGCTCAGGAAGTGGCTGCCGCGAATCCTGGCGCCGGATGCCGGCGGACCATGAGTTGGTAACACAGCAACGCACCGGTGATGGTGACCAGCATCATCAGTGCCATGCCGAGGGAGGTGCCCTCGTGAATCTGGCCCATGACCAGGCTCGTCAGGGCTGCGCTGGCCATGGTCATACAGCCAAACAGGGCAGACGCGGCTCCGGCCATGTGAGGAAAGTTCGCCAGCGCTCCAGCCATTGCCTGCGCAAGCACCATGCCTGCGCCAACCATGAACAGGGTATGAGGCAGGACGACTGCCCACACGCTGTAGATGCCGGCCATCGCCAGCGCCGACATCAGGGCCGCTGCAGCAACCGATATGAAAAGTCCACGAATCATCAGCTGATTCGGCAGCCATCGGTTTGATGACTTCATGGCGATCACATTACCAGCGATATAACCCACCACAATCAGGGCAAAATAGAAGCCGAAATGCGCCTCCGGCACGCCCATAAACTCAATCAGTACGAACGATGATCCGGCGAGAAACGAAAACATTGAGGAAAACACCAGCGCGTTGGTCAGGGCATAACCCAGAAAGACTGGCTGGCGCAAAATCGACCGATACTGACCGAACAGCCGAGCTGGTCGAAAAGGTCGACGATTGGCCTGGCTCAGAGGTTCCGGAATACCAAAGGTAATCAGCACCACGTTAATTGCCGCGTAAACAGCCAGTGCCAGAAAACACGCCTCCCATCCGAACAGCGCCACGAGGCCGCCGCCAATGGTCGGCGCTATCGCCGGTGCCAGTGCCATGATGCTGGCAAGCAGCGCCATGATTCGGGCCGCATCCCGGGCGCTGTAGATATCCCGGACCGCCGCTCTTCCGAGGACAGGTCCGGCGCAACCACCAATTGCCTGGATAAACCGCAGAACCATCAGCGTTTCGATGTCGGTGGCCATGGCGCAACCGACACTGGCCAGCGCGAACAGAACCAGTCCACCGATCATGACCGGCTTACGCCCCACCTGATCCGCCAGCGGACCACAGATGAGCTGCGCCAGGGCAAAGCCGGCGACGTAAACGCTCAGTGTCATCTGTACTTGCGCTGTCGAGGCACCAAGATCCACCGCCATGCTCGGGAGTGACGGCAGATAAAGATCAATGGCAAGGGGCCCCAGGGCCACCGCAGCGGCCAGAAGGAACGTGGTGGTCAGGCTGGTGAGGGCGAACATGGTTTTTCCATCAGTGGACTGCCTACGACGACGGCCACAGGAAGTAGCCAGAGAGACCGGGCAGTTTAGCTAATTAGCAGGCTAAGTGTATCTACTGGGTGTTACGTAGAGCTTGCCAGGAACGACCTCTAAAGCCAGGCAAAAAATCATTGATAGAAATCAGCTTAACCCGTCACACCGGCGAAGGCCGGTGGCCATCGCGGCGGAAGCCTGGTTTAGCCGTCGCTCCGATTCTGATGGCGCATGCTGGCGGTGTGTTGGCTGGTGCACTATTCAGCGCTCAGCGGAAGCCTGCGAGATAAAAGCCAGCTTCACTGGATGCCCGCCTTCGCGGGCATGACGGAGGGAGTAGACGTTGCGGCGGGAGTAGACGTCCCTGCGGACCAGGCCGCCGGCGTGACGGGTTGTAGTCGGCGTCATCAGCGAAACGGACGGCACGACGGAGGAAGTATGCGTCACGTCGAAAGGGAAAGCCGGCGTGCTAGAGAGAGCAGCCGGCGTGACGAGCAGTGCTGTGCGCCGGCTTTAGTCGAGGGTCAGTCCGACCGTTCAGCCAGCCAGGCGGCCAGTACCCGCCAGCTCTCTGGCGCATGGCTTCCCGCGAGGATACCCATATGGCCGCCGGGGACGGTCCGGAACGTTTTGTCTTCGGAGCTGACCACATCCATGACCATGCGGGCAGCCCGTGGCGTTACGAGGGTGTCCGATGCGCCGGCGATGGCGAACAGGTTGGCGTTTACATCGGACAGGCGAGCCACCTGCTCACCAATCTGGATCTCACCCTTGGAAAGGGAGTTGTCGATCCAGACCCTGACCAGCGTGTCCTGAATGATGCCGCCGGGATAAGCGACCATCCGATCCAGAAACGCCGAAGTCGTGGCATGATCGCGCACGAACTGGCGATCACCGAGCCGGACGACCAGCTCCCAGTAACCCATCACACTGCCGACCGGGTTAGTAAGCTTGAAACCGAGAGTATTCATCCAGCCGGGCGTGTAGAACCAGTCTGGCTTGAGATTGTGAATGCGGAATCCGGTATTGCGACGCACCACCTCGGCAGCTTCGCTGAACAGCTTGTAGACAATGCCCAGTACCCCGGACGCATGGCTATCCACCGGCGCACCGAGCAGCACCAGATTGCGGATATCCCTGTCCTGACTGAGTGCGCTGTAGAACAGAGTAAACATGCCACCCATGCTCCAGCCGTGCAGCGTCAGCTGGCGCTGGCCGTTGTGTTCACGGATGCGTTCCAGATAGTTGGGCATCAGCTCGCCCACATAGGTGTGCATATTGAAGTGGGATTGTTTTTTGGTGGGCGTACCCCAATCGATAAGATAAACCTCAAATCCCTTGGCCCGCAGAAACCGGACCAGGCTACGGGTCGGGAACAGATCGTAAATCAGCATGTTGACGGCCAGCGGCGGAATAATGACCACCGGCACTTTATGAGTCTCGCGGCTCACCCCGACCACTTCGCCGCCAATTTCCACTTCACTTTCCGCCAGCCGCGGGTAATAGCGAAGGGAGACCAGGCCGTCGTTGTAGAGGGTCTCGAACGGCGTCTGTCCCGCTTGAATGAGTGAGGCGGACCGGAACAGACGATCAAAGGCGTTGCCGGTATAGGTGGATGCCTGTTCGGTCAGCCGCAGACCTTTGGACAGCACTGACTTGATCGGATTAGCCATCGTTTTCACACCACTGTGTTGAATCGGGACACTGCTGAGCCCAGCAGTGGTTTCAATGAGTCGGGTCGGTTGCTTCGGTTTCAGCAGGCTCATCAATCAGCGCTAACTGGATCTGTCGGCGCTCATCATCGGTTCCGGTCAGCGCCACGGTCACTCGCTGGTCCAGCTGATACACGCCACCCTTGCCTGCCAGTCGCAGAGTGATCGGATCAAAAGTGAACTTGCCCTTGAGCGACTTGCTGGCGACAAAGCCTTCCAGACCGTTGTCATCCAGACGAACCCAGAAACCACCGGGGCTGGTGCGGGTGATCACACCGTCCATCGGACGATCCTGCTCGAGTGTTTTCGAAAACTCGCACTTCAGCCAGTTCTCCAGACTGTTCGCTGCCTGGCGGGCGACGATCTGATCCTGCTGCAGCGCGCTGAGCTGCTGATCCGTCAGATGGGGTGCCGGCTTCTGCCACAGCTGCTCGCGAATCAGGCGGTGAACACAGAAATCGGAGAATTTGCGCAGTGGCGAAGTAAAGGTCGTATAGGCCGAGAGCCCCATGCCCTGATGGGGGGCCGGCGAAAATGACAGCTCTGCCCGTGCCAGCTGACGGGAGATAATGGTTTTAATCGGCGGGTCCAGGGGCAGATCTGAGGCATCGCTCATCAACTGGCGGAAGCCTTCAGCGGACGACGGATCGATCTCCGCCATTGCCGGGGCATGGTCCTTCAGCAGCGTACGCACGTTCTCCACCCGCTCAGGCCGCAGGCCGTCATGACGAATAAACAGCCCTCGCTCACCCTTGCCGAGCAGATCGGCGGCACAGCGGTTAGCCGCGACCATGCACTCCTCGACCAGTCGATGCGCTTCGTTCGGTACCGAAGGCTCAATTTGGCGGATACGCCGATTCTCATCAAGACGCAGCCGGAATTCCGGACGCTCACCACCGGTCAGCGCATTCAAGGTACGCCAGCGACGCAGCGCCGTAGACACCTGATGCAGTTGATCAATGCTGTTCTGTAGTTCGGGGGATCCCTGGGATAGCTCGTCATAATTCTGGCCATCCAGAAAAGCCGCCACCCCGTCGTAGCTGAGTTTGGCTCGCGAACGAATGACCGCCTCGCGGAACTGGTAATCGCCAATGCTTCCGTCGTTGTTGACCTGCAGTTCACAGACCACCGCCAGCCGGCGCACCTCCGGCAACAGGGAGCACAGCCGCGTGCTGATCGCATCGGGCAGCATGGGTCTGGGCTCACCGGCAAAGTAGATTGAGGTGGCGCGAGCTAGCGCCAGCTTTTCCAGATCAGAACCCGGCGCAATCAGCGCCGCCGGATCGGCAATCGCTACAGAAAGCGTCCAGCCCGTGGCATTGGGTACCGCCAGCAGGGCATCGTCCATATCCTGGGTGCCTGGGCTGTCTATGGTAGCAAAAGGCGCGCTGGTCAGATCTTCACGGTTCTCGGCGGCTTTTTCGATGGCGTCTTCATCCAGCGCTTCGGCCTGCGCCAGAGCCGCTTCCGGCCAGGTGTCGTCCAGCTCAAAACTGGCCATGGTGATGGCCCGCTCAATGCCCGGCTCGGTTTCGTTGCCCAGCACCTTCAGGACCCGAGCCTGACCCTTGCCATCCTTGATGGGATGACGGGCGATCTCGCAGTAAACCCACTGATTCACTTCCGCGGACTGACGCTCGCTGGGCGGTATAAAAATCCAGCGGTTCACACCGTTGGTTTCAGGCTCCACGAAGTGGGCGTTACCCTTAACCCGATAGCGGCCAACGAAGCGCTTGAGAGATGAGTCGAGCAGTTCCTCAATGACGCCGTGGGCCTTGCCTTTGTCATCGGTTTCCTCAGCCACCTTGACTCGATCACCCGGCAGCACCTTCACCATTTCATCTGGCGGCAGGAACAGGTCGCGGCCCTCGTCCAGAGCGACAAATCCGAAACGGCCCGGCGTTGCCTTGATGGTGCCGTTAAAAAGCGGCCGACTGGCCTTGATATCACTTTTCAACTGGCGAAGTTGGGTTAAGGCGTCGGCATTGAGCATGAAGTTCAACCTGAATCGAGCAAATTGGATCGAGGGAACCGCAGGCACACACGCTGTGCCAGGAGAACCGCGCCAGGCGCAGCCCCCACCGGGGACCGGCTGAGACCGGATTATGCGGCAAGGTTCCCTTATTGTTCGAGGGAGTATAACGGTTTGAGTGTTTCGGGACTATTTGCTGGGTCTGGGATTAACAGCCTGTATAGCCAGGCAATCGGTAGCGCGCTAGCGTCCGGGCTGACGCCGACCCGTGTAGGTCACAATCAGCGCTCCAGCGGCAACAATCAAGCAACCGATCAGAAACAGCGGCTGATAACTGCCTTCATATTCAAACAGCGCAGACATACCGTAACCCGAGACCGCCTGAGCCAAAGCAAAAGCGGCGGTGGCCAGGCCCCAGAAACTTTTGTGTCGCTCCGGGCCAACCAGCTCCATAAGACGCCCCGCGACCAGACCCACCACCGCCGGCGTCAGAATACCGACCAACAGGGAAGACGCCGTTCTGGGGATCACCGCAACCGACAGCAGCGGCGCGCCAATCGCGGCTGCCATCACAAATAGCGCCATCAGCAGGCTCGGTCGCCAGCCCATCAGCCTGACCATCCAGCCCGAGATCATCGGCCCCATCATCGCGCCCAGCCCGAACAGGGCCCACTGAAATGCACCGACTGCCGTACCCAGCGCTTTCTCGCGGACCAGATAATCCACCCAGAAGACCGTGTGCGGCACATAGCCGGCAGCGGCGGCCATGTAAGCCACGATAACGCCGGTGATAGCCATCACGGGCAGATCATCAGAACGGAGTGTTTGACCCCGTGGACTTTTTCCGCTGCCGGAATATCGGTGCAGTTGCTGCAATCCCCAGACACCGACCGCCGCCACCAGCGCGCTGATCAAACCCAGCACCAGCCAGCTCCATCCAAGACTCATCTGGGCCAACAGCGGCACCACTGTCGCCGACAGCAGCGCCCCGGCACCGATACCCGTAAACACCCAGGCACCGATACGCGCCCGCTGCTCAGGTGGCGCAGCAGCCAGCGCCGTGGACGGCCCCAGCACCATCAACACCGCACCGGCGACGCCGGAAAGCAGGCGCCACAGGAAAAACCAGGCAAACCCAAATGGCCCCGCGCAGAGCACAAAACTCAGCACAATGACGGTGAAGCAGACGCCCAGCAGTGTTCTGAGCGGCAGATAGGTCGACAGCCGCGAAGCCGCCATCGCGCCGATCAGGTAGCCCATCAGATTCGCCGCGCCCAGATAGGCCGCCTCGGCGCCGGTAAACCACTGCTGCTCGACCAGCTCCGGCAGCAAGGGAGTGTAGGCAAAGCGCGACAGCCCAACGCCGGCCAAGGTCGCCATCATTCCCGCCAGCAGACTCGCCTTGCGGATGTGGGCATTGTGATCAGTCATGCGGACGTCCAAAAACGAACATCAATACCGTTAACAACGGAGTGGAAACAAACCAGTCTGAAGCACGGCTAAATCCTGCGAACTTTTATTGAGCGGCCTTTAATACGGCTCTTTTCCAGCAGCCGTAGCGCCTCGTTGGCCAAGTCGCGTTCAATGGCCGCGTAAGCAACAAAGTCGAGCACAGTGATGTTGCCAATGGACTGACCCGGAATTTTGCCACCAGCGGTGATCGCCCCGACGATGTCGCCGGGGCGCAGTTTGTTCTTGCGGCCCGCGTCGAAGCAGAGGGTGACGAAGGGCGGTTTATCGATAAAGGGCTGGGCGGAGTCCAGCTCATCTGCGGCCATCAGTGGGATATCGCGACCGATCTGGCGAGCAATTGCCTGGCGCTTGTGATCTTCCCGCTCGCTGAGCAGCGTTAACGCCAGTCCTTCCTTGCCGGCCCGACCGGTGCGACCGATCCGGTGCACATACACTTCCGGATCTCGCGGCGGCTCGTAGTTCACCACGGCCTGCAGCTCGTCGACATCCAGCCCGCGTGCCGCCACATCGGTCGCCACCAGCAGATGGGCACTGTTCTGACGGAACCGGATATACACCTGATCCCGATCCCGCTGGTCCAGATCGCCATGCAGCGCCAACGCCAGATAACCCCGCTCCCGCAACGCCTGGGTCACGTCCTCCACTGTCTGCCGGGTGTTACAGAACACCACTGCCTGACGAATACCGAAATGCGCCAGCGCATCCAAGAGAGCCGCCTGTCGGTTCGCCCCGTCACAGAGAATCAGATGCTGATCAATAGTGTTGCCCTGATGCACACTTTCGACCTTCACTGTGCGCGGCTCACGCTGATACTCCCGGCTCAGGCGGTCTATATCGTCCGGATAAGTTGCAGAGAATAGAAGCGTCTGCCGCTGAGATGGCGTGTGGCTGATGATGTCCCGGATATCGTCACTGAAGCCCATATCCAGCATGCGATCAGCTTCATCCAGCACCAGGGTCTGGAGCTGATCAATCATCAGTGTCTGTTTGCGCAGGTGATCCTTCACCCGCCCCGGCGTGCCCACAATCACGTGAGCGCCGTGCTCCAGCGAAGCAATCTGAGGCCCAATAGACACCCCACCACACAGCACTACAATTTTAATGTTCTGCTGATACTGAGCCAGCTTGCGCAACTCATTGGCCACCTGGGTGCACAGTTCCCGGGTAGGGCAGAGCACCAGCGACTGGATACCGAAGAAACGCGGATTCAGCTTCTGCAACAACGGAATCCCAAACGCCGCCGTCTTCCCGCTGCCGGTCTTGGCCTGAGCAATCACATCCTCCCCTGCCAGAGCCAAAGGCAACGCCTGCGCCTGAATCGGCGTCATGGACGCAAATCCCAGCCGCTCAAGATTCTGCAGCTGTTCCGGACTCAGGGATTCGAGGGAGGAGAATGTAGGTTCAGTCATGGCGGGGCCTATTGATCACAGGGGTGCAGCGAAAACGGGCGTTAGTGTACCGCGTGTGGACGAGAGAGGCTGCGGAATTGAAGAGATCTTCAGAGATGATCAGGGTGCGAGTGCAGCGTTATGGATTCAAATCATTCGATGAATTTATCGATCACGATGTCGGCACCGATCAGCGGCATGATCCGGACGAGAACCTGATCCAAGACCCCGCCCTCAGCTTTTACGATGAATGCGGCTTTACGGTCTTTCCAGGCCAGCGTTTGAATGAGGCTGGCGGCCACCACCGATGGCTTTTCCAGGTTATTCACGGATACCTCAGTGCTGGAACCGCGAATACTCGTGCTGATCGGGCAGCAAATCAGCAGGCCCGTCTGCCGATTATACTGTTTTGATGAAAGAACCAGCGCTGGACGGTACTTACCTATCTCTTTACCTTTAACTGGCTCAAAATCCAGCCAGATGATGTCGTTGCGATCAGGAATGTACTGGCCCATTAAAGCTCTAATTCAGATCCAGAGGGTTGTGCCAGGTCATCTGCGTGAGCGCCGTGACCATCAAGACCTTTCAAAAGATCCGCCTCTGCAAAAGGCAAATTGACTCGGCGCGGGGTCCTTTCAGCGGCTTCAATCACAATCTTTCCGGCCTTTACGTCGATGCTGATCGGGCTGGACACGTCCAACTTCGCCTGCGCTAGGATCTTACTGGAAAGACGCACGGCGGCGCTGTTTCCCCAACGTTTAATTTCGCTGCGCATATCAATACCTCGTTTTACGCTCTGGCGGTGAGTTATACCACTCTAGCTCTAGCCACCCAAGGTATCAACATACGTATCTACATATTTGGCTTGATGTTGTTCTCAAGTCCAATCTTGCCTAGGCGAGATAAGATGAAATCTCGAACCGCTCTCTTTAGCTTTGGGGAGCTACCGTGACGGTTGTTGGTCTGGATTGCTTACCAATGAGCGGCGCATTTCCAGGAGCCAAGAGTGCAGTTGCTTTAAAAGCAAAATGCCGGAAGCCGCCACTTCCACCGGGAACCTGCCCCAGGCTATTCCTGTTGGCCTTCCTCAATACTTTAATTACGCGAACCGAATAAACCCTGTCCATCCGTTCGATGCTTAAGCACTGACTTAGCGTGCAATAGACCATATATGAATCACCCTTCAAGTTGCGATTGAACTTACCGCCGCCTTTAAAAACACCACGCTCGAAGATGCTGACATGACCTACTCCGCCGGCATGGGCTTCTGGATCGACTCCCACCACCGGCTGGCGCTAGAGGTCGCCCGTAGCGAGGAAGCGACTCAGGTGGCCGCGGGCTATCGGTACTACTGGCCCTAACGTCAGTCGGCTGAGCCTGCCATTAGTCATTGCTATCAAATATGAACAATCGTCCACCTTGAGAAGGCCGCTATAGGTCATTGAAATCAAAACCAATAGAGTCGTTCACTGATTATATTTCGATCACTCTCGACCAGAACGCGATACAAACTAAAACCGAAAGATTCGAGCCTTTTTGAAGCGAACTGTCTACATTCCGCGCGAGCTTCAGCTCCTACCAACTTTTAAATAAAAAGGACGATTCATGTTCAAAACGGGAACTCTGACACTGGCGCTCGCCCTGCCTTTTGCAGTAACGCAGGCGTTCGCTGCGGACGAGTCAAAAGCCTTGGAGACGAACTTCACTTACAGCCAGCTTGGCATTGGGCTTGGCGTCATCAATTTCGACGACTCCATCATAATCGCGGGCGACGAATACGACGGGCTGGCCTTTCTGACGCTGAGCGGCTCGGTACAGATTGTGGAAAATGTCGTACTGGGGCTTTCGCTGAACGGAGCAGCGAGCGAGCAATTTAGTGGACACGCATCGATAACTCCGCAAGAGGAGCAACACGATGCCAGAGATGATCACAGGGAAAAAAACCCAGCAGTACAGCACTGAGTTCAAGGTCAAAGCGGTGGAGTGGAGCCACCAGGCCCACCGGAGCGTGAAAGGCGTGGCCGAAGCGCTGGATATTCACCCTTTCATGCTGTCACGCTGGCGCAGAGAATACCGTGAGGGAAAGTTCGCCATGAAACGGGTCAAGAAAGCGCCAGCCGAAGCCAAGCAGAAGATCCAGGAACAGGATGAGGTTGCCCGCCTGAAACGCCGGATAGCGGAGCTTCAGGAGGAAAATGCCATCCTAAAAAAGTTTCAACGTTTTCAGGCCGAGGAACGACGGAAGCGTTCCGGTTTGTCTGGAAACACCGAGGGGAGCACGGAGTAAAGGCGCTGTGCCGCCACCTGAGCATCTCGCGATCGGGCTACTACGCCTGGGCAAGTCGGAAGCCCAGCCAGAGAGCCGCTGACAATGCCGAATTGCTGTTGAAAGTGCGCAGGGTCTATAACGATAGCAAGGGCCGCTATGGCAGCCCTAGGGTTTATCAGGCGCTGCGCCGTGACGGCTTGAGTGTGGGTGAGAACCGAGTGGCCAGACTGATGCGGGAGTGGGGCATGAAGGCCCGTGTTGTGCGCGTCTATCGACGCATGACGAAACGAAGGCAAGATCTGAAGGCCCTGCCTAATCATCGGCTGGAGGCAAACAAGCCGACCGCGGTGAACCAGCATTGGAGTAGCGATGTCACCTACATCAAGCTGGGCAAAAAATACGTCTTCCTGGCGGTCGTTCTGGACCTTTTCTCACGGCGGATCATCAGCTGGCGATTGGGCGAGAACCTGAGTGCGGACTTCGCTCGGGCCGCCCTGCGAGAAGCCTTCACCCGCCGGCGACCGGCATCGAACCTGCTGTTCCATACCGATCGTGGTATCGAATACCGGGCGCATAAAACCCAGGCGTTGCTGAATCAATATCGAGTACGGCACAGCATGAACCGGCCGGGCCAATGCACCGACAATGCCGAGGTGGAGTCCTTCTTCAAAACACTGAAGGGAGAATTGCTGCACGCCACCAGCTTCGTGACACTGCGACAATTACGAAGTCACATCAAGAACTATATTGAAGGCTTCTACAACAGCCATCGGCTGCACAGTGGCCTTGGTTACCGGCCTCCGATAGAGTTCGAGAGGATTAACTGATGAGGCGTGTCCATTTTATCGGGGGAAGTCCAATGTCGGCTAGATATTCGAAGTTTTCCGGAACCGCTGCCGCTGTTATGGTGCAGGGAGCAGCGAGACAAGATTCGATGATTAGAGATACTTCAGAGCCATGAGGCATTCAAAAAGTTGGCTTTATGTAGGTGCGGCACTCGCTGTTTTGTTGATGGTGATAATCTCGTCTGAACGCGGATTCAGCGATATTTCAGTGGATGGCCTATTTATATATATACTTACAGTCTTTTTATTGAAGCCGATATTCCTTGGTGAATCCATGAGCGTACCTTACTCCGGAGACAAGTTGGAGCCTGGGAGAGACGTTGGCCTGCGCTTCATACTTGCTGCGAGCTATATGGCTATGTATTGGATAAGTGTTTTAATTTTGTTGGGATGACGACGCCAAGCATGAAGTTGTGGGCGCGCTGGCGGAACCGCTCAGATTGCAATCAATACTTCGCTTGGTCACCCAGGAGTATATTCGTCGCCTAGTATTCTATATTTTCTGAAAATAACTTAGTACGATTCGTTATTTTCGGGTATGGTTCACAGCTTAAACCATCGGGCAGCTCAATACTTTATTGGGGCGCGTCACGCGTATTTTGGGAAACTGCGGGGTATTAAGAATAGTCATGAAAACTTCGGTGCTTGGAATAGCATTGGCGGTATTGTTATGCAGTCCAGTGTTCGCGGAAACCTACTCTGAGCTTTCGACTGTTAAAAGTATCACTGTTGCGGACGATCTGGTTAGGGTAAGACTTGCAACGATGGTGAACATAGAAGGATGTAGTAGTAATAATTGGTACGCCGTAGATCTAAATGAGACGTATGCGAAAGAAAAGTATTCCTCGTTACTTGCGGCAAAAACAACACAAGAGAAAGTTTTTCTTCAGTTTTTGCAAGACGCTTGCCACGGCGGTTATCCCAAAATCAACGCGGCCTCAATAACTAAGCGCAACACTCTCTGATCGAGTACCGTGTTGCAATGACTAAACACTACCATCATCTCACGACCACTGACCGCGTGATTCTCATGTTCATGAGACGACAGGGAGCCAGCCTCCGAGCCATCGCCCGCGAGTTAAAACGAGCACCCAGTACGATAAGCCGAGAGCTCAAGCGCCATCAGGGCAGCGATCACACCTACAACGCTCACCACGCTGCTCTCGTGGCTCAGGTTGCACGCCATCGCAGTGGCCGCCAACGAAAGCTGGCCGAGGGGTCGGAGCTCCATGAGATCGTCCTCGACATGTTGCGAAGTCGCTGGTCTCCTCAGCAAATCAGCG
>Ga0208934_1000179_pt1 | contig 41275 bp, 63 predicted proteins | sample MalvirDeepMed_s2_FD_184243 | JGI IMG/M metagenome (GOLD analysis project Ga0208934, IMG submission 184243) | Marine viral communities from the Global Malaspina Expedition - Malaspina viral metaG DeepMed_s2 (SPAdes) (version 2) | ecosystem: Environmental > Aquatic > Marine > Oceanic | place... | reverse complement strand
GTCCATCAGCGTGGGCAGCCGTTTTTGCGTTGTGCCACCAGAGATAGCTAATCAGGAAGCCGGTGACAAACGCATAGCCCATCGCCCCCCGTGACAGGAAGACCACGTTCGCACTCGTGCAGCAGACAATGCCAAACGCCCGAAGGAACGTCCTACTTAGTATCCACATCAGGCAGTCCAAGCATGTCTGGAGTCAGTTGCCCACGTTCCTCGAACTCGATCAGCGCAGAGACACCCCACAGCACCGCCCCCAAATGATCGTCATCAGGATTAACTCCCTCTCGATAACAGAGAAGATGCTCAATGAGATGGTCGTAGACTTGTGTTAAGTAATCAGGGTCTGATCCACCCTTCAGCCAGTTATGCCGACCATGCTTCTCGACTCCCAACTGATAGCGTTGAGCGAGTCGGCGCAGGGCTGAGGAGGGGATTTGATGGTAGCTTGGGGCATATTCACTTCGTGACGCTCCGCTTTGAAACACGACTTTTGACATCGGACTCCCTGTAGAGAAGCACACCATTCTGGTAACGTGTGCGCTGATAGTTGTTTTTAATGTAGACATCACTCTCCCACAAAAGCGAGTTGAGCGGATCGCAGACCAGCCCATGCCATACTGCGAGCGAGTGATACTCTTTAGTGCGAAGGAATTTTACCACGACGAGTCCATAGCCTTCATCCAGGGTACGTTCCGGTGACACGACGCGCATCTGAATCGGGGGAGTCAGGCCATTTACCAGCTTCTCCATTTCGGTGAGCCACATGCCGGACTGAATAACTTTCTTCAGCCCTACCTTCCTCGCTGTCTCCGCAATGGTGTGATAGGGAATCCCCGTCGCCATCGAGAGACTCGCCACACTGCAATCACCGTCGGACATCTGCACCTGGGGCTGGAACACAGTTGGGGTTATGAGTTCCACGGGCCGTCCTCCACATCAAGCCAGTGAATCTTCACGGAATTGAGATCGGTCACACCCTTGACCTGTTCAAAGGTCACATAGCCCCGTCGCTGTGGTCGGCCTCCGATCCGTGCGCTCGTCATGTAACCCTGAGTCCGGCAGAGACAGCCACACTCCACCAGTAGACTGCCGGCGCGGAACGGAAAGAAACTGAGGGCGTGGGTATGCCCCATAATAAAGAGCCGAATCCCGTCAATGCCCATCGCATTGGCATTGTCCACGACCCATTCCTCAAAGGCGCGAATCGCGGTACCGGGAACGCGAGAGAACTTCTCTGGATGTGCCAATAGACAGTCGCCATAGGTCATCAGCCAATCGACCTGGTGATCCGAGTTCGGAATCTCATGGCTGGCAATCTCGATATTCGGAAACTTCTTCGCCAGCGCCGTCACCGGACACAACGTGCCTCCGGTCATAGTGCTGACCGCATCCAGCATGTCTGGTGTGAGTTGTGAGGCCAAGGCTTTCCTGAGTCTCGCATCATGGTTCCCGACAATAATCTTCACTATAGGAAAGGACTCGGACAGGGTTTGCATCATCAGGGTGACTTTCGCCCACTCATGGGCAAAGGACACCGGCTCATACTTGGCGAAGCGCGAGAGCGAATAGCTGTCTGAAATATCCCCGATCTGAATCGCCACATCGGTCTGTTCCGCTTCTCTGGCAATCATCGCGGCCACCATCTCTGGCTCCTCGAAGGGGACATGCAAGTCAGGAATGACAAGCACCCTAGTGCGATCTTTTTTGGGAACCGCTTTTGCGGGACCTCGATAGCGGTTCTTCGCCATGCCGATGGTCTGTTGCCACAACGCCCACGCTTCCTCAAACGACGTGAGGGGCTGGCGCACCAGCTTCTTAATAGCTTCCTTCATTTCCGGGGTGGTGCCACGCTTCTTATAACAGTGCATACAGACCTTCGCTGTATGGCTTTTCGGTTTTCCACACACACAGGTACTTTGCGGTCGGGCCACCGACGAAATGCCAATCCGTTCACGGTAACACTGGAGGCAACTACGTGCATCCAGATTCCTCACCATATTGACGGGATTGCGCTTAATGCTCTGACAGACCTGACAGGGGTGTTTTGGTCGCATGGGCAAAACTCAAGGCTCGACTCAGCCAACCATTCAGATAACAGAGTTGATCAGGGTTTTTGGTCACATGCCGCGCGAGACGCAACGCTCGAATGACCGCCAGTCGGACTGGCAAATCATCTGCTGCGTCCACACAGGCGCGTGTGGTTTTGGGGCCACAGATACCGTCCACGACGACTGTTCCCAAGGCTTTCTGGAGGTCCTGAATCGCAATATAGGGGCCAGAGAGGACTGCATTGTCCACCAGTTGCCCCTGGATGGGGAGCCGATCCAGACGATTGATCCCGTTGGCTTCGACATAGCGGCGCTTTAAGATACGAAGCGCCTCATCTTCACTGAGCGTTCGGAGTTCCTTACGGGTACACCGCCGACCGCGCCAGGCTTCCAGTGTTCGCATGGTAATCCCACCCTTTGTGGGACCGCCGCGATCTCGTTCGTCCTCGGTATAAGTAGGCCATCCCTCACGTTGCAGGATGTCGGCCAGTATCGTATCAACATTCACGATCCCTCCCGGAAGCTGGTGACTAAGGCACTGACCACCGCGCTTACCAATCCCCCAATAATGGCTGCATATTTCAACAGCGTGTTTTTGGATTCCATCGCACGATCATCTCGGTCGGCTAGGACGGCGACCTTGGCACTCAGTCGATTGACAGAGACAGACAACTGATCCAGCTTGGCATCATGGCGGTCCATCCGTGCCATGAGTTGTTGGATTTCCGTAGACATGATTAGCCACTCTTATTCTTGTCAAACTCCTTAATGGCGTTTTCAAGAGCGACCACTGCATCAATCACTTTTCTGGCACAACTCTCCACCGACGCACTGGCTAAGAGTTCCTTCTGTGTGACCTGTTGGGAAATATGAAGCATACTTAAAATGAGCTGAATTGCCGCATCCTGCTTCTGTTTCCCCTTTCCACTGGTAAAACACTTCTCAACCCACTGCACCGCGTCGATAATATAGGGAACCAGCGACATCGCTTTCTGAAGAAATCCAGTCATGCTACTTCTCCTTTGCAGGGCTGACAAACTGACGTTGGACAAAACTGACCACGGCAATGACCGTAGACAGGGTAATCGACAACTGCTCCACCGTTAAGTCTAGCCCAAAAGCCCCGGCTAATGCGACCGCCACCGTAATGGCCCCGCCATACATGACCGGTTCGTTCTTGATGGTTGGTTTATTCTGCATGATATTTGAGACTGCTTTCTGAATCGTCGTGACCAGTGCCTTGCGCTTGGTCGCTGGCATGTCCGTGTTCTCGAGTACCCCTCCGAGTTTTTTGCCGAGAAACCAGGTTACGGCCTTGCGTTTGAGTCCTCCAATCAAAACTCTATATTTCCCTTTTTCGCAAGTTCTAAGAGCCGAGTCAGCTTTATGAGATTGATGTCTCCCTTCAACGGAATTGCTTCAAAAGCACCAGTGCCAATTTCCAAAGGAAATGCTGTTTGAGGATTGAGTTTTCGACTCACATCCGAAGGAAGTTCTGTTTGATACTTGAAAGGGGTAGATCGACGTATAGGATCAAAAAACTTACCATAACGCTCTTTCTCCATTAACCTATCGAAATCTCCAATCTCTTCCATCTCTCTTTGAAGACCCTTTAGTAATTTGTCCTTTTCTTGCGGGGTACCAGCAAGAAACTTCTTACTCTGTCGGAGTTCATGCTCCGGGCTAATCCATTCGTCTTCTATACGTTTAGGGCTTCGCGTAGCTGGTGATTTGCGGCCACGCTTAAAAAGTTGCATTAAACTGCGCAACGCTCCCGGACCAAATGGTATTCCTGTCTGCACTATTTCCTCAGAAGGGACAGGCTCAGGAGAATATTGATGGTAAGTCGGGGGTTCATACGCCTTTCCCCCTCCCCTAAAATGTTCCGAAATTCCAGACTTTATTAAGTCCAGCCACTGCATCCCTAAAGGTTCGTAATCGCGGTCCGATAACAACTCTTTTTGATTATCGTTTGGCATTATTGCCTCATGGAAGCGAATGCGTATCCTTGTACGCCTTCTTATACGCGATTTCCAAGTGGTCCTCTACCTCGCCACGCGGATCAAAATCTGGATCGCTGTCGATTTCATCGAGAAACACGGCTTCTTTAAGGTCTGTATGCACTTTAAGAAACGCCTGTGTCTCTGGAAGGGCCAGATACGCGGTGAACGCCTTATCAGCCCGTTCTTCCAGATAATCTTCGTCGTTATCGGGATTAAAACTTGCCAGCAACTCCTCACCCGCTAACTGTTGCGCGCGAGTGGGGTGATCATAATCGACACGCCATGTACTGCGGTCGTCCACATTCCCAATGCTTACCCCCACGACCGGAATACCAATCCGTTCAAGCGCCGCCGTTAATTGTGCTGCTAACATAATTAGCTCCTATAGATAGCTGAGATGCCACTCTGTCGCTTCGCGGGAACATTGTTGTCCCCATAAAACGTCGTTGTCCCAACCGCTGTGACCACTTCGAGCATAGCATAGTAGTGATACCCGGCGGCTTTGTGTTTCTTTAAGTGTGCCGAGACAAAATCTGTCGAATCGTTCACCTGTGGATTGGACGCAAGCATCTGACAGCCCGTGGCATTTGCCGTGGTACTGCTCTCTCCAATCCCCACGGCCACATACGTCGTTGCTGCCGCAGCCGAATGACTATACATGACAGAATTATCCACTGTAATCGCACTACCTTCCAGTCCAGACACCGCCTCCACTTTATTCGTCGCTTCATTTCCAGCCTGACGAATCGTATCGACGGTATACGTCCAGCTATTGGCTGATGGCAGTTTATATAGTTGTCGATCAATCTGGTTATAGGCGTTCCAGACAAACCGCTTGGTTTGAGAATCCTCGCATTGGCCTATCGATGAAGTGGTGCGATAGGTCCCGATATATCGCTGGTCGAGTGCGCCGGTCTTGCAATACACCCCATCCTGCATCACCAGATTGGTGGCGCGATTGGTATCATTGGTCCAGACGAGACTCTCCAGACTGACCACGCCGTTCGTGCTTTTGGCAAACACATCATAGTTCTTATCGGCGGTTTCTCCGCTGAGGCTATGGGACAGTTGGGCAAACTGATGAATCGTCCAATGGGCCGTCGAGGTGTTATACAGGGAAATCTTGTTTCCCATATACGGTGTGAAGTAAATCGTCGTCGCCCCCGTCTGGTCCGAAGTTGCGATTGGTGCGCCATCTTCCAACGTCAAGCGTCCTCCACAGACCTGTGGCTGTACCAGCCCGACCCGTGATGGACTGAAGTCCAGCAGAATCTCCGCACTGCTGGTGGCTCGACCCACCACACGCTCTTGATTTGGTGCCGTTTCTGTCCGTGCGCCAGCCGTAGCACCAAGATATTGCGGTTTACCAGTCGTCAAGCCAGAGAACCCGGCCAGCTTGCCGCCAATGCGAATCCGTCCTTCCGCGCCACTGTCAATCGCTGCCGCTACCACGCCCAAGACCGCATCGGTGTTCGCGTAGTCAAGATCGGAGTCCGTCTTATACCAGCGGCCTGCGGTCAGTGACCCGGACCCGTCACTGAGATAGACAAAGTTATTAGCCGAGAGCGCTTCCCCAGCGGTCCCGGTGATTTCCAGCGACGCGCCTTCCTCGCCCTGCAAGGCCAGAATATTGTCCTGCGTATAGACCGTGACGTCCGACGAATTATCCACTCTAAACTTGTAGGATTTCGGCTGGAGATAGACGGTCGCCCGTCCTCCAGCATCGAGCACGACTGGATTGGCGTTGGCGGATGACAGCGCCGAATCGCTATAGGTAGCAAGATTGGTGGTCGATCCGGCGACATATGTATACAGCTTGCCGCCTGAAAGAGGGTTCCCGTCGTTGTCCAGAAACTGAATCTGGGGGACGGGCATTACAGTGCCAGTGGCCATTACTTATAATTCTCCTGGGGGGATAAATCCCCGTCGTTCAGAACCCGACGCATCAGAAGATACATCTGAACGTCCCTCGCTGCCCGTAACTATAGCAGTCTCCCACCCTCGAAGACCCGCCCCAATGGGAAGACCAAACTCATCAGTCGTTCCCCCCATGTATCGTGTCCATTGCTTACCTAGACCGGGCTTAACCCATAACACGTTCTTCGAATCACGGAAAAATTGTGCAGCCTTGTCCCCAACCCACCATTCAGGACGGCCCATGGGCGTGCCCTGTATACTTCGTTTAGAAATACCCTTCATAATAGCAGCTAAGAAAGGCCAACTCGCTTCACGCGCTGCGGTACGAGCACCAAACGCCGTATTCGCTGATCCTGCTGCTACTACACCCGCGGTTTTCGTAACTGCTTGTGCCGGTTGCGTAACAGTAGAGGCAATAAAATCATCCAACATTTGCAAATCTCGCAATTTCTCTAATTTCGCACGATACCCGAACTGAGTCGCTTCAGGCGCATGGAGGGGCACTGCCCTTACATTCGTTTCTGGATCTAAGCGTTTCAATGCATCCGCCATGCTGGCTCGCGCATGTTTCAAATCATCCATCGCATTTGGTGGCAGGGCCAAGTCGGCAGGATCTGGATAACTAATCATGCGATTATAAATCTTTGTTACCTCTCGTATTTCCTCTGGCGTCAGCTCATCTATGGCCCCTGGCTTAAATATCGGCACGCCGCCATTTTGAACATTAACACGATTGGCAGTGTGTAGCGGCCTCCACTGGACTTCCAGAGAAATTTCTCCGGTATTTTGGTTAACCAGATCGTCGCTTACTTTGACTTGGGCGTGCTCATACTTTGGCTTGAGTTTGCCTGCATCATCGACAAAATCAGTCAAATGAATGCCATCGAAATCATCGATAGTTTCAGTAATCTGATAGTCGGTTATGTTTCCTTTTTCATCCTTTATAGGGGTCCTCAGTCGTATCCGAGTAGCAGGTTCAAGCTGTTTGGTATTCGGATTCGTAATCATCCGCTGTGTGATAGGGTCCCCTGATGGCTCTGTTCTAAACAATTTTTTCACAAGAGTATCAGCACGCTGCCCCAATGGAGTCGTGGGAATCTCCGCGCCAACTGCACCTCCACGCTGTGCCTGTCGAATTTTAGGCAACCACCGAAGCAACCGTTGCGCCACCGCCTCTCCCGTCTCTCCAGTAGCCTTATCGAACCATGGAAACGCTTTACCAGCGCCTTGCCATTGCGCCCACGCCTTCCCTAACGAGACATTCAGCTCTTTTTCTACAATATTTTTTGCCAGTTGTGAAAAACTCTGTAACTCCCCCGTCGTAAATCTCCACAACGTCGGATCATCAAAAAGCCGATTGGCTAAACCATCCCTAAACTCCTCAATAATCTTCACATCCGCATTCGTTAACGACTTGTTCCCATCGGGTCCATAATGCAAGATATATTGATCGGCCTCTGACTGAATATTTCTTACCAAAGGACGCATTAACCAATTAAACGCCGCCTTTGGTAGCGTTTTCGACAAAAGCTGGACAGGCGCTGTTACGACTGGTGCCCCCAATCCAATCAACGCACGTATCGCTCCAACCCCCTGTGCTTCATGCGGTGGCAATCCCAAAGCCAACGCTTTGGCAATATCCACACCGCTTTCCACACCAGTATGGGTTAAGTGTTTCCCTATCCTGGCCACGGCACCGGTTCCAGAAATTCTTGAAGCCGTGGCAGCTCCAAGCAACCCCGACCCGACAAAAAACGACGCCATAATACCGGCAGCTCGACCCACATTGCCAGCAGCACTCTTCTCATCCGGCCCCAACGCCTTAAACCAGGGTTCGTCGGACCAATCAAGCAACTGAAACTGAGCCTCATCGTTCACGTCATGATCAGGATAAGCAGGCTCAAATTCTCCTGACATGAACGATCCCCTGAACGGATTTATATCTTTATATCCCAATCCTGGCCCACCAGTTTGACGCAAAGTATTCATTGCACGAAGACCAATATTAGGTATACCGGCTGTTTGCAAATGAGCCGCTGGCTCAAGCACTGACGCAGGAACCCCACGCGCAAAATCCAGTACCATCTGGCCCTGCTCCTTAAAAGGGATGGCATCACTTAGTCCGGCCGCCTGTATTTGATAATCTTCGTTAAACAGTCGATCAAAGGCATGCTCCTTCTTGTACCTCTTTAAATTCAAATCCTGCGCAAACTCCTCAATGGAATCAGCCGTCTTCTCCTGCGCCAGATTATACTGTCGCTCGATCTCACGCGACTCCGCCCCCGCCAACCCTCCTGTTGCCGCTAACCGTTCTTCATTTGTTTGCCCCGCAAACTCAGTCCGACGGTCGCGCTGGGCCGCAAGATTCCGCATCTCTTGCGCTCGTTTTTCTTCTAGAGTAAGAGGCGTTCCGCCTTCGAGTGATCGCTGAAGAAAGGACTGTGCCCCCGTCTGCTGAAATTGAGGCTGTATCCCTAAAAAGGCATTTGCTAAACTATTGCGGGGGGCCACCAAGAACTCCTCCTGATAAATTAAGATTCTCCAATGGTTCCATGATCTCCTCGATCCCACTTATTACGCGTTGATTTTTTTCATTAACTGGAAACTCTGGGGCCTGATACTTATTGGCTTCACTCCCAAGCCACTCTTCATCATCAAACCCATTTGCATCCCATTTTTCCTGCGACGTCCACCCACCTGGACAAGATGCTGGATCATAACAATCCTTCTGTGTAGGCACCCAACGCCGAACGACAGGGGCCATCAGTGGAGATCCGTCAGGATTTTTTCCTCCTGTATCTTCCATACTCGGAACGCTAATATCGCCAAAAAACCGACCCTTACCGTTATTGGCCTCCACCATCTCTTGACTATACTGGACCACACCAAATGCATTGGGGTCCCTTCCCTCCTCGTTCGCCCGTTTATGTCTAATATCACGGGATTGCAACCAGCCAGCCATAAACACCATCTTGGGAAATGCTGACTCCCCGGTATCCCATCCATCAGGAATAATCGGTCCCCATATTCTTAGAATATCCGCATCACTCGGTCGTGATCCCTGCGATGCCACCGCCAACTCACCGCCCAACCCTAATCGAAAATCAAAAAACTGCTTATAAACCGGGGCCGTGCCTATCCAAGTTCCTAAATAACCAAACAGATTTTGGACAAGCTGGAATGCCTTCGGACTAGTAAATATCGCATCATCACTACCAAATAGGATAGGATTACCTGCGCTATCTGTCAGGGTCGGCATTCTCTCAGCGTGTTCCTTGGTCATCGCCACGTTAAACAGATTCGCTAATGCAAAAGTAGCGGTCTCCATTTGGTCTTGGCGTTCCTGCTGCTGGGTAGTTAACGCAATATCGGCATCCGTTATTCGTCGATTTGGACTATTCAACTCAAACAGCTCCATCGTATACGGATTCGCCCAAGCCATTTTATTCCGTCCAGTTCTCGTATCATAATATTCCTGGAGCATCATTCGAACCGGAGGCCCACCCGGCATTCCCGCGCCTGCCGCTGTACGTGCTTTCCAAAGTTCAGGATTTTCAACCTGATATCCCTCTGCATCCATAATAGCTGTCTCGCCATTCGGATACACAATTTGCGTTCCTGGCACCGGCTCACCAAACTCTCCTTTTAATTCCAATCTATATAACGTCGGCTCCTGGTCCATCTCAACCTCGTCACCGAACTTAAATGGCTTGGCTACTCTTGTTACCTTCAACCTTCCTGTATCATCTTTCGTGAATTCATAGGTAAACGCTTCTTTTACCGGCTGTCCTATATTGTTCAGATTCGCATAAAAATTATCATCATGCATTGGACCATATTCACCGATCATGTCCTCGCTAATCACGCCTACATCAATACCTTCTCGGCGCAGCGCATTATGCATTGTTTCTTTTGATACATCTGGAGTGTTGTGCATCGTAGCACCAAATTTTTCCCAAAATGTGGTGCGTTTGTTCATCATGTCAATATCATCGTGCTTTGCTTCCCGTTTTGCCCTTCTCGTCGTTTCATTCATTCCCTGAATCGTTGATAAGATATTTATCGTATCGGTCAGACCTTTCATCCTGCTATTAGCGTTTAACTGAGCCGTCTGTTGCCGTCGATACTCCAAATCGGCTAGATTCGACATCATCTCCAGATTACGTGCCGGGAGTTCATGCCGTTCTTTCATGGCTGACGCTAATGTTCCAGCGGTCTGCTGACCAATCGACTGAACAGCCTGTGCCCAGGGACGCTGTTGCGCCTGAATGCCAGCCGCCTGTATTTGCCCCCGACGCATATACGCATCAGACAGACTTTCACCGGAAAGTGGACTCGGCATTCCAGTCCCGCGTGGACGATTGGAAAAGCGTGGAGGAGCCATTGGTTATGCTGCCCCCATGCCCATTAACCCGGCCAACGTACTGCTTTTCAAATCACGCGCTTCTTCGAAACGCTGCTTTTCATGTAAATATTCCTCCCAGGATCGATCATATTCCTGATCCCGATCCAGTCCTGCCATCTGATACTGATAGGGCCATGCTGTCATTAGCGGAGCAAATTCATCCATCGCCGCTTCCCGTTCAAACCGATATTCATCAAAGACATTCTGGCGTGCTCGATCAGAAATATCGCGTGCTACCCCATAACCCTGCTGATAATCCAGTAAATTCTGACGCGCTGCCCGATCCCATTCGCCAAGCTGGCGATTATAGACATTCTGATAGCCTAACTCGCCCATCTGCTGACCATACTTTTGCAAATCTTTCCAGGTTTGCCCGGAACGAAGCATCCCTTTCGCCGCAGCACTTGACTCCAAAGCTCGCTGACCTTCCTGCATCCGAAATTCAAATCCCGGATCACGGCGTGCATCCTCTAGGCTAGGAGCCTGAAAGGGATCAATACCCTCATATTTTTCGTAAGAAAAGTCCGGTAAATCAGGACGATCAGGAGCCGTATAACGTGGCACAGCAGGATACGGAGTATCAGCACCGGCTGGCCGCTTCCACCTTCCTGGATACTGACTAATGGCATCTGACAACCACTCAGGATCAGTACCATTATTGTTGGTGTTGGTGGTGTTGGTGTTAGTGTTGGTGTTGGTGTTGGTGTTGGTGTTGGTGTTGATTGGCGTCTTTGAGCTATACTTTGGCTCAATTCGATCATATCCCGTGTCAATATCAAGCGGTTCGGCAAAATTACGAGACGAAGAGGTCCACTGAGGTGTATAATCCAGATTAGATCGTTCCGAAACGCCTAATACACTGTCCCCGCCAAAACCCTTCTGTCCAAAGTAGTCTTCCAGGTCGGTTTCAGCCCAATGATCACCCATTTCCGTTGAAATCGGATCATTAGCAAACGCAGTAACTGGATGACGTGTTCGTCGAATAATATCTTCTAAGGCCATGCTATCCTCCGGCTATGTTGCGGCTGTTGCACCGCCGCCTCCAAGACCCATCCCGCTGAACAAACCATATATACTTGCTACATCCTTCGCGGTATTCAAAATACGACCCCACTCAAAAGGTGATCGACTTTTTCCGACTTGAAAACGCGGATCTTCATAATGAGCCGCCTGCTGGGCCATCGCCTCACCATACGGATCATCTCCCTTGCCCCACTGAGGACTCCCTCCACCAGATCCCTGTTCTGCGGCCCGTAGCTTGTTCACTTCGTCCATAATCATTTGTCCGACATCCACCGGCTCTGTACTGGTCAGATGCTCCGGTAATTCCGCAACCCGTAAAGCCTCCATCTCTTCCTCGGAAAGCTGTTTATTTCCTAAAAAGTGCTCCTGAGCAATTTTTCCCGCACCTTGCGCTAACCATCGCGGCGCTTCTTTATAGGCAACGTCATCCTTTCGAGCTTCCCCCACCTGATATCCCTGTAACGGTAGCCCATATCGCCCCATTAAGGCCGTTTCCGCTGCCAATCCACGCATTGCCATCCGTTCCTGCGCTTCCGTCGCACGGTTTGCCGCATCAGATGACATTTGTGCGCCCTTCAAAGTTGTTAATCCTGAAATGGCACTGGGAATGGCAGTGTTCCACCAAGGTTGCGCTTCATAGACACCTCTACCTGATCTATCAGAAGTGGCATCACCAGATTTATCAGAATCATCAGTACCGAAGTATCCCTTCGGTATCCCAAGTTCCGCCATAATCTGCTGAATAGTTGACAACTCACCTGTCAATTCTTCAGTAGTTTTTCCTCCAATTGTCTGCTGACTCTGCTTACCAGCCTCTTGTGAAGACTTAACAGCCTGTGAAAAATCACGAACCGCCCTATTGATAGGAGACGTCGATAGAAAATTCGGATTTCTAACACCACCACCTAACCAGGTCTGTCCTGTATATCCATTACCCATAAGAATATCCTTATTATGTAGGAATCTGTTCCACGGCTAAATCCAGTCGAAAGGTCATAGCAGTACCCCCTGAACTGGCATACGCCGCACTATACGTTAACGGTGTCGAGCTATCACTCCGTATCATCGCACTCAGACTCTGTGTTGTCGAAGTCGTATTCCCGGTCATCGCGCTTCCTGACGATGTGCAGGCCACCGTCCCATCCGTCCACCCCAGGGTGACGGTCAGGGAACTCGATGTAGAGGCCGCTTGCGTAATCCGTGCATATGTCGAAACGCGATAGAGTCCCACCGAAAGCGTTGTCAGTGGAATCGAAGTCGTCGGAATCGCTGCTGACTGATTGATGACCGAATCGAACACGGTCGTCAACGTATCGGCCCCGGCATTCAATCGATCCTGCGCCTGAAGAAAGTACTCGTACCAGGCGGTGGAAATGATACCCGTGGGCACTTCTCGGCCTGACTGTGGATCGAGTTGCGTTTCGACCAACACAGAATCGGACGGAATCGGTGCGGTTTTCGCCACTAATGTGCGCCGCCCTTGACGTTAATATACGCATCTAGAATTCTCCAGGGTACTGGGTCGGTCATCGTAACAGACGGCAACAAATTCCGACCACTGCCCAAACGCCACCATTGCGCCCGGTGTAAATACTCGCCCATTTTTCCTGCACTCCGCCAGCGTTCTGACCCCCATGTAATGCCCCCATCCCGACTCAGTTGCAGCATCACCTGCGGATCATCACCCTGTCCACTTAATAAACCCACGCCAACATCACAATGCAATTGAAACCGGTCCAGAAAAACTCGACGCTGCTCACTCTGTAAAATTGGAGGAATCCGCTGTCGTCGCAACCCCTTCCCATCGACATCAGTAAAGAGGTCCGTACTCATATGATAAATCACCCCATTACAGGGATCACCCACCAGATGCTTGTCAAACGCAAACGCATGATATTCCGGTCCCCAGACTTCATATTCCATTGCATCAGCGTTCCACTTACCACGTTCATGCCACATCCCCATGCTCAGGTCAAAAACCCAGGTCGCATTGGCCGACGGAAAATTCAACGTATAAAACTGATGTCCCTGGTCCTGATAGGTATACGCGACCGCATCATCGACATTATCGTACTGTGAAAGAGCAAATTCTACCGCATACGTGCTGACACGTTGCGCGTTATACCCCATCATCGCTACAACCTGTCGATTGCCATCTTTTGTTTCAGTTAACCATAGCACAGTATTACCAATAGCCTTTGCAGAAAACGGCGCAGCAATCCCATGCGGGATAATCATATTGGGAACCGGCGCAAACGGAAATGGCGCAGCTCCCGCATTATAAATAGGTTCAGTCGTTTCGCTGCCAAACAACAAAATAATCGGATTCTTGACAAGCATGGCCTGCCACGTATCTGGTGCGGCATTCCGTTGCAAAATCTGAGTACTATCCCAGGTAGTCCCATCCAAGAGATCCGACATCTTAAAGGTCGAAGTGGACTGATCGAGGGCCACAAAATAGCCATCCAGCATACCCCCCATCGTGACATCACTCACAGGATTCGAAAAGGCCCCCGTGCTCAGATTATAGAGATACCCTTGATCCCCAGACGTAACAAAAAGTTCATCGCCTCCGTCACCATTCGTGGCAAAGGTCGCTGGATTACTGTCTCCTGCTACCGTGCCCAAACTCGTAAAAGTACCCGCTGAATTGAGTTCATACAACGTATTAGCCATAACCACAAAACAACGTCCGTTTTGAGCAAACAGTCCACGACACGGACCAGATGTTGATTCCGAAAACGCCTTCAGGCCTGGTGTGGAATAAAGAACCACCTGCTGCTGATTACCCATCTCTAACCGTTCTGGGTACAAATTCATACATCGTTCAGAACTGGCTAAGGGGCTTTGGGACTCATACGATGGACCACAGAAGCCGGGATACGACGGCATTAGAACAACCCTCCTCGAAACTGGCTATTCGTCATCGTCCGGCTACGTTGCGTCAGTGACGGATCAATCGGCACCTCGCGCATCCGCACATTAGCACGCTTCACGCGTAGCATCGCGCTCAATGCTTGCTGGCGGAGATCCGGCGAGACAGGTATCCCATAAAAGGGAGCCAATTCGACGGCCAGATTGCTCCGAATGGCCCGTTCGTATCCCGGCGGAAACGTATAGGCCGTTGAGAGATCAGCAAACTCCGTAAGCGGTGTTGGAAGATACAGGACAAGCTGGGTCGTCGCAACATTTGGTACCGGCCAAACATGCAAGTTGCCAAGTCCTGCTGCCCAATCATAATCATACCAAACACCCTGTATTAAGCTCGACTGCAAGGTCTTTTGAGAAATTTGTGCATATTCATCATCGGTAAAAAGTGCGCGTTCCACTTCAACCGGCGTACTCGCACCCGTATCGAGAATCAACCCGACATTCTCGATCCAGATCGGACGAGCCACGTTAATGGTCCCCCCGCTGCCAATCGTATAACTCGACGTCCCACTCGCTAACGTATGGGTCTGGCGCTTTACCGTATAAATGGTGTTACGCTGAATTCCTAGCTGGTCGATCCACTCGTTGAGGACGTTGAGGGCAAGTGCGGCGTCCTCACTGGAGATGGTATCAATCGCATCCGCAACCCCGATAGACTGGAGTGCGCGAGTGGCGAAGTCGTTCGCACTGGGCATTAGCGTCTCTTCCTATAAGGTAAATTAGGATTTGCGCCTTCCAAATCCGCCTGCGACCCTATATTTCCACGTATATCCATCAGTTCAGCGAGTGACTGGCCAGTGGGCGAGTAAAATGGCAGACCGCGCTTACCACTTGGTAAGGTTACATCAGGAATCAGCGTCGGGTGTGTATAGCGCTTGTACTCTGACGGCCAATGGTGTCCCTGTTCGGGGTCTGGTTTTACTCCTGCCAAAAATGCAGCCCGATAATCATAGTGGTGAAGCGGATCGTCTGGATTATCGTTAATGCCAGTCTCATTCGCTATCTTTTTGAACCATTTCTTAAAATCCTTCTCCACGGATGGAGTCAGTATCGTCTCTTGCATTAGTGTGCGCCTCCGGTACTCGCCGCGAGAAATGTCGCGTTCGCACTCCCTGACGTAAAGGCGCTCACTCTCGCCCGAACATAGCGATACCCCGCAACATTGGCTCTCCACCCACCCGCCGCAGTAGTGGAAGAGACTGCCGTCGCACTATTGGATGGGAGCATGTTCAACCCCACGAAGGTTTCTCCATCCACAGTGGCTTCAAATTGTACTGTCAGTGTAAATGTACCAGACAGTTGAAATCCCACCGCCCCTAAGCCTCGGACGTCAAAGAGCAGGACGTCGCCATCGGCATCAAAAATATCATCGGCAATCGGCGCAGCCAGACTCATGATCCACCTTGCAGGATCGACTTCACCCGTTCTTTCACGGCTTCGCCAAACTCTTCTTCGGTCAGACCTAGTGGATGGGCAATTTCCGCGATGAGCGCCCGAATGGCCACATTGCTGTTGATCCGGTCAAGCGCCGCCTGTTCCTGCTCGATGCCCTGTGCGTGATACTCCGTGGCCCATTGCGCCAATTTACTGGCCGATGGCTGTCGTCCAGGTCCGTCCCATCGGACAATCTTCTCGTCGTCGCCAGAGCCGCGAGTCACCACCCGCGCTGTCGGTTCTTTCCACCGTATGATTTCTGATAAATGATGACTCATATTAGACATCCACTTCTAGAAGGACCATCGTTGACGTGCTGGAATTTAGACCTACATATACAGTACCTGCGTCTGCTTGACTCATAAATTGGGTTTTATAGACGATTTCGCTGGCTGTTTGGGGATCATCAAGCACCGACCAACTCGAACTGCCTGTGTAAATCGTGCCAGTATCCGCTGTGTAGGCTTGAGAATTTTCCACCGCAATCGTCGTCGAATCGCGGAGCAACTGCGTATGGACGCGAGTGTTGCTTGTTACTTTGCCCACCCCGTTGTGTGATACCAGCACCAAGATTTTGTTATCGTCGTCTGCGGGGGTGATCGACGCGGTGAGTCCCGTGTCAGCCATCGTGCTGGAACTTGACGACGCCGCCGACGTATCTACTCCATAGACCACTTGAAGAATCTTGCCTCCACCAGACGCTGCTGCCCACCCAATATCATTGCCGTCGGCCATCGTCAGGACGTTCCCGGAACTGCCTTTGGCGAGTCGTGCGCCGGTCGGCGCTCCACTGGTGCCGACGAGCAGGTCCCCGCGTGTCGTCAGTGGGGAAACATCTGCAAAGGTCGCGGCTGCCGTCGCACTCGTAATCGCTCCCGTTCCAGCACCCTTCAGATAGTTGCCAGAGGTATGGGTGGCTGCGCCAGTGCCGCCACGGGCCACCGCAAGGGTGCCAGCGGTCATGTTGTCCACGTCGAGATAGTAGGAGCCGTCCTCACCATCGAGTGTTTCGGCATCGCCGCCACTCGCTCCAACACGCCCGGAGGCGGAAGCGGCTAATAACGTCACATCGGCACTACCAGAGGTGTAGGCGCTCACTCGCGCCCGCATGAGCTTGAAACCCGCCACATTCGCAGACCACACACCGGCTGATGTTGCATTGGTCGCCGCTGACGTGCTGTTACTTGGCAGCATCCGCAAAGACACCCACGTTTGTCCGTCTGTCGTAGCTTCAAACTGGACGGTCATGCTAAATGTCCCGCTTAATTGGAGGGCCACACCCCCCAATCCCCGTACATCCAGCACTTTATCTTCACCATCCGCATCAAAAATGCGATGAGCAAGAGGAGCAGCTATCATAACTAGCCCTTCTGACGCGCTTTGCGTCGTGGTTTAGCGTTCGTTTTGGGTTTTGCTGGAGCTTTTGAGACAACAGTCCAGACCGCAGGCGATTCAGCCCACTCCGACCCTAATGCGCGATCTTCTTTCTCAGAATAGACCATCCGTGTCGCGCCGTCACGGTGGTATCTTACGCTCGGATATGATTGATGTACATACGGACCTGCATCAGCCACGATGAATCCTTTCCCTGCCACAACTGTGCCAATATCATCCCGCCTAGCACACTGATTGCCACCATCGGCAAATACATCTGGTGTTCACTGAAAAAATTATATTGCGGCACCACCAATCGTGGAAAGACTGAGAGCAATATCCAGCCACCCGCCCACGTCCACACTGGTGCCTGCTGCCACGTCTTCACCATGACAAGAATCGCCAGAAACATCAACCATCCTCCGACAAAACGCCATAATAAACTCAAGGTCGCCATATCATGGTCCACCGTAAATCCAAACGGCCAGAGTGCCAGTGCGAATAACCGAGAAAACGCACCTACCTGTGTGCCAACAAACGCAGCCCATGACAGCGATGACCCTCCAGCATTTTCAGGAAGTGTCATCCACGCCAGAAACGTCGGCCATTGCACCAAGCAGAGCAGAGCGACCACACCGGCCCCATACGCCATGAGCTTGAGATGCTGTCGATAAATGAGACAGGTCCAGAGCATCAAGGCCGCGACCACCACCCCGATTTCCTTCGTCCAGCCTGCCAGAATCACAGCGACAGCCGTCACCATCAAGCCCCGTTGTCCGTTGCGAAGTCCCCATAAGGCCACTAAAGCACAGAATGTCAGCAGTAAATCCCCTCGCGCTGCCACATAACTCACCGCTTCGGTCTGAAGCGGATGAATCGCAAACATCCCGGAGGCAAAAATGGACCCTAAGCGCCCAATCATCGGAAGCGCAATAATCGCTACCAGCACACTGTTCACTAAATGAACACCGACATTCAGCACATGAAACCACGTCGGACTCACCGGCCAGCCAAAAGATGCCGGAAGTTCCGCCTGTAGCTGAAAACTAAAATTAGTGAAAGCGCGACTCGGCCACGTCCAGAGAATTTCCTGATTCACCGCCCCCAACCAGCGTACATCTTCGTAGACAAATGGCGCAGCCTTCAATGGCAAATACATGCAGAAGGCCAAGGTCACAAACAGGGCTACTGAGAGGCGATAATCTTCTGTCTGGTAATCCATGCGTGCGCCGCAATCGTTTCCTGTAACCTGTATAAGTTCATCACCGGGGTAATGCGTGCCAAGGCCCGGTCGTATTCTCCGTGTTGCGCTTCGAGCAATGCCAGATTGGTTTGAGCGACCGAAATGCCACTGGCGCGTTCATTGTGTGAGCGATGGGGATGTTGCGCCAAGCGGGTCGAGCGCTGAAAACAGTGAATGGCAAAAGGTTCGGCGCGGTCAAGGAGGTAGTGCGCCCCCAAATTATTCCACGGACGTGGTTTATCGGGAGACTCCTCAATGGCCTGCCGCCACAGATGCAGCGGATGGCCCCACCGAAAGACCTGATTCACAGTGGTGACGCTCCACACTAGGCAGAGCGCCACCACCAGAACCTTTCCTGCTTTCATACGCTACGGCAAGGTTGTCGGGGTTGAGTTCTCGACGATAATTGCCGCACGCGCCCCACGCCATGCACTGGAGTAACACTGCCAGAGAATAGCGCGTTGCACGTTAATCCACGGAAGATACAGAGCTTGCCCTGTGCCTTCTGAACACGCCTCGCCGGTTTCTGGATCAATCTGTTGAAAATGATTGCCAGCACCCGTAAAAGCCGCATCCCCACTCGCCTGCGCTTGGGCGCGAGTCCCTAGCACACCTCGAATGACCGTGATCGACGTACCAGACACGGACGAAATCTGCATCGCTTCGTCATTCACCCACACAAACTGTCCAGCCGTAAAGTCTGTCCCGGAAGCGACCGTAATCGTTCCCTGAGAGTTATTTATGGCCGCACTGAGGGTTGTGCGTGTCATGTATGTCTGTGCATCAACCTGCTGTGACATGCCCATGAAAAAGCCAGCCACCAGCAGAACAAAGAAGAATTTACGCATCCTACACCTTCCTTTTCTGTTAAGCGGCTGCAATCGCCACCGACCACTCTGGTCGCTGGGTCTTGATGCCATAGAGGACGTCAAAACGACTCTTCCAGATATCGGAATCGCCGTCATACCATTCGATATACCGTAGACCGACACCCGACTGTGCATCATACTTCATCGAAGCCTGATTCACACCCTTGGGGCGCTCTAACGGTACGATTGCCAACGCTACCGCTTCTTCGTTGAACGCCACGCCCTGAGAATACACATTCCCGGTTGTGCCGAACACCGTAATCGCAGCATCATTGGCCGGGAGTGCGCTAACATTCTGGAACCGTTCACCCGGTCCCACGATGGATGGCGAAATGTTAATCGTCATCGCACCTGAACTATCACTCACTGCCGTGGTCACGACAAACTGCTGTAAATCAGACTGCGTTGCCTTTGTGACCGGATTGACTGAAAACACATCAGCAATCGTGAAGCGGTCGCCCACCGTGAGGTTGGACGCGCCACTGGACCAGCCATCCGTGATCAGACTTGATCCCGTTTGACTGGCACCATTGACCAACGGGGTGCCAGCATAGGTGCCAACGGTATGCGTGTAGACGTTCTGGTCGGTATACCAGTTGTAGCCTGCCACGTAATCCGCGACCTCTGCCTTGTCGAACACCTCGCTAATTTTACCTGCGCGATGAAAGTAGTCTCTCAACGCATAGGCAATGTCACCTTCCATCTCCGCATTGACCATCAAGTGCCGTTCACCATTGCCCCGTGGACAGGTGAAGTTCGTCAGCTTGACGCCTGCGTCGATGTAGGTTTGCATCGTGGAGGGAGTGGTTCCCGGAGTGCCCACGGCATTGAATGTCGATTTACTCACCTCTTCCAAGATGTTGGCATCGACTTCATTGGCCAGTCGGACAATCGCAGGCTTGAGCACCTGCTGTGTCAAGCTGTTCAAATCCAGCTTGCGCTCCTTTGAAGACATCGAAAAGTCCACACCTTTCTGCCGATCCAATGTCAGCGTATCGGTCTGCTCTTCAATGTCCTGCCCCGCCCACGCCTGGCCGGTCCGAACGGTGAACTGCGCCGGTTTTCGAATCCGGATCGAGTCACCAATCTGACCACCCTTCGACCCGAAATCATCTTCGAGCTTTCGACTACAACACTTAGCTGCATAGAGGTTATTTTCAAACACATCTAGTGCGGCTAATGTGATGTCATCTATTGTGGGTAGATTATTCGCCATCACTTACCTTTATAAAAATCCCACTTAAACACTCCGACGACCTCCACGCACGCCATGCCGTTTACGAAATTGTGCGAGTGAAGCTGTTTGACTGTTATAAGTTGTGGGTGTAGACCCACCCCCCACCGGATTTATTGGTGGTGCTGGCGTGCCTACGGAAGTAGAGGATGCAGATTGATTATTGACTGCATGAAGAGCCATCTCAACCTGCGCTTCTAATTTTCCAATCGCTCGGATATGCGCCTTGAGCGTAGGCTTATTATATAAGTCATGGGTTACTTTAGGATTTTTACCCAAATAGTAAGCCATTTCATGACCGATGGGCGACGTTAACAAAGTTTCAACCAAAGGCCGCTGCTTGCCATCGGACGGCAGCGTTTCATACATTGCGGTATATGCCTGGTCGAAATCGGGCAATCGTTTACGTACCTCGTCTAATTTGCCATCCCAATCAGACTGTGCCTGCTGGACACTGGCCTCTACGTGCGCGGTACGATCCGCCGTAGCTTGAAGTTCTGCTTGTTTTCTAAATTCCTCACGGGCGTGCCACCGGGCTGTCGCCGCTGAAAATGCCTCATAAGGATCTTTCTCCTGAGCAAACTCAGACAACTCAGGAGGTGCTTCTGGTTCCTGTGGAATCTCCTCGGCAACCGGTTCCGAAACCGATTCCTGAGACACAGTATTCTGGTCAACTAATTGCTGACGTAATTCTTTACGTTCTCGTAATAATGCTTCAATCCGTTTTGCAGATCGCGTTCGTCGATCCAGCACCTCTCCAGTATCAGGATCAAGGAGTTGATTCTCGACTTCAACCGCAGGTTCCTCGGTCGAATCACCATCGGCCTGCGGCGCTACCGACTCTGAAGGAGCCTCCTCTTCAACCAATTCTCCTTCCCGTTCAGCCTTACGTGCAGCCCGAAATTCAGCTAAAACACTAACAGGAACTTCAAAAGGTTCTGCCCCCGTCTCTTCCGGGGCAACCGGAGGAGCCTCTGGCGTGGTTTCAACTGCGTCTTGCGTGGTTTCTTCTATTTCAGGAGCCATTGTTTCTCTTTCCCGCACCTCATTGTGGTCGGTGCGACACCATCATACTACTGTTTCCGACCTTTCATCTTTTCACGAAACGCTCGGTTTCTTTCTTCCACTTCCTGTTCAGCCTCACGTTGACGCTGACGTGATTCTTGACGTTCTGCCCTCCACGCTCTAGTACGTTCTGCCTGTTTAGCCCTAGCAGCGGCTTCTCGTTCTCTTTCTTTTTGTTCTTTCTTCCGCCGATCAACCCTCTGAGTTGGACTCATCCGATTCTCTCTATCGCGTCTTCTCAACTCGTCATCTTTTCGACCTGGAGAAGCCCTCCAAACATCGACTTCGCGGATCGCCTTGATATTATCTTGCTCCGAGTCCCGTCGTCGTATGGTTTGCGCAAAGCCGCCAGACGGTAATGTCCTCTTATCTACTTTTCGTGATCCCACATCCTTTGCTAATAGATATTTTTGACCAGTATCAAGCGGTTCTTCCCTAAACTCTTTTGGAGCAATAGGAGGAGTCGGACCCTTGCTGAGATCAGGCTTTTTATAGGGTCTAACCGGATATTTGCGTATTTTCGCTCCACCAGCTTTGCGTATTTTGCTTGGCATGATTAAGTCCTTTAAAAAAGCTCAGAAGGGGTCGTGTCACCTGCCTCTTCAGTTTCAGGGTTCACACAGTGGCCTGCATGTGCCGCGCCTGCTGTTGCCCTTCCAAGCTATTAGTCCTTAAACACTTTCAATTTATCCATCAGTTTACGAGCATATTCCACTGAATCTTCGCCAGGTTTCAAGTCTGGAAGTGTCCTCAGACGACCTGGGTCTTCTCGAAGACGATCTTTTTCATTCGCCCGACGGGCTGCTGCTTCTCTTTTCGCTGCCTGTTTTCTGTTATAAGCGGCTGTGCCCGGAGTTTTTTCCGCTTTTTTTTGCAGCTTGTCCAATCGTTTCTGATTCGCCTTAATAGCGTATTCCTGACGAGTCATTCTCTGTCTATTTAATTTCCGCAAGGCTGCTTCTTTTCGAGAAGCCGCCAAACCCTCAATAGGCAAATCGCCTTCCGTTACATACTGAGTGCGACCGTGGACTTCCATCCGTGCAGGCGGCTTCTTTTGTGTTCGACTCACCAGATAAGTCTTTTTTCCTGTAGAAGGATTGATTTCGCCAATAATCTCGCCCGTTCTTGTATCAATGATATTTGTTCCTTCTTCGACTTCTTTGGCGCTTCTCTTCCCAATATTCCCCCATCCCCCTTCGACAGGCAATGTGGGATGGGCAGCACGTGCTTTTGCTGATAATTTAGGAATCTTACTCTTAACAGCTTTGTAAGCCTTCTTCGCAACTTTCGCCGCTGGACGAGCGACCAATCCAAAAGGCAGCATCGCCATCGCATAACTAATCGCCTGCTCTTGAGGTGTCGCACCAAAGAATAAATCAGCTAACGTGTTTAGACCACGCTTCGCAGTGCCTTCTAAACCAGGATCAAACACACTCACGTCAAATCGTGGTTGTGCAAGCGGATTATTATCCGGCTGAGAGATCCCTAAACGATCAAGAAGCTGTTGACCAGGCATAGAACTTTACTTCATCCCAAGTCGTTTACGAGCCATCGCCGTAATTCTCCGCATTCTCTCGGCTCTTGCAGATTCAGGAGTGGGCATCGGAGGAGGAATCGCCCCAGGATTAATCGCAGGACCCTGCGGTAATGGCGGAGGTTCAGGTGGCATAAAGCCCTGTCGTACATCCCGATCACTCGGACGCGCTCCACCCTGCCGCGCTGCCATTTCAGCGGCTAAGGCTTGACGCTGAGCCATATCGGCATCAGTTTGACTTGATCCCTGCATAGCAGACGCCAGGCCTGCCGCAATTGATCGTAACTCCTCAATTTGATCAGTAACAGATTGCCTTAAAGTATTTTCCATGTCGTAATCACTTGGACGAGGCGGTTTGCCCATTTTCCCGCCGGGTCTACCACTAGCAGGCGGTTTACCCATTTTCACGCCCCGTCTACCACCAGGTGGTTTAGGTGGTTTAGCCTGGTTCCCCTTCTTATTCCATGAATATGACATTACAACATCCTCTCAATATTTAGTAACTATAGGTGGCCGTTTTGGACGTTTCTTTGTTTTTTTATACCGCATAACTCCTCCGCACTATGACAAATAAAAGAGACACATCTCAACAGTAATTTTATTGTCGCTGTTTCTTTGATGACTTCGCCTTATCCAAGGCAATGGCTACCGCCTGTTTCTGATCGTATCCTGCCTGAATCAACTCTCGAATATTGGCACTAATCGTCTGACTGCTAGATCCGGATTGTAAGGGCATAATACGATTCCTAGCGTTGTGGAGGACGCGGGGGCCGCGCCATCCCCGGTCTTGATGGTCGAGGTCGTTGTGGTGATGGACTGGGTGTACGCGGCATGGGAGCCGTTTGTGACGCTACCTCTAGATCAGCCAGCTTTAAGAGCCGCTTTGTTTCTTCCTGAGCCAGCAACTGTGATCCATCCGCATCCATTTTCATCAATTCCTTAATCAGTTCCATCCGCGTTCGCGCAATTTCTGTTTCCGCCGCAATCCTGGCGACACGCTCCTTGGTCTGATCCGATTCTCTAGTCCGGGCCAATTCTTTCTGCGCCTTCACCTCATCCATTTCAATGCTGCCACTTAACTGGGAAACGCGCTGGGACAACTGCTGAATCATCTCTTGCGCCTGTTCTAAACGCTGTCGCACTTCTGGAGGCAACTGCGTCTCTTCCTGATCACCCTGTAACTTCGGCGGTAACGTCGCATTTAAGCGCTCAGAAATCTCCCGATTCCCCGGACCATCTAAATTCTTGACCGCCAAAGGAGCCATCGCAGCCGCCATCTGCGGAGGTAAGACCTTCATCAGATCCATTTGCCACGCTGCAGCTTCCTGACGGCGCGTCACATAGGACGCCCCAATTGTCACCACCACGTCATACTTCCCAGCGCCCCACTCGTAAATACGACTGACTCCACTTTTTCCCTGATACTGATCACCCAAGGTTTTCATCTTGGATTGCGTATCATCTTCCAATCCCGCCAAGCGAATCACCCGTCCTGGACGGGTATAAATCTTGGGAATTAAATCCAGTAAGACCATCCCCTCATAAATGAGCGCTTCGCCAAAGTTTTCATGGTAATTCGTATTGCCTTCAGCCTGAGATTCTTTGCGTGCCAAAATCGCCTTACCACTCTGATCAGCTCCGCGTCGATTCGGGTCGGTCGCGTCATACCAGCCCGTCGTCGTTCGGAGATCGGACTTATGCTGGTTAATGGCGACAACAAGTGCTTGAATCTTGTTGGGATCGGTAAATTGGGCGACGGTCGGAGGCGGTAACGCTCGGCCTTCCGCATCATATGCTTTCGTCAGCAAGGCGGGAAATGCCTGAGCCGCCGCCTTTTCCCACAAGGGTTCAACACCCTCCATCGCCTCAATGGATGCCAAAACCTTGGATTTCGGACTCAAGGCCAATTCATAGACTAACTCAGAACACTGATAGTTATACATTCGCTGGGGATCGCGTGCTGCACGTACCATGCCCCGTAATCGACGCCGCCCCTCGACCACCAAAGATTCCCCCCAAATCGGAATCACTGGAATAAATCGACCAGGCCAAATACGCCCTGCTGTTAAAGTCTCATTTCCTTCTAGAATTTCAGCCCCGCTAATTTTGGCCTGCCGGACCACCCGTTTCTGTAATCGTCGGCGCTGAATTACCTCAAAACCTTCAGGCACCATATCAGCCGCCACACTAATTTCCTGATTTTCTGGTGTCCGAATAAGGACCACTTCCGGTCCTTCCACCTCTTCGATATAAAAATAATCAGCGACTCGGACTGTGTCTTCTTTGGCATCATACCAATCAGGCATCTCAAGACCCGTCGCCTGAAACGCCGCCTCACTGGTCGCAATTTTATCGGGATATCGTCGCTCAAATTCAGATTTTGGCAAATTCTCAATCACAAACACAAAGCGGCACTTTTCCGGCTCATGGAGAGGACAAGCAGGATCACGAAAGACCGACATCGGATTTTCAATCGGCTGATATTTAATGCTCTGGTCAAACATCACATTTAACGGCGCTGCTTCATCATCTTCATTTTCATATTCCGTCACAATGCGATAATAACCAAACCCCACGGCAACAGCGTTTTTGAACGCTTCATCCCGTGCAGTTTTGGCATGGCCCTTATTTTCAATCTGTCGAATCAGCCCCTGAAACACTTCAGCCGTATCCACATCTGCACCCGAATCGACAGGAACGGCCAATAGACTAGGTTTCGCTGCTTTTTGGCGTCCAATCAACTGCCGAAAGGGTTCCCCGATCTGATCAATCACCAACGACGGACGATCATTCCGTTTTTTTAAGACATCTTGATCCCATTGTTCTAAATTTAAGAATTTAAGATCTTCTTCTCCCTGAATACGAAACTCCGTTTCAGCATTGTCGCAAATACGCCAGCGTTCCAACGCTTCATTCATAAAGTTTTGGGATTTTTCACGGTTTTGTACAGCCATAATTATTGACTCATCCAGCTTCGCCAACCAGTCGCTTTCGTTACCTGGCGATGTAAAAAGGGTACATTTCTCAAGACCGTCGATGCCGCAAAGGTCAGCGCTAACGCATCTCCGTCATCGGGCGAATCGATGCCACGCCCTTTCATCTGCTCTTTGGACTCCAGAATCACCTGATCGCGCCCATTATGCTTATAACCGGGTCCCGTTAAATCGTATTCCAGGCGGGGAGTTTTATCAATTGCACCGCGTGCCAGCCAGTCCCGACACTTCCCCCACATATAACTTCGCATATTTGCAAACTTTGTCGAAGGACTTTTTGCACCGAATTGCACTTCAACGACATTTTTGTGTCCTAACTGCCGTAATCTGTCCACAATCGGACCGCCAATCCCCGTGCCATCCACGAACATCGTGCCAAGTCGCCTCCCATCAAAGTCCCGATCCAGCACATCCGCCGCCAGTGTCACCAAGCGCATCGTGTCGCGGGTTTCTCCTCCCGCCAGTCGAATCGGAGGAATACTTCGCGCATCCTGTCCACACCGAAAGCGAAACACCGAATGGTCGTCCCCGCCCCGTGCGACATCCAACCCACAGACCAAGGGTTCATCACGCAAACTCATCGCTTCGCGTTGTTGGGCGTGATAGACCAAATCACTGCTGATAAATTGGAGATCAGACGCCGCCGGAGGCAGTCCCCGGACACGCACCCGATAGAAGTCCGATTCTTCCCCATAATCATCAGCCCATTCCTTCAATTGCGCCTTATTGGTAAATCGGCATTCCCGACTGTCAATCATTACACTCTGCCAGCGTTTTCTCAGCGACCCAAAGCAAATACGGTGAAAGGCCCCGGTAGACCGCGTGGGATTGCCAAAGACAAAAATCATCGGCTCCCCGTCCGTCAAGCCCCCTTCCGCGACCTCGAAAATCTTATCCGGGACCGCACTGCTTTCATCGACAATATAGAACGATGTCGAATCAGCCGCGTGCTGACCCGAAAACGCTTCGGAGTTCTCTTCCTTGCAGCTTTGGGCGGAACAGAACCAGGAATCCTTATAATTGGTGTGATACATCCGGTCGCTGGTGACGGTAAACCAGTCACGGGTCAGGGACATCTTGGTCCAACGCTGAATCGACGCCCAGCTTTTATCCCGCAACTGCGTAAAGGTATTCGCGGTAATCGTGCCTTTGGCATGGGGACGGGTGGACATAATCCAGTTGACAATCCATGCCACCATAGTAGATTTCCCAATCCCATGACCGGAACTGACGCCCATGCGTATAGGAGGCACTGGATGCTGGCCTGTAAACTTACGCTGACGTACCATCTTTCCAAGATCGACTAAAAACTTACGCTGCCAGACATCAGGTCCGTCATACGGCTGGAGAAACCCCGGTTCTCCCCACGGATACATCATCTGCACAAAGCGAAGGGGGTCGTGATAGCACTTGGCGACTTCTTCAGCCAGCGCTTCCTGGGCAGACTGTTTCATTAGGAGGCTATTTTCGCTTTCATCCGCACCGTAAAAAGTGTCGGATCGAATCCGGCCAGCATACACCAGCCCCCGCACTCTTCTTCCGTGACGAGAAACTGTCGCGCCATAAAGACCTGACGATCCGGTGTCGTATTCACGGATTTTCCTACCCGATTGTCGATCTTCCAGAGATCGGCATCCCGCACTGCCGCCAGCAACACCGCCTGGGCGAGTCGTTTATAGGCCTGTCCATCAGGAGGATAAGGCACGCTCCTTGTCGTCCTCCGGCACGATTTCCACCTCAATCGCAGGTTGATCCGTCAACCGCTGGCGTGCCGACATCAGCCGATCTAGAATTTCCTTATCCGCTGAGAGGTGGAGGCGTTCGGTGAGGAGGTTTAAATGTTTAAACAAGAGGGTCAGATTGGACGGTTTATCCCACAGACGCACCCGCACCACATCTTCCTGCTTGCCGTCGCCTGCCGTCAAATTTTTCTTCGTAATATCAATCGAACTGACCGCCGCGGCCAGTTCCCGTGGCCAGTCCTTGATGGGACGCACGTTCCCGTTGTCGTCCAGCACATCCTGAATATTGGAATAGGCGAGTTTCGCGGCTTCCCGTAGGGCGCGGTCGGGGTCAATCAGATCTTCCAGCCGTTCCTTGGCTTTCCGTTTCACCTGCGGCGCACCGCCGCCATGAAAGCGACAGACATGCCCCCCTATAATTGACGCGTTTTTACACTGCTTACCAGATCGACGGCTTTTCGCCGTACATCGTCGTGCGTCATCCATGATTCTTCAGATACTCCGGCGTCATGTCCACGGGACACGGAAACGCATAGTGAAAGATGACCAGCCCGATCACAAACCCGACCAGCAGGCAGACACAGCCCACCGCCACCACATCCGGTATCTCCAGCTTACCCATCCGAGTCCTTCCAGTCTGGCGTCGGGGGATTCCACCAGTAGGTCCCATCCCGCCGCATCGACGCATGGAGGCCCATGACCAGAATCAAAACAATAATATCCGCCAGCGCCAGCCAACTCATCCACGCGCTGGTCACGTCTCCATTCGCCATGTATCTCGTTTCGGTTTACCGAGCGCCACAAAGACATAATCCGGTGATTTCTTCTCTGTCTTTGGATTATCCAGCATCATAAAATTCTGTTTATATCCTTTAATCGTAATACTTAACGTGCCACGACCTCGACCCACGTAGTCCGGTTTGGGGTACCAGAAGGACCCCATAATCTTCTTTGATTTTTTCTTGAGTCGCGCTAACGCTCCCTCGCGTCCATACCCTGTTTTCCAGCGTTGTTTGACGGGTTGCCATGGTTTGCCCATACGTGTCCTTTCTGGTTGCGGGACCCAATTCTCCCAGGTTGCCATTAGACGATCTTCCACCACTTCATCAGGGCATAGCCCCCGCCAATGACGGGAATCCCCTGGAGAATATTCTGGATTTCATTGCCGTCGAAGACGCTGTTGGTGTGCCATTGGCTGACGCCGCTGGTCATCACATAGAGCAGGACAATCGGGAGCGCCTTGCTCCCCATTTCGATCACCCGATACCGCAGATCGTCAGGATTCGTCCACCACGCCATCAGGTTCACTCCATTTGGTAGTGCCGCAGTACTTTTTTTGAGGTTCGGATAATCCCGGTAATCTTTTCGGGTCCCCGTTCGGTGCGCCACTGGTGAATCACGTCGTGGCTGGTCTGCCGAATGGTGTTTTCCCGGAGATCAATCATTTGTTCCAGCATGTCCTGCAACTGCCCAATGGATCGATCTAATCCATGCAAATGTGCCAAGGCGCTGGTATAGGCTTCGTTGGCTTCGTCTGCGGCCCGCCGTTCCGCCTTAGTCACGGAGCCACTCCAGTCCGAAAAAACAGGCCAGCCAGATCGCCACCGTAATGAGGAACCCCTCCCATGTGGGGTGCCACTCAAACGTGTTCTCCAGTACCGGCTGCACCTTCTGGATCATGCCCACCCTGCCGGTCGCCGAATCGCGTCAGTCTCCTCCGGCGTCATCCGTTCGAGAAACACAGGCGTGTGCTGCGCCAAACTCGTTCCCGTCACATTGTAGCTCATAAATTCATCGGCTTCGTCCTGATCCATCCCGTCCCGGCGCATCAGGATTTCGACACACTTGGCATAGTCATAGACCGCGACCGTCTGCTGTCCCTGCTCCCCATACCCTAACAGCGCGTCCTCCAGCCCATCCGCCACCCACACCTCAGCCTGGTCGATTTTCATCGGTCGAATTGCCATCCACGCAGTCTACCATAGTTTCTTCCTTCCTGAGTCTGAATCTAAGTCTGAGTCTGAAAGGTTGAGGGGGGGTCCAGGGAGGGTCCCTCGATGATCGTGATTGCTTAAGATTCCCTTACTGCATCCGGTTTTTTGAAAAAATAATTTTCCAGAATTTTCAGATTTTCGATGTGATCACTCACAGGGGAAGTACACAAATACAAGTCCAAGATCCCTTTTTGCTTTTAGCTTACTAAATGCTTTTTACCTTTTATGTGTTGTTTAGTAACAAACTATCGAAGCAGTACCGGTTGTACGCAATATATATTCTGTCACCTTGTCCCACTACGGCTCAGCCTCTCGACTCGGACTCCGAGGTAGGACTCCGATCTGTACGGACCAGCAAGCGACGGGTACAGGACAGATCCAGTTATCCATCCTGCAATCAACGGATAGCGAGCGAGCGATAGCGAGCGAGCCGGATTTTTTCAGATTAGAACTGGCTGACATTCTCCTAAGTCGTTGAGGCTAAAGGGCCTAGGTTGCAACATGTGATATACTCGTAGTATCACTAATTGAGAAAGGGAAAATCAATGACCGATACAGAACGAATTGAACGATTGGAAGCCAAAGTGCTGGAACTAGGCGATCATTTGGTGACGTTTGCTGGTCACCTTAACACTACGTCCAGCAACCTAAACGAAGTCCAGAAAAACCTGATCAAGGTTGTAGGGGTTGTCGATATTATCGGCAAGAAAACCCATCCGCAACTTCATGAAGTCAAATAGAAGCATACACGGGGTGGGCCTCTTTCATGAGGTCTGCCCAAGGGAGGAAAAGAAATGACAGTAACCTATAAGAAGGATGAGCACATAGCACGAGCCACGGCGGTTTTAGAATCTGCATTAAAGGATCATCCTGATGTGGGGGCGTGTGCGTCGGCTGGGAGGCTTCGGCGGTGGGTCTATGCTGGGATACCTCCGGGGGGATTCTTATCGGCATTGCTTCGAAATAACCTGACGAAGGCCGTTAACAAGGCTGATGACGAAAATCTAAGGTTAATGGCTAGCTGGGCTAGGGTAATGGACCGGATCCCTGAGGATCTCAAGAATGTTGGAGAGTTGGTGGAATAGAGTCTAGAACCTTGGAGGGGGCCTAGCTGGGCCTCCTCTTGGTTTCTGGAACACACGGGTCGGGCCAATTACGGCATAAGGGAGGGAAGCACCATGATGATAGTTGCAGGGTATGACACGAAAAAACAACTGAAGGCCTCAGTAGGTAAGGAATTGGATTATATAGAGACTAGTGTCTTCGGGCCTGAGTATAAATCCAATGGCATGTTAACGGTCGCTAATCGTCCTCATATCACGGGGCGGGGAAGGGAGTTTTTCGCGCAAGTGTTCATGAAGGATGATCTAATCGAAAAGGTCAAATAAAGGTTTCAGTACCTTGGAGGGCCTCCGCTGGGGGTCCTCTTGGTTACTTAAACAAGGGGGGGAAGAAATGAATACAGTGGAGCTACGGAAAACACCGTATTGGATGATGATACGGTTTCGACGGTGGGAAGGACTGTGGGAAAAGGGAAAACCCTATGTCAATAGTTTTGCAGAATACAAGGATTTGTATCGCTGTGAACTGGATCACGGGGAGGTGCATTTCAATCGGAGGGGATGGGCCTACGAGGACGCGACGAAGTGGGACCGGAAACAGCTACGCAGGACGGCGGTGCGGGTCTTAGAGGATGAGGGCTGGACGAAGGCCCCTGCGCTCTGGGTGGCCCTCCGGCAAGTGGTGCTGTCGGTGCGGTATAAGACGATAGAAGCAAGGCAGGCGAACAGCTACAGTTTCGGGACCTTGTATCGAAAGGGTCTGCGTGTCCAGTGGGTGAACTTCAAAACAATCGAGGGCATTGTAGACGGCACCGGAACTCGGCGGTACTTCAGGAAGGCACGATTGCTCAATAGACGGGGACAGTTCAAGTTTCCCCAACTCCACCGGAAGGATTACACTGGGGTCGGGCACTAGGATCTTGGAGGGCCTCCGATAAAGATCGGGGGTCCTCTTGGGTGCTAGATGTGGTATGATCAGTAAATCAAGGGGGGGGACATGCAGATCAAACTCGATTTATTCGATATTCTTAATTTAATCCTGCTGGCTGGGTTGTATGCGCTGGTGCTGGGGGCCTTGTGGCTCCTAGCGTAGCCTTGCCGATTGCCTTGTATCGAAAGGGTAGTTCTGCGCCAGATCCGGTGACGCTGGTCCGGAAGACTGCCGATTCGAAAACGGGGCCGATCTCGGTGGTCTGGAAGTCCCTGTATAGTTGTCCTGTCGGGTGTCAGCATCTACAGGATGGGACTTGCTATAGTCTCCACGGGACCTGTAAATTCACAACCTATCGTCTGACCAGTTGCGCGGAGCACGATCCCGAAACCATTTGTAAGCGTAGCGCGGAGCTTATTTTGGGCCTTGCGTCCACCGTACGGCGACGGGACGCTGAGAAAATTAGGCTTAATATCTCAGGGGATAGTCCCTATCCTCAGCATGAGGCCAAAAGTGCGGAAGTGTACATGGCGAAAACGGGCAAGGTGGTGTATTCCTACACCCACTGTCTCACTACTCCGCGGAGCCTCTGGGGGAAAATTAGCGTATTGGCCTCATTGGATACGTGGGAGCAGTCAACGAAGGCGATTCGAAGACAGCTACGCGTAGCGCGGAAGCATGGGTATAAGGGATTTAGCGTAACAACGGATCACCATGACGGGCCAGGAATTTATACCGATACCAGAACGGGCCTGAAGACGATAGCCTGCCGGCATGATCTCACCAAGTCGGTGACGTGTCGGGACTGCAATTTATGCGAGGAAGGGACGATGCAACGCGGAGGTTACCAAGCGGTAGCCTTTGCCATGAAACATGCAAAATGACGTTGAGGTAGAGTCTGTGCTCCGTACCGGGATACGGATGGGTTTTTTGTCTTCCCTTTCTCCCCATCCTGCACGGGTTGTTAGTGAGGGTAGGCTCTACTTCGACACTTTAGGGAGGGACCATGTGTAGCGCAAAAATTGAGATTTTGTGTGGTTGTGGGTGGGGTAGTTTGGGATATGACATTGCAGATGGGGATAGGCCTGTGTGTCCAGACTGCGGGTACGAATTTCCTGAGTTTGAGACGGTTCACTTTCCGACTGAAAAATACCTCAAGAGTATGAAACAGGTTGAGACGTTTATTCTGACCGAGTTGAGCGAGGATCTGTTGCGGAATAGGTCGGAGTCTTAGATGAGGCGATATTATCAGAACCCTAACATCTTGCAAGGAATTATGATGGGCGAATTGCTTTGCAAACCGCCGACCGAGAAAAGGATAGCCATGAATCAGAAGACATGTGAGAAATGTGGCGCAGGGCTGGTCGGGACCATGACCGTTGATATTGTCGATGTCACGTTGGATGAAGACCGACACGTCGTGGAAGGGTGGACCGAATTGGACGAGACAACCAGTTTTAATGTGCAGTGCTCGAATGGGCATACCGAAGTGGAAATGCATAGAGCGTTGTTCGGGGAAGAACACAGTGAAACCTGATCTCTTTGCCCAAAAACGTGAGGAAGCTCACACTGAGGGCTACGACAATGCCAACTGGCTCGATGATCTCCGCGAACGTCGAGCGCGTGATGCTGGCGAGGACTATTTTATGAACTCCCAGGGTCGCATTATGAAGGTACGCGCGAAAAGCAAAGCTGGAGGTTAACAAATAGTGACCAGTGGGTGCGCGTCTTGCGTCCCACCTCTAAGGAAGCACTCGGAGCCTATAGGCGTGGCAAGCACATCGGTGCAGGACATCCACGTCCGAGTGCGTAAAGTCCGGTGCGGAGCCTTACGTGGAACTTGCGTGAGTTTGTCGCATTCACTGGTCACACTATTAGGAGTAGGAGTGGCTTGTGCCGTACCGGGTAGGGAATGTCTTATGGGTCTTCATTGCCCTTTCTTCCCCACATTCCTTACTGGCGACGGGTATTCGTGGTTGGCACAAGTCACTCGTTTCATATAAGGAGGAGAATCATGGCTAAGATTAAAATGGACGATCATTGTTTGGAACTCGAACGAGTCTCAGTGATTCTAGCATCGCCTAACTTTGGAGATGGGCCATCCGGCAATACCGAAGTACTTAGGGACATTCTCGATGTTGTGGCCGACATGGGAGGGTGCCACGACCTAATTAACACGCTCTTGAAGGAATTGCCCGAATATAGCGAGTCTAACGGATGGACTCCCGAATGGAAAGTACGGCGATTGCTGGAAGCTACGCAGTGCGTCGAGTTTGAGATCGTCGGCACTCCGAGTGTAACCAGTCTAGTGATACATTCTGAGGAGAATCATGGTGGTTAAGCAGTCGGTAGGTGTGGACGTGGGGCGCACCGAAATGCAACTGAAGTGCGCCGATGCGATTCACGATGTCATGGCGAAATGGCTAGATTCTAAGGCCGGTCAGGTCATTGTTGATGAGGAGACATTTCGGGAATTTCACGATCAACATTGGGCTGACATAGACTGCGCCATCTGGAACTTTGAGGAAGATATCGTGACCTCTGGCGAGTTGCCACGCGATGAGGAGGAGAGTCATGGCTGAAGATAATGGCGAGTATCCGATGGGTTTTTGGATAGAAGATGTGCAGTACCTCTTTGATGTGTCGGATGAGGAGGCGGAGGAGTTTCTGTCCTCTATTGAATCCAAGCTGACTGACTGGCTTATCGAGCAGGGATGGGACTACATTCGGAACACTGGCGTGGACGCTGGCCTCAGAAAGGTGGAAGAAGGAGAGGGCGTTCGGGGAGTGGAAGGAGGAGAGTCATGGCTGACACGAAACAATATAATGTGACGGTGGAGAAGGAGGAGAATCATGGCTGAGACAAAAACCTACACGGTACATGTGGAATTGGAGGGCGGTGTCGAGTTTGAGGACATCGAGATTACCGATTGTGCGACGAAGGACGATGCAGAACGCACAGCGATGGACCAAGCATACGACCGTGTGCGAGAAATGTCGTTGAGTGATTGGCTGGAAGTGGCAGAGGTTGAGGCAAAAGAAAAAAGGTGCACTGACGAGTAAAGGGAGGAACCAAAAACATCGTCAGCACACCTGCACTTTTGAAGGTTGCAGTTCTCATTATAATTCGAACGCTGACATGTCGTCAATCTATTTTACGAGGTAACGATGTCTAATATGGAAAACACGCCGAACGGTTACGAGAAAAGTCAATTTCTGGAAACCATTACACAACTGAGTGAGTCGTTTTCAACGGATAATTTGGATAGGGCGATTTGGGAGGTATCCCAAAACGCAACACGGGTGGTCCAGGATGCTGAAAACACGCATTTTCACAATGCCTATTCCACCATTGGGGCGATTCTGTTGCATTTGAAACCCCTCCTGCATGAGTCTGACTTGTCGATGAGCCAGCATCGGGGAAACGGGTCCTGGGACGCGAAGGTGTTTACCTTAACTACCACGATTCGTTGGCACCCTCCCGTAAATTGGGTGGGATGTGCTCCTGAACATCGAGAATACACGTTCATGTTTCGGGTCAAGGATGAGAAAGATCCGCAAGCGGTGCAGAGTGGCTACACCTACTACCGTCGGGGGCAACTCATGGACATTTTCGGTCTGGTGCCCAGCGCACAGGAAGATATGCCGGACTTGGAGGAGGGTGTGGACGTGGGAGACGATGATGCCAACGTCGCGTCGGGAAAGTCTCGGAAGCCCAAGCAGACTCCGTTAGATAAGAAGGGGACATAATGGCCTTAACGCGACGAAGCGAGGATGCGGTCCACGTCGAAGTGGACCAACGGTCCGACGCGTGGTTTCGGTTTCGTGCTGGGGAGGTTACGGGCAGTCGTGCGACAGCTATGTTAGCCAAAACGAAATCCGGTGCTGAGTCTGCGACACGGCGCAGGCTCAAAACCCAACTGGCAGTCGAACGGTTGAGGATACTCGACGATCCGGCGTGGTATGAACAGGGGAACGTGGAGGATTTTCAGCACGGACACGTCACCGCCGATATGCAACACGGGATTGACACGGAACCGCAGGCGCGAGAGGCCTATCGCCGGCTTCTGGGCTTGGAGGAGTCTTCAGACGGCGTGGTCGAATGTGGGTATATTCGAAGCCCGTATGAGTGGGTGGGGTGCAGTCCGGATGGGCTGGTGGGAACCGACGGTTTGGTTGAATTGAAGTGCTATGCCAGCCACACGCATGTGGCATTGCTACAGGCAGGGAAAATTCCTCCCACGGTTGTGCCCCAACTGCGCCACAATTTGTTTTGTTTGCCGGAGCGATCCTACATTGATTTTCTGGCGTATGATGATCGGCTTCGAAAGAATGTGACGCTGTGGGGACGACGGATTCATCGGGACGATCCGATGCTGGATCTGGAAGGCTACGAACAAGCACTTGCCGTGTTTCTGGAAGAAGTGGAGCGCGAGACGGAGTTTTTACGTGCCCTGCCCACCTGTACGCGTCAGGACTTCATGGGAGATACCGCATGAGCACAGAATTACACGCCACCATGAAGGTCGAACAGGGCGACATGATTATCCATGACCGGACACGGTTCAAGGAACGCGTGGCCCAGCTTGCTGACGGGGAGTATGTGCTGACCATTCTTCCATTAAAAGCGTCCAGAAGTCTGAAACAGAACCGGTTTTACTGGCAGTTAATGACACAGATGGGTGAGGTGTGTGGGTATTCGAAGCAACAAATGCACCAGTTAATGAAGCAGGAGTTCCTGGCCCAGCCGATGGTGGTAGAGTCACCGACGGGGAAAGTGTTGGAGCATCAGGTGCCAGCCTCCACAAAAGAGTTGGATGTGCCAGATTTCTGGAGTTATACTGAGCAGTGTTTATGGTTTGCTCAGGACTTCCTACAAATAAAAACCGCACCGATAGACAAGGGGTGACGCTAGACCTGTTCCGGCGTGTCTGGAAATGGATCGAAGCGCACACCGTGTTTTATCCGATGAGTGGAGATTATGACCGCGTGATGATGGTGTATGGTCGTCGGGCGCATGATGAGTCGTTATATGCTTTCGAAGGGAGTGAGCGTGAGCACCAAGAATCGACGAAAAAGTCCAGCCTTTAGTTTTTATGCCTCCAATTTTCTTGCCAGCACACTGACCTTTTCCCTCCGCGAACGCGGAGCCTACATTTCACTTTTGGCGTGGAGTTGGGAGAATGGATCAATTCCCAATGAAGCCAAAGCGCGGTGTAAGATTTTAGGCTGTACGGCGAGAGAAGAACGGTTAGTGTGGGAGACGTTACAAGACAAATTTACGCTTGAAGATGGAGCACTAAAGAACCCCAGACTGGAAGCGGAACGCGCAAAACAGGAAGAGTACCGCGAAAAATCTATCGCGTATGGCAAGCAGGGTGGGAAAAAGTCCACACAGCTTCGCAAGGGAGGGTCAACCCCCCCTTTAAGCCCCCATCAACCTACCAGTCTTAGTCTCAGTCTTAATCCTGAACAGATCAAAGAGATCTGGAACGCTACGATGACAGCGCCGATTCCACACGTCAAGATGCTGACCGACAAGCGACGGGCGAAACTACGGTTACGCATTGAGGAAGTCCCTGACAGGGAGACGTGGAAGCATCTGTTCGCCTATTTGAACACACAGGACTGGTGTCGAGCCTGTGGCACGGGGAGTCATGGGAATTGGAGGGCGACTTTGGATTGGATTATCAATTCTCCCACCACGCTGATGAAACACATAGAAGCGATGCAAACGCCGGTTCCCAGCAGGTCGATTCAGGCTGTCAAACCAAACGGTAACATTTCACAGATTTCCAGTGCCAACCGACGATTTATAGGAGGAACCGAATGATTGATCAAGATCGGGAACGCTTTGCGCGGATCTTTACTAACATGCTAATTACCTTGTCACCACGCGAGGAACACCGCGTGGGGGTCAAGGCCTACTTTGATGCCCTGAACCATACCGATCCGTTACCGATTGAGGTGATCGAGCAGGCAGGCAGGCAGATTCAGAGTCGGGCAGGGCAGAAATGGTTTCCCACGTCTGGGGAATGGAAGGAAGTCTCGGATCGACTGCATCAAAGCGCCGAGTTACGGAAGACAGCCCCAGCGTTGAGTGCTGGAGACTCAGAGGACGGACCGACCTACTACTGCAAGGAGTGTGAAGATACGTCTTGGCGGTATAACAAAGACCACTTGGATAAAGCCTCTGGCCTCATGATATCCTCCGTCAGCCGATGTCCCTGCCAGATGACCAACCCTGTCCTTTCCGCGAAGCGTGTTCGTGCACTCGACAGGGCGCAGGGCAGGACCCAATGAACCTCCGCTTTCCGAAGCCTGAGCGCAGAGCCAAGCGCAAGGCGCGTCAGAAACGTGAACTACAGGCTCTCAGAGCCTCTGTACGGCGAGATGTCTTCGCCAGAGACTCCATGTGCAGGGCATGTGGGAAATGCCCTCCTGAGCACCTCCATCACATTAAGTATCGCAGTCAAGGGGGGGAGGACAGCACCAATAATACCTGTGGCGTGTGTGCACGGTGCCATGCCGATATCCATGACAGAAAAATCGACCTGGAGCCGGTCACGGATCGGGGAGCGAACGGCGCGATTGATGTACAATGGAGATTCAAATGAGAGCTAGTCGCGTGGATAAGAATCACGCCGAACTGGTCAGGTGCTTTCGCACGATGGGCTGTTCCGTCTTATCACTGGCACAACTTGGCAAGCTGATGAAGGCTGGAGTCCCCGACCTGCTGATTTCCTACCAGAAGCAGTGCTATCTTGTGGAAGTCAAATCGGAGCACGGCAAGCTCAATACGTGGCAAGAGGAATGGGCACGGCGGTGGGGATCTCCGGTTTATCTTGTCAAAACCAAAGAGGACTGTGTAGCGTTGTTAACCAAACTAAGGAGACACTGTGAGTGAAGAGAAATCGCAATTCGTCGGAGCGCTTTGGAAACCACGAAAAGGGGCCAACCATAAAGGCAAAGTTGAAATGACCGTTAATGGGTGGACACAAACGGCCTATATCTATGTGAACGAGAAAAAAACAGAAGAAAAACACCCTCACTATAGACTTAGCGGATTTCTAAAAGAGGGAGAAAACCCTATACGAGATACCTACATACCAAAACAGAACACCCCAGAAACTTCTAAGCGAGAAGAACCAGACGACGACATTCCGTTCTAAAGTAATCGTGCAAGGCTGGCTCCCACGACGGTGCCAGTCGCTGCCCCAAGTCCAAAGATCACGGCGGTCCACCGACCATCAGCGTGGGCCGCCGTTTTTGCGTTGTGCCACCAGAGATAGCTAATCAGGAAGCCGGTGACAAACGCATAGCCCATCGCCCCCCGTGACAGGAAGACCACGTTCGCACTCGTACAGCAGACAATCCCAAACGCCCGAAGGAACGTCCTACTTAATATCCACATGTCCCTACCACAACAAACATTCCCCAATCAATCGCTAATGCAGAAAAAAGTGTCCGCTTTTGTCCGCAAAGTTCCGCTAAGTTTCGCTAAAGTGTCCCCTTGGGGAGTCCAAGCATGTCTGGAGTCAGTTGCCCGCGTTCCTCGAACTCGATCAGCGCAGCCACGCCCCACAGCACCGCCCCCAAATGATCGTCATCAGGATTAACCCCCTCCCGATAACAGAGAAGGTGTTCAATGAGATGGTCGTAGACTTGTGTTAAGTAATCAGGGTCCGATCCGCCCTTCAGCCAGTTATGCCGACCATGCTTCTCGACTCCCAACTGATAGCGTTGGGCGAGTCGGCGCAGGACTGAGGAGGGGATTTGATGGTAACTTGGGGCATATTCACTTCGTGACGCTCCGCTTTGAAACACGACTTTGGACATCGGACTCCCTGTAGAGAAGCACACCATTCTGGTAGCGTGTGCGCTGATAGTTGTTCTTGATATAAACATCAGGTTCCCACAGCAGGCTATTGAGAGGGTCGCAGACCAGCCCATGCCATACTGCGAGCGAGTGATACTCTTTGGTGCGAAGGAATTTTACCACAACGAGTCCATAGCCTTCGTCGAGCGCACGTTCCGGTGACACGACGCGCATCTGAATCGGGGAAGTCAGGCCATTGACCAGCTTCTCCATCTCGGTGAGCCACATGCCGGACTGAATAACTTTCTTCAGGCCTACCTTCCTCGCTGTCTCGGCAATGGTGTGATAGGGAATTCCTGTGGCCATCGAAAGACTTGCCACACTGCAATCACCGTCAGACTTTTGCCATTGCGGGAGGAAGACGTGCGGTCTTATGAGTTCCACGGGCCGTCCTCCACGTCGAGCCAGTGAATCTTCACGGAGTTGAGATCGGTCACGCCCTTGACCTGTTCAAAAGTGACATAGCCCCGTCGCTGTGGTCGGCCTCCGATCCGTGCGCTCGTCATGTAACCCTGAGTCCGGCAGAGACAGCCACACTCCACCAGTAGACTGCCAGCGCGGAACGGAAAGAAACTGAGAGCGTGAGTATGCCCCATAATAAACAGCCGAATCCCGTCAATGCCCATCGCATTGGCATTGTCCACAACCCATTCCTCAAAGGCGCGAATCGCAGTGCCTGGTACTCGAGAAAATTTCTCTGGATGTGCCAGCAGACAGTCCCCATACGTCATCAGCCAATCGACCTGATGATCCGAGTTTGGAATCTCATGGCTGGCAATCTCGATATTCGGAAACTTCTTTGCCAGCGCCGTGACCGGGCAAAGGGTCCCTCCCGTCATCGTTGAGACTGCATCCAGCATGTCTGGTGTTAGTTGTGATGCCAACGCTTTCCTGAGTCTCGCGTCATGGTTGCCGACAATAATCTTCACCACGGGAAACGACTCCGAGAGCGTTTGCATCATCAGTGTGACTTTCGCCCACTCATGGGCAAAGGACACCGGCTCATACTTGGCGAAGCGCGAGAGCGAATAGCTGTCTGAAATATCCCCGATCTGAATCGCCACATCGGTCTGTTCCGCTTCTCTGGCAATCATCGCGGCCACCATCTCTGGCTCCTCGAAGGGGACATGCAAGTCAGGAATGACAAGCACCCTAGTGCGATCTTTTTTGGGAACCGCTTTTGCGGGACCTCGATAGCGGTTCTTCGCCATGCCGATGGTCTGTTGCCACAACGCCCACGCTTCCTCAAACGACGTGAGGGGCTGGCGCACCAGCTTCTTAATAGCTTCCTTCATTTCCGGGGTGGTGCCACGCTTCTTATAACAGTGCATACAGACCTTCGCTGTATGGCTTTTCGGTTTTCCACACACACAGGTACTTTGCGGTCGGGCCACCGACGAAATGCCAATCCGTTCACGGTAACACTGGAGGCAACTACGTGCATCCAGATTCCTCACCATATTGACGGGATTGCGCTTAATGCTCTGACAGACCTGACAGGGGTGTTTTGGTCGCATGGGCAAAACTCAAGGCTCGACTCAGCCAACCATTCAGATAACAGAGTTGATCAGGGTTTTTGGTCACATGCCTCGCTAGGC
>Ga0208934_1000166_pt1 | contig 44128 bp, 41 predicted proteins | sample MalvirDeepMed_s2_FD_184243 | JGI IMG/M metagenome (GOLD analysis project Ga0208934, IMG submission 184243) | Marine viral communities from the Global Malaspina Expedition - Malaspina viral metaG DeepMed_s2 (SPAdes) (version 2) | ecosystem: Environmental > Aquatic > Marine > Oceanic | place... | reverse complement strand
GCTCTGAAACAGGAGGTTGCAATGACGACGAAGAAACGGCGCTCGGATCGGGCGGGACGGAAGAAGTTATCATCACCCGGAAGACCGCCGGTTGCGACCGCCCAATACTGCTCTGTCGACTACCAGGCGCTGCTCCGAAAACGCGGCATCGTGATTTCGATGAGCGGGCGCGGGAACTGCTACGACAACTCGATGGTGGAAACGTTCTTCGAGACCATCAAGTCCGAGTTGATCTGGCCGATCGCCTGGCAATCCCGCCAGCAGGCTAAAAACGCCATCGCCAGATACATCGACGGGTTCTATAACCCCGTCAGGCGACATTCATCGCTCGGCTTCCAGAGCCCCATCGCCTTTGAGCGAAAGGCCCGCGAAGTGAGCTAACCGCTCTCCATAAAAGCCGGGCAAGTCCAAACGCTCTCCGCCAAAGCTGGGCAAGTCCACACCTCCTGGTTACTCAATTGATGCTCTCCACATCATTCGGACCAGTCCAACATCACTTTACGCTCTGGAACTCCACTTGAGGTCAACTTGTTGACTTGATGACGTACGATCCAGGGCGGATCACATCCGGCCTTGGCCTTAAGATTTGCCGAATAGGAATTTGGAGATGGCAGAGAAAATCGAGCGAAACGAAAGCAGCACAAGGAAAATCCCGTCTGATCTCGCCGGACCCAGCCGCCCCGGCGGCTATCACGGCGTAAGGCAACCCATACAGCCCGACGATACGCGTGCAAAGCACACGCCCGCCAAATCCGGCCCTGTGCTCGAGAAATCCGTCGATCGCGCGCTGCGCCATGAGGGCAGCCTGCGGGATCACAAGGTTTCGATCTCCGCATCCGACGGGGTCGTTATTTTGCAAGGCGAGGTGCCTCTGGAGTTTCAACGCACTCTCGCAACGGCGCTGGCGGCGGAAGTGCCCGGCGTGTTGACCGTCCACAACCGGCTCACTGTCAGCGAGTATTGAGGCGCTGATGAGACCCGCGGCGCTTCAACCGTATCGCGCGCACGTGCGCTCGGGCCCGTCGAGGAAACGCACGGACGATCCATGAAGACTTACATGCTCACACCGCCGACCGAAGCCACCCGAGGGCGCTGGTGTCGGCGCATGAGTGACGAAGGGACAAGCTTATGTCGGTGACAGAACGAGACGCCGAGCTGGTGTATGCTTTCACGCACCGTGAGGTGCCGCCCGATCCGCCGGAGTGGTGGCGCGGCGCGATCTTCTACGAAGTATACACGCACTCCTTCAACGACACGATGGGCAACGGTCTGGGTGACATCAGAGGTGTGACGGAGAAACTTCCCTACATTCGCGACCTGGGCGTGGACGGACTTTGGCTGACGCCGTTCTACCCGTCGCCGCAAGAGGATAACGGCTACGACGTCAGCGATTTTACCGACGTCCACCCGTGGTTCGGACGGGTCGAGGACGTTCAGAAGCTGATCGACAGCGCGCATGAGAGCGGGTTGATGATCATGTTCGACTTCATCGCCGGGCATACGTCGGACCAGCATCCCTGGTTCCAGGAAAGCGCAAGGTCGCGCGACAATGACAAGGCTGACTGGTATGTCTGGGCAGATGCTGCGGCCGATGGCGGGCCACCGAACAATTGGATCAGTTCCTTCGGCGGCCTGGCCTGGCGCTGGGTGCCGCAACGGTCCCAGTATTGCTATCGCCCCTTTCTGGACAGCCAACCGGCATTGAACCTCGCCAACCAGCAGGTCATGGCCGCCATGCTCGACAACATGCGGTTCTGGCTGGACATGGGATTGGACGGATTCCGCCTGGATGCGATCCAGTGCATCAGTCACGACAGCGATCTTCGCTCCAACCCGCCCGCGCGGCCACGGGAAAACCCGTCCGTGGGCGGCGGGCCAAACAATCCGTTCAAACAGCAGGTGCATCTCTTCGACCGCGACGTGCCCGAAGCGATGCAGCTCCTGCAGCACTTCCGCCGGGTTGCGGAGGAGTACGATCCGCCCCGCGTCCTCATCGGGGAACTGGCCGACGTCGACAGCTCGCGGCTGGCGCCGAAATACACCGCCGGTCCCGACCGTCTGCACGCGGTCTATGACTTCGACCTGATCAACCGTGCGGAGTCGTTGAACGACTGGAGCGCGATGCTGGAATTGCGCTCGGCCTACCTGGTTCCGGGCGCCAGCCTGAACGTGCTGACGAACCATGACTCGCCACGCGCCGTCTCCAATCTCATGCCCAAGGCCTGCGAGGCCGGAGAGGCCCGGGCCGCCGCCAAGCTGTTGCTGTTCCTGCAGTGCACGCTGATGGGTGGCGCGATCCTGTTTCAGGGCGAGGAATTGGGGCTGGAGCAGCCACATATCCCTTACGAAGACATCCAGGACCCTTGGGCCAAGGCGCTTTGGCCGGATTTTCTGGGTCGCGACGGCGTGCGCTGCCCGCTGCCTTGGCAACGGGATGCGAAGAATTGCGGCTTTTCCGACTCCGACAGGCCTTGGCTGAAAGTGCCCGAGACGTATCGCGAATCCGCCGTGGACGTGCAGGAGAGCGACCCGGACTCCGTGCTTCATTTCACCCGCAGACTGTTGCGGTGGCGCCGGTCGGTCCCGATGTTGCGCACCGCGCCCGAGCAGATCATCCTGGACACGCCGCCGAAAACCATCGCCTTCGAGCGGCTGAAGGCGGACAATCGGCTTGTCTTCGCGGCCAATTTCGACATGAAGCCGGCCGGCATGACCCTGCCGAACCCATCCCTTCAGGCCGAGTTTTCGCAAGGCGAGGTTGCGGTCGACGGCAGGGACCTCACCCTTGGTCCGCTGGCTGTCGCAGCGCTGGGATAATCCATCTTTCGATCCAGACACGGAAAGGAGCCGTCATGACAGCCCCTTTGCAGCATCCGAAATCCGCCAGAGGCCACGACGAACGCTGGTGGCACCGCGCGACGGGCTACCAGGTCTACCCGCGCAGCTTTTCCGACAGCGACGGCGACGGCATGGGCGACATTCCCGGGATCATCTCGAAACTCGGGCACCTTTCGGACCTTGGCGTGGGCTTCATCTGGCTGTCGCCGGTCTATGCCTCGCCGATGGTCGACAATGGCTACGACATCTCCGATTACCGGGACATCGCGCCGGAATTCGGAACCCTGGACGACATGGACCGGCTGATCGCCGAGGCCCGCAAACGCGACATCGCGATCGTCATGGACCTTGTTGTCAATCATTCCTCGTCGCTGCACCCCTGGTTCAAGGCGGCCGCGGCGACGCGCGACTGCGCCGAACACGCCTATTACATCTGGCGCGATCCCGCTCCGGACGGCGGTCCGCCCGACGATGCGCAGGCGGCCTTCGGCGGCTCTGCCTGGAGCTTCGTGCCGGAGGTCGGGAAATACTATTTTCATTTCTTCAGCGCCGCCCAGCCGGACCTCAACTGGCAAAACCCGGTCTTGCGGGCCGAGATCTACGACATGATGCGCTGGTGGCTGGACCGGGGTGTCGGCGGCTTCCGCATGGACGTGATCAGCCTGATCGGCAAGGACGTCGATACGCGTATATACGAGGAAGGCCCCTACCTCCACGGGTTCCTGCAAGAGATGCACCAGCAGGTTCTGGCCGGCCGAGACTTGGTGACCATCGGCGAAAGCTGGTCCGTATCCACCGAGACCGGGCTGCTTTATTGCGGCCGGGACCGCGAAGAGCTGGATATGGTTTTTGAATTCAGCCACATCCGCGAAGGATGGCACCCCGAACTGGGCAAGTTCGCGCCCAAGCCTTTCGACCTCGTGGCCTTCAAGCGTGCCCTCTTTGCGTGGCAGGAGCTGACGCGCGACGACGGCTGGCACGCGCTGTTCCTGTCGAACCACGATCTGCCGCGGCAGGTGTCCTTCTACGCCGACGACGGCGCGCACCGTCGGCCCGCGGCGAAAACGCTGGCGACGGTTCTGCACATGCTTCGGGGCACGCCCTTCGTCTACCAGGGCGAAGAGATTGGCATGACCAACGCCCGGTTCGACCGGATCGACCAGTATCGCGACCTCGAGACGCTCAACCATTTCAACGCGCAGATCGCTGAAGGGGTGGAGCCGTCGGAGTTTCTCGCCGGGGCCAACCGCAACAGCCGCGACAACGCGCGCACGCCGATGCAATGGTCGGCGGCGCCAAATGGCGGCTTCACCACGGGCACGCCGTGGATCGAGACCAACCCGAACTATCCCGACATCAATGTCGAGCAGGACCTGCCCGATCCGGACAGTATCTTTGCGCATTACAAACGGTTGATCGCACTGCGCCGCGACCGCGATGTGATCGCCTTCGGGCAGACCGAGCCGCTCTGGGAAGACGATCCCGACATCCTTGCCTTTGAACGTCGTCTGGGAGCGGAAAGGCTTCTCGTGGTGGCCAATTTCACGAACCGGGACCAGACCCGCGCACTTCCGTCCCACCTTGCGAACCGGGCGGCGAAAGGCCTTGCCTGGTCGCACGCACCTCGCGAAGACATCCCCGACAGACTGGAATTGCAGCCCTTCGAAAGCTTGGTCTGGATATTTGACGCGGAACCCGGACAGTAGGAACCGACCGGAGATCCGGGTCGTTTGCATTCAATGGCTCTTGTGGCTTTCCTGATCGCCGGTGTCTTTGCCGCGGTACATGTCGGAATCGGAGTGTTGCGCTTTCTCGACGTGACTCCGCGCAGCCGCTGGCTGTCGGCGTCTGGGGGCGTGGCGGTGGCTTACGTGTTCCTCCATATCCTGCCGGAACTGGCGCTGCACCGGACCGTTTTCGCCGAAGCGCTGGACACCGTTGCGGAACGCGCCGAGGCGCTGGTCTACAGTCTCGCCCTGGCCGGGCTGGTGGTCTTCTACGGGCTGGAACGGACCGTCAAGACGTCGCGGCGCGGCGGCGCTGTGCCCGGAGCCGGGACATTCTGGCTGCACATCGGATCCTTCACCGTCTACAACGTCATCGTCGGCTACCTGCTCTTGCACCGGGAAAGCGACGGCGCATGGTCACTGGCGATCTATGCCTGCGCGATGATCCTGCATTTCATCACGACCGACCACGGGCTGCGGGCCGATCACAAGGCGCGCTACGACACGCATGCGCGCTGGATTCTTGCCGCGGCGGTCATGGCGGGCTGGGCGCTCGGGATGTGGGTGACCTTGCCCGAGTTCTGGATCGGGGGCCTGTTCGCCTTTCTCGCCGGGGGTATCGTTCTGAACGTGCTGAAAGAGGAATTGCCGGAAGAGCGCGAGAGCCGGCTCTGGCCCTTCGTGTTTTCCGCCGTTGGATACGCTGCCGTGTTGCTCGCAATCTGACGCCGCATTGTCGGGGAAGACCGGAACAACCGCTGCTCGGGGTCGTTCGGTTATTGATCTTGCCATGATCGGGCCGGATTGGATGCCGTGCCCAAGGACGACCCCAAGCCGTCTGCGTTGGAGCATGCGTGCCGATGACGGTTATCGCGTCAGATGATCGGGAAGGGTGCCCCTCTTCGCGGTCCGATGCCAAAACCGGCAAGTCCGGTCGTCATCGGCGCCAAGGTCTTGCGGTCGATCGCAATGAGGTTTCTCGCCGATTCAGCGGAAAGGTGGCTCCAATGTGGGAGTGGATGAAGGATAACGTGACGACGCTGCAGGTGCTTGTCAGCCTGCTCTCCACGGGTGTCTGGATCGCCTACCTGCACGTCTTCGTCGCCAGTTTCAAACGGCAGACACGTTCCAGCCTGCTGATCACCCGTGTCGGCGGCCGCGATCTGAACGGGCGCTGCATCGTGTCGAACATGGGGTCGGAACCGGCCTACCTCTTGGACGTGCTTGCGGAATTCCAGGCGGATCAGGAGGTCATGACGGTCAGCATCGTGGATCGCCTCGAGTTGTGGGACACCTCGTCCGACGTGAGCAGCGGCGTGTCTGCCGTAGGTCCGATCACCAGTGGCAGCTACGTGGACATCGGGCGTTTCGAGGATTTCTTCAACCGAGCGCGCAAGAAGATGGGTAAACCCAACGTCACTGAAGAAACCCAGTGCCTGAAGCTTATCGCCATTGCCGCGACAAGCCAGGCGCGCGACCTGATCGCTGCTTACCGCAACTTCGAGTTCAAGACGGTCGATAAAAACGGCACCGTTCACGTGATGCCGGTGGAGGTTGAGGCGCGGCAGGTGAAGTCGCGCCGGAAAAGGAAACAACTGACCGCTCTGCTCCAGGATCTGCAAAATAACGAAACGCTTAGCCGCGACGTGATCCCGGAAGTCGGGGAGCGGTCCGGCTGGCGCGAAGGCCTGCGCGCCGCCTGGCATGGTGTACGGGGTCGCGACCGATAGCCCCGCGTCGCCGCGCGGGTTCTCACGCGAGGCAAGCGAACCGAAACGCGTTGGTTCGGGCCGCTGGCGAGCGTATCAGTTTGCACAGGAACATTCGGTCGAACCACCCGTTGACCTGCCAATAGGCAAAAGGGGAAAACCATGGACCTGGGATTGAGTGGCCGGCGCATCCTGATCACCGGCGCGACCGGTGGCATCGGCTTTGAAACCGCCAAAATTCTCGCCGACGCCGGGGTGCGGCTGACGATCACCGATCTGAATGCGGATGCCGTGGCTTCGGCGGCGGACAAGGTCGGCGCGACCGGCTTGGCCAGCGACCTTTCTTCGAAAGACGGGGTCGACGCATTGTTAGCCGAGGCCGGAACGGACTTCGACGGTCTCGTGCATCTGGCGGGCGTCACCGGTGCCAAGGGCGATCCGATGACCATGACCGAAGACGACTGGCAGGAAGCTCTCGATATCGACTTTATGTCATCCGTGCGTCTGGTCAGGCACCTCGGGCCAAGAATGGTCGAACGCGGCTGGGGACGGATGGTCTTTGTCACATCGGAAAACGTGGCGCAGCCTTACGCGGATGAAACCGTCTACAACGCCGCGAAATCCGCTCTTCTGAGCTTTGCCAAGAGCGTCGCGATGGCACACAGCGGCAAGGGGTTGCTCGTCAACTGCGTGGCTCCGGCCTTTATCGAGACGCCGATGACGGATGGCATGATGGAAAAGCGCGCCAAGGCCGAAGGCACATCCGTCGATGAAACAATCCAGGATTTCCTGAAAGAAGAACGCCCGTTTCTGAAGCTCGGTCGCCGTGGCAAACCCGAAGAGGTGGCTCCGGTCATCGCCTTTCTGGCAAGCGAATTGTCATCCTTCGTCACGGGTGCAAACTGGCGGGTCGATGGCGGATCGGTCGGGTCCATCAACGTATGAACCGCGCAGACATCGCGGCTCGGGTCGAGGCTCATCCGGTCAAAGGCACGCCCGATGAGATGCGCGCCGCGTTCCGGGCGCTCGCACCCGATGGTCCATGGGGCAGACGGGACTGCATCGGCGGTGTGCCGGTCGTGATACACGGCACGGAATCCGGGAACGATGGAACGATCCTTTTCCTGCACGGTGGCGGATATGTCTTCGGCGATGCGACGACACACGCCGCCGCAGCTGCCTGTCTTGCCGAACTGACCGGTGACTGCGTGATCCTGCCGGAGTATCGGCTGGCCCCGGAACATCCCTGGCCCGCGCCACTGAACGACGCCTGTGCGGTGCTCAACGCCCGGGACGGGCCGATCTCGGTCGTGGGCGACAGTGCGGGGGGCCATCTTGCTCTGTCCTTGACGCTGGCGCGACCGGGCAGGGTCGATGCCCTTGCGCTGATCTCGCCCAACACCGACCGGACCGGACTAAGCCGGACGCGGGACTCCAACTCGGCCCATGACCTGATGAACAGCGATGCGGATGACGCGGCGCTTGGTGCATTGGCCTTCGGCGACCGGCACGCCGACGATCCGGCGGTGTCGCCGCTGCTGTCGGACCTGTCCGGACTGCCGCCGCTTTATCTTACGGCAACAACGACCGAGGTGCTGCTTGACGACACCTTGCTTTTTGCACGCGCCGCGGCGCGTGCGGGAGTGCGGGTAACGCTGAAGGTCGAGCCCGACCTGTTCCACATGTGGACGCTCTGGCCCGCCTGGCCACCCGCACGGCGCAGTTGGGCCGGGGTGGCGCAGGCGCTGTCGCGCTGACGCCGCCCCCGCCGATCACCAGAACCAGACGATCATCGCGCACATGCAGACGATCAGCAGGCCGGAGAGCAAGGTCCGGTCCAGCCAGATCGGACGCTCCAGCGTGGTAAAGATCTCCTTGGCCTCGCCCCTGCTCCAGACCAGTTTGTCGACGCCTTCCTTGACCTCGGTGCGGGTCATCGCGCTCAGACCGACGTGCAGGCCGATGGCGATGAACATCAGGATGGACGACATCACCGTGTAGTGGATTTCGGGCAGGCCCATCGCGGACCACCAGCCCATGACTTCCTTGGCGATGAAGATCGGAACGCCAACCACCAGGCCGAAAAGAATGGTCCAGAAGGCGCCCGTGCCGTTGAGCCATGGGATGAAGATCCCCAGTACGTAGACCACCACGATGGGCGGAATGATATAGCTGAGCGACGACTGGAAGTACGAGAAGAGCGATTCGAACCCCGCGATCATCGGCGCATAGATCGCGCCGATCACCATGCATGTGCCTGTCACGATCTTGCCGATCTTCACGTAGGTGTCGTCGTCCAGATCGGGCTTCAGCGGCTTGACGAAATCAAGCGTGACCAGCGTGCCGGCCGAGTTCAGCGCCGAGTCGAGCGACGACATGATTGCCGCGATCAGCGCTGCCATGATCAGACCGCGGACACCGATCGGCATCAGCTCGAAGGCGAGGGTGGGGAAGGCGAGGTCCGGCGTCTCGAGCTCGGGGTAGAGCTTGAGCGCGATAAGACCCGGCAGGATCATCAGAAAGAGGTTCGGGATCTTGAGAAACCCGGCAAAGATCGCGCCGATCTGCCCTTCCTTCAGGTCCTTTGCGCCCAGGGTACGTTGCACGACGAACTGGTTGATCGTCCAGTAGTAGAAGCCCAGCAGCACCACGCCCCAAAGCCCTGTCCAGGGCAGGAAGTCGTTGTCGGCGGGCAGGATCAGGTGCGTCTTGCTGTCCTCGACATCGACGAAAAGCTCTTGCCAGCCGCCGATCTCTTCGAGCCCGATCCAGAACAGGGCCGCCGCGCCGACGATCAGAAGGATCGCCTGCACCGTGTCGGTGACCACGACGGCCGACAGACCGCCGAGGATCGTGTAGATGCCCGCGACAAGGGCCAGCACGGCGACGGCGGTCCAGAGGTTAAGGTATTCCGTGACGTTCGAGATCACCAGCCCGCCCGCGTAGAGCGCGCCGGCCGTGTCGATGAACATGATCGCAAGGATCGTGAACGCCGAGAATGCCCGGCGCGAACGTACGTCGTACCGGGTCTCGAGATATTCCGGCACCGTCGACACCTTTGCGCGCAGGTACGATGGCAGGATGAAGATGGCGAAGATCACCAGAATGAAGGCGGCGGTCCATTCGTAGTTGAAGATTACCACGCCGTTCGCATAGGCGCCGCCCATCAGGCCGACGAAGCTCGATCCGCTCATGTTGGACGCGAAGAGCGAGAAACCGATCAGGTACCAGGGGATCGAGCGACCGGCGAGAAAGTAACTGTCGCTGTCACCGTCCCTGTTTTTTCGCGACACATACAGGCCGTGCGCGATGACGCCGATAAAGTAGACAACGACAATCAGGTAGTCGATCCAACTGAGCGAAAAGTTTGCACTGTCCATCGAAGACCTCCCTTGCGACTGAAATGGCTTGGGTCATAAACAGGGTATTTCACGAAAATGTTCCAAAAAGTGGTTAATATTAATACCTTATAGTGATCCAGACTCAGCTGTCGCGTGCCGCCGAAGGATCAACTATCCTTCGACGGCTGCCGTCATATTCGCTGCGACGCGGCGTCTCTCAGGCGTTGGCGCCGATGAACCAGGCGTCCTTGTCGATGGCCCGGCTGACCTCGGTGAAGAGGTCTGCGGTATCCTCGTCCCCGGCCTCTTCGGCCAGGTCCATCGCTTTGCGGATGTTGCTGCCGACCTGCATGAACCGATCCTTCAAGGCGTCGATATGCACCTCGATCCGGCTTTCCTCGACCGGGTAGGCGTCAACTGTCGTCTTGCTTGCCACGACCTCCGCCGTGCCGGCCGCATAGCCGCCGAGGATGACCGCGCGTTCCGCCATCAGGTCGGCGCCGTCGCGCAGCCGGTCGGCCACGTCGTCCAGCATCTCGTGCACGCCGATAAAGCCGCGGCCCTTCAGGTTCCAATGCGCCTGCTTGACCGCGAGCGTCAGGGCGACGGTGTCGACAAGGTTGCTGTTGAGCAGGTCCACCATCTGGCTGCGTGTGTCCTGGTTCAGTCCGGACGTGAAATTCTCGGGCATGGGTCTCTTGTCCTTTTCTGTTCGTGTTTCGTGGGTTGGCGGGTTGTGGTGCCGCCTGTGCCGGGGCGCTTTCAGGCGGTCTCGGGCGGTTCCGCCCAGAACCCGGGAACGCCCCCGCAGTAGCTGATGACGTTGTTCGACTCTTCTATGGCCGCCCACATCAACGCCGATGAGAAGCCGATCCGCGCAGCATCGTCGCCGGGTGTCACGCCGGTCCAGAGCGCCTTGAGCAACCGGATACGCACCTCCTCGGGCAACGCCTCGCCCCGGTCCACTTGTTCCAGCGCGCGCAAATCCTCGGGCAGGGCGTCGGCCAGTCCGCGCAACAGGTCTTGCGGCAGCGGATTGACTCCCGCCAACGCGGCCAGCCGGTTCATGGCTGCGGGCAGTACGGCGCCACCCTGAGCGAGCGATGCGCCGGGAAAGGCGGCGGCGGCAGCGGTCAGGGCCAGAAGCGTGCGGCGGTCGGTGCGCGGAGCGGTCATGGCGCGTCCCTTTCTCGAAAAGATGCGTAGTAGGCAGCCAGGGCGTCGATCTCTGCGACATCGAGCGCCGACGCGTAGGCCTGCATGCGTCCCATAGGTCCGGTCTGGCGAGATCCGTCGGCATAGGCGCGCAATTGATCTGCAAGGTAGTATTCGGGCTGGCCGTGCAGGCGTGGCGCCGCGCGGGCCGACATGTCGATCCCGTCCACGGTGCCGAGCGTGTGGCAACTTTCACAGGGCGCGACGCCACGATCCCAGGCGCCGTTCTGCACCAATTCCTCGGCGATACCGACGTCCTCTGCCTGCGGCGGGCGCACAAGATCGGGTGCCGGTGCATGGGCGTACATGCGGGCCATCGGCACGTCTCCGTGAACGCCAAGCGCCCGCGCGGTCATCTGCATCTGCGGGTGCTGGCGAACACCTGTTCGATAGGCCTCCAGCTGCTTGCCGATGTAGCGCGCGGGCTGGCCGTTCAGCACTGGATACCGGGGCGCGGCGTCCGACGTGTCGTTCCGGTCGAGTGTATGGCATGCGGAGCAATTCAGCAGGATGTCGAGGGATTGCGGCACGGCGGCGGAAGGGCCGGTCAGCAGCGCCGCAAGTGTCCAGGCGGGCAGGGCGCGGAAAGGCGAGAACATCGGAGCGATTCCTCCTTTCTGGGGAGTGGGCAGGGCAACCGTATCCACGGGAAAACACGACCGATGCGGAAGCGGTTCCGAAAAACTTCGGAACCCAGCCAGCCGCGTGCGGTTGGTTCCAAGACACGAAAAGGAGGTGCGACATGGCAGCAACCGACCTGCCGCTCGAACCCGATGTGCTCGTCGTCGGGGCGGGTATCGCCGGCGGCATGGTCGCCGATGAAGTAGCCGCCGCCGGTCTCAACTGCGTCATTCTGGAAAGCGGACCCGTTCTGGAAAGAGACGCGCTGGTGCGCAATTGGCGCAGTGCGGCCCGGACCGATTTCATGGCGCCCTATCCGCAACCCGAATATGCGCCGGTGCCCGATCCGACCAACTGGGGCGATTACCTGATCCAGACCGGACCTGATCCCTACAACCAGCAGTTCATCCGAGGCGTGGGCGGTACGACGTGGCACTGGGCCGCGGCCAGTTGGCGCTACCTCCCTGTCGATTTCCGTCTGCGCAGCACCTATGGCGTCGGGCGCGACTGGCCGATCGGGTACGAGACGCTCGAACCGTTCTACCAACTGGCCGAAGAGCGCATGGGCGTGTCCGGCGCCCCGGCGGACGGTCTCGCGCCGCGCAGCGCGGACTATCCGATGGGTCCGATGCCGCTGTCTTACATGGAGCGCACCATCGCCGAGACTCTGAACGCGCATGGCTACATGATGCAGACCGAACCGGTCGCCCGGAACAATCGGACATACGATGGACGACCGCCGTGCTGCGGCAATAACAACTGCATGCCGATCTGCCCCATCGGCGCGCAATATTCCGGCAATATTGCCGTCGAGCGCGCGCAGGCAAACGGCGCACAGGTCATCACTGAAGCCGTGGCGCATTTCATCGAGCGCGGCTCTGACGGGCGGATCGAGGCGGTGCGATACCTGAAACCGGACGGGTCCGAATGGCGGGTGCGCGCGCGAATGTTTGTACTGGCCGCCAATGGAATCGAGACGCCGCGCCTCATGCTGCTGTCGGCTCAGGACGGCGCGCCGGACGGGATCGGCAATCGGTCCGATCAGGTCGGACGCAACCTGATGGATCATCCGGGCACCACGGTCGAATTCGAGATGCCCGAACCCGTCTGGCCCGGGCGCGGTCCGCAGGAAGGCACGTCGATCCTGAAGTTCCGCGACGGCGACCACAGGCGCGATTTCGCGGCAAAGAAGCTGCATCTGTGGAACGGTTCTGCCGTCGCGGGCGTGGCGCAGGAAGCGATCGAGGAAGGGCTCACCGGAGACGAGCTCCGCCGCACGGTGCGGGATCGCGCCGCCCGCCGCTGTGCCATCAACAACTTCCACGAACAGCTGCCCGACCCCGCAAACCGCCTGACCCTCAGCGAGGGTCAGACCGATCCGCTGGGTCTGGCGCGGCCCTCCATCCACTACGAGATAGGCGACTACGTCCGCCGCAGCGCCAAGCACACGGCAGAGGTCTATCGCGACATCGTCGACCGCCTTGGCGCGCGCGCGATCTCGGTTGGCGACGGCAGCGACGGCTTTGCGCCCAACAACCACATCATGGGCGCCACGATCATGGGGAACGATCCGACGAACTCGGTGGTCGACGGCACCTGCCGAACTCACGACCACGATAACCTGTATGTCGCATCGTCTTCGGTGTTTTCCTCGGCCGCCTGCGTGAACTCGACGCTCACCATCGCGGCCCTGTCACTCCGGATCGGAGAGCGGATCGTCGAACGTCTGCGCGCGTGATCTGCAAATCCGTGGCCGGGATCAGATGTCCGCTGCGCATGAAAGTCACCGGACCCCGAAGGATCCGGCCATTCTGTCGTTCAGCCGACGCTTTTTATCGGCTCTGACGCCGCATGAAACAGGTGCTCCGGTCACAGTGTCCTCGCCTTGTTTCAGTGCCAGGACGGGCACGCGGTTTTTTTGGGATGCCTCTCGGCGCCCGGCAGGTAGGACGTGATGTCCCTGTTGGTCCCCGCAGCAAAATCCCGTGCCACCGCGCTCCAGTCCACGTGGGCCGCTTGCGACCAGTCGACCTCGATCCATGTCGGCGCCTTGACCTCTGGCCGGATCGCCGCCGCCCGGGCGTGCGCATAATCCACCACACGCCGACCTTCGGAGAATCCGTCAAGCGACTGATCCCAGCGTTGACCGTTCAGGGTCAGGCCCAGCGTCCGTGCCCTGGGATCGTATTCCGCCGTGAAGAGGGTGCCGAACCCGGCGTCGTACCGGTCTTGCAGGAGCGGCGGTTTCAGGAACTGGCGGTTGAGCTTGCGCGGCTTGACGTTCAGCTTTTTGAGGTGCGTGTGACGTTGATATGTCCGTGTGAACTTCGGCCTGTCCGCGACGGACCCGCCACCCTGATGATTGGTCGCAATCGCGCGCGGCATCACGGTCACGCCGCCTCCGGGCGAAAGCTCCACGCTTGCGGTTTTGCCCGACGCGTCTGCCAGCACGAGGTTGTAGGCCATGTGCGACGGAACCTTCGCGAGGACCTTCAAGGCCTGCGGAACGGTTTCGCAGGTTTCCAGAAGGTAGCGGACGATGGTCGTGATCCCGAAGCCCTTGCCGGTTTCGGAGCGTCCGCCATAGGCCAGGGCAACGCTCAGGCCCGCGTCATTGATCCCGTCCGACAGGCCCCAGAGGAACTCGACCATACCCATGACCGCGCGTCCGGTCCATTCCGAGCGCAACAGGAAGCCTTCGTTCAGGTCCGGGGACAGGTCATAGTTGCGGACCAGCCGGACATGTTTCTTGCTGGCGGCGGCGGCCAGGGAACAGCCGCCAAGATAGGCGGGCGGACACCATGTCGATAGGAACCGCGCCGCGCGGTCGGATCCGCCGGCAAGGCCCACCAGTCTGCCGTACACCGGAACCAGTTCCGGCATGTAGCGCGCAAGAGCCTTTTCGCTGGCGTCTCTCGACGGCCCGCTGTCCCCGCTGCGGGCGCGGAACCAGGCTTCGTAGGCAGGCCAGGACCGGGCCCAACGCGCGGCCCATTTCGGGCCGGGCGCGGCCTCGTCGATGGCATCGAAAGTCAGTTTCAGCGGTGTCATTTCAGATCGTTCCTTTTGGTGTATCGAGGAAAAAGCGCACCATCTCCGCGCTGGCGTCCGGACCTTTCGTGTCCGCGTATGACCCCTCTGGTTTTCCGCCGGACCAGGCATGCCCCAGGCCGTCAATGCTCCAGTGCTCGACCAGGGCAGAGCCGTCGGGACCGTAGGCGAGGGTGCAGGTGTAGGAGCGCCCGGCGGTCGTTCCGGTTGCCGTCGTTTCGATACATTGCGCCGCGTCGCCGCATGCGCGCCGCGCGATGGCGTCCGAGTTGGACCGGTGCACCGTCTTGTCCCCCGTGCCGTGGAAAATGATCGTACGTGTCGGTTGGGTCTTGGCCGTAGTCTGCATCTGCTCGACTGCGTTGCCCGCCATCGCCGCATAGGCCGAGCCGACATCCCGGGCCACTCCGGCCGGCAGTCCGGAATGCGCACCGACGGCAGCGAAAACGTCGCCGTAGACGTCGCCCAGGATGACCGCCATCGCCGCACCCGCGGACAATCCTGCCACGAAATTGCGCTCTCTTCCGACGCCATGTGCTGCGCAGACCTTGGCGGCGATGCCGGCCAGGATCGCAGGCTCGCCTTGTCCGCGCTGCTGATCCCGCCGGTTGAACCAGTTCCAGCAGGATTGCGCATTGTCGCCGCGAGACTGCGCCGGGTAGACGATGACAAGACCGTGCTCCTCGGCCAGTGCGTTCATGCCGGTGCCGGCGGCGAAATCCTCGGGTGTCTGGGTGCAGCCGTGCAGCATCATGATGACGCCGTTGACCCGATCCTTGGCCGACGCCGGAACGTAGGTGAGGTAATCTCGGCTGCCCGCGCGACAGCTGAAGGTCGTTCGATCGAAGCGCGCGCCCGGCGTTGACGGTACGGCCCGGGCGGCTCTTCCTGTCATCGGAGAGGTGAAGCGGTCTTTCAATTCATCAAGCCGCACCATGTTCGGCAGCGCGTCGCCGATTGCTTCTCCGGCATTCTGATCCAGGCCATGTTGCGCGAGCGTGCGCCTCACCAGTTCATGCGCGGCCGAAGACCATGCGGTATCGGCCGCCGGGCGACTTGCGCCGACGTTGAGTTTTTTCATCTGTTCAGTCCTGCCTATGCCTGAGTGTGCTAGTTGATCCGGTCGGCCAGCGCTTTTTTGAGTTCCGCGCTGGCCTGCAAGGCCCCCAGCACCGTGATCGACGCGATTGCCTGACGGGCGAGGTCCGGAGGTATGTCGGCGTCGAAACGCGCCAGTCCGACGACCTTGATATGCAGAACTTCGCCCGCATCCCGAACCGCCTCGAGGTCGGCGACCGAATAGTCGCGAAGTCCGAGTTCCATCGTGTGCCGTTCGAGCGACTTGCTGACCACCTCGACGTGGGTGTCGAGCTGGTTGCGGATCGCTGTCCGGATGAAGTCACTCCGGTTCGAATAGAATCCCTCCTGCACCAGCAGGTCGATCCGGCCGAGATCGACGAATCCGAGGTTGATCGTGATCTTTTCGTTTTCAGGCTGCCTGTCGCGCAGCTGCCGTACGTTGCTCATGCGATTCTCCATCCATGTGGATGGTATATGGATGTATTACGCCCGAATGCAAGACTGCGGGACGCTCCGGATGATGTTTCGTACGAAATTTATCCGCTGCGTTGGCACGGCAATTGCGGTGCAGTGTCTGTGCCATGCGGCGCGCAAACCGCGTCAAAGCGGCAGGGTCAATGTCATCCAGAACCCATCCCGCGGAAAGCCGGTTTCCAGCGATCCGCCCAGCGGACCCATGACCTGACCCGCGACGAAGGTGAGTCCGAAACCGTTCTCTTCCGGGGCGGCCTCGATGGGCGGGCCGCCGGTTTCGCGCCAGCTCAGTTTCAAAACATCGCCCTGCTTTTCCCAGCGGATCGTCACCTTGCCACCGCGCTTGCAAAGCGCGCCGTACTTCATTGCGTTGGTCGCGAGTTCGTGCAGGACCGTGCCGAGCGCCAGGGTTTCCTGCGGGCCGAGGTTGATTTCCGGCCCATCGCAATCGAACCGGCCTTCTTCGTGAACGGCGGCTTCGGCCGAGATGATGTCTTCGATCGTTACGTGCGACCAGTCCGCCTCTGACATCAGCGCATAGGCCCGTGACAGGCCGTGAAGACGACCGACGAGCACTTCGGTGAACTGATCCGGGTCGGAGTTGGTCCGGTTGGTCTGCTTCACGATCGACATGACCACCGTCAGCATGTTCTTGACGCGGTGGTTCAGCTCCCCGATGAGGTTTTCCTTCTGCTTTTCGGCCTCGATCAGCCGTGTGACGTCGACGATCGTGACAATGGCGCCGTCCAGGTCGTCGTCGCTGCCGTGATAGGGGCCGATACGCAGCAGATGATGGTTGCCTTCGCCCGAGGTCAGGGTCTTCTCCTGGGTCGCGCCGCACTCCATCGCGGAGGCGATCCAGTCTTGCAACTCCGGGAAGTCGAATTTTGTGGACAGCTCGGTGAGCGGGCGGCCCAGATCGCTTTCGCGCAGGTTGAAGAAATTCTTCGCGGCAGGTGTGAAACTGCGGATGAACAGCGCCTCGTCCAGAAAGATCGCCGCGACCTCGGAGGCGGCATAGAGGTTCTTGAGATCGATGTTGATCTGATCAAGCTCCGATACGCTTTCGGAAAGCTCGTTGTTGATGGTCGAGAGTTCTTCGTTGAGGGACTGCATTTCCTCCTTCGAGGCTTCGAGTTCCTCGTTGGCCGATTGTGCCTCTTCGTTGGATGCCACAAGTTCCTCGTTGGACGCGCGCAGTTCCTCCAACGCGGTTTCGTATTCCTCGACCATGGTCTGCAGGCGTTCGCGCATGTCGCGCAATTCACGCTCCATGGCGTCATCGGACGCTTCGGTGCCGCCTGCCGGTCCCAAGATGGGCGAAGCGTCGAATTTGAGCGTTTCGAACACCACCAGGAAAAGCGAATCTCCCGGGGCATTCTGTTCCATGGGTTCCGCGGTCAGCAGGACCTGCCGTTCCTCGCCCGATCCCGGGTCGGGCATGACGGCGATGCGCTGGACCCGCTCACGGCGTTCCTTTACGTCCCGCAGAACGGTGCGCAGGTCGATGCGCAGATCGCGCCGCGCCACGTCGAAAAGCTGGCGGCTGGGCGCGCCTCGCGGAAACTCGAGGTAGGCGCCGGTGCCGGCCGAGAAATACAGGATCTCGGCCGCTGCCGTGACGGCGACATGCGGCGGCGAGTGCCGTTCGAGAACCTGCTGTTCCACCTGGTGGCGCAGAAGGCGTCGACCGTCGTCCGTGGAACCGGAGATGGTCGACGGGATGGAAAAATCGGCACCCGGCACGTTGAAGGTTCTCGGCGCGGGACGAAACCGCGACTCCGTCTCGCGTGCTTGGAACAGTCGCTGCCTTTGGTCGACGGGCTTGAAGAGATCGCGATGACGGCTGACACTCTCGGATGTGCCCAGAAACAGGTAGCCTCCCGGACGCAACGCGTAATGGAAGGTGGGGATCACCTTTTCCTGCAATTCCTGCCCGAGATAGATGAGCAGGTTGCGGCAAGAGACGAGATCCATGCGCGAAAACGGCGGATGGCTGATGATGCTGTGTGCCGAGAATACACACATGTCCCGCACGCGTTTCGCGATCGTGAATTCCATGGCGTCATTCTCGAAAAAGCGCTCGATCCTCTCCTGGCTCAAACCGTCGAGTGCTTGTTTGGGGTAGCGCCCGGCGCGGGCCACCGACAAGGCCTGCTCGTCGATGTCGGTCGCGAATATCTGCACGGCGGGCGGATCCTCGAGCGTGTCGCTGTACTCGGTGAACAGGATGCCCAGCGAAAAGACCTCTTCGCCGGTCGCACAGCCCGGCACCCAGATGCGGATCGTCGCGTCGGCCAAACGTCCTTTGAAGAGACGCGGGATCACCTCGGTGCGCAGCGCCTCGAAAGCGTCGGGATCGCGAAAAAATCCGGTCACGTTGATCAAAAGGTCACGGAACAGGTCCATGCCCTCTTCGGGGTCGGCGCGCAGCCGCTCAAGATAGTCTTCGGGGGTCCGGTCCTTGTGGATCTTCATGCGCCGCATGACCCGGCGCAGAAAGGTCTTCTGCTTGTAACCGGAAAAAGGATGGCCCGTCTGCCGTTTCAGCAACTTCGCGATGTCGTGCTGGATTTGCCGGGCTCTGTCGGATTCTTTTTTGGCGAGGTCGCTGCGCTCGAGGCTCTGCAACTGGTTGTTGCCGTCCTGAATGTGCAGCAGTCGCGCGGGTATGTCTGACGGTTCTTCGGCGAAGTCGATCAACCCGACCGCGATCGCGCTTTCCGGCATCTTGGGCGCGAAGTCGGGCCCGTTTCCCGACTGGGCAATCGTGATGCCGCCGGTTTCCTTGATCTGCTTGATGCCCAGAGTGCCATCGCTATTTGCCCCCGACAGCAGGATGCCGACCGCATCCTCCCCCTGGTCTTCGGCGAGCGACGCAAAGAATACGTCGATCGGACGACTCTCGCGGTGCGACCTCTCCTCGGGCCTGAGATGCAGGACGCTGTCCTGGATTTCGAGGATTTGCCCGGGCGGGATGACGTGGACCGTATCCGGCCGGATCTTGTCGCCGTCAGAGATCTGTTCGACCCGAAGATCGGTCTTGCTGGCAAGTACCGTAGCGAGATGGCTCGGATGGTCCGACGACAGGTGCATGACCACCACGAAGGACATGCCGTGGCCGGCGGGGACGTTCGCCAAAAGCTCCTGAATTGCGGGGATTCCGCCGGCTGAAGCACCAATGCCGACGACTAATGTTGGCCGCGTATCCATCGTACGAAGCTACGCCTCATCACATTTCGGTTCAACGGCAAAACAAGTTATTAACTTTTGGTAAATTCATCAACGAGGTTTCAGGAGATTGGCTTTCATCGGGATGCGGAAGGACCCACAATTCAGGCACCTTTTCGGAAAGTGGTCTGTCAGGAAAAGACCGGACATATCTGCGTTAATCGTCACGGGACCACCATCGCAGCAATCCCCAAACATTCACGCAAAGCAGGAACGCGTTTTGTGCCAGCAGGGCGGATTTGTCCTGTGTCATGCCCACGATCACCCAGCTGATGCTGGCCAGCGTGAAAAGAATGAACCCCACCGCAACAAGCCGTGCCGGTCGTCCCCAGGCCACGCAAACCGATGCAAGAATGGTCGCGATCGACGCTGTCCAGCGAAAGATTTCCATCAGGTCCATGGCTCGGCTGTCTTTTGGTTTTGGGGACGGGATCGTGCGACCGTACGGGAAATCAATGACGCCGGGCGGGTCCGGTTCCCGGTCGCTGATGCCGCGCGGCCCGGTCCGGTTTCGAATTCGTTCGGAACAGTCGCGGCGGGGCAGGGTTGGTTGAACATCAAAGCACGTTCGACACCGCAAGGAGAACTCCATGCCAGATGACGTAAAAATCCCGCCGCAGTCGCAAAACAACATGCCGGCCGACGAACACAAGATGGACCCGGCACCGGACTACATGCCGCGCCATGCGGGCGTCGGCAAGCTGGACGGCCAGGTGGCCCTGATCACCGGCGGCGACAGCGGCATCGGACGCGCCGTATCCGTGCTCTTCGCGCGCGAAGGCGCACGTGTTGCCATCGCCTATCTCGACGAGGACAAGGATGCGGAAGAGACCAGGCGCCTGGTCGAGGACGAGGGCAGCGAAGCGCTGCTGATCAAGGGCGATATCGCGGACAAGTCGCATGCCGAAGACGCCGTGCGGCAAACGGTCGAAAAGCTGGGCAAGCTTGACATCCTGATCAACAACGCCGCGATGCAATGGCTCGATGCGCCGATCGAGGAGCTGGAAGAGGCGAAATTGCGTCGGATGATCGACAGCAACGTGCTGGCCCTTTTCTTTTGCACCCAGGCTGCCTTGCCGCATTTGCCCGAAGGTGGGTCGATCATCACGACCAGCTCGGTCAACGCGTTCAAGGGCAATGGCGGGTTGGTCGCCTATTCGACGACACGGGGCGCGTCCCTAGCGTTCTCGCGTTCGATCGCGAACCAGGTGGTCGACCGCGGCATCCGCGTCAATGCCGTGGCGCCGGGCCCGATCTGGACACCCTTCATCCCTGGTTCCATACCGGCCGAAGACGTCGAGGATTTCGGAAATCACGTACCGTTGGGCCGTCCGGGCCAGCCGTGGGAGGTTGCGACCTCCTACCTGTTCCTCGCCTCGTCCGATGGCAGCTATTTCCACGGTCAGACCCTGCATCCCAACGGTGGCGTCGTGGTCAATGCCTGATAGGCCCGGCCGGGGCCGTTGGCCAACGGCCCCGGTCATCTACGAGATCTACCCGCGCTCCTTCCGCGACACGACGGGCTCTGGCGAGGGCGATCTCAACGGCATCACGAGCGGTCTGGACTATATTGCCTCGCTTGGGGTCGACGCAGTCTGGATTGCGCCGTTTTTCCTGACCGGATTCCAAGACGGCGGATACGACGTCATCGACCACCGTGTTGTCGATCCCCGCTTTGGAACCTTGGCGGATTTCGACCGGCTGGTCGAGCGCGCACACGATCTGGGTCTTCTAGTCATCATCGACCAGGTGCTGAACCACAGTTCGGACCAGCACGAGCTTTTCCTGAGATCCATCCAGGGTGACGAGAGTTGCGCCGCGGCCTATGTCTGGCGCGACGCAAAACCCGACGGCACGGCGCCCAACAACTGGCTCAGCTTCTTCGGGCCTCCCGCCTGGACCTGGAACCACAAGCGGCAGCAATACTATCTTCACCAGTACCTGCCTTCGCAGCCCAGCTTCAATCTCCGGAATGCGGATGTGCAGGCGAAGCACCGGGACGAAATGCGGTTCTGGCTGAACCGGGGCGTTGACGGCTTTCGGCTGGACGCGGTGTCGGCCTACCTGTTCGACGAGCGGCTTCCGGACAACCCGCCTGCGCGGCCGGAGACGCGACACCGCATGGCGGCGGCGGAAAACAATCCCTACTCGATGCAGAACCACGTCTACGACCTGCTGCCCGGCGACGGCGCGAGCTATGCGCAGCTCTTGCGCGACTGGGCCGGACAGGACGTCTGGCTGCTCGGAGAGATCAACACCGGAAACAATTCGGTCGAGGTGGCGCGCGACTTTGTTTGTCCCGAGGGGCTTGATGCCGCCTATGTCGTCGACCTGCCAGAGAGCGATGGCAGCGTCGCGACGGTGGTCGACATGATGGATCGCGGCGCCGGGGATGGAGCAATCGCCTGGTGGATGACCTCTCACGATCAGCCGCGGCGGGCGGCGGCGACACCTGGAACGGCGCGGTTTTACCTGCTGCTTCAGGCCATCCTGCCCGGCCCGATGATGGTCTACCAGGGCGAGGAACTGGCGCTGCCACGCGCGGAGCTGTCCCGCGACGAGATCACGGATCCCTTCGACCTGATGTACTGGCCGGACGGCCCTGGACGCGAGGAGGCACGGGTCCCGATACCCTGGACCGAAACGCCGCCGCGCTACGGTTTCAGCGAGGGGACGCCCTGGCTGCCGATGCGTTGGCCCGAGGGTGCATCGGTCGCCGCGGGCGGCCGTGACGGGGTGCTGTCGTTCTTCCGCGCGGTGATCGACTTTCGCAAGGAACACGCATTCGGCGCGCACCGCGTGAGCTGTCGGGTGCCGAACCCGGGCCAGCTCGAGCTGTTCCTGACGACCGGGTTTGGCGACTGGCTGGCCCGGTTCAACCAATCGGATCGGCACATGCCCGCGCCCGAAGCTCCGCCAAGCCTGTGCAGCCATGCGCTGACCCCGTTGGGTCTGCCGCCCGGCGGAGGCGCCATCTGGCGCCGGTAGAGCGAATTCCTACGCGACGTCCGCCAAACTGCCTTGCATCGCGAAAAAGGAGCGGTGGCATAAGCCCTCCGGAACCGATGCCCCCGGTCTCCTGTTCTTTCTCCATGCGACGAAAGGTTACGTTCGATCCCGTTCTGCGCACCTGCGCGGTCATCCTGACCGGACTGACCGTGCTTGGCGCGCTGATGATCGCCGAAGATGTCGCGGCCCCGCTGCTGCTGGCCATCGTGATGGGAATCGTCTTTGCCCCGACCGCAGATCGCGTCGACCGGTTGGGGCTGCCGCGGTGGATCAGCGTCTTTGCTCTGATGCTTGTCTTCTTCGCATTGCTGGGAACGCTCGCCTACCTGCTCGAGCCCTACATCTGGGAGGTCGTGGAAAGCGTGCCCGCGATCAAGTGGGAGATCCGGTCGCTTTTGCACGAGTACCAGGCCTTTCTCGGAGGCATGGAGCAGGTCTCGGACGGCGCGGCCACGGACACGTCCGAGGCAGACAACGCCGCACCCGTCGGGACCGGCGTAGGGACCGCAGCGCCGTTGCCGTCGATGACCGACGCGCTGTTCCTCGCGCCGCAGATCCTTGTGCAGATGATGATATTTTTCGGCGGTGTCTTTTTCTTCCTGCTGACCCGCGACGAGGTCTACCGCGCCATCGCGCGCAAAATCGGCAACGAGAAGGCGACGGACATCCTGCTTCAGCGCTTCTGCAATGCGGAAATCGTCGTCGCGCGCTATTTCCTCACGATTTCGCTGATCAATGTCGGTCTTGGTACCGCGCTGGCAAGCGGCCTCACCCTGCTTTCCATGCCCGGAGCGGTGGTCTGGGGGCTGTTCGCCTGCCTGATGAACTTCGTGCTCTACCTCGGCCCGCTGGTGGTCGCATCCTCTCTCTTGCTGGCTGGCATCCTTGTTTTCGACGGGGCCTGGAGCTTCATGCCGCCCGTGCTCTTCATCATGCTGAACATGATCGAGGCGCAGTTCGTAACCCCCGCCCTGGTTGGCAAGAACGTGGCGATCAATCCCTTCGTGGTCTTTGCGTCCTTGTGTTTCTGGCTCTGGATGTGGGGCGCGCTGGGCGGGATCGTGGCTATCCCGGTCACGCTTGTGCTGGTCAAGCTCTTCGATGTCCTCGGCGAGCTGCCGATGCCGCCAGATGCGGTAGACCCGGATCATGGACAGGACGAAGACGCGCCCGAACGCTGACGCCCGCCCTGATGTTCCTGTGAAATTCCGCCTATTTTTCAGGAACGGCTCACGGTTGTTCTCGTTTTCTCCCCAGATCATCGCAACGCCGATGAACTGTAAATTCACCAAGCAAGCGAAAGGAAATGTTCATGAAACGGCTCCTTACGACAACAGCAATCGTGGCGATGTCGGCTCTGCCGCTCGCCGCAGAACAGCATTCCGGCGCGAAGACCGAAATGTCCGTGACCGTGGGCGAAAATGAAGTGCGTATATCCAACCTGATGGATGCAACCGTGTACATGCCCGAAGACGGCAGCGCCGCAGCGGTCGACTCCGGTCAGATCGGTGAGGTCCCCGAAAGCTGGACCGAGATCGGCTCGGTTTCCGACGTCTTCGTCGACGGATCGGGCAACGTGTCCACCGTCGTCCTGACGCCGAACGAAAACGCCAATGCCGAGGCCGAAAAGCTCGGTCTGACCACCGAAAGCGTTTCGTTCAAGCCGGGCGAGAACGACGACGAGTTTTACGTCGTCTACACCGGCGACAAGGTCACCCTGTCCGAGAGCGAGGAATTCGACGCGGCAGAGGCCAAGAGCCAAGGCATGACTTCGGCTTCCGAGCAGCAGAACGCGCAGAACGCGGATGGCTCTCAGACCGACATGCAAAACGCCGAGACACAGCAGGACGGTCTCACGATCCGCGCCTCCGAGCTGAGCGGTCACCCGGTCTACATTCCCGGCGAAGGATCGACCGGCGACGAAATTCCCTCTGAGGTGGCCGAAGCCGACGACACGTGGGAACGTGTCGGTGAAATCGGCGGCGTAATCATTTCTCGTGACGGCGGCATCAAATCGGTGACGCTGGATGCCGGTGGTTTCCTCGGCATGAACGAAAAGACCGTCGAAACCACGATGGACGAGCTGCGCTTTGTCCGTGACAGCGACAGCGACGCTGACAACGAATGGTTCGTTGTCTTCACCGGTGATCGCTCCGCGCTTGAAGAGCGCGAGGAATACGATCAGGCCGCGTCCGAACAGAACGGCGAGCAGTACATGTCCAGCGACGACATGGCGGCCAGCACGGCCGACTCTGCGAACCGCAACGACGGTGAAACGGCTGCGAACGAGAACTCTGGTCAAATGGGCTCCGAAACCGCATCGGATCAGAGCTCCGGCCAGATGGAGCAAGGCACCGAAACCGCAGCTGCGACCGATCAAAACCAGTCGGGAACCAGCGCTCAGAACGCACAGGCCGACGCCGGAAACGACGGGATGAGCCAAGACGCGTCCGACACGATGCTTACCGCGGAAGAGCTGGACGGCGCACCCGTCTACGGCGCTAACGGTGACGAGATCGGCAACGTGTCCAGCCTCGTGATGGAAAATGGTGGCGACGTGTCCGAAGTGGTCATCGATGTCGGTGGTTTCCTCGGCATAGGCGAAAAGCCCGTGGCCATCAGCTACGACGATCTTCAGATCGACGAAAGCGTGGATACCGCCTATGGCGATGTGCGCGTGAGCGTCAATCAGACGCAATCCGAGCTGGAAGAGATGGAGCGCTGGACCCAGTAACCTGGGCGCTCCGAGTTTCAAAGCTCTGCAAAGGGGTCGCCTTCGGGCGGCCCTTTTCGTTGTGCGGTGCCGGCTGAGACGTGGCGCCGTTCCACGCCATCTGATCTCAGGATTGCCCCGATGCCTCGCCCTCGCCCGCGTCGGCGCTCTCTTCCGGGCCGGTCGGACCCTCCCGCCTTGGCCTTGCGCGCGAAGACGTGCGGGCGTCCCGAGGCGGTTCGTTGCCGGGTATCGCGCGCAGTTCGCCACGCAGGCGGGGCAGGGCTTCGGGATGGGTCTCCTGCAGCCAGACGATCATCTTTTCCCGGATTTCGCAGCGCAGGTCCCAGGCCTTGGGAGAATTGACGGCGCTGACCAGCACACGGATGGTGATCGTGTCCTTGTCGGTGTCCGTGACTTGCAGGTTGAACACGTCGCCGTCCCAGTTGTCGCTTGCGCGTGCGAACTCCTCTGCCTTGTTTCGCATCTCATCGAGCGGGGCGGTGTAGTCGAGCTGCCAGGTGATGGCGCCGATGATCGCGGCGCTTTCGCGTGTCCAGTTCTGGAAGGGCTGTTCGATGAAATAGGAGAGCGGCACGACCAGCCGGCGCCGATCCCAGATCCGGACGATGACGTAGGTTGCAAAAATTTCCTCGATCCAGCCCCATTCGTTCTCGACGATCACCACGTCATCCAGCCGGATGGGCTGCGTCACGGCGATCTGGATGCCCGCGATCAGGTTTGCAAGCACGGGCCGCGCCGCGAGGCCCAGGACAAGCCCGGCCGCACCGGCGGACGCGAAGAGGCTTACGCCGTATTCCTGGACACTCTCGAAGGTCAGAAGCACCGCGATGGACGTAAAGATGACGATGACGATATTGGTGGTCCGGCGCAGGACCCGCAGCTGGGTCACGTATTTCCGGGCCAGGAAATTGTCCTCGACATCCAGCCGGTAGTGCCGCGCGGACCGGTCGGCGAAGTGGTTGATCAGAACGAGCGCGGTCCAGCCGATCAGGACAATCAACATGATCAGCGCTGCGTGACCCAGCGGATCCTTCAAGGCATTCGGCAGGTTCACACGGGGGACCGTCAGGACCAATGCGAGGAGCGCGAACCCCAGCCGCAAGGGGCGGCGCGACTTGCGCACCAAGGAGGCTTTGAGCCCGAAACGGTTCTCGAGATTGCCGAAGATGATGCGAAAGATCAGCTTGTGCAGGACAAGAGACGCGAGGATCGCCGACCCGACCCAGGCCATCGGCACCGCAAAATCTGGAAGCCAGTCGATTAGCCGATCAAGCGGCGTCAGAAACTGCTGAATATCCATACAAAGCTGCGTGACCGTACGATTGAGTCGGAACAACGCAAGTTTGCCCGGTGTTGTTCCAACAGAGAAATTCCTGTCTTTGTTCTTCGAGTTAAAGTGGCCGAAGGTCCTAACGTGTGATGTCCATCCGGTAGGCGATGGACCGGAAAAAATGCGACGAGAATTTGCGGAGCAGCGCGCGGACAAACCCGGCTTTGCCAATCCCTACCGGCGCGTCCCGTGTCGCGGTTTCGGCCGCGACTGGCAAATCGCCGAACGGTCATCCATCAAGACTCTGATGTAAGACAATATTTCGCGCTGCGGACTTATTGAATGATCGTCGGCAGCCTCGATGCCGTTCGGCAGATCGAAACGGAGTACACCCTCGCATCGCTTCTCTTGTCGTTCCGCCGCAGTCGGTCCGTTTGCCGGGTCCATTTCAGTTTTTCAGGAACATCAGCCGGACTTCGCCTGTTAAGAACACATCACCGAGAGGAGGTCGTGATGATCCCAACCTACTCCCGACGTGCTGTGTTGAACGGTCTTGCCGCGACGATGGCGGCATCCCTGACTCCGGCGCGCCACGCATTTGCACAACTCGACGATCGGGCCTTTTTCTTTCTTGACGACACGCAAGCCCGGCTATTGGCGTCGATGTGCGACACGCTCATTCCCAAGGACGACTTTCCGAGCGCATCCGAAGCCGGGGTGGTCGATTTCATCGACCTGCAGCTGGCCGGACCTTATGGCCAAGGCGAAGGGCTTTATCTGGAGGGGCCTTTCCCCGAAGGTTCAGAATCGCAGGGCTACCAATTGCCCTTCACACCCGCAGAACTGATGCGCCGCGGACTGAACGCGTTCGGCGAAGCCGAGCCGGGGTTTGCCGACGGCGAAGAGTCTACGCGCGAGGACATGCTCACGCGGCTTTCCGAAGATGATGTCGATCTCGGCGATGTTCCGGCAAAGGCGTTTTTCGACGAACTCTGGCAGCTGACCAACCAAGGATATTTCGCGGACCCGATCTACGGCGGCAATTCCGATTACGCGGGATGGCGCATGGTCGGCTTTCCCGGCGCACATGCCTATTATCCGTCCTTTGTCGCCAACCACAATGTCCCTTACCCGCAGCCTCCGATGGGTATCAATCACGATCCCGGCGGCGATGGCGGACTGCCGCGGGTCACCAAACGGCAGGAGGGCTGAGCGATGCCCGACAAGACACTTCCCAAGACAGACGTCGTCATCATTGGCGGAGGCTGGACCGGCCTCACGGCCGCTTACGAGCTCGCCCATGCCGGCCAGCGCTGCGTGATCCTCGAGCGTGGCGATCATCGTCACGATGCCACCAGCTTTGCCGGGCCGGAAGAACACGACGAGCTGAAATACGCGCTGCGCTACACGCATATGATGGATGTGAAGCAGAACACGCTGACCTTCCGCAACAGTCGCGACCAGAGAGCCTTGCCCATGCGGCGGCTCGGGTCTTTCCTGCCCGGAGAGGGGTTGGGCGGCGCCGGGATCCACTGGAACGGCCAAATCTGGCGGCCGCTGCCGTCCGACCTCGAGATGCGTTCGCATTACGTCGACCGCTACGGGCCGGACGTCCTGCCCGACGACCTGTCGGTTCAGGACTGGGGCGTCACCTACAACGAGCTCGAACCGCACCTGGACTTTTTCGAGAAGATCTGTGGCGCGGCGGGTTATGCCGGCAACCTGAACGGAGAAAGCCGCGACGGCGGCAATGTTTTCGAGGGTTCGCGCAGCAACGACTATCCCAATCCGGCGATGAAGCAGCCGATCTCGAACACCCTGTTCGGCAAGGCCGCGGACGAGATGGGACTGCATCCCTTCCCGATGCCGTCGGCCAATGTCACCAAGGCCTACGAAAATCCCTACGGCGCCCAGTTGCACCCCTGCACCTATTGCGGGTTCTGCGAACGCTTCGGCTGCGGATACTTTGCCAAGGCCGATCCGATCATCTGTGTCTACGACCGGATCAAGGAACACGAGAACTTCGAGATCCGGTTCAAATCGACCGTGCTTCGGGTGGAGAAATCCGAGGACGGCAAGACCGCCACGGGCGTCACCTACATCGACGACCAGGGCCGCGAGGTGTTCCAGCCCGCCGATACCATCTGCATGAACGCCTATGCCTTGTGGAACGTGCATCTGATGCTCGTCTCCGGCCTTGGCACTCCTTACGATCCCGAGACCCGGACCGGGACGGTCGGACGCAACTACAGCTACCAGACGATTGCCGCGGTCGATGCCTTCTTCGACGACGAGATCATCACCAATCCCTTCATGGGCGCCGGGGCGATGGGTGTCGTGGTGGACGACTTCAACGGCGACAACTTCGATCACACCGACCTGGGTTTCGTTGGCGGCGGCTATATCGCCTGCAAGCAGTATCATGGGCGGCCGATCAGCTATCAACCGGTTCCCGAAGGCACGCCGTCCTGGGGGCGCGAATGGAAGCGCGCGGTGCGCGACAACTACCTGCACCATGCCGACATGGTGATCCACGGATCGAGCATGTCGACGCCCGAAAACTACCTCGACCTCGATCCGACCTGGAAAGACGCCTTCGGCCGGCCGCTGATGCGGATGACCTTCAACTTTCCCGAGAACGATCGGAAGATGAGCGAATACGTCATGAACCGCACGGTCGAGATCGCGCGCAACATGGACAACGTGACCTCCGTGTCATCGGTCAACCTGGCCGCGCCGGGCAAGGATTACACGATCGTTCCCTACCAGACCACGCACAACGTCGGCGGCGCCGTGATCGGCACCGATCCCGCGACGAGCGTCGTGAATCGATACGGCCAGATGTGGGAGCATCACAACGTCTTCGTCTTCGGCGCCTGTCTGTTTCCGCAGAACCTTGGTTACAACCCCACGGGTCCGTTGATGGGGCTGGCCTACTGGACGCTCGATCATCTCAAGAACGACTACCTGGGGAATCCAAGGCCCTTGATGGACGCCTGAAGGAGGCTGGACATGACCGAAGCACGCACAAAACTGATCGTCGCCGGGATCGCCGCCGCCGCTTTGGCGCCGATGCTGACATTCGCGCAGGACCAATCCGAAACGCCGCGTATCGATGCTCTCGAGGCGCGCCTCAACGACGAACGGACGCTTTTCAACGCCACCCTCGGCGTGCAGGAGGAGGATGACGAGCTGTTCGAGCTCGGTCGCCTCATCGCCATGGGCGGCGCCGAAAACGGCGGGTCCGGCATGGCGTGCATCACCTGTCACGGCGGCAAGGGGCAGGGCGACGGCGCCGGGGCCTTTCCGCGCCTCGCGGGTCTGCCGGGCTGGTACAGCTACAAGCAGCTGAACGATTACGCCTCGGGCGACCGCCCGAACGAGGTCATGTCGGGCATTGCGCAGCGTCTGACCGACCGCGAACGCGAGGCGGTGGCCGCCTACTATGCCGCCGTCGAAGCGCCGGTGGTCGGCCCGATGCCCCCTGCCGATCAGGAACTTCTGCAATGGGGCGGGCAGTTGGCGGCGGTGGGCAATGCCGAAAAGGGTATTCCCGCCTGCGTCAACTGCCACGGCCCGCAGGGCACGGGCAATCCGCCCTCTGTGCCGTATCTCGCCGGGCAGTACGCCAACTACATGGTCTACCAGCTCGAGCTCTGGAAAGAAGGGGTGCGCGACAACGACGCGATGGACGTGATGTCCGCGATCGCCAGCAAGATGACGAACGAGGACATGCGCGCGGTCAGCGAATACTACTACCGCGTGCACAATCCGCTGACCACGTCCGACGACGGGTAGGCCACCGATGCCGAATGGCGCGGAACACAGGACATTGGGAAAAGCGGGGCTAGGTCTCGTCACCGCCGGTGCCTTGGCGGCGACAGCGGCGGTGGTCGCCTGGTCCCTCGCCAGCCCTTCGAACGACCCGGTCGGCGCGATGGTGTCCCGTGTCGGGGCGGGGTGGGAGCGCTTAACGCAATGGTACGCCGGTAATCCGGTAGCGGACCGTCCCAACTGGTCCGCGATGCAGATGAGGCTTCTCGATGCGCAATCCGACCGTGGCCCCGACGCGATGGTGCGATACGGCTGCGGCGCCTGCCACGTGATCCCCGGCGTCGCGGGCGCGCGCGGCACGGTCGGCCCGTCGCTGGCGGGCTTTGCCGACCGGGCCTACATCGCCGGCATTCTGACCAATGCGCCCGGAAACCTGCAACGCTGGCTGATCGACCCGCCGCTCTTCGCGCCGGACACGGCCATGCCGGACATGGGCGTGACCGAGGCGGATGCGGCGGACATGGCGGCCTACCTGCTGAGCCTGACAGGTGCGCCATGAACGGCGAAACCACCCTTGGCCGGTTCGACACGCAGACGGCGCTTGTCGGCGCCGGCACCGGGGCGGAGATGACCCTGGTCCTGACCGTCGTGATGACGGTCGCCGCCGCCGTGATCTTTGTCGCAGTGATGGGCGTCGCCTGGTGGGCCTGGCGGCGCGAAACCAGCGCCCGTCCCTGGTGGGTCTGGACCGGCGGAGTCGTGGTGCCGGTGATTACGCTGGCGCTGCTGGTGGTCGGGTCGTCCCTGACCCTTGCGGCCATCGGTGAGGTCGACGAGAAGCCCGCGGTGATCGAGGTCACGGGCCACCAGTACTGGTGGGACGTGATCCACGATCCCCGCGACCGCAGCCTGCGTGACGCCAACGAGATCGTGCTGCCCGTCGACCGGCCGGTCACCCTGCGGCTGAAGTCGGAGGACGTGATCCATTCCTTCTGGGTGCCCAGCATCAGCGGCAAGATGGACATGATTCCGGGCCGGACAAACGCGCTCACGGTGACCGCGACCCGGACCGGGCGCTTTCGCGGACAATGTGCCGAATTCTGCGGCCTGTCGCATCCGCTCATGGCCTTCGAAGTCGTTGTGGTGTCCCGCGAGGACTACGCCGCTTACCTGGACGGCCTGGAAACGGAGGCACGGGATGCCGACACGCTTCAGCTCACGCGTGGGCGCGACGTCTTCATCGAGGCCGGATGCCCGGCCTGTCACGCGATCCGCGGTGTTGCCGAGGGCGCGCGGATCGGTCCCGACCTGACCCGCGTCGGCGGACGGGCGAGCCTTGGCGCCGGCATGTGGGCGATGAACGTCGGCAACCTCGCGGGCTGGATCGCCGATGTGCAGGACATGAAGCCCGGCGCGCAGATGCCCTCCTACAACCACCTCTCCGGCCCGGACCTGCGCGCCGTCGCACATTACCTGGAGAGCCTGAAATGACCGACACGAGCGCCTCCGACCGCCCCGTGCAAGGCCCGGTGCTGCACGATGAAATGCCCGAGTTCGAAGCTGCCTGGGCGACGCCGCCGGGCTGGCGCATCCTGTCTTCGGTCAGTCACAGGGTCGTGGGCCAGCGGTTCATAGTCACCGGGCTGGTCTTTTTCCTGATCGCGGGATTCCTGGCTCTGCTGGTCCGCACCCAGCTGATCGTGCCGAACAACACCTTCCTCGATGCGGAGACCTACAACCAGGTCTTCACCATGCACGGCACGCTGATGATGTTCCTGTTCGCGATCCCGATCCTCGAAGGGTTCGCCGTCTACCTGCTGCCCCTGATGCTCGGCGCGCGGGACCTGATCTTTCCGCGGATGGGCGCCTTCGGTTACTGGTGCTACCTCTTCGGCGGGATCATCGTGCTGTCGTCCTTCCTTTTCGATGCGGCGCCGGATGGCGGGTGGTTCATGTACACGCCCCTGTCCACAAGCCAGTACACGCCCGGACTGTCCGCGGATTTCTGGCTCATCGGCATCACCTTTGCCGAGATCGCCAGCGTCACGGCAGCGGTCGAGATCATCGCCGCCGTCCTCTGTACACGCGCACCGGGGATGAGCCTGACGCGGATGCCGATCTTTGCCTGGTATATGCTTGTCACCGCCTTCATGATCGCCATCGGCTTTCCGCCGCTGATCATCGGATCCATCCTTCTCGAGATCGAGCGCGTGGCCGGGCTGCCTTTTTTCGACGTAACCGCAGGCGGCGATCCCCTGCTCTGGCAGCACCTTTTCTGGCTCTTCGGTCATCCCGAGGTCTACATCATCTTCCTGCCCGCGGCCGGGATGGTGGCGACGATGCTGCCGACCTTCGTCGGCAAACCGCTCTTCGGTTACGGCTTTGCCGTGGCGGCGGTGGTGACCATGGGTTTCATCAGCTTCGGCCTCTGGGCGCATCACATGTTCACCACCGGGCTGCCGACCATTTCGCTGACGCTGTTTTCCGCGGCCTCGACCATGGTGGCGATCCCGACCGGCGTACAGATCTTCTCGTTCATCTTCACCCTCGCGCAGGGCCGACCGCGGCTGACCGTGCCGATGCTGTTCATCCTCGGGTTCCTGTTCATCTTCGTCATCGGCGGGCTGACCGGCGTGATGCTGGCCAGCGTGCCGTTCAACTGGCAGGCCCATGACAGCTATTTCGTCGTGGCCCACCTGCATTACGTCCTGATCGGCGGCATGGTTTTCCCGCTGGTGGGGGCGTTCTACTACTGGAGTCCGCATTTCACCGGGCGGATGATGTCCGAACGGCTGGGGCGCTGGGCCTTCTGGCTGATGTTCACGGGGTTCCACATCACCTTCTTCCTGATGCACCTGACGGGCCTGCGGGGCATGCCGCGCCGGGTCGCCACCTATCCCGAAGGGCTGGGCTGGGACCGGCTCAACCTGCTTTCCACGCTGGGCAGCTACATCCTCGCGGCGGGGGTCCTGGTCTTTGTCTGGGATTTCCTGCGGCACCGCATGTCAGGGCCGCTCGCGCCGCGCGATCCCTGGGGCGCGGGCACGCTGGAATGGCTGTATCCGCCCATCGCGCCAGGTCACAATTTTCACGCAATCCCGCGCGTCCATTCCCGCGAGCCGCTCTGGGATCAGCCGGAGCTACTGCGCGAACATGCGCATCTCGCCGAAGGTGTCCTGCGCGGCGCGTCCCACGGGATGCGCGAAACCGTAGGCTGCCATCCGGTCACCGGAGAGCCGTTGCAGATCGTGCGGCTGCCGAAACCGACGTGGGTGCCGCTCTGGGCGGCCGCGACCATCGCGGTGGCGGCGGTGGCGACCTTGGCAAGCGCCTACGTGATCGCCGGGGCCGCGCTGGTGGCGATGCTGGTCTGTTTCGCCCTCTGGGCGTGGGAGCCGTCGCAGACCGGGGAGACTGTCGACACCGGTCCCGAAGGCGTGCTGCCCGTGAATGTCGCGGATCGGCTGGGGCATACCCATATCGCGACCATCGGCACGCTATTGGTTCTGGCGGCGCTTTACGGGTCGCTGTTGTTCTCGGTCCTCTACCTTTGGAACGTGCATCCGGATTTCACCACCATCGCCGGTCTTGCCGATCCGCTCTGGGCGGCGGTGGCCGGTGGGCTTGCTTTGGTCCTGATCGCGTCGTCAAAGGTCGCGGCGCACAAGGGGCCGAGGCTCGGGCTTGACGTGCCGGTGCTGCTGTCGGCGGTGGCCACGGGCGCCGGACTTTTTGTCGCGATGCTGCAAATCGATCCGCGGGACACCGCCGTGGCGGCCACGCTCTGGGTCATGGCCGGGTTCGTCGGCGTCATGCTGTTCGTCATGGCGTTCTGGAGCCTGTTCCTGGCGGTCCGCAAGCTTTTCGGTCAGGTCGCGCCGCACCACCGCGTCCCGGACCTCAATCGCGGCAGTTTCGGCCTCGCGACAGGGGTGATGGCCCTGATCGCCGTCGTTGTCCTTCTCGCACCGCATATCGAAGGTCTGTCATGATACGCAAGAATGGCCTGCCGTCCGACAAGCTGCTGCCCGTGCTGCGCGACATCCTGCGGCCGGCGCTGATCTGGGCGGCGCATTTCACATTCGTCTACGCCGCGCTTTCCGCGGCCTGCGCGCCGCGCGGGCTGACCGATCCGTTCTGGGCCAGCGTGCTGGTGCTGGTCGTCACGCCGCCCGCGGCGCTGTGGGCCATTGTCGGAGCGCGCCGCCGGGGACGCAGCGACTTTGAGCGCGCGGCGCGCTGGTCGAGCACGATCTCGGCGCTTGCCATCCTGTTCAACGTGGCGCCGGTCGTGCTGATGGGCGGCTGCGGATGATACGAAGGAGCTGACATGGACCCCTATACCCCCTTCTGTGGAACGCCACCCGTGCCGCACGAGCTCTGGACGCGCTGGACCGTCGATCCGATTCTGATGGCAGGACTCGGGGCTTTCGCGGGGCTGCTGGCCGTCGTAGCCACCGACCGCCGCGCGGCGGTTCTGGGGTGGTCGCTGACGGCGCTGCTCTTCGTCTCGCCGCTCTGCGCCGCATCCATGGCGCTGTTCTCGGCGCGCGTGGCGCAGCACCTCATCCTGGTCCTGATCGCCGCGCCGCTGCTGGCCCGGGCGCTGCCCAGGCTGCGGCTGCCGGTTGTGCCCGTCGCGGGGGTCTTCGCGGCAGTGTTCTGGTTCTGGCATGTGCCGGGACCCTACGGCGCGACCCTGCAATCAGACCTGACCTACTGGGCGATGCACCTGACGACCTTCGGGGCGGCCATCCTGCTGTGGAGCAGCGTTCGCGGTGCCCTGGACGAAACCCCCGGGACCGTCGCACTGGGACTTGCCCTGACGGCTGGGCAGATGACGCTGCTGTCCGTGCTCTTGCTTGTGTCGCGCGATGTTTGGCACGGATGGCACCTGATGACGACCCTGCCGTACGGAATCAGCCCTCTGGACGATCAGCAGCTTGCCGGCGCCATAATGTGGGTCGGGGGCGGCGCGCTCATGCTCCTGGTCATCGCCGGGTTGACCTGGCGCTTCGTGAGAGGCGGCGCCGCCGACGTGGCTGAGGCAGCCAGATAGGAATTCCGGCGAAGCCTGGCCTGCCATTGAAGAGCCGTGGAGGTGAAGCGCGGCAGCCCGGCGCTTGGATGCCCGTGAACTGGAAAGAATTTGCGCCGCCACTTGCATGGCGCGACCTTGCCGGTTCCGGGTGCAAGGCCGGCCGTTATCGGAACCATTCGCGCTGCGTCACGTTTTGCGGCAGCGCAGGCGAGGTGGCGATGAACCGCGATCTGCTGAAACGAAACCGAAAACACGTCATCGGCGAAACAAGTACTCGGTGTGTCTGCCCGACCGAGTCCCAGCGATGCGAAGACACCCGCCCCCGGAGCATCGGACAACAGGATGCGCGCATCGGCAAGATGCTCGGCGGATCGCCGAAGTTCGGCAGGCGACGGTCCGCAGGCGCGCCAACGACCAATCACGGCATTGGTGCGGTCGCGCCGGATCATGGCCCTGGCGTGGGCCGCAAGATTGCAACACGCACGGAGGGCAGTATGGCTCGGACAATTCACACGTCTTCATCGCAGTTCGACCGCACGGATCAAGGCGCGCGGAAGAGGCAACCGCGCCCGGCAATCGTGTCTCGACCGCGAACGCTAGGCCCGCCGCAACGCACACACCCTTGGCCAGAGACATGCAATGACGATTGATGCCAACGACAAGCGGCCCGAAAAGGCAGTCGGAACCCGGGAAAACCAGAACGAGAAGCGGCCTCAGGTCGAAGAGGCCACGGTCACGGATGCCACGCGTCTCAGCGCTCGCCTGATCTATGAGGTCATTCGCCGCGACGGCGAAGCCGAGCTGGAGCGTCCCACGGTATCGCTGATCTGGTCGGGCATCGCCGCGGGCCTGCTGATCAGCCTGTCGATCCTCGGCGAAACCATCCTGCGCGCTTATCTGGGCGGTGGCGATGGTGCCGGATTCCTGATCGAGAATCTTGGATATTCGTTCGGCTTCCTGGTGGTCGTCCTCGGTCGGATGCAGCTCTTCACGGAGAATACGATCACGACAGTCCTGCCTGCCATGTCGCGGTGGTCAATCACCTGCCTGGCCAAGATGCTGAAACTCTGGGCAATCGTCCTGGCGGCCAATACCCTCGGCGCGCTGTCGGCGGCGGCGTTTCTCGCGCTGACGGACGTGCTCGGCCCGGAGTTGTCCGACGCACTCGCCACGCTTTCGCGTCACGCGGTCGGAATGGGGCCGTGGCAGAGCTTCATCGGGGCGATACCGGCCGGTGTGCTGGTGGCGGGTATCGTCTGGATGATGCCGTCGGCACGCGGCAGCGCCTTCATGATCATCGTGGCCTTTACTTGGCTCATCGGGGCAGGGAATTTTCCCCACGTCGTCGCCGGATCGGTCGAGATGGGCGTTCTGCTCTGGCTGCAGGAGCTCGATCCAATCACCGCGGTCTTCGGCTTCTTTCTGCCGGTCCTAACCGGAAACATCATCGGCGGCACGGCGATTTTCACCCTGCTCGCCTGGGGGCAGGTCAAGAACGAGGTAGCGCAAGGATAAAAACCAAAAGGTTTCTTGGAGCTCGGACCAAATTCGGGGCCCGCCGGAGCAATCCTTTATCACATCTTACAAGCAAATTTCCGTTGACCTAAAGCTAGGAGTTGCCAAGCGGCTATTATCCAGCCTCCCCTTTGGCAATTCAGATTATTTCGGTTCCTGAGATGGCGATTGAAGAATTCCACCGTTTGCGAAAGGGCATCGACCTGATGATCGTTGACCATGGCGGGAGGCGCATGAGGCAGCTCCCCGGTTGGTGATGTCGGAGGCCGCCGGCAACGCTGGCGGTCGCCGCCGATCTTCGGAAAGGTTGCAGGTGCGAAATCTAAAACCTAGACCGGAGATGACAATGAAAGACGACAGAATGGCTCTGATCGAGTGATTGAGAGTGAGGAGCGAGCGCGCCGGCGGTCCGTGCGCCGCGCCGAACGCCAATGGCGATCTCGTGCGAGAGACACTGGCCTGTGTCGCCGAGCGGATCATGGAGGCCGAGATCGAGGCGAGGAAGAGCGCGGCGATCGGCTTCCGCTCGCCAATGAGGGAGGCGCAGCGGAACGGATGCCGCAACCGCAATCGAGACAAGCGTGCCGGACGGATCGTGCTGGAGGTCTCGTCTGAATGGCCCAGTCAAGCCACTTGAGAGATACACTTGCTCGTTTCACAAAGGCGGGAAAGAGCCGAATTGGCCTATCATTCGTTTGAAACAGATTTTCCGGATAGTGCCTGTCAGCCGTCGAGGCGGCGTTGGCATTGTCGCACTCTACGGGCTCTAATGAAGGGTCCGCCTCCTGAAGGAACCGGCGTGCGAAGGTAAGTCATAACATATCCCAATAAATGAGCAGACATTGCGGAGCGGAACACAGCCGGGACAAGATCGTCAGACCGATGACAGGATAACCTTAATCGTATCGGACGAGAAAAGAGTTCGCCAGACCCGTCTGGATTGCCAACATGCAAAAGCGGCGCAGGTGACCTTATGCCGCCGCAAACCAATTTGGTCGATCTGAGGGAAGCAAGTGCTCGGGATGCGAGGAAACATGTGTTTGAGGTGTCTCCTCGGTAAAGGTCCAGTTCCATCCTTAAGCCACGCAATGCTGTGCAGCTCAACAGTCTTATCTCAGAGCCGGAAAATAGGTGCTTTCACCGGGTTTCGTTAAAGCTTTGGCACGCTTGCCGGTCGCCTCGGGGCTCGATCCTCGCATTCCGCACCACCAGCGGTCTCAACCTTGGCTGCGTGCGTATCATCCATTTACGATTATGCCTCCGTTCACGTGAAGCGTCTGCCCCGTGACGAAGCTGCTGTCCTGACAGGCGAGAAAGACATAGGCCGGACCGAGCTCACGCGGCTGACCGAGACGCCCCATGGGAGAGGACATTTCTTTCAGCATCTTTTCATCGAAATCTTTGAAGACCTGCTGGATCTCGGTGGCAACCGGGCCCGGTGCCACCTGATTGACGCGGATCCCCCGGTCCATCAGTTCCAGCGCCAGTGCCCGCGTGTACGCCACGACCGCCCCCTTGGTGGCGGTGTAGGGCACGAGTGCGGCGTCCCCGACATAGGCGTTGAGAGAGGTCGTGTTGATGATGCTGGCTCCTTCGGACATGTGCTCGAGCGCTGCACGGGAGGTGTAGAAGATGCCGTTCATGTTGACGTCGAAATGCTTCTGCCAGACGGCATCCGAAATATCGGCCTGGCGTTTGAAGGGCATCTGCATCCCGGCATTGTTGACCAGAACATCGATTCCGCCCCAAGCGTCGACCACGGCAGCGACGGTGACCGCACAACTGTCGGAATTGCCGATGTCGCCTTGCATGATCAGCGCCTCGGCGCCTTCCGCTTCGATCCCTGCGCGGGTCTCTGCGGCGCTGTCGGTATCGGAGTGATATAGGATGGCCACGCGCGCGCCCTCCCGGGCCATGTGCAGCGCGACGGCGCGGCCGATGCCGCTGTCGCCGCCGGTGATCAGAACGCGCTTGTCCTTCAGCTTGTCGGAGCCTCCGTAAGCGTCGGTAATGTATTCCACTGGGGGCAACAGGTCATCGAGGTGATCTGTCATCATGATCTCCTTGAAGGGGCCCGCTGGGGCCATGGGTTGCTTTCCGGCAAATCGCCTTGCCGGTCCTACAACTTAACCAACGGCTTCCTTGGCGGTTCCTTGATTTCCCATCCCGATGGACTGGAAATCGCTCGAGCGGGGCCCGTTCCACGGCGGACGAATGGCAGATAGAGCCTGATGGAGCCTGACCCGAAGCACCAGGTTTGGACCTGTCGCGGGATTGTGCCGCTCCTTTGACCACGTATCGTGTCGCAAAGGAGAACACAGATGGCATCACGACCGACCGAGGAATTCCGTGCCGAAGCAGTGCGTGTGGCGTTGACGAGCGGCGTGCCGCGTAAGCAGGTACTGATCGGCCAGTTCAATGATGCCGTCGGTCAGATGCTTCTCGTCAGCCCGACCCTGCGGCATCTTGCGCTGCGTGGACCGATGCTGCCCGAGCGTGCGGCAGGCCCGGCGCTCCGATACGTCAAGTTCCCGCCGCACATGGTCGATGCATTTCCGGCGACGCGAAGGGCTCAGAAGTTTCCCTTTACCGCCTCGGTCAGGATCAATTTATCCAGCGTCAAATCAGACACCGTGCGCCGCAGCCGCTGGTTCTCCTTCTCCAGCTCTTTCAGGCGCGCAAGCTGAGACCGCTGCATCCCGCCATAAAGCTTACGCCATCGATAGAACGTCTGTTGCGTCACACCGATCTGGCGCACTGCCTCGGCAATCGTCGCCCCTTGTCCTTGCAGAATTTCAACCTGCCGAAGCTTAGATACGATCTCTTCGGGCTTCTCTCGTTTCCCAGCCATCGCTGATCCTCCAATTGCGGGACAAAACTATCCCAGTTGGTGGACCACTTTCAGGGGGCTACTCCAGTTGATCACTCCCCGTGCCGGGCTCAGCTCATCAGCAAGCTCCGCAGGCCTGCGGAATGGTACGCGCGCCCCCGCGGCACGCGCAACGTCGGCGATTTCGTCATCGTCCGTAGATACGACCACATCCGCAAAGAGGCCGCAGGCAAGAGCTGCAGCGATAGGCCAGCCGATCATCGGCTTGCCGCCAATGGGAAGGATGTTCTTTCGGGGGATGCGCTTGCTGCCGCCGCGAGCGGGGATAATTGCAAACTGCATGGTGCCTCACAACTTTACATGACACTTGGCCCAAGGACCGGGGCCGAGCTGAGTGCGGGACTATTTGTGCAAAAAAAATGAACGGCGCAGAAGGTAAAGATGCTGGTGCCAAAGATGAAATGCAAAGACTGCAATCGGGTGCCGATCCGTCCATCACGGTGGCTTTTGACAAAGTGACCACCCTCGACGGCATCCCCGCGCCAAGGTGGCTCTATGAGTACCCATAAAGGGGGCGGTAAATCGGAGGTTACCGCGGGCGGGGGCGGCCACATCATCAACGCCGATCAACAGTGAAAACCAACGGATAGTAACCAAGCTTAAGGGTGTATATTTCGGGGGATAAATTAGTTATCAATGAGGAAATATCTATAAAATTCAAATACTTGTTTTGATTTTATGGTGCCCAGGAGAGGACTCGAACCTCCACGGCCTTGCGGCCACTGGCACCTGAAGCCAGCGCGTCTACCATTCCGCCACCTGGGCAGGTGTCGTGCGGCGCGTGTAATGCTGCGGCCGGGCGGTGTCAACGGGCTTTTTTCGGGCATTCTGTTCTGGCTGCGACGGCGCGGCGCATCGCCTCTCTTGTGACTCGCGCCGGGGCTGGGTAGGTATCGGTGCAACGCGCGTGTGAAGGAGAATTCCGATGGCCAAACTCGTCACGATCTACGGCGGCTCCGGCTTCGTCGGGCGCTACATCGCGCGCCGCATGGCAAAGCAAGGCTGGCGGGTGCGGGTGGCGGTGCGCCGGCCCAACGACGCCATCTTCGTGCGCCCCTACGGCGTGGTGGGCCAGGTCGAGCCGGTGCTGTGCAACATCCGCGACGACGCCTCGGTGGCGGCGGTGATGCAGGGCGCGGACGCGGTGGTGAACTGCGTCGGCATCCTGGCCGAAAGCGGCAAGAACAGTTTCGAGGCCGTGCAGAGGGACGGCGCCGCACGCGTGGCGCGGCTCGCGGCCGAGAACGGCGTCGAACAGCTGGTGCAGATCTCGGCCATCGGGGCCGATGCGGAGTCTGCAAGCGAATACGCGCAGACCAAGGCGGCGGGCGAAAAGGCGGTGCTTGACCATTTCCCCGGTGCCGTGATCCTGCGCCCGTCGATCATCTTCGGGCCTGAGGACGAATTCTTCAACCGTTTCGCGGCGATGGCCCGTCTTGGGCCGCTGTTGCCGGTGGTCGGTGCGAAGACGCGGTTCCAGCCGGTCTATGTGGACGACGTGGCCCGCGCCGCCGTGATGGGCGTGCTGGGTCAGGCAAAGCCGGGCATCTACGAGCTGGGCGGACCGGACGTTCATACCTTCCGCGAGCTGATGGTCGAGATGCTGGGCGTCATTCGCCGCCGGCGGCTGGTGGTGAACATCCCGTTCTGGGCGGCGGGCATCCTGGCGCGGCTGATGGAACTGGGGCAGACCCTGACGTTTGGGCTGGTCAGCGCGCAGATCACCCGCGACCAGGTCGCGAACCTGCGCCGCGACAACGTGGTCGCCCCGGATGCCAAGGGGTTCACCGATCTCGGCATCTCGCCGGTGTCGATGGAGGCGGTGCTGCCCGATTACCTCTGGCGCTTCCGCCCCTCCGGGCAATATTCCGAGATCAAGGAATCGGCGAAGAATCTGCGCACGCGCTGATCCGAGCGCGGGCTGCGGCATCGGCTTTGCTGGACGGCATGCCTGTCCTGTTAAAACGGCAGCGCGCGTCAGAGCGGGCCGCCGTTTTCGATTTCTATTGACGGCGCTGAACCGCGGCACGTTCGTGCTGCGGTCGGGCAGCCGCGCTCACTTGCGCAATTCGGAAAAGACCTCGGAGTTGCGGCAGAAGTCCGGCACCTGGCCCGCCGGCAGGTCCATCCTGTCCAGCATGCTTTCGCAGGCGCAGGGCTGGGCGCAACCGGTACAGCGCAAGACCGCGTCCTCGATTTCCGCGATCGTGATGCGTCCGCGCATCGCGGCCTCCTGCAGGTCGATTCCGGCCTGCGCTGCCATGCGGTCCACCAGGATCGCGTGGCGTTTCAGGGTTGTCCGTCCAAGCATCGCAGCCTCCTTGCATCCCATGCCTGGACACGAGACTGCCACTTGCGGCGAGGCTGCGCCTTGATGCAGGTCAAATCTGGCTGGCGGTGCGGCGGACGATATCGATGCGCGCGGCATTGGGCGGATGGGTGCCCAGGAAGCGGTTGCCTGGATCGGGGATGCGGGTGAAGAACCGCGCGCCCCGGATCGGATCGTAGCCCGCGCGCTTTGTGATGATCGTGCCCAGCCGGTCGGCTTCGAGTTCGAAATCCTTGGAATAGGTCCGCGCGCCCACTGCGGCGCCGAATTCCTCGGCGGTGCGGACATTGGCGGCGCTGGCGCCGGACATGGAGGCGAGACCGGAAAAGATCACCGCGCCCACGGCGGCGTTCTGCTGCATCCGCCCGAGATGCCCCATGATGTGATGCGACGCCTCGTGCCCCATGACAAAGGCCAGTTCGTCGGCATTCTCGACCGAGGCGATAAGCCCGAGGTTGAAGGCCAGCAGCGGCTGGCCGTTCCGGGCGACGGTCTGGAAAGCGTTGGGCGGCTGGCCCGGGCGGTCGTCGACGACGATCAGGAAGTCGCAGTTCATACGTGGCGCCACGCGGCGACATTCGCGTTCGGCGACAGGTTCGACCGTCTCCACGACCTCGACAAAGTTTCGTGCCGCGCGATCGGCGCGCTGGCGCAGTTCGGCCTGACTGGAGTTGCCGGACTGGGTCTGGGGCGTCTGCTGTGTCCGTTCCGGAACCGGCAAAGGCCGTGCGACCGGGGCCACCTCGCAGGCAGCAAGAGCGACAAAAAAAACGAGGGGCAGCCAGCGCATGGGATCTCCTGTGAGTTGATCCAGATTTAGGCCGGCGGCAGTCCAAGGGCCAGTCACATTTTCAGGACGGGCGGCGGGGTGCCGAAACGTCAAAGGCCCGCCGTGGGGCGGGCCTTTCGTGTCCTGTCCTGTCCGTCGGGATCAGCCGAGCTTCTCGGTCAGTTCCGGCACCGCGGTGAAGAGATCGGCGACCAGACCGTAATCCGCGACCTGGAAGATCGGCGCCTCTTCGTCCTTGTTGATCGCGACGATGATCTTGCTGTCCTTCATCCCCGCGAGGTGCTGGATCGCCCCCGAGATGCCGACGGCGATGTAAAGCTCGGGCGCCACGACCTTGCCGGTCTGGCCGACCTGCCAGTCGTTCGGCGCATAGCCCGAATCGACCGCCGCGCGCGAGGCGCCGACGGCGGCGCCCAGCTTGTCTGCCAGTTTCTCGATCAGAGCGAAGTCGTCCTCGGACCCGACGCCACGGCCACCCGAGACGACGATGCCGGCAGAGGTCAGCTCGGGGCGGTCGGATTCCGCGACCTTGTCCGACACCCATTCCGAGAGGCCCGGGTTGTCGGCTGCCGAGATCGCCTCGACCGAGGCCGATCCACCGGTGCCGGCCGCGTCGAAGGTCGAGGTGCGGAAGGTGATAACCTTCTTTTCATCCTTCGACTTTACCGTCTGGATGGCGTTGCCGGCGTAGATCGGGCGCTCGAAGGTGTCGGCGTCGACCACGGCGGTCACGTCGGTCAGGATCATCACGTCCAGCAGGGCGGCGACGCGCGGCAGGATGTTCTTGGCATCCGTGGTCGCGGGCGCGCAGATGTGGCTGTAGTCGCCCGCCAGCGACGCGATCAGCGCCGCCACCGGCTCTGCGAGGCGGTGACCGTAAAGATCGTCCTCGGCGCAGAGCACCTTTGCCACGCCGTCGATGGTAGCAGCCTCGTCGGCGGCGGCCTTGGCCGAGGCGCCGCAGGCCAGAACGGTCACGTCACCCAGCGCCTTGGCGGCAGTCACGGCCTTGGCCGTGGCATCCATCGCCAGCGCGCCATCGTTGATTTCGGCAATCAGAAGTACGGCCATTATACAGCTCCTGCTTCTTTGAGTTTCGCCACGAGTTCGTCGACCGAGCCCACCATGATGCCGGCGGCGCGCTCTTCGGGTTCGCCGGTCTTGACGATCTCGAGCCGCGGGCTGACGTCGACGCCGTAATCCTCGGGCGTCTTCTCGTCGAGCGGCTTCTTCTTGGCCTTCATGATGTTGGGCAGCGAGGCATAGCGCGGCTCGTTGAGGCGCAGGTCGGCCGAGACGATGGCTGGCATCTTGACCTTTACGGTCTGCAGGCCGCCGTCGACCTCGCGGCTGACCACGGCATGGTCACCCTCGACGTCGATCTTGTTGGCATACATCGCCTGGCTCCAGCCCAGCAGCGCCGCCAGCATCTGGCCGGTTGCGTTCATGTCGTTGTCGATCGCCTGCTTGCCGCAGAGGACGAGGC
>Ga0208934_1000163_pt1 | contig 45380 bp, 37 predicted proteins | sample MalvirDeepMed_s2_FD_184243 | JGI IMG/M metagenome (GOLD analysis project Ga0208934, IMG submission 184243) | Marine viral communities from the Global Malaspina Expedition - Malaspina viral metaG DeepMed_s2 (SPAdes) (version 2) | ecosystem: Environmental > Aquatic > Marine > Oceanic | place... | reverse complement strand
TCGCCACGCTCAAGACCGTGGGGGCCGAGGCAAGGACCCTGTTCACCGCTTTCGCTCTCCAGATCGGGGCGATCACCGCGCTGGCCGTGGTGCTGGGAGTTGCCCTCGGGGCCGTGCTGCCACTGGCGTTTTCGCCCATTATCGAGGACCGGCTACCCGTCCCCGCCGCAATCTCGGTCTACCCGCTGGCCCTAGTCGAGGCTGCACTTTACGGCACTCTGGCGGCTGCGCTCTTCACGCTCTGGCCGTTGGCGAAGGCGCAGGACATCCGCGCCGCGGCGCTGTTCCGCGAGGCAGGCGGCATGCCCGCCGGACTTCCCCGCCGGGGCTACCTGATCGCCACCGGCGTGATCCTCGTCACGCTAGTCGCCGCCGCGGCAGTCCTGTCGGGCATTCCCACGCACACGCTCTATACGGCCGGCGGGCTTCTAGCTGCGTTCCTGGCCCTTTTGGCGACCGCATGGGCCACACGGAAAGCCGCCCGGCGGCTCGCGCGGATGGACGCCTTCAAGGGGCACACAGCGCTGCGCACTGCGCTGGGGTCGGTCGGCGGCCCCTCGGGCGAGGCCGCGGCGGTCGTTTTGTCGCTGGGGCTTGGGCTGACGGTGCTGGCGGCGGTCGGCCAGATCGACGCGAACCTTCGCGCCGCGATCCAGCGTGACCTGCCCGAGGTAGCCCCAGCCTATTTCATGGTCGATATTCAGCCCGACCAGATCGACGCCATCCGCGCGCTGGAAAATGATCCGCAGGTCGAGGCGGTCGAAGCCGCGCCGATGCTGCGCGGTATTATCACCCGGATCAACGGGCAGGACGCAGTCGAGGTCGGGGGCGACCACTGGACCCTGCGCGGCGACCGGGGCGTCACTTATGCTGAGGAACTGGACGAGGATACCAAGATCACCGCGGGTGAGTGGTGGGCTGCCGATTACGATGGCCCGAACCAGATCAGTTTCGCGGCCGAGGAAGCGGCCGAACTGGGCCTGAAGCTGGGCGACACGCTGACGGTCAATATCCTGGGCCGTGATATCGAAGGCGAAGTCACCTCGTTCCGGGAGGTCGACTTCTCGACCGCCGGGATCGGCTTCGTGCTGGCCATGAACCCGTCGGCGCTGGAAGGCGCGCCCCATACCTGGATCGCCACGATCTATGCCGAACCCGAGGCCGAGGCCCGCATCCTGCGCGACATTGCTGGCGATTTCCCCAACATCACCGCGATCCGCGTGCGCGATGCCATCGATCAGGTGTCCGAGATTCTTGCCGGCGTCGCGGCCGCCATTACCTACGGCGCTTCCGCGACCTTGGTCACCGGGGCGGTCGTTCTGATCGGCGCGGCGGCGGCGGGCACCAAGGCGCGCACCTACGAGGCGTCGATCCTGAAGACGGTGGGGGCCAGCCGCGCCACGATCCTGGGCAGTTTCGCACTGCGCTGGGCGATCCTGGGGCTGACCTCCGGGCTGGTCGCGGTCTTCGCGGGGGCTGCTGCCGGGTGGGGCGTGTCGGTCTTCATCATGGACACGAGTTTCCGCTTCGCCCCCGGATCCGCCTTGGCGATCATCGTGGGCGGCGTCGCACTGACGCTGGTAGCCGGGATCGCCTTTGCCTGGGGGCCGCTGGCGGCACGGCCTGCGCAGATCCTCAGGGCGCGGGACTGACCGTGTCCCGCCCGCGGGCCTCGTCCATCACGCGACGCATTTCGGCGATGGCGGGCTGAAGGCCCCGGAAGATCGCCTCGCCGATCAGGAAATGCCCGATGTTCAGTTCGCGCATCTGGGGCATGGCGGCGATGTCGGGCACGGTCTCGTATGTCAGACCGTGGCCGGCATGGACCTCAAGGCCCAACTCGTGCGCATAGACCGCCATGTCGCCGATGCGCGCCAGTTCGGCGTCCCGTTCGTCGAACCGGCCCTCGGCATGGGCGTCGCAATAGGCGCCCGTGTGCAGCTCAACCACGCTGGCCCCGATCCGCGCCGCGGCCTCGATCTGGGGGCGGTCGGCGGCGATGAAGATCGACACCCGGCATCCGGCCTCGGCCAGGGGCGCGATGAAATGGGCAAGCCGATTCTCGTCCCGCGCGACCTCAAGACCCCCTTCGGTCGTGCGTTCTTCCCGACGCTCGGGCACGAGACAGACGGCGTGCGGAGAATGGCGCAGGGCAATCCTTTGCATTTCGTCGGTGGCCGCCATCTCGAAGTTCAGCGGCACCGTCAGCTCGGACATCAGCGCCTCGATATCGCCATCCCCGATATGTCGGCGATCCTCGCGCAGGTGCGCGGTGATACCGTCGGCGCCGGCTTCTTGGGCCAGTTTCGCCGCACGTACCGGATCGGGCAGCGTGCCACCCCGCGCATTGCGAACCGTGGCCACGTGGTCGATGTTCACACCAAGCCGCAGCTTCGTCATATCTTGCTTTCCTCTCCGACCGGTTTGCGAAGCTCGGCCAGCTGCCGGCGCTTCGCGAACCGCTCTTTCATCTTCTTGATCCGCGCCTTCTGATACGCCGCGATAATGGGGCGCGACACCATGTAGGCGGCGACCCCGGCAATCACCCCGGGGATGATCCCCCCGACTAGGTAGGGCAGGAAGACGTCGCGGAAGAACAGGCCCATGTCCGACCAGCGCACCGGGTCGGATGTGAAAACGGCGCGCAGGTTGAACCAGATCTCGATCGACACGCGCGAGAAGGCGTTGAACACTTCGGGCAGCGGCAGCGAGTTCGCATTGCCCAACAGGCGGTTGCCAAGCTCGACCGAAATGCCGGCGATGATCGGGAAGGTGATCGGGTTGCCCGAGAATGTCGCCAGAAGGGCGGCCAGCATATTGCCGCCCATGATCCAGGCCAGCGCGGCAGCGATCAGGAAATGCAGACCGAAGAACGGGGTGAAGGACACGAAAACCCCCGCCGCGATCCCGCGCGAAATCTTGTAGGCTGGGTCCGGCAGGCGGCGAATGCGGTAGACGACATAGCGCACCGCCCTCAGCCACCCCCCCCTGGGCCAGAGCGACCGACCGACCTGCGCAAGCGTGGAACGGGGGATCCGGCGTTTGAACATCAGGGGCTGAGGGCGGGGTCCCGGACCCTCTCGATCATGGCGACGTTGGCCTCGGCCTCCAGCGCCATGCGCACGGCATGGAAATGCTCGATGGAGCGAAGGTCGACGTCGATCAACACCTGGTAGAAGTCCTGCCGTCGTTCGAGGAATTTCAGGTCCGAGATATTCGCCTTCTGCGACCCGATCAACGTGCAGATCCGCCCAAGGACCCCGGCATCGTTCGAGATCGTCATGTCGAAGGTGACGGCATGGACCGCCGGATGGTTCCCCGACTGCCACGCCAGATCGATCCAGCGTTCGGGCTGATCCTCCACCTGGGCCAGCGCCTCGCAGTCGATGGCGTGGATCTGCACGCCTTCACCCCGGTACGATATGCCGACGATCCGTTCGCCCGGCAGGGGCTGGCAGCAGCGCGCGCGCCCGAAGGGTTGGTTCGGCTCGAGCCCGACAACGGCGGATCGCGCGTCAATCTCGTCGGCGGGGCGCGGGGTGACGCCGGGGAACAGGGCGGCAATGACCTGACGTGTTTCAAGCTCTGCCGAGCCAACACGGGCCAACAGCTCCTCGCCGCTGGGGACCCCGAGCGCGCGGGCGGCGATACCGATGGCCTTGTCGGTCATCCGTTTTTCCACGTGATCGAAGGCCACGCGCATCAGCTCGGTCCCGAGCCGGACGAACCGGTCGCGATCGGCCTCGCGCAGGGATTTGCGGATCGCGGATTTCGCCCGCCCGGTGGTCACCAGATCCAGCCAGCTTGCCTGCGGTGTCTGTCCCTCGGCCGTCAGGATCTCGACCGACTGACCGTTGCGCAGCTTCTGCCACAGGGGCACGCGCACCGTGTCGACCTTGGCGCCGACGGCCCGTTCCCCGATACGCGTGTGGATCGCATAGGCAAAGTCCAGCGGCGTCGCGCCTTTAGGCAGTTTCACGACCTCGCCCTTGGGGGTGAAACAGAAGACCTGGTCCGAATACATCTCGAGCTTCACGGCCTCGAGGAACTCGGCATGGTCGTCGGCGGCGTCGAACTGTTCGGTCAGCGCGCGGACCCAGGTGGCGGGGTCCACGGCGAAGGGGTTCTCGACCCGTTCGCCGTCACGATAGGACCAATGCGCCGCGACGCCCGTCTCGGCCACCTCGTGCATGGCGCGCGTACGGATCTGAACCTCGACCCGCTTGGCATCGCGGCCCGACACGGTGGTATGGATCGAGCGATAGCCATTGGATTTCGGCTGGCTGATATAGTCCTTGAACCGCCCGGGAACGGCCCGCCAGCGCTGGTGGATGGCCCCCATGACGGAATAACATTCGGCCTCGGACGCGACGACTACGCGGAAGCCGTAGATATCCGACAGGCGCGAGAAGCCGACGTTCTTTTCCTCCATCTTGCGCCAGATGGAGAACGGACGCTTGGCCCGGCCATAGACCTCGCCCTTGATCCCGGCCTTGTCGAGTTCGATGCGAATATCGCGGGTGATCTTGTCGACCACATCCCCGGCCTCGCGCCGCAAGGTTGCGAAGCGGTGGATGATCGATCGACGGCCTTCGGGGTTCAGGACGCTGAAGGCGTGGTCCTCAAGCTCTTCGCGCATCCATTGCATACCCATACGTCCGGCAAGCGGGGCATAGATGTCCATGGTTTCACGCGCTTTTTGCGCCTGCTTGTCCGGCCTCATCGCCTTGATCGTACGCATGTTGTGCAGACGGTCGGCCAGCTTGACCAGGATCACCCGCATGTCACGGCTCATCGCCATGAACAGCTTGCGAAAATTCTCGGCCTGCTTGGTCTCGGTCGAGGTCAGCTGAAGCTTGGTCAGCTTCGTGACGCCATCGACCAGCTCGGCGATCTCGAATCCGAACTGGTCCGCGACATCGCCGAACGTGGATTTCGTGTCCTCGATGGTGTCGTGCAAAAGCGCCGTGATGAGCGTGGCATCGTCGAGCTGCTGCTCGGCCAGGATCATCGCGACGGCAAGGGGATGGGTGATGTAGGGCTCGCCCGAGTGGCGGAACTGCCCTTCGTGCATCGCCGCCCCATAGGCATAGGCGCGGCGGATCCGGTCGATGTCGGCGCGGGGATTATAGCTTCGGACCCGAGCGATCAGCCGCTCGGCGTCCTCCAGCCAGATTGCGCCGTCATCCATGCATTACTGCTGCTTCTGGGCTTCCATCAGGGCGCGGAGAAGCTTTTCCTCGGACATGTCGTCGTCGGCGGGCTTGTCCTGTTCGGCCCCCATGAGAAGCGCCATCGCATCCTCTTCGGGTTCGTCCACCTCGATCTGGGTCTGGTGGCTTTCGATCATCCGCTCGCGCAGGCCATCGGCCTGTTGCGTCTCTTCGGCGATCTCGCGCAGGGACACGACGGGGTTCTTGTCGTTGTCACGATCGACCGTGGGGGTGGATCCGGCGGTAATTTCGCGTGCCCGGTGCGCGGCAAGCATCACCAGTTCGAAACGGTTGGGAACCTTGTCTACGCAGTCTTCGACGGTCACGCGGGCCATGGGTGCCTCCAGTCAAATTCGGGTCCGGCGGACAGAACTGCCCCGGAACGAGAGTGAGGAGATAGGCCAATGAATACGTATTGACAACCCGGATCCGCCCCAAATCCCTGTTATTCTAACGCTTCGACTGCCTCAACTTCCGAAGAATCGAGGTTTTCGAGATGCTGGACGACGGTCAGGCCGGTCCGCGGGTGTGTCCAGCCCGACGCGATGTCCGCCATGGGCTTCAGGACGAAGGCGCGATCCTGCATTCGGGGATGGGGCAGAATCAGCATCTCCGGCGTTTCGATGCGTTGCCGGTCAGGCGCAAGGTTGCGCCAACGGTCCTGCGTTTCGGCGTCCGGCAGGACCGACTGCCCAAAGGCGATCAGGTCCAGGTCCAGCGGACGCGGCGCCCAACGCGCATCCCGGGTGCGACCAAACGCAGCTTCGACATCGTGCAGGACATCAAGTAAAGAGCTGGCGTCGCCGGCCCACTGTACGCCGATGACGCCGTTCACGAAGTCAGGACCCGATCCCGGCGGGACCGCCGGAGAGCTGTAGATCGCGCTTCGGGCCAAGACCGCCACATCCCGATCCGTCAGGGCCCGCACCGCCTCTTCGACCGTCTGTCGCGGTTCGGCGCTTTTCCGCGGTAGATTGGCACCAAATGCGACCACCCCGTTGAAGTCCGAGCTATCCGTTCGGATATCTTGTTGGCGTTCGAACAAACCGGCACCCTCCCCATCCGCTATCTGCTCCACCGGATGTGCCTACCGGCAGGTAATTTTGGAAAGGTAATTTTATGTTCTACCGCGACGAGCGGCTCGCGCTATTTATCGACGGTTCTAATTTGTATGCCGCCGCCAAAGCGCTGGGCTTCGACATCGACTACAAGCTTCTGCGTCAGGAATTCATGCGTCGCGGCAAGCTTCTACGGGCATTTTATTACACTGCGCTTCTGGATACCGAAGAGTATTCGCCCATTCGCCCTCTGGTCGACTGGCTGAACTACAATGGCTTCACCATGGTCACGAAGCCCGCGAAGGAATTCACTGACAGCCATGGCCGCCGGAAGGTCAAGGGCAACATGGACGTGGAACTGGCCGTCGATGCAATGGAACTTGCATCGCGGATGGACCACGCCGTGATATTCTCCGGTGACGGGGATTTCCGGCCCTTGGTCGAAGCGCTTCAGCGCGCTGGCGTGCGGGTGTCGGTCGTGTCGACCATCCGGTCGCAACCTCCGATGATCGCCGACGAACTGCGCCGTCAGGCCGACAACTTCATCGAGCTTGAAGAGCTGCGCGACGTGATCGGGCGCCCCGCTCGGCACGAGTCCCAGCAAGACGCCGCAATCGGCTAAGTTTCGCACGGCCCTGCCCAGACCTAGATGTGGGATCATGGAAGACGCATGGTCCTTTGTCGGCATGTTCACCGTGGCATTCGGCGCAGCGACGCTTTTGCCCGCACAATCCGAGGTCCTGTTCGCCGCCCTTCAGATCCGGGGCAGCGTTTCCCTCACGACGCTGATTGTCGTCGCAAGCCTCGGTAACATCCTGGGGTCCGTCGTCAATTACCTGATGGGCATGGGGGTCGAACGGTTTCGCGGCAGCCGCTGGTTTCCCGTGGGCGAAAGACAACTCGACCGCGCGCAGAACTGGTATCGGCGGTGGGGCGTCTGGACGCTACTGCTCAGCTGGGCCCCGTTTGGGGATGGAATCACCGTCGTGGCCGGCATCCTGCGAACGCCTTGGTGGATATTCGTCGGCCTCGTCACACTTGCGAAAACAGGGCGTTACGCTGTGCTTGCGGCCGCGACGGCAGGCGTCACCTAAACGAAAAAGGGGCTGCCGATGCACAGTCGCATCGGCAGCCCGGATGAAAACGTCGATTGAAAAGGACCGATCAATACCCGCACCATAAGCGATTGATCACTTTCCCGCAAAAACTTTCGATGGCGTTGGTTACCAAACCACCCACTGGACGCTTCGCGCCTGCATCCCTAGGTGTGGCATCAAGGAGGCCCGGCCCATGCAGAAACCACCCCTGAAGCTCTATCTTGCCGCGCCGCGCGGATTCTGCGCCGGCGTCGATCGCGCCATCAAGATCGTCGAGATGGCGCTCGAGAAATGGGGCGCGCCGGTCTATGTCCGCCACGAAATCGTGCACAACAAGTACGTGGTCGACGAACTGCGTGCCAAGGGCGCGATCTTCGTCGAAGAGCTGGAAGAGATGCCCGACGACCGGCCCGTGATCTTCTCGGCCCATGGCGTCCCGAAGGCGGTCCCGGCCGAGGCGGCCCGACGTGACATGGTTTACGTCGATGCGACCTGCCCCCTTGTGTCGAAGGTGCATATCGAGGCCGAGCGCCATCACGACAACGGCCTCCAGATGGTCATGATTGGCCATGCCGGCCACCCCGAGACGCTGGGCACCATGGGACAATTGCCTGAGGGTGAGGTCATCTTGGTCGAGACCCCCGAAGACGTCGCCCGGATCGAGGTCCGCGATCCCGCACGCCTGGCTTTCATCACGCAGACAACCCTGTCGGTCGACGATACGGCCGAGATTGTCGCGGCGCTGAAGGACCGGTTCCCCGCCATTGTCGGGCCGCACAAGGAAGACATCTGCTATGCTACCACCAACCGGCAAGAGGCGGTGAAGGCCATGGCCCCGTTCATCGACGCGATGCTGGTCGTCGGGGCGCCGAATTCCTCCAACTCGCGCCGCCTGGTCGAGGTTGGCCGCCGCGCCGGATGCGCCTATGCCCAGCTTGTTCAAAGGGCCGAGGATATCGATTGGCGCGCACTCGACGGTATCTCGGCGATCGGCATCACGGCGGGCGCGTCGGCCCCGGAGGTATTGATCGACGAGGTCGTCGCCGCAATCGCCGACCGCTACGAGATCTCGACCGAGGTCGTCGAGACAGCCAAGGAGCGTGTCGAATTCAAGATCCCCCGCGCGTTGCGCGAACCGGCCTGATCGGGCGTCAGACGTTATGCCGTGAATAGGTACTCCACATCCGAGAACCGATCCGTCGGGAACCCATAGAGGAAACGCAGCCCATCGGGCCCGGCGGTTGTTCCATGCTCGGTGTCGCCCGGAATGAAAAGGGCCACGCCGGACCGCAGATCGTGGGCGATCCCGTCAATGGTGACGATCCCGTCTCCGGACAGTCCGAAATAGAACTCGGCCGGTGTATGCGTGTGGGGAAGAAGCGTGCCGTTCGGTCCGAATTCCGCCACGCCCAGCACCATGCCGGCCGTCGCGGTGCGGTCGGCCGAGAACAGGGTGCGCCAGCACACTGTCCCGAATGCCGGGTCCGTGCCCCCTTCCAGCGGTGCATGGTCGGCATTCGCGACTGTTGTCACCATCCTTGCGATATCCACGGCCCCTTTCCTCCTCCGCACTCCGATGGCCTTTCCTGCCAGATGACCCTAGGTCAAGTCTGCGAAGATCGCGACATCGCTTTTGCGGATCGCGACGCCGGTGCGCCTTTCACTCGGCCGCCGATGATGCCAAAAGACCGGGGCCGAGCCAGAGGACACCGCGTATGTTCGACCCCGCCTTTCTGTTGACCGCCTTTGTCGTGGTGATCGCGCCCGGGGCCGGCGTCCTCTATACCGTCGCGATCGGTCTGGGACGGGGCCGTGTCGCATCGATCTGGGCCGCGGCGGGCTGCACTCTCGGCATCCTGCCCCATCTTCTGGCTGCGACTTTGGGACTTGCCGCGATTTTGCATACCAGCGCGCTGGCATTCCACGCGATGAAGCTTGTGGGCGTTCTGTACCTTCTTTATCTGGCCTGGGGCGCGCTGCAGGCAGGGGGTGCGCTTGACGTGGCACCCGACCGCGCGACCGAGCCCGGCCCCCGCACGGCACTGCGCGGCATGCTTCTGAACGCGCTGAATCCGAAGCTGTCGCTATTCTTCCTGGCGCTGCTACCGCCGTTCCTGTCGGGAACCCCCGGAACCGCGACGGCCGAGATGCTGTCGCTGGGCGCAATGTTCATGGCCATGACCTTCGCCGTCTTTTGCCTCTACGGGTCTCTGGCGGCCTCCGCGCGTGAGCGGGTTCTGCAAAGCCCGCGGCTTCTGACTTGGCTTGGCCGGGGGATCGCTGCCCTCTTCGCCGCATTGGCGGCCCGCCTGGCGATGGAGCGCGCATGACCCGTATCCCCGCCGCACCCCTTCTTCTGGGTCTTGCCGGGCTTTTGCCGTTCCTGTGGGGCGTGGTGACGATGTTCGTCCCCCCACTGGGCCAATGGACCGCGCAGACCATCGGGCCGCGCTTTGTCGGGCCCTACGTGCAACTGGCCTATGGGACCGTGATCCTCAGTTTCATGTCCGGCGTCCTGTGGGGCTTCGCGACGCGAGCGACAGGGGCTGTGGCGGCCTCGGGCTATGCCTTGTCGACCGTGCCCGCGCTGTGGGCGTTCTTCCTTGTGGGCGGGGGGCCGGTTTCGGCGGCGATGTACCTCGCCCTCGGGTTCGTCGGGATCCTGGGCCTCGACGCGATGTTCCAGGCGCAAAACCTTGCGCCGCGCTGGTGGGTGTCGCTGCGGGTGATCCTGACGACGGTCGTCGTCCTGTGCCTTCTGCCGGTGATCTTCGGCTGATGGCCAGATTGTTCGCTTATACGGACGGAGCTTGTTCCGGCAATCCCGGCCCCGGGGGCTGGGGCACGCTTCTGATCGCGCGTGATGGTGAGGCCGAGGTGAAACGGCGCGAGCTGAACGGCGGCGAGGCCGTGACGACGAACAACCGGATGGAGCTTCTGGCCGCGATCTCGGCTCTCGAATCCCTGAAGCGCCCGTCGGTTATCACGATGGTGACCGACAGCCAGTATGTGAAGAACGGGGTTACGTCCTGGATCCACGGCTGGAAGAAGAACGGTTGGAAGACCGCGGCCAAGAAGCCGGTGAAGAACGACGACCTGTGGAAGCGGCTGGACGAGGCGCAGAAGCGTCACGAGGTCCGTTGGGAATGGGTCAAGGGACATGCCGGCCACCCCGAGAACGAGCGCGCGGACGAGCTGGCCCGCGAAGGCATGAAGCCTTACAAGAAGTGATCCGGGTAAAAGCTGGGTGAGAGACTGAACGCGACCCAGGCGGGGCTCGTTGCGGCTGCTTCCTTCCGGACCTGACCGGGTTGGCGAGGCGCCTGCCCGCGCCAGCCTCTCGATCCCGCAGATACGCGCGACGATCGTGGGTTTCAACCCGCGCTGAGGTTCAAAAGCATCTTGAGGAACCCGTCACGCCCCACACCAAGTGGTTTCAGGCGTGTCCGGGCGTCGTCCGGGATATAGGCCATCGCGCGCGGTCCGGTCGAAAAGACGGCCCGGGTATGGGGAAGCGGGGCGAAATTGAACATTCGACCCGTGGCCGGATATACGCCGGCCGCCAGCGCGTCGACCAGGGCATCGGCAATGGACACATCCGTGACGACCGCGGCATCGGTCTGCGGTATCGGAAACCGTCCGCCCCCACCGCTGCGATGGGTCGTCGTCGCGATGATCAGGGGCATGTCGTCCGTGACCGGCTGTCCGTCGATATGAAGGTCCTGGACGCGCCCCGGCGCTTCGCCGGTGGCCATCCCGCGTGAGGTGCACATCGCAGGGCTGCTGATGTCGAGGGTGAACTGCACCCCGAAAGGCACATCGAAATCCGAAGGTGGAAAGCCCGCGTCGATCAGCTCCACGGCATGTTCGCCGGGCAAGATCTGGTGGAACGCGCTCATCGATCGTTCCAGCCAGAATCGAAGGTCGCGGCCGGTGCCGGGGATCCCGATGACCAGATCGCTGTGGGGCGACATTCGCCTGAGCTCCCCACGCGAGATGGGCCCTGGGCGGATCTCGACATAGTCACCCGGCCCCCGGTAGCCGCCGCACATGAAAGGCGCGGCGAGCCCGACGATCGGAAGCGACCCTCGGGTTTTGTCGGGCACCGCTTGCGCAACCGCCCGAGCGATGGCCGCGGCGCACATCCGCGTGGACGGGCAATAGCCCAGCTGAGCGAAAAAGGTGAAAAGCGACCGGTCCGTATTGACGACAGGTTCCTGATAGGTCCGCAGCATCGCGGCATGCGCCCCCTGGCTAGCGGTTAGCACCGCCGGGGCGTTGGGCGGGCGATCCGCATTCGGCGGATTGACGGCATGCAAACCTACATCGTGCGCGACCACCCGAAAGCCCAGCACCGGGTCCGACGCAAGGCCCAGGTCGATCCGCCCCACCTGATTGGCCCAACTGCCCGGCATGACGGCCGGGATCCCGTGGACCGTGCCAGCCTCGGGATCGACGCCGGGCAGACCGGTCCAGGCGGGTCCGGGAAAGGTTTCATGCGTATGCCCCAGGACCAGGGCGTCGATCTCACCCGACTTGGCAAGGCGCTGCGGCAGGTCCTCCCCATCTTCGGTTGACAGCCCTTCATGACACAGCAAAACCACGATTTGGGCCCCCTGTTCGCGCAGATGGGCGGCCGCCGCCAAAAGGGCCTCTTCCGGGTCGGCCAATCGGATATTCGCGGCCCCGAGCGCCGTCGAGGGGCCCAAACACCGTGGCGGCAACACGCCCGTGATACCGATACGAACGACGGCGCGCCGGTCCGACGCCACGGGGATCGCCCGTTCGACAATCCGCCCAACGGGAAAGACGGGCGCCCCGTCCGGCCCAAGGAACGAGGCCGAGACAACGGACAATTCGGTTCCGTTGACCGCGCCGACCAGCGTGTCAAATCCGAGGTCCAGTTCGTGGTTGCCCAGATTGACCGCATCGTAGCCAAGCCGGATCATCGATTCGATCACAGCCGCCGCACCGCGGTCGGGCAGTTCGGAAAACGGCCGCCCGAAAAGGAAATCGCCGTTGTCCAGGAGCAGGCTTGCGGGCGCGCTTCTTCTGAGACCGGCAATCAGACCACCTGCGCGGCTGAGCCCCTTGTTCGGATCGGCGCGGTTGCGCGCATAGTCGAAATCGCGCAATTCGGCATGAATGTCGGTCGTGGCCAGCACCCGTATCCAGATCAGCTGATCCTGGTCCACCGGGTCAAAACCGAGGTCTGGCAAGTCGGATGTGCTGTTGATGCTTCTATTGGACACGTATTGGTTGAATAAAACTGCCGCTCCGAAATCAAGAACCTTCGAACAACGCGATGCTTTTTTGTCTCAGTGTGGAATAACCAAGTGAAAAACGCGGAAATAGTGACGTTTGGCGGCTCGGGACTGGACCGCGCGGCCCAGTTGCGGGACAAGGCGGCGCAAACTCAGCTCAAGCAGCTTCCGGTTGCACGCAGCATTGTCATGTGGCGGGGCAAGCCGGCTGTAATCGGTGACACGGAAGCCGGCGGCCAAGCGCTTCTTCGCATCCCTCTCAACCACCCTGCCCTTCAGGATTCTGGATTTACGTTATTTCTGGGCCGAGACGGCGGTAGGCCGATCTATGCGGCGGACCTATCGTCCTGGACACCGGCCGAACTGCCAGGGACGCTCGATGCTTTCTCAGACCCGTCCGAACAGCGCCATCCGGCCCTTCCGGACGCCGCTTTCGTGGAACTGAGAGGCATCATGACGTCCCTGTCGGCCCGTGACGCGGAACTCGCGGCGACGGCCCGTGGCTTGATGGAATGGCACAGGACCCACAGCTTCTGTGCCAACTGCGGTGAGTCATCGCAGGTGACCCTTGCAGGGTGGCAACGCCTGTGTCCCGCCTGCGGGCGTCATCATTTCCCCCGCACCGATCCGGTCGCGATCATGTTGATCACCCGCGGCAATTCGGTCCTTCTGGGGCGTTCCCCGGGATGGCCCGACGGGATGTATTCGCTGCTGGCAGGTTTCGTCGAACCCGGTGAGACGATCGAAGCCGCCGTCCGCCGCGAAGTCTACGAAGAGGCCGGCATTCATGTGGGCGAGGTATCGTACCTCGCAAGCCAACCGTGGCCGTTCCCGGCCTCGCTGATGATAGGGTGCCACGGGATCGCGACCTCGCACGACATTCGCATCGACCCGACCGAGATCGAGGACGCCCGTTGGATGACCCGCGAGGATCTCATGCAGGCGCAGGCCGGGGAACATGATGTCAAACCGGCACGCCCCGGCGCGATTGCGCATTTCCTCTTGTCGAACTGGCTTGCGGATCGGCTGGATTGACGCGACTTTCAGGCAAAAGACGGGGCATAGCAGTGAAATTCTCGAACCGAACCGACATCGATTCCCCGCCGCATACGGTCTTTGCCCGGCTTGCCGATTTTGACCGATGGGAAACCGCGGCCCGCGACCGCGATATCGACATCGCGCGGCTGGATGCGGGCACGGATCCGGCGCAGGCCCGGTGGCGCGTCGCCTTCACCTTTCGCGGGCGCGGCCGATCCTCCGAGGTAAAGGTAATCGGGTTCGAGCAAGACCAGCAGATCGCCATGAAAGGTAACAGCGACGGCGTGGTCGGGGTCGTGCGGGTCGAACTGGTTGAACCGGACCCCGGTCGGACCCGGATGCACGTCTCCATCGACCTTACGCCAGAGACGATCAAAGCGCGGCTTCTGGTCCAATCGCTGAAACTGGCCAAGACCCGCATCGAACAACGCCTCGGCAAGCGCCTTGGGAAGTTTGCCCGTCGCGTCGAGGCGGGCTGACCTGCATTGCACCTCTGGGCGTGCGCTGTCATCTTGCGAAAATGAGTATCCGTCGAAACGCGCTTTCCGTCCATTTCCTGACTGCGACCGGCGCCGTGTTCGCCATGCTGGCCATGCTCGCCGCGACAGAGGCCGCGTGGGACATGATGTGGTTGTGGCTTGTCGTTGCGTTCGCCGTGGACGGGATCGACGGCCCCCTGGCTCGGCGGTACGACGTCAAAACGAACGCCCCGGAATACGACGGCGTCGTGATGGACCTCATCATCGACTACCTGACATACGTCTTCATCCCGGCCTACGCGTTGTTTTCCAGCGATCTTTTACCGGGCTGGACCGGATGGATCGCGATTATCGTCATTACCTATACCAGCGTGATCTACTTCGTGGACACGCGGATGAAGACGAAGGACAACTCCTTCTCGGGCTTCCCCGGCTGCTGGAACATGGCCGTTCTGGTCTTCTTCGCGGTCGAACCGCAATGGTGGACCATCCTGTTCTTCACCGTGCTTCTGGCGGTGGCGATGTTCCTGCCGCTGAAATTCGTCCATCCGGTCCGCACCAAGCGCTGGCGTGGGATCACTTTGCCGATGGCGCTTGTCTGGACCGCGCTGGCGGCCTTCGCCGCGTGGCAAGAATTCAGCGTCCCCGACTTCCTGGAAGGGGTGCTGATCGTGGCAACCTTCTACCTGGCGCTGGTGGGGATCGTGCAGCAAGCGATCTACGGCCCGGACGGCTGATGCCTGCGTAGCGACGCCGCCGCGGGGGTTGAACCCGCGCCTTCTGTTCGTAAGGCCGCTAAGCGCCCCTTCGAAGGCCCAGCCGGATCGGGCCTTTCACCTTCGCAGAATCGACGGCCCGCCCCTTCTGTGTCGCTGAAAGCGGCATGTCCGCGGCCACCCGTCGTATCGCCGGCATCAGCGGTCGCCAGTCCTGTGCCAGCCGCCGTGCCGCTTCCGAGGGGCAGAACGTCTTGCCTGCCCCTCTCTCCTGCGCCAGGTCCATCAGGACCCGCGCGATGTCCGCATCATCCGTCAAGCTTGTCCTTCAGAAGTCGCCGAAGGATCTTGCCGCTTGCGGATTTCGGAATCTCGTCGACGAAACGCACTTCGGCCAGCTGCTTGTAGGACGACAGCCGACCCTTCAGATGCGCCTTCACCTCGTCCTCTGTCAGCTCGACCCCCTGCGCCTTCACGATGAAGCCCACGGGGACCTCACCCGCCTCGGGGTCGGGCTTTCCCAGGACGGCCGCGTCCTGTATCCCGTCGTGGCCCACCAGCTCGGCCTCGAGCTCGGCCGGGGCCACCTGGAAGCCTTTGAACTTGATCAGTTCTTTCACCCGCTCGCGGACAAACATGTATCCGTCCTCATCGATGATCGCGAGGTCACCGGTCCGCAGCCAGCCGTCCTCGGTGATCGTCTCGCGCGTGGCCTGGGCGTTGTTCAGGTAGCCCAGCATCACGTTCGGCCCCTTTACCCAAAGTTCGCCTTCCTCGTTCGGGCCCTTCTCTTCCAGCGTCTCGGGGTCGACCACCTTCGACAGGCAGTTGGGCACCGTCAGCCCCGAGGATCCGCTGCGCGGTCCGTCGATCGGGACCGCGTGGCTGACAGGGGACAGCTCGGTCATGCCGTAGCCTTGCGTCATCACCGCGTTCAGTCGCTTGCCGCACAGATCGCCCAGTTCTCCGCCCAGAGGGGCCGCGCCGCACATCACACGCTCGACCGAGGAGGTGTCGAACTGGTCCACCAGCGGATGCTTGGCCAGGCCCACCGCCACGGGTGGGACGATATACAGCATCTTCGGCTTGTGATCGGCGACAAGCTTCAGAAACAGCTCCAGATCGAAGCGCGGCATCGTTACCAGCGCCGCCCCCAGCGACAGGTACTGGTTCATCAACACCGTCATCCCGTAAATGTGGAAGAACGGTAGGAAGGCGATCGTTTTTTCGCCCGGTTTCGGGGTGAAGAACGCGCTGCATTGCGCGACATTGGCCACAAGGTTGCGATGGCTGAGCATGACGCCCTTTGGCATCCCGGTCGTTCCCGAGGAATAGGGCAGGACCAGGATGTCGGTCTCCAGATCGACGGGGGTCTGCGCCTCCTGCGCCGTACCCATCAGATCGGTCAGCGAGGTCTCCCCCTCGGCCCCGCCAATCACGGCGATCAGCTCGACCGACGTACCTTGGGCCGCCTCCTTCGCGGTCGGCAGGAACATCTCGGGCACGATCAGCAGCTTGGCGCCCGCGTCCTTCAGCTGCTTTTGCACTTCGTAGGCAGTGTAGGTCGGGTTGATCGTCGTCACGGTGCCACCTGCATAGGCGACGCCGTGAAATACGGTGACGTATTCGGGAATGTTCGGCGCCATCAAGGCCGTCACCGTACCCTTGCCGTACCCCCGTTCTGACAGACCGCCCGCCAGTTTGCGGATATCCGATTTCAGCGTCCCCGCCGTCATTTCGCGTCCCGACGGGCCGTCGATCACGACCACCCGCTCCGGGTCCATGTCGAGGCCCTGGAAAAGCGCCTCGGTGATCGAAATTGCGGGAATGTCGATATCGGGTTTCGGGCTTTCATAGACAGTCATGCATTCCTCCCAGAAGCTCGAGACGCAGCCTAGCACGTTCGAAGCTGCCAGAAAGAGGACGGTCGAACGGTCGTCGCGTCATTCCTCTTGCGGGGACGTCCGCGCCCGTTTCTCATCACCGAAACGCATAAGAGGAGAGACGGGCATGAAGGACGCGACGGCATTCGCAGACCGCTGGGCCGAGGGCTGGAACAGCCAGGACCTCGACCGGATCATGGCGCATTATGCGGACGACATCGTGTTCCGGTCCCGAAAGGCGGTCGCCCTGACCGGCGCGGGAGAGATCCGCGGCAAGCCTGCCCTGCGGGCTTACTGGGCCGCGGCCCTGTCACGCCAGCCGGACCTGCACTTCACCGTGGACCGGGTATTCGCCGGCCACGACATGCTGACCATCGCCTATACCAACCACCGCGATGTCCCCTCGGCCGAGACGCTGTGGTTCGGCGCGGACGATCTGATCGTCCGCGCCGGGGCCTGTCACGCCGACTGAGCTGACCCGAGGGTCAGTCCAGCGCGGCGTCGCAGCGGCCGCAGACCTCCGGATGGGCGTGCTGGCCCACATCGGGCAACACCTTCCAGCACCGCTGGCATTTCTGCCCCTGGGCTTCGGCAAACACCACGGCGATGCCATCCACCTCGGGCATGCGGAACGCATCCGACGGGGCAGGATCGCCCGTCACCCGGATGTCGCTGGTGATGCAGACATCCTCGAAGGCCACGTCCCGCAACGTGCCCGCCAACCCCTCGTCCGAGACATGGACGATGGGCGCCGCTTCCATCGAGGCGCCGATGGTCTTTTCGCGCCGCTGCACCTCCAGCGCCGAGGTCACGACCCGCCGCGCGCGCCGCACACCCGCCCAGCGCGCCGCCAGATCGTCGGACAGCCACCCCTCGGGCGTGTCGGGCATGTCGACCAGATGGACCGACGAGTCCTCGCCCGGGAACCGCTCCAGCCAGACTTCCTCCATCGTGAACGGCAGGATCGGCGCCAACCACGTCACCAGCCGGTGGAACAACAGGTCCAGCACCTTCTCGGCCGAGCGTCGCCGGATCGAGTCGGGCGCATCGCAATAGATCGCGTCCTTGCGGATGTCGAAATAGAACGACGACAGGTCCACCGTCGCGAAGGTGAAGACCGCCTGGAACACCTCCTGGAAGTCGAAGGCGCGATAGCGGGCGCGCACATGGGCATCCAGCTCGGCCATCCGGTGCAGGACCCAGCGCTCCAGCTCGGGCATATCCTCGACCGCGACGTCGGGCACCTCGGCTGGCAGGTTGCCCAGCAGGAACCGCAGCGTGTTGCGCAGCCGGCGATAGCTGTCGGCCACCCCCTTGAGGATCTCGTCCCCGATGCGCTGGTCGCCGGTATAGTTCGACTGCGCCACCCACAGCCGCAGGATGTCGGCGCCGTATTGCTCGACGATCTTCTGCGGTGCCACGGTGTTGCCCAGCGACTTGGACATCTTGTTGCCCTTGGCATCCAGCGTGAAGCCGTGCGTCACCACGTTGCGGTAAGGCGCGCGCCCCAGCGTCCCGCAGGCCTGCAACAGCGAAGAATGGAACCACCCCCGATGCTGGTCGGTCCCTTCAAGGTAGACATCCGCGATGCCATCCTCGGTCCCGTCCTCGCGGTCGCGCAGGACGAAGGCATGGGTCGAGCCGCTGTCGAACCACACGTCGAGGATGTCGAACACCTGCTCCCAGTCGTCATGAGCATAGTCGTCGCCCAGGAACCGCGCCTTGGCGCCGTCCATATACCAGGCATCCGCGCCCTCGGCCTCGAACGCCTGAAGGATGCGGGCATTCACCGCCGGATCGCGCAGCAGGAAGTCGTTGTCAGTCGGCTTCGCCCCCTTCTTCACGAAACATGTCAGCGGCACGCCCCAGGCGCGCTGGCGCGACAGGACCCAGTCGGGCCGCGCCTCGATCATCGAATGCAGGCGGTTGCGCCCGGCCTTCGGCGTCCAGGTCACCAGTTCGTCGATGGATCGCAGCGCGCGTTCCCGGATCGTCTTGCCGTGCGTATCCAGCCCGTCGCCCACCTCGCGGTCGATGGCGGCGAACCATTGCGGCGTGTTGCGATAGATCAGCGGCGCCTTGGACCGCCAGCTATGGGGATAGCTGTGGGTGATCTTGCCGCGCGCCATCAGCCCGCCGACCTCGACCAGCTTGTCGATGACGGCCTTGTTGGCGTCGCCCTCCTTGCCGTTCTCCTTCAGGATGCGCTTGCCTCCAAAGAAGGGCAGGTCGGCGCGGAAGCTGCCATCCTCCTCGACATTGTAGGTGATGACCTGCGCCAGCATCCCCAGGTCGCGGTACAACTCGAACTCTTCCAGACCGTGCGAGGGCGCGCAATGCACGAAGCCGGTGCCCTCCTCGTCCGTAACGAAATCCGCAGCCCGGAAATCGCGCGGCGCATCCCATTCGCCCTGCGCGCCCTCGGCCCCGGCCAGCGGGTGGGCCAGCGTCATTCCTGCAAGCTGGATTGGCGTCACGTCTCGGACGCGGCGCCACTGCCCATCGCTTAAACGCGCGCGGGCGAAGACATCTGACGCCAGCTTGTCGGCCAGGATGATGCGCTCGCCGGGCGCGACCCAGCATTCATCTGGCGTCTCGACCACCTCGTACAGGCCGTAATCGAACGTCTCGCCATAGACGACGGCCTTGTTCGACGGGATGGTCCAGGGCGTCGTGGTCCAGATCACCACGCTGGCTCCCGTGAACGCCTTACGCGCCTCTTCCTGGGCCAGCGCGATGCTCTCGCGCTCGTCCTCGGCCAGCTCCTCGTCGGACATCTGCGCGCCCGGCACGGCGAAATCGGTCACGCGGAACTTCACCCAGATCGTGAAGCTGTCCTTGTCGTGATACTCGACCTCTGCCTCGGCCAAGGCGGTCTTTTCGACCGGCGACCACATCACCGGCTTCGAGCCCTGGTACAGAACGCCGTTCATCAGGAACTTCTGGAATTCTTCCGCGATCACCCGCTCGGCATGAAAATCCATCGTCAGATACGGGCGGTCCCACGCACCGGTGATCCCCAGCCGCTTGAACTCTTCGCGCTGCACGTCGATCCAGCCGGCGGCGAAATTCCGGCACTCGCGGCGGAACTCCACCACGTCGACGGCATCCTTGTCCTGCCCCTTGGCGCGGTACTGCTCCTCGATCTTCCACTCGATCGGCAGGCCGTGGCAGTCCCAGCCGGGGATATAACGTGCGTCATGCCCCATCATCTGGTGGCTGCGTACGACCATGTCCTTGATCGTCTTGTTCAGCGCGTGACCGATATGCAGATGCCCGTTCGCGTAAGGCGGGCCGTCATGCAGCGTGAAGGGCGGACGGCCGTCGGCGGTCTCGCGCAGGCGATCGTAGATGCCGATCCCGTCCCAGCGCGCCAGCCACTCGGGCTCGCGCTTGGGCAGGCCCGCGCGCATGGGGAAATCGGTTTGCGGAAGATTCAGCGTGTCTTTGTAGTCAGGCGTGTCGGCGCACATGGGAAAAGGTCCCGTTCTGGCGGTGTGTCAAGGATGCGAAGGCGGCGCGGAGGGCCCAGCGCCAAAGTCCCGGCGGCGTCAGCGGGCCGCCGGGCCGGTAATTCGCTGTATGAAGGCGGTCCGGTCCATGTCCCGCCCCTCTTGCCAGAGACCACAGACCCCGGCAAGCCGCCTTGCATCCCGGGCTATGCCCAGGACGCCGGAAGATTGGCCCACATGTAGCCAAAAACGTTCTCGCGATGCCATCGCAGGTTTTACGGGTGCGGGGCTTGGCGCAAATTCCATAGCTTCAGAACCTTGCCGTCCGGGGGGGAAGAAGACGTTCACGATCAGTGCGTGTCGATAGTAGCCGACTTGGACCTGCCATGAAGGGCCCTTTCCCATGCGCTCCGGGAGGTATATTGTTACCGCCGCGCAGGCTGTTTCGGAGCATGCGATGGGTCGCGCAGAGATTGATGGTTCGATCCTTACCCGAAAGGGGTACTACGCCACACTCATCGGGTAGAGCGTCGTCGGAAGTTCAATTGTCGCACGCCGAAATTCCTTGGAGTGTTCGCAGACCCGTCAATGCCAGGCCTGCGTCTTGCCCAGGTACGGTCGGCGCCGTGCCCTTTTGTGACAAATATGGGCGAATACTCGAGGACATCTGTTTGACCCATTTCCGAGCAAATTTCGATCCGGCCTGGACGGTTATCGCGCCGGCCGGGAATGAGGGCAACTGCGCGCGGAACCATGGCGACGGAAGCGCCACGGCGCGGCAGGCAGCAACCGCGATGATTGAGCGATGAGACCACAGACACCTCGCCCCCGATCCATCGCGCTGATCGGCAGTTTCGCTCCAAGCCTGGTTCGTTTCCGGCTCGACCTCATCCGGGCAATGATCGCCGAAGGGCATCGGGTCACGGCTTTCGCGCCGGAAGATGATCACGACGTCCGACGGACCCTGGCACGGGAAGGCTGCAACTTCGAAGTGATCGAGATGGCGCGAACGGGGACGAACCCCCTTGCCGATGTCGCGCTGTTGATCCGGATGCTGAAAGCCTTTCGGCGTCTGCGCCCGGATGTCGTGATATGCTACACGATGAAACCCGTCATCTATGGCGGCATCGCTGCGCGTTGGCTTGGCATCCCGGAGCGTCACGCCCTTATGACAGGGCTTGGCCACGTTTTTGCCGACCCCGAGCCGCAAGGCAAGGTACGGATCCTCCGCCGTCTTTCGATCTGGCTGTATCGACAAGCACTCAAGGGTGTCGACCGCATCTTTGTCTACAACGCCGCGGACGAGGCCGATCTGCGCGATTTCAGGATGGTCCCCCCCGAAACGCCCCTGATCCGCGTCGCGGGAACCGGGGTGAACCTCGATCGCTTCAAGCAGTCCCGTTTGCCCGAAGGGACGCCCAGCTTTCTGCTGATCGCGCGGCTGCTGGCAGACAAAGGCGTCCGGGAATACGTCGATGCGGCCCGGCAGCTGAAGGCCGATTGGCCCCAGGCGCGATTCCGCATCGTCGGGCCGCTCGATCCCAACCCGACCGGCATCCAGGCAGAGGAGGTGGCGGATTGGAAAAGATCCGGCGTAGTCGAATATTGCGGGGCGACCGACGACGTACGTCCATTTCTGGACGAGGCGTCGGTTTTCGTCCTTCCCTCCTACTATCGCGAAGGGATTCCGCGCTCGATCCTCGAGGCGATGTCGAAGGGACGACCGGTTGTCACCACGAACCTGCCCGGCTGCGCCGATACGATTGAGCACGGCGTGTCGGGATATCTTGTGCCGCCGCGCGATACCCAAGCGCTTGCAGATGGGATGAAGCACTTCCTGGAATGCCCGCAGAGCATATCGACGATGGGGGCTCATGCGCGGGTGCGGGCCGAACAGATTTTCGACATCCATGCGGTGAACGCCCACCTTCTGTCCGAAATGGGCCTGTCCAGGCGCCCGAGCACCCGCGCATCGTGCATCACGAAGGTCGCCTGAGATGAGCGGTATTGCCAGCAGCGTCCGGCGATTGACCCAACTCGACGAGGTGGTCCCGCGCCTTCTGCGCAGTAGCGGATTGCTTGTGGCCAGCACGTCCACGGTGGGTCTTCTCGGGATCGTCACCCTTGCCCTTACGGCGCGTGCGATCGGGCCGGCCGGGATCGGCATCCTCGCGCTGGTCGAGGCCTATATCCGTTCGGTCGATCTGATCTTCCGCTGGCCGCCGACCCAAGCCGTCATAAAGCATGCCGCCGGAATGATGGAGACAGACGACCGTGCGGCCTTCGTTCGCCTCGTGAAGCTGTCCTTCCTGATCGATCTTGCCGGCGGCTGCCTTTCAGGGGGCATCGCCATCATGCTGGGCTACTGGGCCTCGACCTGGTTTGATCTTGGGTCGGACGGTTACCTCTACATTCTCTTGGTCGCCGCGTCCCTGTTCTTTTCTTTCAGGCCCACCGGGATCGCGATCCTGCGGCTGTTCGACAGATTCGATCTTCTTGCGATCAGCGATGCCTGCATCGCCCTCGCCCGGTTGGCCATCGCGGCCGTCGCACTGGCGCTCGATCTCGGGATCTGGGCGTTCGTGACATTGCTGTTCCTGCAGAGCATGGCAGATGGGTTGGTGCTTTTCGTGCTGGCCCTGCGCGAGATGTACCGGCGCGGCTATCCGGCGATCCGGCCGGCGTCGGCCCGACAAGCCCTGTCCGAGAACAAGAATTTCTTCCGCTTCCTGTTCAACGCCAATTTCAGTCAAATCCTGCGCCAGGCAGTGACCCGCTTCGACGTTCTTGCCTTGGGCTTGTTTGTCGGTCCCAGTGCGGTCGGTTTCTATCAGGTGGCCAAGCGGTCCGGGAAGGCGATGCAGCGCTTTGGCCGGACCCTGACGCAGGTCCTGTTCCCCGAACTGGCCCGGATGTGGGTGCGCGGAGAACGGGACCGCTTCGGCCGGCTAATCCTGCTGGTCACCCTGATGACGCTGGGGGCCGTTTCCATCCTGTTCGTGCCGATTGCGCTGAGCGTTCCGGTTATCGTGAAAACGCTGTTCGGCGCTGACTTCCTGGGGGCCGTGCCGATCGTGAAACTGCAGCTGGTGGCAGTCGTGATCAACATTGCCGGAGTATCCTTCGTCCCGGCGCTTCTGAGCATGGGGCTAGACCGGCAGCTTATGGGGATCACCAGCCTGGCCACGATCGGCTTTGCGGCGGCATTCGTGCCGGCGGTGATGCTTGCGGGGGCGCTTGGCGCGATGGCGTGCCATGTGGTGTTCAGCCTTCTGTGGTTCGGCGGATGCCTGTGGCTAGTGGTCCGGCACATGCGGTCGGGCCAGGGGGCAGTATGATGCAGACACACCGCAGCTCCACCCTTCCGATGGATAACGCCGGCATCTTTGCGGCATCTGGTCCAGGCCTGCTTTTTCGGCGGAATGACCGGTCATTTGTCCGGTCAGGTCTGGCTGACCCCGAAACTGGCTTCCTAACGGATACGGAGAATTGCGGATGACTGCGCCAGAACGCCTAATATTGCGTGATCCCGAGACCGCGCACCAGCCCAATGCGACACTAGACTTCACGGGATTGCTGCTGATCCTGCGCCGGCAGGCCAAGATTGCGGCATTCGTGATCGTAGCGGTCATGGGAGCCGCGGCCCTCTATCTTGAATCCGTGAATGAACGTTACGTCGCTCGGGCCACCCTCGTGCTGACCCCGATCGAGACGCGCGTCGATCATACGGCGTCGCAGCTTGAATCTTACGATGTCTCGCATTCGATTGTAGAGACCGAACTGGATGTCCTGCGATCTCGGGATTTCGCGGCGAACGTCGCGGAACGGCTTTTGTTGGCACGGGAGCCGTCCTTCGCGCCGTCCTCCGATGCCCCGCCGATGTCCGATGCAATGCGGCGGGCGCAAATCATCGACAAGCTGCGCGCGAGCTATTCCGTCTTCCGCTCCGGCGAAAGCCTAGCAATCGAGATCAAGGCAGAGACCGAAGACCCGGAACTGACGGCAGCCATCGCGAATGGCGTTGCAGAAACGTATATCGACCGCGCCGAGTTGGATCAGCGCCAGGAGATCGAACGGTCCATCGCCTTGCTCGAAACCCGCGTCGAAAAAATGTCTGCGAATCTGAGCGCAATGGAAATGGAGCTGGTCAATTTCCTCAGGGTCAACAGCCTTGATGACACGGACATTCTGGACCGCCTTCTTGGCCAAAGGATCCGGACTATGAATATCCTCGACACGCTGGAACGTGACGCCCGGCAATCGGACGTCGAGCGCAATCGGGCGGTCCTCGCGGATATCGAAGATCGCCTGCGAGAGCACACCTCCGCGTCTTTGACCCTTGACCGGATGCAACGCGCGCTGGAACTGGAGCAGACGCGATATCAAGCGGCCACGACGCGCCTGAATGAACTCGAGACACAGCTCGACTTCGTTCCGCCCAGGGCACGGCACGTTTCGGTGGCGCAGGTTCCCGTCGAAGCGGCTTGGCCGAATACCAAGGTTGCGCTGGCGTTGTGCTTCCTTGCGGCATCGATCCTTGCCTTCGTTACGGCCCTTCTATTCGAGGCGCTGAACCGGCGTGTCTGGACGGAGACGGATGTCTATCGTCTGACCGGCTTGAGGAACGTAGGTTCGGTACCGCGCATTCCGCGCAGTGGCTTTCTGTGGCGCAGGCCGCCGCCCCTGAAGTTCCTTTCGACTGACCCCCGGTCGGTCTTCAACGAGGGACTGCGCGGTGTCCTGACGCTGTGGATGAACGCCGCTCGCAGCAGTCGCTCTACCGTCCTGATGGTCACGTCGAGCTTGCCGAACGAGGGCAAGTCGACCGTCGCTTTGTCGCTGGCGGGGTCTGCCGCGCGGGACGGCCTACGTGTCCTGGTCGTCGACCTCGACGTTCATCAAGACGGGGTTACGGCCTTGGCCAGGGAAAAGCACACGGCCGCGTCACTCGAAGCGATGGCGAAATATCCCGACACGCCGCAGAAATGGTACCCATCTGACCATCGAACAGCATCACGGTCCACGTCGGTCGATGACTTCGAGATCGGCCCCAAGACCTTGGCCCACGGGCTGGAGCTGATCAGCGTCGGCGCGCAAGGGCGCCTCAATCCAAACGTGCTCGAAGACGTGCGCGACAAGCTCATCCCCGAGCTGCGCAAGCACTACGATCTGATCCTGCTCGATACACCACCGGTGCTGGTGCTCAACGATGCGTGCCGGTTCGGCCGGATGGCCGACACCGTCTTGATCGTCGTGCGTTGGGGTCAGACGAAGTGCGATAACCTACGCGAAACCCATGACCGGCTGAAGCGGAATGGATCTGTCATGTTCGGCACCATCCTGAACGACGTGGATCCGCGCAAACAGTACCAAGATAAGACCGGTGCCTACCTCGGAGGTTCCGCCTACACGAGACACACCTTCGGGAAGGTCTAGGCTAAAGATGGAATACCGGCAGTTTGCCCTTGGACTTTTCGGCGTCACGCTTGGGGCGCAGGCTCGCTGTCACCTCCTTGCGGGGCGTGGTGGGCGCCCTATTCCCGCAGCAGGTTTGCTGATGCCAACGCCTGCCCAGAAAACCAAATCGATGCCTTTTCGACACATGACCGCTGCGACCCCCGTTTTTGCCTTTGCTACGCTTTTTTTGCGTTTCCACTCCAAACAGGTGGCGGCAATCCGCGCCCTGTACATACTGTTCCGACCTGCCGTCGGTGCAACCGTGTCGCTTGCGCGCCGCCGGGCGAAGGCGTCATGACAGGGATTTTGCATGCCCTCCCAGGACCCGCAATGGGCCCGACGCGCCTGCGAGACCGCGCGGCACCCGCATTGGGACACCTCGATGCGAAGCTTGCCGCGCTGACGGTCTTCCTGTCGCCAATGAACTATTTCCGTCTCGAGCAGGTTTATCTGACCCTCTCCGACGCAGCCGCCTGTGCCACATTGTTCGTGATGCTTTACAGGGGCAGCATGTCACGCGCACCGTTCGGGATCGTGACCCCACTCTGGCTTGCGGGATTTCTGGCACTTGCTGCGGGTCTTACGATCGGATCTGTTGCCAGTGGCGCCATGGGCTCGCTCGTCGTTATCCTGGCGCAGTATTTCTTTTCTTTCGTCCTTCTGGTCTTCGTGCTGGCCGGGCGGCCCTATCGCGAAATCGTGGCACTTCTGAAGACACTGATCCTATCGATCGTCGTGGTAATGGTCTTCGGTGCATATGTCGTGCATTTCGTCCCCAACCCGGATTGGAGGTTCGTCTCCGGTAACGGCCGCATGCGGTCACTTGTCGAACGCGAGAACGCGGCGGCGGCGCTAGGGGCTATAGGGATCGTCCTTTTGCTCAACCTCGCCCTTCTGGGCGAGGTTCGGCGAATGGCTACGATACTGTGTTTGCCAATATTTCTTTACGGCGTCACCCTTACGGGATCAAACACCGGCCTTTTCATGACGACCCTCGGCATTATCCTTACCGTGGCGTTCAGCGGCTCGGCCCGTTTCATCGTCCAGACCGCTCTGGCAGCAGGGGCCGTCGTGATCGTAGTCGTTTTCTTAGGCGACGCGATACTGCCGGACGTATTCCGAGAGCGTGTCATGACCGCGCTGACCTCCGGAGACGTTAATCAGGCGGGCACGTTTGAAGATCGATTCTACCTTATCGGTGAAGCCATCGAAATCGCCCAGAATACCTTGGTCGTCGGGCTTGGCGCGGACCAGTATCGCACGATAAGCGACCACGGCGCACCGGTCCACAACTCTTACCTTTTGCTTCTGACCGAGGGTGGTCTGCTCGCTCTGAGCGGGCTGGTCATGCTGCTTCTTTCCGGGATCACCTTGGCTTGGGTGGCGATATTTATGGCCGGGGCCCGCACGCAGGGTCTGATCGCGCTGACGATCACCTTGATCTACGCGGCCTCTTTGAACACTTTCGCACATTTCTACGCACGGTTCTGGTCCGTGCCGTTGATCCTGGCCCTTGGACTGGCGGCCGCACGAATTGATCAAAAGAACAGGAGACCGTGATGGACGCAGAACGCCGCATCCGGGTATTGTTCCCCTACGCAGACGGAGACACAATTGGCGGTAGCCACACCTCGTCGCTCGAGCTGGCCTTACATCTCGATCGCCGCGTGTTCGCTCCGCTTGTGCTGTTACACGGAGCGCCGGGTGCGCTCGGCCGACATGTGGTAAACATGGGGCTTCCAGTCCGGCGGCTGGAATTGCCTCGTGTCATGGCCGGAAGGCTGAAGAGAGGGCAGGACAGCGTTTCGCTGCCGCGGTACCTTCTGTGCGCCGTGCCCGCGCTGGTGCGTCTGCTTCGCGCAGAGCGGATCGACATCGTACACACCAATGACGGCGGCATGCATGCAAGCTGGGCCCTGCCCACGAAACTGGCGGGCGCCCGCTTCGTATGGCACCATCGGCAGGCCCCCGACGCCCGAGGCGTCAATCTGGTTGCGCCGCTCTTCGCCAACCACATCTTTTCGGTGTCCGAGTTCTCGCGCCCATCCCGGCCGGTTCTGGACGTAGCTAACCGCTTCGAAGTTGCCCGCAGCCCGTTCACCCTGTCGCCCGACCGGCCTGATCGAGACGCATCGCGCGCCGCACTCCTGCACGAGATCGGCGCAAGTGCCGACGCCTGCCTGATCGGGTACTTCGGCGCCCTGACGCATCGAAAGCGCCCCGATCATTTCATACATGTAGTCAACGAACTGCGCCGGGCGATGCCGGATCGTCCCGTCCATGGCCTGATCTTCGGGAAAGAGCCTGTCGCGGGCCTCGAAATCGAGGCACGATGCCGAAGGCTTGTCGACACGCTTGGGCTGAACGGCCAGCTGCATCTGATGGGACATCGCACGCCGGTCGACCCCTGTATTGCAGGTGTGGACGTCCTGGCCGTCACGGCGCTGGACGAGCCCTTCGGACGAACCTTGATCGAGGCGATGCACCTAGGGACACCGGTGGTCGCAACGTGCCACGGAGGCAACATCGAGGCGATCGAAGACGGGCAAAGCGGTTTCCTGGTGGATCCGTTCGACCCCGCGGACTTCGTGCCGGCGATCGAAACCATTCTGCACGATCCGCAAACCCGCCAGCGCATCACCACCGCCGCCGCGCAGTTTGCCCGAAGCCTGACGGTAGAGGCGCACGTCTCGCAGGTGTCTTCGGTGTATCGATCTCTGGTCAGCTCGACCAAAATCTTATCAAAGGAACTGGCATCGACCGCGCGAGGCACACCTTGATGGACATGCGTGCAGCCGACGCAGCGGTCCCCGTTCTGTACATCGGGGGGTACGGCCGCAGCGGATCCACTGTCATCGACATGGCGCTTGGACAGCTTCCCGGGATCTTCGGTGCCGGAGAACTTGGAAACCTGGCGCGGCATGTCTGGGAAAACGACGAGTATTGCGCCTGCGGTGCCAGGGTACGCGAATGCGCAATTTGGTCGCGGATCGTCGAACGCTGGTTGGAACAGGAGCCTGTGGGTACACTGGGCCGATACGGTGCTCTTGCCGAACGCATCGAAGCCTTGCGCAATCCGCTTGCCGTCATCGGCGTTACGGCATCCGGTAGTGATTTTCGCGAATATGCCCGCCTAACTCGTAAGCTGTATCTGGCCATCCGCGAGACCACGGGTTGCGATATCATCATCGATTCATCGAAATCGCCAAGCCGGGCCCTTGCGCTCTCCCGGGTCCCGGGCCTCGATCTGTCGCTACTGCATCTCGTGCGGGACGGCCGCGGTGTAGCCTGGTCGATGATGAAGACCCATGACGTCAATCCCAGTGCGGGCGTGCAACGCCCCGTCGGCGGCAATCCGGCCTTAAGAACGGCGCACCGGTGGATCGTTTTCAACCTACTGACCGAATTCGCCACGTCGCGGATCCCGGGCAATCGGTCGATCCGTCTTCGCTATGAAGATTTCACGGCCGACCCCTTCGGGGCCCTGGCACCGGTATTGAAGATGCTCGACGTGGCTGCGGCGGCCCAAACCTCGACCGCATTCGATGAAATCGTTCCAGAGCATCAGGTCGCTGGAAGCCGCGTGCGTATGGGTGGCCCGCTCCGCATATCCCGCGACGCATCCTGGGAACAGCACATGCCACGCGCGGATCGGAGCAAGGTCGAACGACGCGCGGTACGCTTGTTGCGACGCTACGGATACGTGTGAGGGACAGTGCCAAGCCGGACGCGACGTTCAACAGCCTTCCGCCAGACAGCGGTTTGCCTAGGGATACTTTTGCCATGAAATTCTCGGATATCGACTTTCTCATTATCGGAGCCGGCAAGTCGGCCACCACTTGGCTGCAAATTCAACTGCAGTCGGACCCGGCCGTCTACATGCCCGATCCAGAGCTTCACTTCTTCTCGCGGAATCTTACCCAGGGTGAAGACTGGTATCTGGCTCAGTTCGATGACGCAAAGCGCGACAGGACCGTCGGCGAAAAATCGAATTCCTATCTTTATGCACCCGATGCCGCACAGCTCATTCACGACAGAATGCCGCATGCGAAGCTGATCGTTCAACTTCGCAACCCGGTCGAGCGCGCCTATTCGAATTACTGCATGTTGCATCGCCGCGGCGATGTCGGGTCGGATATCGCTTCCTACCTGGACCCATCTGTGGCCGGTGAAAACAAGCTGCTGGTTTCCGGGCATTTCGCCTCGCACCTGCAGACCTATATCGACCTCTTCGGGCGGGATAAGCTGCTGATCCTGTTTTTCGAGGGAGTTTCTGCGGATCCAGAGGCCCAGATCGCGAAAGTCCGGTCTCACCTGGGCCTGCCCCCGCGCCGGCTGGCGCCGAGCAGTCGGACAAAGACGAAGGACAAGACGGCTCCTGCGGTGCTTCCCGAATGGAAGCAACGGCTTGGGTGGATGAAGCCGATCGTCCGCCCCTTGCGAAACACCACAGCATTCGAAACGGCACGGGGCTGGATTGCGCGCGAGCACGAATATCCACCGCTGAACGATGATCTGCGGCACCGCCTCAACGATTATTACGAGCCTTCAATCTCTGCCCTTGAGTGGATGAGCGGTCAATCTTTGGAACGTTGGTATCGGCCGGTCAGCGAGACCTGAGAAACTCGGCCGCGAAAAGTAGGCTTGGCTGACGGCACTCACGGTCAGCCAAGCCAAGCGAGCTTAACGCCGATCGATCGGCGGATTGTACTCGCGCATCACCTCGAGGGGCCGTTTCTGCGAATAGGCAACCTTTGCTTCGGGATCGGGATAACCCACTGCCATGAAGAACACCGGGCGCTCGTATGCTTCGAGCCCCAGAACCTTCTGCGCGCGGGCCTCATGGGCCTCGATATCCGGCCAGTTGCAGATGCAAGAGCTTAGCCCCAGTGTTTCCAGCGCATAGGAAAAAGACATCGCAGCAAGAGAGCCATCGATATAGATAACGTGCCGGTCCTTTTCACTGTAGAAAGCGTCGAGCGATCCGAGCACGACCACCATAACCGGGATATTCTGTTTCCAGCCGATCGTGCCACCCGGAAGCGATGCCACCTTTTCGACGATTTCCGGATCGTCGTAAACAAGGAACCGGAACGGTTGACGGTTGCACGCACTAGGCGAAAGGCCGGCAACTGTAAAGGCCTTGTCTAACAAGTCGCGCGGCACGGGCTTCTGTTCGAACCAGCGTACCGAACGCCGCTTTAAAGCCAATTGCTCCAGCTGCTCGTATGTCACCGGATGCTCGTTGAGCATGCGCTTGTAGGGAACGCGCTTTATATTCGAGCATTTCCCCGGCGGAGGCGGACATTTTTCGAAAACACCACGCGCATGATCAATGACCGGATCGGGTGACGTGACCGCGAAATATTCGCTCAGGACGTCATATCCCCATTGAAGTGATTCCGCCGTGCTTTCCGCGGATCGGGTCGGTTCGGCCACGATCTTGCGATAGACGTTGACCGTTTCAAGAATGTAATCCTTCGCAAAGATCGGTCGCCGGGGCTGCATCAGAAGACCCTTTTCCAATCGGTGAACATTTCTTCGCATCAAAAATACGTTGGCATCATCTTCTTGAAGTTCGGCATGGTATTTTGCCAGCCCGGCCAGAACGGCCCGTTCCTCACGTTGGAATTGCCAAGACAGGATAGAGTAATATGCTGACGCAAGGGGTTTTGCCAGGGATGCGAACCTCAGACCACTCGTTTGTGCCGACGTTGCGATTCGAGCCGTGTTAGATTCCCTGAAAAGGTGACGGGCGTCCCGAAGCCGGTCCACCTGGCTAACAGGCAAGAAATTCTTAACGAGCGTCTTCATTGCACATGATCCTTTGCGATAGTGCGGGTGAACAGCGGACAGGTCGCGACGATTCCGTACAACGACGGACTGCCGTTCCAAGGCAGGAAATCCGCGTGCAAATCTCTGAGTCGATCGAACAACGGTATTGCGTCACGCAAAAGTCTCCGAAAGTTGGCGCCATACCGGTCGTCGTATGGCCCTGCGCGGGCCGGAAACTGGTGGCTCAGAAAGCAGTTCAAAGAATTGCGGGCCTGAGACAATTGGACATGTGACAATGCCCTACCCGATGCGTCTGGTATCATACTCCTTTTGATCAAAGATCGCATTCGCTCAAACCTCACTTGAGCGCTGGGATCGCATGCACCTGCTGCCCCGAAAACAGGCCGCGGGCCCTGTTTTGACCGATTCACTCGCGAACCGCCGACAAGACAAGCAAAGCATGCCGTTTCCCAGCCTGCCAACCGGATACCCGATTGGATGATCGGACATCCCAAATTTTACATGGACCCGTGAGACCGACAATTTACTGAGGTCTGTGACCATGCGGGATAGAACGGATAAGAACTTGTGCCTCTGAAATTTATCCGACCTCAACTTCCTATGCCGATGCGATCTCGGCGCAAATTTGCTCCACTTCGATCACAACGATCTAGGTGGCAGTGCGGTGAATTGCATCGGCCAGAAACTTGTTCGCAACCGGCAAGATTGGTTAGTATGAAATCAAACAGGGACAGCGGACGCTTGATGCTGCCGAGGGATTAGAGTGAAAAAATTTATCGTTACAGGCATCCAGATGAAGAACAAAGGCTCGCAGGCCATGTTTCTCACTCTGCGTCATACTCTCAGGTCAATCTACAAAGATTGTGAGGTCATCGGCTTTTCCAACAAGTATCATTCTCCGGAGACGTACAACTTCACGCTACTCCCGTACGATGACTTCACACGCCCCGTTCTGAACAGGAGACTGCATAAGGTTCCATTCCTGGCGCCAAGCATGACCTTTCTGGCTGGCAAGCTTCGAAAAACGGAAAAGTGGAACGGAAAGATTGCGGAAATGGACAGGGCGCTGCGCGACGCAGATGCCATTTTCGATGCAAGTGGATACACCCTGGGTTCGGGCTGGCCCAAGGGTGGTGGGAGGATGCTGCTGCAGACAGTGCGACTCGCCAAGCGTTACAACAAGAAGATAATCCTCATGCCCCAAAGCTTCGGGCCATTCGACTGGGGCGAGAACGACGATGCTGATTTTCTTAAAGAAATTAAGGACGAACTGAGCTATTGCACGAAGATCTACGCCCGCGAGCGGGAAGGATACGAATGCCTGACATCGCTTGGCCTGGACAACGTGGAACTGTCTGCGGATATGGTCATACGCGAAACAGACTTTCCGACAGCGAATGATATTCACGTCGCGCCCGCGGCGCGCCACCTCGAATACCCTGAGGCTGGCTCTGTCGGGCTAATCATCAACGAAAACGTTCTTAGGGTCGGAGATACCAAATCCGCCCTTGCTTTGTACCGGGCCATTCTTCATCGTCTTATTGCGAATGGTGAGAAAGTTTACATCCTGAACACGTCCGGTGCTGATACACATCTTATCGAAAGTGTTCTGGAGAACCTTGAAGACAGAAGCCTCGTCAACATCATCACCGGCGAATACTCCAGCCCTGAGTTGATCGAGATCATCGCGCGCTTCAAATATATTATGGCGTCTCGCTACCATTCGATAATTTTTGGCTATAGAAGCTGTGTTCCTGCGATCATTCTGGGGTGGGCAAGCAAGTATATCGACCTTGCCGACCATTTCGGTCAGCAAGAATACGTCTTCGACATCCGGCAACCGGACGCGGACCGAATATTGCAAAAGGTCGACCAAATGGGGGTCGCATACGAAGAAGAATCCCGCCGGATTGGCGAACGAATGACAAAAGTGCAGGGCAGTTCAGTCGTTCTGGACGCCACGCGTGCCTTGGAGAGGTAATCGGGAAATATGAACCGCGGCGGGCCTTCGGGAGCGGCCCTGCCGGCGCGATCAAGGCGTGAAGGCCGATCCGAAAATCACCTAAGTTGTCCTGAATAGATTAAGGTCCGCGGCCTGTTGGCCGCGTCCTTCAACCCTGAGTGCGTTCTACACAGAGATCAGCAGCATTGACGCACCGCGACGAAACCTTCGGCCGCATGGCGGTGGACGGTTGCCCCGCGCAACGTCGCCAGGGCGCGCAGGGCATCAATCGAACGCTCTGCCGGGCTGGCGCGGACTTGGCTGGCGAATGCTGAAAAAGCGGTCAGCTTGGTGTCCAGCGTCTCGGTGATGTCGACAAAAGTGTTCGGCACGAAGGGGGGCGTCAAATAGGGCGCGTTCCAGTTGGTCTCTGACAGTGTCTCGTAGGCGTATATTCCCGTCGGGTAGATGTCCTGCGCCGGGCGCGCAGCCACCATGGCCGAAAGGAAGACAAGCTGGTGATCCAGGTGGATGTCTCCGGGGTGAGGTACGAAAAGCGTGCGCGCCCCGATCCGGGTCACCAGCTCGGCCAGGCTGCGATTGAGCGCGCCGTGGGGTTCGGTATCCAACGCGGCGGCAGGGTGATCCAGCCAATGAGTTTCGTGGATGCCAAGGATGTCATGGGCGGCCTCGGCCTCGGCGCGGACGGTGTCGATCTGGTCCTGACCAAAGCGGTCGGTGCGGCCTCGCGTGGCGATGCAGACGTGTACCTCGCAGCCTTCGGCAGTCAGCCGTGCGATCGTGCCCCCGACGCCTAAGACTTCGTCATCGGGATGCGGGGCAACCACCAGAACAGGGCCGCTTCGTGCAGCAGTAATGATCATGGTCGTCCCGCTCCCAGCCCGGCCTGCGCGCTCAGTCCATCCCGGGCGGCGCGAATGCGTTCCTCGGCCCGGATCTCGCCGATCAGAAGCGTGCGTATCGTCATCCCAAGAATTGCAAGGTCCAGCGTGGCACTGCGATGCTCAACGTACCACAAGTCCAAAGAGACCTTTTCGATGTCCGACAGGCGACTGTTACCGCTGATCTGGGCCCAGCCGGTCAAACCTGGACGGACTCGAGCCCGCACGTCCCCGGCGGGCCCGAAGCCGCTGACCGTTTCGGGCAACAGCGGACGGGGCCCGACCAGCGCGGTATCCCCCCGCAAGATCGACAGAAGCTGCGGGATCTCGTCGAACCGGTAACGTCGGATAACCCGGCCCACACCGTTGGTGCGTTCTGCATCGGGCAAAAGCGCGCCGCTGGCGTCGCGCGCGTCGCTCATGGAACGGAACTTGTGGATCACCACGGGGTGCCCGCCCCGGCCCGCTCGTACCTGCCGGAACAGGACCGGACGGCCCAGCCCGATACGGACCGCCAAGGCGACGGCGATGGCAACGGGCGCGACGGCGATCAGCAGCGCCAACGTCAGCGAGATTTCGATGGCTCTCGGCATATGTCCCCCGGATCGTGTGACAATAAGCTATTCGCACCCCCGCCCTGGACAATTGATCGTCTCGGTGGATGCCTAATCCTTTAGGACAGGTTCGCGCCCGGACGACGGACTCCCGCCCTCGGAGGAAGGGTGGTTGCCTTGGGCAGCCGGTGCGTCGCCGGTCTTTTCGGGGGAACAGCGATGCAAATCGTTCATGTGATAACCAGCCTTAACATCGGCGGCGCGCAGATTATGCTGCGCCGATTCCTGCAGGCCGATACGCAAGGCGGACGACGGCATCGGGTCGTGTCGCTGATGCCAAGCGGGCGCATCCGTCGCGAGCTGGAAGACGCGGGAGTTGAGGTGATCGACCTTCGGATGAACGGCCAAAAGGGTCTGCCGCGCGCCCTGCTACAGTTGCGGTACCTACTGCGCGTCGACGCGCCGGACGTGGTGCATGGCTGGATGTATCATGGCTGCCTTGTCGCGGCGTTGACCTGTCCACGACGTGTCCCGATGGTATTTGGCATCCACCATTCGCTTCAGGATCCGCTTACCGAAAGCCGAGGGACACGGGTGATCCTGCGCGCGCTTGCTGCCCTGTCAGGGCACAGTGCCGCGGTGGCCTACTGCGGCCGCAGCATTGCCGAACAGCACGAGGCGGCCGGTTTCGCCGAAAGCCGGCGGGTGGTGATCCCTAATGGCATCGATTGCGAGCACTTCCGCCCCGATCCGCAGGCACGCGCGAGGCTTCTGACTTTGTGCGATATTCCGGCAGGGCGGATCGTGATCGGCAATGTCTCTCGCAACCATCCCATGAAAGACGTTGGCCTTCTGGTGCGGGCGCTGAAGCGGGCGCTCGAGGACGGCGTCGACGCGCACCTCGTCGTGATGGGTGAGGGGCAGGAATACGGACCGGCAGCCAAGGCCCGAGATACGCTGGGTCTGGCCGACCGGGTAACGGTCCTGCCCGTGCGCGCCGACGTAGAGCGCCTCGTCCCGGGATTCGATATCTTCGCGCTGTCCTCGGCATGGGGCGAGGCGTTCTCCCTTGCAATGGCAGAGGCGATGGCCGCGGGTGTGCCCTGCATTTCCACCAGTGTGGGAGACGCCCTCTGGCTAGTGGGGGATCGCGACCGGCTGGTGCCACCGGGCGATGACCGCGCCATGGCAACAGCCCTCTCGCGCCTTGCCCGAATGACTTCCGAAGCCCGCACCGCCTTAGGGGCGACCGACCGGGAGCGCATTTTGAAAAATTTCTCGCTTTCTTCCTACGTCGCGGCCCACGCAAGGCTGTACGAAAGAGTCTGCGCCACGCCGCGCTCCACGCCCAAAGCAGCGAGGGGGCCGTCCCTAGCAGAGCGCTGAGCGCGCACGCGCACCGCACGTCGGAACGACAATGCGCCTTCCGTCACCAGATCCAATAAGCAGGCTCAACTTTCTGCCGGCCGTGGACATGCCTTTCATTCCCGGGGTTGCATTGGCGCAATGCCTCTGACGTCGGATGTCATCCGTTTTGTCAACGGCGCCCGACCCAAAGACTGCCGAGATGCGACAATAAGCCAAATTACATACCTTTCTGCCAAAGAAAGCCGAATCGGATTACCACCCTCGTCTAAAAAAGAGTTTAGCCATTGTTGTAGAACACCCTCATAGGTTGTAGGCGCTCACGCCATGTGAGTAAGCCAATGGTATTGTTGAAAAAGTTTTCGCAGCGGCGTCGCTGCAAAGAGGTATCAATTTACCGGGGGATTATGTAAAGTTGCTAGCAGTCCACAGGGTTGGGGGGACCACCTACAGGCTTATGCACCAATTTTTTGATAATAGCGTTTAATTCATAGGGGGATACGATATGTTCAAAGTTGGAGTTTGCAGTTCGAGTATTTTTTTCCGACAGGCCATCGCGGGTCTTCTTGCGGGGCGGGACGTCATGGAATTCGAGACAATACATGATGCTCGCCACGCAGCAGCGGCCTATCGTTGCGTTCAGCTCATCGTTCATGAAACCGATTTGCTGAGCGAAACAGGGGACGAGTCCAAATTTAACGACGATAATGTCCGTATTATTGTCATCTCTCCACGGTTCAGTCAGGCCAATCTGGTCAAGCTGATCGACCGTGGCATTCGCGGCTACCAGCCGGAGACCGTATCGTCTTCGGTGCTAGAGGCAACGCTGCAACTCGTGGCACTCGGCGAAATCGCTTTGCCGTCGGTCCTTGCCGAGCATCTGGCGGGCATCCCGCGCGACATCGCTCTCGTACCGCTCTCGGCGAAAGAACTTGTCGTGATGCGGTGTCTGGCGAGGGGCTTCGGAAACAAGGAGATTTCCAGGTCTGTCGGGATCGCCGAGGCGACTACAAAGGTTCACGTCAAGGCAATCATGCGGAAGCTGGGGGTGTCGAACCGAACCCAGGCGGCTGTCTGGGCGGTGCGCAACGGGTTGGATCAGTCTTTTTATACCAATCGATAGTTGGCATACAAAAACCACTGAAAAGCCGCGGTTCGCCGCGGCTTTTTTTGTTCCCACCCAAAAGTATTACCCCCTGACCCTTTTAGTTATGCATTAGGCACTTCGAATCTAATTCTGATAAATCGTGTATGCGCTTTGCGCCAAATGGAAGGTTTGGGGCATCCGTTTAAGCCGATCCATAAACCCTTCCACGATAACTGATCAGCCGACATAAATACCCCAACGACACTGTATTCCAGATTCGTATCGGGGGCTTCATGGCCAATACCAAATATATTGAAAGCGAGTCACATTTTCCGGGGCTGGGAATTCTGGGAATGCTGCGCGAGGGGTCGCGTCGTTCCAAGGCGTTTTTCGCGTTCGACCTGATTGCGGCGAATGCCGCTCTGCTCATCAGCTTGATGTTGACCACCGGCACCAGCCCGTTCACGGAAGGCATCGTTGGGCAAATGCTGCTTCTGACGGCCATAGCGCTGGTGGTTCTGCCACAGCTCACGATCTACCGCACCAATCTGCGCTTTGCTTCTCTGACCGATCTCATAGCACTGGCGGGGGCCAGTTTGGCCATTGTCCTGACCCTGGGAGTCACGGCCTCGACCACTTCGGTACAGACGCTCAACCTGCGGACCCTGGTCATACTTCTGCTGCTTCTTTCTGCGCTGTTGACCGCACCGCGCCTTGCGATGCGGTCGGAGGATATCCGGTCCGGCCTGATCACGGCACTTGGCCTCAAAAAGCAAACGTCCACGGCCCAACCCGTCCTGCTGATCGGACGCGGCACGGCCACTGATCTTTTCCTGCGGTCTCTGCGGACGCAACCCAATGTGACCTTCCGCCCCGTCGGCATCATCGACGACCTGTCTGGCTCGACCGGCACCTGCATTCACGGCATTCCGGTTCTGGGCACCTACAACGACTGCGCCGCCGTGCAGGCCAATCTTGCGAAGCGCTGGTTGCGGGTGGACCGGATCATTCTGACCGAGCCTCTGACTCGGCAGGCCACGATCGCGCTGGAACCACTGCTCAGCTGGGCACGGGCAGAGGGCATCATGGTTTCGCAGTTGCCGGGGCTTAGCGCGTTGCGCCCCCTGCGGGCCGATGGCGGGCTTGGCACGATCGATGTGGCGGAACTGCTGGATCGGCAGGAAGCGCGTGTCGACTACGCCTCGATCCAGGGCCTGGTGCGGGGGCGTCGCGTGATGGTGACGGGGGCCGGGGGCTCCATCGGATCCGAACTGGTCCGCCAGATCGCGTCACTCAAGCCGGCGTCAATCATCATGATCGAGAACTGCGAACTCAACAGCTACCAGATCGACATGGACCTCGACCGGCACTTCCCCGGCATCCCGCGTCATGCCTACATCTGCTGCATCCGTGACAAGCCTCGCCTGCAGGAGATCTTTCGCCGTCACCGCCCCGAGCTGGTTTTCAACGCGGCGGCGCTCAAGCACGTACCCATCGTCGAACGGAACCCGTGCGAAGGTGTTCTGACCAACGTGATCGGGGCCAGCAATGTTGCCGATCTGGCCGCCGAAACCGGTGCGCTAGCCATGATCCAGATCTCGACTGACAAGGCGGTGAACACATCGAACGTGATGGGCGCCACGAAGCGCGTCGCCGAGATGTATTGCCAGGCGCTGGACCGCCAGGGCGGCACGCGGTTCATGACCGTGCGTTTCGGCAACGTGCTGGGATCCAGTGGATCGCTCGTGCCGCTGTTCAGGAAGCAAATCGACGAAGGGGGGCCGCTGACGGTCACCGACGCTCGGATGACCCGCTTCTTCATGACCATCCGCGAGGCGGTGGAACTGACCCTTCTCGCCTCTGCCAGCGGATTGCAACGTGACCTGTCACAGGGGCAAATCATGGTCCTGGACATGGGCAAGCCGATCACGATCGTCAGTCTCGCAGAACGCATGATTCGACTGGCCGGCATGGTTCCGGGGCGCGATATCGAAATTCGCACGATCGGCATCCGCCCCGGGGAGAAACTCTTCGAGGAACTGTTCGACAAACGCGAGACCCGAAGCAAGAGCCCCGTGGAAGGCATTCTAGTTGCGACCACCGAAGGGCTTCCGCTGAACTGCATGCACGAGGCCATTGGCGCGCTGGCAGCCGCTGCACGCCAAGGAAACGCGGCAAGCGTCGTCGCGTGCCTCTCCAGAATCGTGCCGGGCTATGTGCCCGATTCTCTGGGCGTTTCTCGTTGCGCGCCAGAGTCGACACCATCCCCAGCTCGGGCTGTCCGGCACGATACCGTTTTGCCTCAAACCGAAGTCGAGGTCGTCTGATGCGTGATGAAGTATCAATCGGAAGCAGTTTCGCCAAAACTGGGATTTCAAGGGTCTACCCGACGCCGCCCCCGATTTGGCCGCGCTACGACCCAGAACAGATCGCCGCCGTCACGCGGGTTCTGGAAAGCGGGCGCGTCAATGCATGGACCGGGCCGGACGTCTCACGGTTCGAGGCAGACTTCGCCAAGCTGACGAATGCCAAACACGCGATCGCCTTGGCCAACGGCAGTCTCAGTCTGAACCTCGCGATCGAGTGTCTGGACCTCAAACCTGGGGACGAGGTGATCGTGACGCCGCGCAGCTTCGTGATCTCGGCCAGCGCGGTGATCTTGGCGGGTGGCACACCGGTTTTCGCCGACGTCGATCTCGAGACCCAGAACATCACGCCGCAGACCATCGCCCGGAAGATCACTACGCGGACTGTCGGGATCATTCCCGTCCACCTGGCGGGCTGGCCTTGCGACATGCACGGGATCATGGAACTGGCGCGGGCCGACGGCTTGTGGGTCATCGAAGATTGCGCGCAGGCGCATGGGGCGCGGATCAACGGGCGACACGTCGGGACATTCGGCGATTTCGGGTCGTTCTCGTTCTGTCAGGACAAGATCATGACCACGGGTGGCGAAGGCGGCATGCTGATCACCAACTCCGAAAGTTTGTGGGCAAAGGCCTGGTCGCGCAAGGATCATGGCAAGGACATGAATCTCGTCCACAGCGATGCGCATCCTCCGGGCTTTCGCTGGCTGCATGCAGATGCGGGCACGAACCTGCGGATGCCGGGCTTGGCCGCGGCCATAGGTTCGGTGCAGGTGCGCCGCCTGCCGGAATGGCACACAGCACGCCAGCGCAACGCGATGATACTGGCAAAGGCCCTCAGCACCTGTTCTGCCCTGCGCGTGCCGATGCCTCCCGACAACATGACCCACGCATGGTATCGCTTCTACGCTTTCGTCGATCCCGATCGGCTGAAGAACGGGTGGGACCGCGACCGTATCCTGGCGGCCCTGTCGGATCGCGGCCAGACGGCGTTCAGCGGCAGCTGTCCAGAGATTTACAACGAGGGCGTATTCCGCACGCGTGGCTTCACACCAGGCAGCCCGCTACCCGCGGCGCAAGAGCTGGGGCGGACCAGCTTGGCCTTCCGTGTCGATCCCACCCTGGAGCTGGGCGATATGCACGCTATGGCCGACGCCCTGTGCGACGTTATGAAAACGGCGACACGGTAAGCCGAAAGGTGCCTGGCCACCGGCTATGGCCTCGAGGCGCGGCTCCGAAGACCGCGCGGCTAGACCAGGTGCGGCATGACCCGCCCTTGGCGCCGGGGCACAAGACGGTCAGCACTGCGAGCTGTCAGAGCGGTGCGTATGGGGTGTTCGCGCCGTCCATCAAGTACCAGGCGCCCGAAGATCGGCTACTTCGCCACCCCCGCCAATTAGCCCTGGCCGGACCGCCCCCCCCGGGGGCTGCATGCCGGCCGGCGGAACCATCGCGCGTGTCGAAGATGTCCTTTGGCGGCGCACTTTCGTCGGCTTTTACGGGCCTGGATTTGGGCGAGGGACTAGGCCGCTAGCCTTAAGGCTTAGCGCGGATCGCAAGGGGTAATTGAGGTTCAGCACATGAACGGGACACAATTCTCAAAGGTTTCGGAGCATGAGGGGTGTGCTATGAAAACGGTCTTCGTGGGTGCTGTCGAAGGCTCCCTCCGGGCGCTGGAGGCGCTGGTCGCGTCTGGGAAGGCGCCGGACTTGGTGGTGACCCTCCATCCGACAAAGGCAGCGCGCCATTCGGATTTTGCCGATCTGTCCGAGGTCGCGCGGGTCGCCGGGTCAGAGCTGCTGTACGCGACCGACATCAACGACCCCGCCACGGTCCAGTCCATTGCGGCCCGCGCGCCCGACATCGCCCTGGTCATCGGCTGGTCGCAAATCTGCCGTGCGCCGTTCCGGTCCGTAGCCCGGCTGGGCACGTTGGGATTTCACCCCGCGCCGTTGCCCCGGCTGCGCGGGCGTGCCGCAATTCCGTGGACGATCCTTGCCGGGCTTACGGAAACTGCGGCAACACTGTTCTGGATTGATGCGGGCTGCGATACCGGCGACATCGCCGCGCAGTATCCCATCCCCGTGTCCCCGCGCGAGACGGCGCGTTCGCTCTACGACAAGCAGGTAGATGCGATGTGTCAGATGCTGCCCGAGGTTGTGGCCGACATCGAAGCAGATCGGATCTCGCGCCACCCGCAGGATCCATCGCTGGCGAGCTATTGCGCCCGACGCCGCCCCGAAGACGGCTACATCGACTGGACCCGCTCCGCCGCCGAACTGGACCGCCTGATCCGAGCGGTCGGCGATCCTTACCCTGGTGCATTCACCGAGTTTCGCGGGCAGGTGCTGACAATCGCCAGTGCGCGGGTCTTCGAAGGTCCGCCTCGCTACATCGGCCTTCCCGGACAGATCCAGGATCAGACCAGTGCCAGCTTTCGCGTCAGTTGCGGCGATTTCACGTGCCTGGAGGTGACCGGGTGGCACACCGCGAGCCCGGCCCCCCTGCCCCGCCATGGGGTGCTCGGCCAAGCCAGACAGGTGCTCGCATGACAGCCTGGGGTCCACGCGTTCTCATTTCATCGGCCGGACGCCGCGCCGGGCTGGTCGAGGCCTTCCGCTCTGCCGGTCCTGCGCTGGGTGTATCGGCCACCATCTATGCCGTCGATATGAACGCGATGCTCAGCGCGGGCTGCGCGGCGGCTGATTACGCCTCCGACGTGCCACCCTGCACCGATCCGGGATACGTCGACGCCTTGCTCGAGTACTGCGCCGCCGAAGACATCATGCTTCTGGTGCCCACGATCGACACCGAGCTTGCCATACTGGCCGAAGCCGCGCCCCGCTTTCGCGAGATCGGATGCCGGGTGCATGTCGCCTCTCGCCAGCTGATCGACATCGCGCGCGACAAGATGCGCACCTGCGCGCTTCTGGCAGAAAATGGCGTGCCGGTGCCGCGGTGCTACACACCCGAGACCGCCCGCACGCTGAACGATACGTCGATCTGGCCGCTGTTCGCCAAGCCCATCGCAGGCAGCGCCAGTCGCGGGTTGATGAAGATCGACGGTGCGAAGGACATTCCCGATCGCTTCGACGAGCCCACAATATTGCAGGAGTACCTTGAGGGGCCCGAGTACACCGTCAACGTTTTTGTGGACAAGCACGGGTCCCTGCGTACGACGGTGCCGCATCTGCGCTTGTCGGTCCGCGCTGGAGAAGTCGAGAAGGGCCGCACCGTGCGCGATCCCCGGTTCGCCCGGATCGCCCGCAGGCTGGTCGATGCGCTGCCAGGCCCGCAAGGGGTGATGTGCTTCCAGATGATCGACGACGTAACGCGCGGCCCGCAAGTCTTCGAGATCAACGCCCGATTCGGTGGCGGCTTCCCCCTGGCGGACCATGCGGGCGCTCATTTCGCGCGCTGGCTGTTGGCGGAATGTCTGGGCCGGGACAGCGGCGCGCATGACAACTGGGTCGATGGGGTGGAAATGCTCCGTTACGATGCGGCATATTTCAATATGCCCAGGGATGACGCGTCCGTGGTCCGGGCCGCAGAATGACATTCGTCGTCTTCGATCTGGACGACACCCTGTATCTCGAACGCGATTTCGTCTTCAGCGGCTATCGTGCGGTGGGAAACCGCGCACGGGATCACCACGGCATAGACGGGCTGGAAGAAGCCTGCCGTTCGGTCTTTGCCGCGGGAGAGAGGCAGCGGGTCTTCGACGAGGCGTTTCTGCGTCTGAGCGTGGTGCCCGAGGCCGATCTGATTGGAGACATGGTCGAGACCTACCGTGGACACACGCCCCAAATCGCGCTGCAAGCCGATGCCGACCGCGCCCTGCAGCGCTACGCCGGTCGGTGCGGGCTGATCAGCGACGGACCGGCGGCGACTCAGGGCGCCAAGCTCTCGGCGCTAAATCTGGAGGACCGTTTATCGCCCATCCTGCTGACCGGCGCCCTCGGGCAGAATTTCGGCAAACCGTCTCCGATGGCCTTCGAGTTGATGGAAGAGGCCACGGGCCTGACAGGCCGTGCGCTCACCTATGTGGCGGACAACCCCATCAAGGATTTCATTACACCGCGTCGCATGGGGTGGCAGACGGTCATGATCGCCCGCCCCCAACGCATTCATCGCAGCCCCCCGCCAACGGCGGATCACGACGCCGCGCATCGGATCCCGCTACTCGACGCGCTCGACGAATGCGTGACGTGGCCCGAGCCCGCACGAAAGTGGCACGGGGGCCGCCTCGCAAGCCGATGATGCGACACGGGGGCCGCGAAGGACATCGCCTAGAACGCGAAGGTATGCGCCTGAAGAAACGGCGCCTGCCCGGAAACAAGATATCGCAGCCGTGGCACTGGAGGCGCACCTTCCATCCTCCGAATGCGCAGCCTGATACCTCCTTCGGCTAATTCAGTCGCGCACACGCCGAGTATAGCATGGTCCAGACCCAACAGGCAGAGCGGAGTTCAGGCCCATGACCAGACCGATCAGCTTGCGCCCTTCCTCTGCGCGGGACGTGGCGGGCACCGACCGATCGTGGCCGTTTAGATTGCCGCTGCCATCGTCGAAACGGATCGCGGCGGCGGTGCTGCTGGTCTCCGCGATCCCCGTGACGGCGTTGGCGCAGGCCTTTCCCGGCGCGGTGGGCTACGGCAAGGGGGCAGATGGCTGGCGCGGCGGGCGGGTCCTGTCGGTGATCAATACCGCACCCGAAGGCCCCGGCTCCTTCCGGGCCTGCGCCGAGGCCACCGGGCCGCGCGTCTGCCTAGTTCGGGTGGGTGGAACCGTGGTCCTGGACCGCCCTATCAGGGTACGCTCGAACGTCTATATCGCAGGCCAGACCGCTCCCGGTGATGGCTTGCAGATTCGGCTGGACGGCCAAGGCGCCACGCCGTTGGTCATCAAGAACGCACAGGATGTTCTGGTGCGTTTCCTCAAGGTTCGTCCCGGCCCCACCGACACGCCCAATGCCAATGTCGACGCCGTCACGGTGGAAAATTCGCAGCGCGTGTATCTCGATCACATGTCGCTGTCCTTCGCCACGGACGAGACATTCAACATCCATGCCAGTCGTGGTCTTACCGCTGACATCACGCTGGCGCGCAGCCTGCTGAGTTTTTCGCTCGATCGCTCCAGCCATCCCAAGGGTCGGCATTCCAAAGGCGCCCTGGTGTGCTCCTTTGACGCCACGGCCACGGGCTGCGGACGCATCACCCTGTGGCGCAACCTGTTCGTCCATCACCGCGACCGGATGCCGGACGTGAAGGCCTCGGCCGTGGGGCCTGTCGAGGTGGTAAACAATGTCTTCTACAATCCGATCAGCCAGTTCGGCGAATATTACAACCTGATGGGCGACACGCGCATCGCCCATCTCTTCAACGTGGCCCTTCCCGGCCCCAGCACCAAGGCCGACCCGCCGCCCGCGGTCGAGGTCTTCATGCTCGGCTCCGAACCGCTGGCGCTGCGGGCACCCGGCAATCTCTCGTATGGCGGGCCTTGCTTCACCGATCCGGGCGTTCGCGTGCTGGGCCCCACGGCAAGGTCCAAACGCGACCCCAGCGTGCCCCTGTCACAGGGTCTGCCGATTCTGCCCGCCGCCGACGTGGTGCGCGCGGTGGTGCCCATGGCGGGGGATCATCTTCACCGCGACACGCTCGACATCCGCGCGCTGGACGATCTGCGCGACTGCACCGGCAAGGTCATCGACC